>OITN01000699.1_pt1 | contig 7800 bp, 6 predicted proteins | sample 1586801 | NCBI WGS metagenome assembly OITN01 (sample SAMN02674964, study PRJEB24791) | human gut metagenome, SKBSTL008 | isolation source: stool | host: Homo sapiens | place: USA | reverse complement strand
AATTGCATGCAAGCATGCATCGATGATACCTTTTGACCCTTTAATCATATTATAATATTCCCACCAATTTATCAACATTTATAATCCCCCACGAGCCTTTGTGACTATCCCCTGCCCTGTCACATGTATTATACAGGGCTAGCTTAACCGCCTCCGGTCTCATATTTGGATTTTTTTCCAATAGAAGTGCTATGGCACCTGACACAATCGGTGTAGCCATTGAAGTACCTGTTTTTCTTACATATGTGCCATCCCTCGTTCCAAGGCTTATGATATCATGCCCGGGAGCCAGAATCTCAGGCTTTACAATACAACAGTCGGTAGGACCTTTGCCACTTCTTATATCATCAAAGCTTCCGACTGTTATTATTTTTCTTGAAATTCCCGGCACAGTTACAGAAAACGGTGCCGGGCCGTAGTTGCCCGCTGCTGCAACAACTACCACTCCCATATCCCACAATTCATCTATCAGCTTCAATATCTTAATACGCTCTGCTGTATCAGAACATGGCAGATATCCTACAGAGAAGTTGAGTATTTTTATATTAAGTCTGACGCAGTTTTCTTTTATATACTTAAGTGCACGAATTGAATCCGACGTCTGCCCCATGCCAAGATAATCAAGCACCTTAAACACATATAGTCCTGCCCCCGGAGCCATGCCTATATCTGCAGCCGATAATATACCGCACACATGTGTACCATGCCCGTTATCGTCATAACATGTCTCCTTTCCACCCACAAAATCCATAAAGTGCTTTATACACCCATCAAGCTGTTTGTGTTTAAACACACCCGTATCAAGCACTGCTATATTGACATTTTTACCACTATATCCATTTTTATATACCAGATTTGCATTTATACTATATTTCGCATTTTTCATTATTATTTTATTTTTTAATTTAGTATATGATTCGTTTTCACAATATGACACAGACGCACCTGTTTTGCCTTACATCATATCACCTTACTATAATTTCATATATTAAAAGGACTGCACCTGCGTGCAGCCCTTTACTTGGATATTATTGTCATACTTTAACGTATATTAATTAATCCTCTTTTACATCCTTCATAGAGAAGCTGATTCTTCCCATCTTGTCCTTGCCAAGGCAAACAACCTTAACCTTGTCTCCAAGTGTGAGTACATCCTCTACTCTGTTGATTCTCTCTTTTGCAATCTTAGAAATGTGAACCATTCCCTCTTTGCCAGGAGCAAATTCGATGAAAGCACCAAACTCCTTGATGCTTACAACTGTTCCCTCAAGGATCTGTCCCTGCTCAAAATCAGTTGTGATAATCTTAATCATTTCGATTGCCTTTGCAATCATCTCTTTATCTGTTCCGCAAACTGAAACAGCGCCATCATCTGTGATATCGATCTTGACACCGGTTCTGTCGATAATCTCGTTGATTGTTTTACCCTTCTGTCCGACAACATCACCAATCTTTGATGGATCGATTGTAATCTGCTCAATCTTTGGAGCCCACTCATTTACTTCTTTTCTAGGCTCAGCGATTGCCTTGCTCATGACCTCATCCATGATGTAGAGACGTGCCTCACGTGTTCTCGCGATTGCCTCCTCAACGATAGGTCTTGTAAGTCCGTGAATCTTGATATCCATCTGGATAGCTGTAATACCCTTATGTGTACCTGTTACCTTGAAATCCATATCTCCGAAGAAATCCTCAAGACCCTGGATATCTGTAAGTACAAGGAAATCATCATCTGTATCGCCTGTTACAAGTCCGCATGAGATTCCGGCAACCATAGCCTTAATCGGAACGCCTGCAGCCATAAGTGACATACATGATGCACATGTTGAAGCCATTGATGTAGAGCCGTTTGACTCAAATGTCTCAGATACGGCACGGATAGTATATGGGAACTCCTCAATGCTTGGAAGTACAGGAACAAGTGCCTTCTCAGCAAGTGCTCCGTGTCCAATCTCACGACGTCCCGGTCCACGTGATACCTTTGTCTCTCCTACAGAGTATGCAGGGAAGTTATAGTGATGCATATATCTTTTTGTTGTGATATTTGCATCAAGTCCGTCGATTTTCTGAATCTCTGATAAAGGAGCAAGTGTTACAACATCACAAATCTGTGTCTGTCCACGGGTAAACATTGCAGAGCCGTGAACTCTAGGAATCAAATCAACCTCTGCTGCGAGTGGTCTGATCTGGTTGATTGCACGGCCGTCCGGACGCTTATGATCCTTTAAAATCATCTTTCTGACTGTCTTCTTCTGATACTGGTAAATAGCCTCACCAAGTACTGCAAGGTACTCCTCATTGTCAGCGAAGGCTTCCTCTAACTGCTCTGTGATAGCTCTTATATTTTCCTCACGCTTCTGCTTCTCATCTGTGAATACTGCCTCCTCCATCTGCTCAGGAGTAACAATTTTCTTGATATCCTCGAACATCTGCTCAGGAATAGCACAGCTCTCATACTCATGCTTTGGCTTGCCAATCTCATCACGGATCTGATCCATGAATGCGATAACTGTCTGGTTGATATCGTGGCACTTGTAGATTGCCTCAATCATCTGATCCTCAGGAATCTCATTGGCTCCTGCTTCAATCATGATGACCTTTTCCTTTGTAGAAGCAACTGTGAGCTGTAAATCGCCCTCATCCCACTGCTTCTGTGAAGGGTTTACGATAAACTCTCCATCAACAAGTCCCATTTGTGTCATGGCACATGGTCCGTCAAACGGAATATCTGATATATGAACAGCAAGAGCTGTACCGATCATTGCAACTATCTCAGGACGGCACTCAGGATCCACTGACATGACAAGGTTGTTTAATGTAACATCATTTCTGTAATCCTTTGGGAAAAGAGGTCTCATAGGACGGTCAATTACACGATCTGTAAGGATGGCGTTCTCAGATGCCTTTCCCTCACGCTTGTTAAAACCACCCGGAATTTTTCCTACAGAGTACATCTTCTCCTCGAACTCAACGCTGAGTGGGAAGAAATCCACACCGTCACGTGGCTTGTCAGATGCTGTAGCTGTTGAAAGGACTGTTGTATCACCATACTTGATAAAAACAGCTCCGTTTGCCTGAGCTGCTACTCTTCCGATATCTACAGTAAGAGTCCTGCCGGCAAGTTCCATTGAATAACTTTTGTACATATTAATTCTCCTTAAAATTCTTTTGCAGAAGTGTATTCCTCTTCCGAAACTACTAAACAATACATGTACGCTCATGCACTCTTTAGTGGTCTCGGCTTACTTCTGCTTTTCAAAAAACAATAATAAAAACAATAATAGAGCGGAATAATAATTACTCCGCTCTAAAGAAAATACTATTTTCTGAGTCCTAAACGCTCGATAAGTGAACGATATCTCTCGATATCAATCTCCTTAAGGTATGCAAGTAATCCACGTCTCTGACCGATCATCTTTAACATTCCTCTTCTTGAGTGATGATCCTTTGGGTTCTGTTTGAAATGCTCAGTTAACTCTGCGATTCTTGCTGAAAGAATTGCAATCTGAACCTCTGGCGAACCTGTGTCATTTGGTGTTCTACCGTACTCTGCGATAATAGCCTGTTTCTTTTCCTTTGCGATCATTGTTGATCCTCCTTATATTATAATGCGCCCTGATAACTGTATGATGCTCAGCAATAGGTCGGAGTGTCCAACTACCGAACATGGGCAAAACCATACCTATGCAGTATAGCATAGTAAGCATTTGTTGTAAACTGTTTTTTTATTAATCCGGCAAATATCTTGCGACACAAATCGGATTTCTGTAATATGCATTTGAAACCTTGATTCCATCACGCTTGTTGCTGGCATGTACAATCTGTCCGTTTCCGATATAAATTGCAACATGTGAGATACTCCTTCCACTTCCGTAGAAGAATAAATCTCCCGGCTTTGCTTCAGATGCACTGATTTTTGTGCCACATGAAGGCTGTGCTTTTGATGAATGCGGTAACGAAACTCCATACTTTCCAAGTATTCTCATTGTGAAGCCTGAGCAGTCAACACCATTCTCAAGGCTTGTGCCTCCCCACACATATCTGTTTCCGACAAACTGTAATGCATATGATACAACCGATGCCCTTACATCTGATACACCGTCACCATACTTCACCTGCTCAATTGTCTTTGCAGTAGGAAGTGCCTGTGCCAGTGTCACATAATCCTGTGATATATATCCGACAGAATCATCCACACTTATCTCAACCCAGCCGTCAGCGACAGAATTGACTGTGAATGCCTCTGAATTTCCAACCTGTGAAAGCACCTCAGCCTCTGTTGACTTCTCTGCACGCACATTCAGTGTTTCCGTATTTACTGTGGCAACCGTCTTAATCTCCTGTTCTGCAATAGCCTCTGCCTCATCTCCTGTCACAAGATACTGCTTGTTTACATATCCTGTCACCTTGCCTGATGTGACCTTGTACCATTCTCCGGCATCCTCAAGAAGCTCACAGGCATTGTGATTGGTAAGTATTCCTATTACCTCGCTGTCTGTCGAAGCTTCCTGTCTGATATTTAAGTTTCCGCTACTTATAACCGACATACCAAGATTTGTATAACCACAGGTCTGTGCGGCTGTCGGTGTCTGAGCTGTCTCCTGTGCAGTATCGCCAGCCTGTGCACCCTGAGCAGATGCAGTAACAACATTGCTGTCGTTTTGCGCTACCGATACGTCAGCTCCATAATAAGTAAGAGCCGATGTAACCCCTGCTGTGAGAAGCTCTGTGGCATCTGCCGCATCTGTCAGATTAAGCGCAACACCCGCATTCACTGATCTGTTTTCCTTTAATGATGTTCTGGCATCTACTGTGCTGCTTGAACTCATAGATACAGCACCTATAATAATAGCAAACGCTACAACGCCTGCTGCCTGTCCTAATTTTAATTTATTTTTCATATAGCCTCCAGTTCATGCTATCCATAATCCCATGTTTACGAGTATATCACAAATTGTTAAAATGTCAATATTTCTCCGTAATATTTCCGTAATATTTGTCATTTTTTCGTTATTTTGGGTAATTTCGCAAAAAAACAGCCACACTAGAATGTGTGACTGCCTGCATAATTGATTGTATAATTGATATCTGCACTCATCTGGCTCTTTAACGCTTCTATTGAATCAAACTTCATCTCAGGTCTTACGAACTTATGAAGCTCTACCATGATATCCTGTCCGTAAACATCCTGCCCAAAATCTATGATATATGTCTCTGCACCGATTGGATTTTTGCCCTCTATAGTAGGCTTGCATCCTATATTGGTTACACCAAGGTACCAGTTGTCCCTGACAAGAACTCTTGACATATACACTCCCTTTGGTGGAAGCAGCTTATCGTGCGGCACTGAAAGGTTGACTGTCGGAATGCCAATAGTCCTGCCCAGTGCTCTGCCATGCACTACTCTTCCTTTTATGAAAAAGGGATATCCCAGCAGTTCATTCGCCTTTTTAATATGTCCTGCCGCAATCTCCTCGCGGATATAGGTACTGCTTATATCCCTGTCTCCATCCTTTATCTTGTCCACCACCATAAGCTCGTATCCAAGCTCTCCTGCCATCGCAGAAAGCAGCCGATGGTCTCCTGCCCTGTTGTGCCCGAAACGGAAATCATCTCCGACAATGATACACTTGACATTAAGACTTTTAACTATCCATCTGACAAACGCATCCGCCTCCATCGTCATCACCTGTGGCACAAACGGACACTCTATCAGATAGTCAATACCTGATTTTTCAAACACATACTCTTTTTCATCGTTTGTGATTATAACCTTTGACTCAACGCCAAGTACCTCCGATTTGGGAGGAATGTCAAACGTAAATATGATGCGCTTGTAGCCATGCAGATTGCTCTGTTCAATTTGCTTTTCCATCAGAAATTCATGTCCTCGGTGAAGCCCGTCAAACTTTCCAAACGAGATGACTGACGGCTCCTTGACATGAAAATCCAGAGTTTTGCTTATATATTCCATAATATCTGTATACTATTCTATTCCATAAAAATCTTAACCGGCTTAAACTCACCGGTCTCATCAAGATACGAATACACCCCGACAAATATGCCCTCATGATTGTATACTCTGTATCTTATATCAGAGTCAGCACTGTGTTTTAAATAATCCGTAAGCACTGCCGGAATTTTATTTCCATTTCTGACAAGCTTATCAGCATCTGAAGCAGTATGCACTGCCGGCAGATTTTCGAATACTCCGTCAACAGGCATCACCATATCAAAGCAGCCTTCATCCACCTTTGACTGAATCTGCGAAAGTGTAAGTGCATGCTCTAAGTCAAAGCCTGCTACCCTTACTCTAAGCAGTGACTTCATGCAGCCATGGCAGCCCAGCCTCTCTCCGATGTCATTGCACAGCGTCCTGATATATGTGCCCTTTGAACAGTGCACCGTCATCGTAACCTCAGGCAAATCAATGCTTTCAACCTTGATATCAAACACCTCGATATCCCGGGCTTTTCTCTCTATAACCTTGCCCTCCCTGGCAAGCTCATAGAGCTTTTTCCCATTGACCTTTAGAGCCGAATACATTGGCGGCACCTGCTTTTGTCTGCCAATAAACTGTGATATTGCATCATACACCGCCTGCTCAGTCACATTGACCTTAGCCTGATTTAAGACCTGCCCTGAAATATCCTGTGTATCTGTCTCCTGTCCTAAAAGCAGCACAGCTTTATAGACCTTGTCCTTATCTGTCAAAAGGTCACACACTCTGGTTGCCTTTCCAAGGCAGACAGGAAGGACGCCTTGCGCATCAGGATCAAGTGTACCCGTATGACCAATCTTCTTCTGGTGGAATATGCCTCGAAGCTTTGCCACAACGTCAAAGCTTGTATAGCCCTTTTCCTTGTATACATTGATTATTCCATTAACCATCTGCCCAAGAATCTCTCCCTAAATATTGTCCTTAATTGCCGTAAGGATGCGGTCTGTTGCCACCTCAAGCGGTCCGTCAATCGTAAATCCGGCGGCCTTTACATGTCCACCGCCGCCAAATACCGACGCAACCTTTGCCACATCATAATCACCGTTTACACGCAGGCTGCCCTTGTAGGTACCATCCTCATTTTCATAGAGAAATACAGCAACCTTTATATCCTTTGTCACACGCAGCTGATTTACAATGCCGTCGAGATGCTTTGGAAGCACATCGTACTTCTCCATCTCAGCGCGCGATACTGCAGACAATATAACATCACCATTCAGATACAAAGCAGCATTCAAAAGCGCCTGCCCCATAATCTTGTTCTGAGCAAATGTCTTTGTATAAAATGTATCATCGATTATCCTTGAATAATCAATGCCCCTCTCCATCAGGGAGCCTGCTATATCCATAGTCTTTTTTGAAGTGCATGAATACTGGAACACGCCTGTATCATGCACCATGCCTGTGTAAATACACTCTGCTATCTGTATTGTGATGCGCTCCTTCGGCAGAAGTTCAAACACAAGCTCACAGGTTGAGCTCGCATCCGGAAAGATGTAATTTGCGTCTGCAAAGGCCCCGTTTGTAACATGATGATCTATGCAAAGTGTCCTTTTTGCAGACTCAAAATACTTAGCTGCACTTCCCAGTCTGCCTGTGTCACTGCAGTCACATGCTATGAACAGATCGTATACTGTATCATCCGCATAGCTGCTGTCAATCTCATCTGCTCTTTGCATGAACTTAAAGATGTTTGGGCTTGGCTCTAAATAAAGTCTTGCCTTTATATCAGGATAATAATCCTTTATGTAGTTGTATACAGCAAGTGTTGAGCCGACACAGTCGCCGTCCGGTCTCAA
>OITN01000684.1_pt1 | contig 7888 bp, 3 predicted proteins | sample 1586801 | NCBI WGS metagenome assembly OITN01 (sample SAMN02674964, study PRJEB24791) | human gut metagenome, SKBSTL008 | isolation source: stool | host: Homo sapiens | place: USA | reverse complement strand
GATCAGTTCATTCCCGTCTGCCGCAGTTGTTGCAAGCTGGTCACACCTTTCATTCTGAGGATGTCCGTCATGTCCTTTTACCCAATGGAAAGTAACCTGATGTCGGCTTTTCACTTCCAAAAGCCTTTTCCAAAGATCCACATTTTTCACCGGTTCATTCTTTCCACGTTTCCAGCCTTTTTTGATCCATCCGTCAACCCAGTGCTGGTTAAATGCATTCACCACATACTGTGAATCCAAATCAAACCTCAACACATAAAAAACGCCATTATCCACATAACCAAAACACCTGTTCCGCTGAGTAATTCTGAATTTCTTAATGCCTTTCTTCCATAGGTCATCTGAAAAATAGCGCTTGCTTTTCTTCTTCTTGTTATACGGTTTATAATCCAACCCCTTATCCGTTGCAATAGCACTCCAGTCCAATTCCTCAAATTTACGGAATGAATCAATAAATTCGTTTTGGTTCTCATTGTCAATAAGGGAAAAACCATGCGTGCCATCAATAAGGCTGAAATCAAGCTTGCCTCCACTGAAACGAATGGTAATATACTTTTCGAGAGATAGTTCACCCCTTTCAAACAGAATGGAGTGCAGTTGCTTCTCTTTCCAGATATTACCTACCTCGATTGGTTCTTCATCTTTGGTTACAACAATCGGATGCTTCTCATACCCGGATCTGATAAATGATAGAAGACAAACCGATCGGGCTGCTGCTTCGGCAATGGAACTGCCGGATACATCGGTTTCACCTACTGAATATTGGGCATTGGAATCCTGTTGGGGAGCTTCATCCCAAAACGGATTACAGATGGCACGTGCCAATGTACTTTTATACAGCCTGGCTTCATCGATGATACGGGTTTCCGGCGCTGTCAGCAAATCGTGTAAAGTCTTGTCTGGCGTGGCTTGCGCAGCAAAAAAACTTCCTTGTTTGAACAGATACCCCACTCCATGTGAAAAGGCATCCTGCAATGCCTTGTGAAATGGAGGCATTCCGTTTTTCCAGAAATCCCGGCTGTCCAAAAACTGTCCGTTCAATGACAATTCATTGATAATGATACCGTCCATAGAGTCTTATAGCTTTAAAATGGCATCCAAATCAATATCAAACTGCTCGAACATGCCGGGGATATAGGATTGTATTCCTCCCTGTGGGGTAAATTCCACAGGTTCGGCATGGGTCAATCCATTCCCGTCTTGTCTGAAGTTGTACACGGCAACGTCAGACAAGGCCAACTTTTCCTGACTGATCAGGCGCCGGATACCGTTAAACAGGTGGTCGCTATGGCTCTCTATGATGATTTGCACACCGGCTTTCGCTATCTTTGCCATGAAATCAATCAGTTCGGCTTGTGCCTTGGGGTGCAGATGGATTTCCGGATTCTCCGTAATCACCATGCCGCCTTTCGGGGTCGCAAAACAGGCTATGATGACTTCCGTCATAAAGCTTACTCCGGTACCGACATGGTAAGGGAGAAGCTGTTTGCCGCTGCGCGTTTCATATTTTACGTAATGATTGCTTCCTACTGTTTCCACCACCAGCCGGTAACCGGTCAGTCTGTCCAGTTGATAATTCACCTGGCCTTCCAGGGTTTGAGTACCGGGAGCCAGGATCAATGCGGCATCCAGCGTATCCAGACGGTGCTTGGCGTAATAGTCTATCACAAATTCCCCGTTACGCCCCAGCTTGTTTTCCGAATCGGGATTAACGGGATGCATATATGCCCCACCGGGGCGTGTGGCAGGCAGGTACAGCAGGTTCTCGCTTCCGAGAACTCCCAGCAGGTTCGGAGATGCGTCAGCCGATTGTTCCACAAAAGTGGTTTGGAATGAGTCATCGCCCGGAGTAAAACAAAGCCGGGTCGGATCTTCTCCATGATACGAAATACAGATTTCGTATGACTTGGCATTGGTCACAAAGTTCCTTACATCATTGAAATTCGACGCTTCTGTTCTCCGGTTCTTCAGACCGTGTTTGCCTTTTTGCTCCGTCACGTTATCCGAAGCAATCAGCAAGGCTTGCAGTGCGGTAGATTTTCCCGATGAATTCGGACCTGCGAACAGGTTCAGAGGTTTTAATTCCAACGAACATTCCACCAGGCATTTATAATTGTTGACAGTCAGATTGTTTAGCATAAATTCAGTTCATGAATAAGTCGGTTGATAATTTCATAACGCTTATAGGTCTGCTTTCCGCTATCCACGGAGCGTGTGAGAGAATCCAGATAGGCATCATTGCACATTAATTGCATATAAGTATTCTGAACCTGACGATGGAATTGTTTCCCTTCTCCGTTCAGCCTTGACAGAAGATAACTGAAACTCTCAAAGAAAGCCATGTTTATCGGCCGTTTCTTGCCGGGTAACGAAGGCAGCCTGAAGCCGCCTGACGGAAGCAGTTGTATGGCAAGCTCCATGGCACGTGTAAACCGGCTGTCCAGTTCTTTAAACAAACCGTTTTCCGGCTCCAGCTGATTGAGAAAACGCATCGTTTTCCCCAAAAAATCCTCTACATTGCTTCGGTAATCCAGAGGCTCATGGGTGTCCGGGTCTATGGTGATATGCTGCTGCCACAAATAAAAAGCCGTAAAACGGAGTACCAGATACCTGTCTTTCATATGGTCGTCTGGAATGGAACCTTCTGTTGCTTCAACAAACGCCTCTTTCTTGGCCAGCCGGTTGATCAGTTTCGTGGCATTGCCCTGATAGAGCGCATTGCGCATCTCTTGATTGTTAAGCCGTGTCCCGCCACGGTTCACCCGGTCAAACAAGTCAAAGGTTACCCGGTCGCTGGTAGGTGCCTTAATCACATGCAAGGTAAGCGAACAGTCCTCTATTTTATTCTGCTCCAACGGAGTCAAATCTGCGAATCGGGAACCGTTCTTATCCTTTAGGATAGTGAGCTTGTCCAAGGCAAATTCATTGTTGATAAAACTGAACAAGGTGCTCAGACGCTGCTTGCCATCTACAATAAGATACACTCCCTTCTCATCTTCCTTCACATAAATCAGAGGTAGAGGAATGCCCATCAGTATGGATTCTATCAGCTCGCTTTTCTGTTTGGTCTTCCATACCAGTCCCCGTTGAAAATCAGGGGTCAGATTCAGCATCGGAGGAGTCTTTTCCCATTTCCGTTTCAGTTGGAACACAGAAGCCGACTCGCGGGCTATATTTAGCACTGCGTCCGGATATACGGTATTCGGCTCGTATGTCTGCTGGTTGGAAGCCGTCCGTATGGTATATTCTCCTTCAAAGTCCATTTATTCTCCTTTTTTCTTCAACAGATGCAAATATACGACGTTTTTTTGATACATGACTTGAAATCAATTGCCTTTTATGGATTGTCTTATGATTTTTGATAGAAAATAGTAGGAGAATGTTTTTCTTTTTTGATTTTAAATGATACATTTGCAAAAACAGACCGACCAATCGGTTTAAAAACAAGAATCAAAAAGTTTCATTATGCCGGATGTGTTCAAGAATATAGCTGACGCCGCCGGTAGCAGCAGCGTCAGACGGGGCTTTGCCGACCTTTTTTCAGCCTCCAAGGCGGCTTTGGACGAGATTCAGGCGGGCCTGGGCGGAATTCTTCCTTCCATGCCGGGTATGCCTGTCGCCAAGTTCGGCGACCTGTCCATCGGGATAGACATGCATCCTACCGTTACCCCTCCCTCTCCCATCATGCCTGTGCCTCATGTAGGCAAGGTGTACGACCTCATGGCAGACCTCATGGCCGGCATGGCGGCTGCCATGCCGGCTGTGGCTGATGGAGTGGCCGGAGTGGCGTGCAACATCCTCAAGAGCATGGCTCCGTCGGTCAAGGTTCATAACCAGTGGATTGCGCAGGCAGGTATCGGCATCGTGCATCTGCCGGCATTTGTATTGCATCCGGCCCCGTTGGTCAGCGGTATGTCCGAGTCCGAGATGTGGATGGGCAGTTCCACTGTCCTGGCGGACGGTGCGCCTTGTTCCTCCCTCACACATCCGGCACTCTCATGCAACATTGTGGGAATACCGACGATTCCCCGCAAGGGGAAGCCCAGGAAGGTGAGCAAGGCCCTGCTTGCCCCCACTTCCATGCTCTCCACCATCACATCCGTAGGAAATCCCGTGCTTGTGGGAGGACCGCCCACAATTGATGTATTTGCGCTGGCGATGAAGTTCGGACTGAAAGGCTTGGGCAAGATGTGGAAGAAGATAGGCGACCGCTTCCAGAACCTGATCGACAGGCTGAGGAAAAAAGGCATGAACAGGCTGGCGGACATTCTCCAGCCCATCAAGTGCAAGACTTTCGGTGAGCCGGTGGACGCTGCTACGGGCAGGGTCTATCACACCAATGTGGACTTCGAGCTTCCGGGTCCGATTCCCGTCGTATGGAAACGTACCTATTACAGTGATGCCGCCGTGGACGGTCCTTTGGGATACAACTGGCACCACAGTTACAATCTGGGCATACGGCAGCTGGAGGAAGGGGCGTTCGCATTCCGCCATGCTGACGGACGGGAATCTTTCCTGCCCGTACTGAAACTTGGAGAATCCCATTTTGACCGCAGGGAGCAGCTGGCATGGACACTCGACGGCTGGGGCTACCTGCTTACGGACATCCGGGGGTTGCAATACCGTTTTGACGGTCCCGAAAACCGCTCCGGCTACCGCATGGTGTCGGGCATTTCCACGAAGGACGGATTCCGGCTCCGCTTCGAATACGCTTCGGGGGGAAGGCTGGCAGGTATCATATCCTCACGGGGAGAGTTCCTGAAAGTGGAAACTGACGAGTCGGGACGGGTACTCTGCGTTTCCGTAAATCAGGACGGTGAGGAGGTGAAGCTGGTCCGTTACCGTTACGATGACCGGGGCGACATGGTGGAAACGCTGGATGCGCTGGATGTCAGCAAGCATTTCGTCTATTCCGGCGGACATCTGCTGGTACGGCTCACCAATCAGGGAGGCATGTCCTTCCACTGGGAATATGAAGGTAAGGGGGAGAATGCCCGCTGTGTGCATACATGGGGCGATGGAGGCGTGATGGAATATTTCATCCGTTACGGCAAGGGATATACCCATATCCGTAACGGGGAAAATGCCGAAACCGAATATTATTACGGTGAGGACAAACTTATCTATAAGATAGTGGATGCCAACGGAGGAATTACCCGTCACCAATACAACAGCTTTCAGGAGCTGGAGGTCACGGTCAATCCCGAAGGCTATACCCGTAAGACCGCCTACAACGAGTTCGGCCAGCCGGTCCGGATTACGGACGAGAACGGGGAGGACACCTTTCTGGACTACGACGGCAACCGCAACCTCGTCTCGCTTTACACTCCGGGTGGAAAAAGGCTTTCATGGGACTATGACGGACTGGACCGCGTCGTCAGCCGGACCACACCGGGCGGAGAAACTGTGAAATATGCCTACGAGGGAGGCGTGTTGCGTACCATAACGGACGGGCAGGGACGGGTTTACACGCTCACGTTCAACGACAGGTACGACCTGGAATTGCTGCAGTTCCCCAACGGACTGTTCCGCCGGTGGGAGTACGACGGCAGGGGAAGGCTTGTACAGGCGGTGGATGTGAAAGGCAACGTTACCCGTTATGCCTACGACCGTGCGGACAACCTGATACGGCTGGAAGAGCCGGACGGCAATGTGCACCGGTTTGAGTACAATGCCATGGGAAACATGGTACATGCCAGCGACAACATCCGCGAGGTCAGGTACACCTATGGGGCACTGGGGGTACTGAAAAGCCGCGAGCAGGAACGGCACCACATCACCTTCGGCTACAACAGCGAGCTGCAGCTCCGGCGCATCGGCAACGAGGCGGGCGACAACTATTTCTTCGAGCTGGACGGGCTGGGACAGGTCGTTGCGGAAACCGGCTTCGACGGTCTGCGCCGTGAGTACGAGCGCGACGGTGCGGGCCGTGTCACCCGTGTAAACCGTCCCGGAGGAAAATGGACGGAATACCAGTATGATGGACTGGACAATATCCTGAAGGAGGAACAGTATGACGGGGAGGTCTCCCTCTACACGTATGACAAGGACGGCATGCTCGTCAAGGCGAAGAACTGCGAGAACCTGCTGGAGTTCACCCGTGACAGGAAGACGGGACTGATTACAGAGGAAAGGCAGGGAGAACACACCGTCAGCCGGGCTTATGACGGCGAAGGCAACTGTACTCGTATCACCAGCAGTCTGGGAGCGGACATCCGTCACACTTATGACCGGGAAGGCAACCTGCAGACCATGCAGGCAGGCGAGAGCTGGCAGGCATCATGGGTGCGTGACAACACGGGGCTGGAGGTGCAGCGCACCTTCTCCGGTGGCGTAACCGTCAGGACGGAGCGCGACCGTTTCGGGCGCGAGGTGCGCAAGTCGGTACGGTCAGGCGGCATAGAGAAAGGGGCTTACCGCTACCAATGGGGAATCGCCAACCGCCTGCTCTCCAAGGAAAACGAGCTGACGGGAACGGTCATTCGCTACGACTATGACCGTTTCGACTTCCTCATCCGGCAGGAAACCACCCAGGGCTCGGAAACGGATGTGATTTACCGCGTGCCGGACTTCGTGGGCAACCTCTTCGGGACTCCGGACAGGAAGGACCGCAAATACGGTGCCGGTGGAAAACTTTTGGAGGACCCGGATTGTTTCTATCACTACGATGATGAGGGGAACCTCATTTTCCGCGAGTTCAAACAGTTGCAGGAAACGGGCGTAAGATATGACCGGAAGCGCATGGAGAAGGAACGTGACATCCGCTGTCTGGCAACGGGAACGGGATGGCTCTACGAGTGGGCTTCCAATGGTATGCTAAAGAATGTCATACGTCCGGACGGAAGACCGGTAGAGTTCCGTTACGATGCGTTGGGACGGCGTACCGCCAAGCTGTATTTCGGAAAGGTCACACGCTGGGTGTGGGATGGAAACGTGCCGCTGCACGAATGGATTACTACTGCTACAGATAATGACGTACTACCTAATAGAAACAATATAACAACTTGGATATTCGAAGAAGAAACATTGATTCCTACTGCCAAGATACAAAGTGATAAATCCTGTTCTATTGTATCTGACTACTTGGGTACCCCCATCCAGATGTACGACGGGCAGGGGAACAAGACCTGGGACTGCACGCTGGATATTTACGGAAAAGTGATTGATTTTACGGGAAAATTCCTTTATGATTGCCCGTTCAGGTTTCAGGGACAGTATGAAGATGCTGAAACAGGATTATATTATAATAGATTCAGATACTATTCTGCCGAAATCGGATGTTATTTAACTCATGATCCAATTGGACTGGCTGGAGGAATCCTTATTTACGGTTATGTTTCTAACCCTAATTCCTATATTGATCCTTCCGGAGAAAGCAGTTATCGGTTAGGTAAAAATTTGGAGAAGAATGGTATGAATCATGGAGGTAAAGTAACTTTCGGACCAAACGGGAATAGAAGTACAGAATGGCAGGCGCATCACATTATTCCAGAACAAGTTTGGAGACGTAATAACGTTTTCTTTAAGGAAATTGGGCTGAGAGGTCGTGACTCCGCATCCAATGGCGTTTTCTTACCCAATAGTAAAGAAGTTTCCTCAAAAAATAGCTTACAATATTTTCACTGCGGCTCTCACCCTGACTACAATGTAACTGTTGATAAAGAAATAAAAAAGATAGAAGCAATGTATGAATTTGAAAAAAATAATATAAAACCTGATATAGCTAAAGCTAACGCTATAAACCGCATCCGAAATTTACAAAATGATTTTCGGCAAAAGATGTCCGCCTATTATACAGGAGAACCTGCCTCTATCAATAACTTTCATTAACATTAACGAAAAGATAATAATATTTATGAATACAGAAGAGCTTTATATTTGGCGATAA
>OITN01000670.1_pt1 | contig 7967 bp, 9 predicted proteins | sample 1586801 | NCBI WGS metagenome assembly OITN01 (sample SAMN02674964, study PRJEB24791) | human gut metagenome, SKBSTL008 | isolation source: stool | host: Homo sapiens | place: USA | reverse complement strand
CAACAACGCGAAACAGATGCTCCAAACGTGCGGGGTTCCGGTTTCGCGCGTTTCGATCGACGACAACCGCATAACGATAGAGTAATGAACAAGATAAAACCCCTCGACAGACAGAGCCTTATCGACGTCGCGCTGCAAACGAGCGGCAGCGTGGAAGGTGCCCTCGGCATGTCGATCAAAAACGACATCCCGGTATCGGGCGAGCTTGCCCCGGACGTGGAGCTCGAGACCGCCCCGGTGGTCGATAAACTGGTTCTCGGGCGTTACGAGGCGCGGGGCGTCCGCCCGGCGACCGACATTTCGGCGGAGGACTTGGCGTGTGTGCCCTACGGGGGTATCGGTTTTATGGGAATTGAAATTGATTTTATAGTGAGCTAATGGCGAGGACTATTGCAGAGATAAAAGACGGCATCGCCGGGGATTTCATGCGCAACGAGGACGTGGCGCGTGCCTACGGCTTCGAGGCTGGCGACAGCTTTACGGCGCATTTCAGCAAGGCGTCGGTGGAAAGCGTGTTGTTCTACATTTTCGCCTGCGCCGCGTGGATCGTGGAGAGCCTTTTCGACGAGCACAGGCGGGAGGTGAACTCGTGTATCGAGGAGATTTTGCCGCACCGCCCCAAATGGTATCGTGACAAAGTGCTGGCCTTTATGAAAGATAAAATCCTCGTGGCTGATACGGACTATTACGACACGGCGGGCATGAGCGATGCCGACATAGAGGCGGCGCGTGTGGTGAAATATGCGGCGGCCACCGAAAGCAGCGACGCTTCGCTGTTGACGATCAAGGTTGCCGGAGAAAACGGCGGGGTACGTCAGAGGTTGGACGGGGAGACCGAAACGCAGCTCGCGGCATATATCGCCGAGTTCAAGGACGCGGGGGTGCGCATCAACTTGGTAAATATCGACGCCGACACGTTCAACTGCGAGGTCGATATTTATTACGATCCGATGCTGTTGCCCGAGGAGGTCGAGGGCGCGTGCCGGGAGACGGTGCGGGCATATATCGAGGACCTCCCGTTCAACGGCGAATATACGAACATGGCACTCGTGGATGAGTTGCAGAAAGTCGAGGGGGTGAAGATCGTCGAGTTCCGGGGCGCGACGACCTCGGCGAACGGGGAAACGGCAGTCGTTCCGATCAACGCCCGGCATGTTCCCGTCGCGGGCTATTTCAAGGCGGGGACGATAACGATAAACAGGTACGTGTATGAGTAAGTACGAGGTAAATATCAAGCGTTTCGCGTTGCTCCTGCTGCCGACGTTCTGGCGCAAACCGCTCCTTGCGACGCTCGCCTATGCAATGGTCTCGCCGCTGGGGTACCTGCATACCCGTTTCGTGCTGTTCCGCCGCGATACCGTTTACCGCCTTACCCACAACGGGCAGGTGTGCTACCTACGGGCGGTATTGAATGACCAGTTCGACCCGATCGAGCGGCGTATCACGATCACGGAGGAGGCAGCGAGCGCGGGTGTTTTGATGCTTCACAAGCGAGAGGAGGAGCAGGCCTTCCTGCTGCCGACCCGCGACACGGGCAGGGCTTTTATTATCAACCGCCGGGGCTTCGGCGGGATCAACGGATTCGATTTTTGGGTGAACATCCCGATTTCGCTATACGACACGGTGGACGCCTCCCGCCTGCGGGCTATTGTCGGCACGTACAAACTGGCGTCGAAACGGTTTTCGATAAACTACATTTGAGAATGAAACAGACGGTAGGACGATTCCTTTTGCAACCGAACAAGAATTTCCCGGTCGATTGCGAGACGCTGGACGCCTTGCAGACCAACATCGCGCTCTTGCAAGTACTCGGCAACCTTGCCGGAGACAAGACTATTTTGCTGGGCTGCGAGGAGGAGCAGAACGGCACGCGCCGCAAGGCGGGTTATGTTTTTCTGAAAACAAAGGACTTTCCAGAGGGTGAGGTCATTTACTGGGAGGGCGGCTCCATTTCGGGCGGTATGTGCCTCAAACAAGCCGCGATCCCGGTACAGGCCCAGGGGTACGAATATCCGCAGGCCTACGTCGAGCGGTCGCTGGCTCCGGGCGTCGGCGAGGAGAACTACAAATGGGCGGACTTCCGCGAGGCGCAGTCGCTGCCCGAGCTCGAAGCGCAGATCGTGGCGTTGCAGACCGCCCTGGCCAAGATTCAACGCACGCCGCTGGGCATGGTCGAAATCTGGGCAGGATCCCGCATTCCCGACGGCTACGCCCTTTGCGAAGGGCAGCAGCTCAAGCAGTCGGAGTACCCCGAACTCTACAAGGCCATCGGCAGCACCTACAACAACGCCTACGACTGCAACGGGAAACTCTCGACCACGAGCGGCTATTTCCGCCTGCCCGACCTGCGCGGCCGCTTCGTGGTGGGTTACAACGTCAGCGATGCCGACTACGGCAGCTACGGCAAGGTGGGCGGCGAGAAGAAACACACGCTCACCGTCGATGAGATACCTTCGCACGCACACGGGGAGAATCTTTGGACCGGAGGTAACGGCAGCTGGCGCAGCGGCGGCAGCAACTCTTATCCCGAAGCCGTATCGTGGCATGACCGCACGACGCCTTTCGGAACAACGGACCGCACGGGCGGCGGCGGTTCGCACGAGAACCGCCCGCCCTATTATACGCTGGCCTATGTCATGCGGACGAAGTAAAACTCTTATCACGCGATTACAGAATGGCAATCAGAGTACGTGCGCAGCTGCGCAAATGGTTCGGCCGGGGAATGTACCCGACGGCCGAGCAGTTCTCGGACCTCTTCGACAGCTTCTTCCATAAGACCGAGGACAAAATCCCGATGAGTGGGGTCGAGGGGCTTACCGATCAGCTTAACGGGAAATACAATACGGCCGAGGGACGGGAGCTGGAGAAGAAAGTGCAGAAAGTAACCGACGACCTCTCCGTCCATGTAGCCTCCTCCGAGAAGGCGTTCAATGAGGTCCAAAATGACATCGAGGCGCTCGACGGCAGACTCGACACCGAGATCGAACGTGCCAAAGGTGAAGAGGCCGCGATCCGCAGGGAGCTGGCCGCGGGCGATGCCGCGACACTCTCCTCGGCCAAATCCTATACCGACACATCTGTCGCAGCGGAAGCCGAGGAGCGGACACAAGGCGACGCCGCGACCCTTTCTTCGGCCAAGACCTATACCGATACCGCCGTGGCGGACGAGGCCCAGAAGCGCGGGCAGGGCGATGCCGCGACCCTTCGAGCAGCCAATGAACACACCGATGCGGCCGTCGCTGAGGAGGCCTCCGCCCGCGAGAGCGGCGACCGCGCGACGCTCCAGTCGGCCAAAGATTATGTGGACAAGGCCATCGCCGAACTGGTCGATGGCAGCCCTGCGGCGCTCGACACGCTCAAGGAGCTGTCGGCCGCCCTGGGCAACGATCCGAATTTCGCTACGACCGTCGCCACGCAGATCGGCCGAAAGGTCGATAAGGTCGCGGGCAAGGGCCTTTCCACCGAGGACTACACCTCCGAGGAGAAGGCCAAGCTGGCGGGAATCTCATCGGGGGCGAACAACTACCGGCACCCGGCCTCCCATCCGGCTTCGATGATCGAGCAGGACGCCACGCACCGCTTCATAACCGATACGGAGCGATCGACCTGGAACGGCAAGGCATCGACGGCCGTCGCCACCCAGTCAGCAAACGGTCTGATGTCGTCGGCCGACAAGAAGAAACTCGACGACCTGACGGACGGCGAGGTGATTATCCAATGTTCAATCCCCGGAATGAATTGACGCTATGGCAGCAAAAATGACAATCCAAACCCGGACACAACTTCCGGTCTATACGGCGGAGGCACTTGCCGCCAAGAATCCCGTCCTGCTCAAGGGCGAAATCGTCTATGAATCCGATACCGGACGCCACAAACTCGGCGACGGCACGACGGCCTGGAACGCCCTCTCATATGTCGGGGGGGGGAATTTTGAGGGGCCTGTTTCGGCCTCGAACATCACACAAGACGCGAACCACCGCTTCGTAAGCGACGCGGAGAAAACGACCTGGAACGGCAAAGCATCGACGGCCGTAGCCACCCGGTCGGCAAACGGCCTGATGTCGGCAGCCGACAAAAAGAAATTGGATGTCATTCCAACGCAAGGTCTAATTTCATCTTCAACAATGACCCTCGGCAGTACATTGAAATTAAGTTCCAATGTAAGCTACCTCGAAGGCCGAGGATATGTTTCGTATATACGAGAGATAGGACGAACCCAAACCTCGTTTGCGATCGACAGTACGATTCCGGCAGGATCCGCTCCGCTTCAAATTATCGAATTGGTATTGAGATGCATAGCGGGACTGGAGAATAACCTGACCATTTCTCTTTTGCTGGCAGGCGATGCCGCCAATTCGAGCATCGCCATCCCCAAAGGCTCGAAACTGATTACTTTGAGCTTTATGATGTTGAACGGCCATATCGATAAATATTCCTGTTATAGAGTTTCCGTAATATGATGAAAATCGTATATAATCGTTTTATTCCGTTCGGCCGCTTCACGGCATTGACCGTGCTGGTCTGGCTGTTCGTGAAAGAGGGCGTCGCATTGACGGCCCGACTACTCAATCACGAGAAAATCCACATGCGGCAGCAACTGGAGATCGTCGCCGTTTGTCTGCTGGGTACGGTGGCGGCACACCTCCTGTTCGGGGTTTCCGCATGGTGGATGCTGGCGGCCGTTCCGGCGCCCTTATTGATTTACGGCCTTTCGGTCGCAATAGAAGTTCTCCTGCCGCCCTACAACCGCGCCTATGGGAACAGTTGTTTTGAAACCGAGGCGATCTACAACCAGCACGATCCCTCTTATACCCGTCGATGGTGGCGGCATCTGTTCGCGTGGATCACCTACATCCCTAACCGCAAATATCCATACATCCCACCTGAAAAACGACCGCCGATGATGAAAAACTGATCCATAACATGGGGGCATGAAAAAGCCCCCGGCCGTTAGTGAGTCTCTTACCTCTGCACTAACATAAATGCGCCGATACGCACAACCGAGGGCAATCCTTTGGTCGCGTATCGGCGTTTTCGCATTTGTAGTTCTATGTCCTGCTGGTGTGCAGAGGTAAGAGACTACAAAGATAGGAAAACATTTTGAACACCATTTTATAAATCCCTAAAAACATTGCTTTATGCTGAATGACATGTAAGAAACAAGCAGAAGCCCAGCCGATCGACGGGCTGGCAATCGTGAAAGAGACCTCCACGCTCGGGAAATTGATTATCAAGGGCGTACCCAAAGAGGAGGCAAAGCGTATGATCGTAGAGAACCACTACTCGCACAAGTGGAACGAAGGCGGCTTCGGAAAGTACAATTTCGGAGTGTTCCGGGCGGAAGAACCCGACAAATGCCTCGGCGTTGCCGTTTACGGGTACATGAAAAACCCCGCCGCAAAGATATTTACGCACCCGAACCCGAAAGCGTGGGTTTGCGAGCTCAATCGCATGTGGATCGACGACACGCTGGGGAAGAACGCCGAAAGCGTGTTGATTGCCGCATCACTCAAACTGCTGCGCAAAGCTGATCCGAACATCGTCGCCGTTCAGAGCTTCGCCGACGGTCGCCTCGGCTGCGGAACGATATACAAGGCGTCGAATTTCCGGTATTACGGATTCCATTATACGCGGTTCCTGCGGAATAAACGAACCGAGGAAATCATACACGAACAAAACCTTACAGATACGACGTCGTTATCCACTTATTTACGCTCGAATATCGCGTATTTGATTGGCGATTTGGAAGTGCTGCAGATAAAAACATATCGCTACATTTACCCGCTTTGCAAGCATTTTCGATTCATAAAGCCGGAAAAACCTTATCCGCAATATGAGAAAGGAATCGAACCGGTCGAGTGGAACCGAGACAAACGGAAGATAAAAGAAAACATCATAATGTTACTCGACAAGGTTGCCGCATAAACATTCCGATCGTTTAATTCCTTTGTACAAAGGTAGTTTGAACACGAGTTAAACGCTTTTCGTTCGGAGTGCAAAAATCACGAAAAAATGCACATTTGAATTTTACAATCGGTACAAATGAATTTTGCGATTATATTAGTACTTATTTTTACTATCTTAGTATTCAGAATGTTGGAAAACCTCACATATTTCCTTAACGGAGCTTCCCTGTCATTTTTCGCTATGGGCGCCTTCCATATGGCGATTTATGCCCGACAGAGCAAATCCCGGCCCCATTATCTCTTCACAATCTGCCTGATATGGATGGCATTGATCGAACTCAAAGAGTTTTTCCTGAGCCACGATGCCGCCTACAACTACGAAATTCTCGGCCCGGGCTTCACCTTTCCGGACCTGTTTACCCTGGCTCTGCTGTCGCTCTTCTTTTTCGAACTGGTGATGCCCGGCCGCATCACGGCACGATACAGCCTCAAACTGCTGAGCCCCTTCGTTCTGCTCGGCGGCGCCTACTGGCTCGGAACGGCTTTCGAACCCCGCACGGTATATGCTTCCCTGCCGGAGTTGCTAAAGGACCTGCCGTCCTTCCTGCCGACGGTACTTCTGCTCTACACCCTATACACCGTCGGTTACTGCCTCTTCGCCCTGACTCGCATCGTCCTCTACTCCATCCGTTACTCCCGGGAGATCGCCCAGGCCTACTCGTTCACGGAGCGCATCCACCTGCAATGGCTGCGGTGGATGTCGGCACTGCTGGCCTTCTACCTGCTTTCATACATCATCATCATTCTATTTTTCAGCAATATCTGGTTCACCATTCTCATCTATATCCTGACACTTACCGTCTGGGGTATCCTCTACGGCTGCATCCTGCAATACCGCATCCCGGACATTATCCGGGATTACTGGCAACCGCTCCCGGAAGAAGAACCCATCGAAGAAAATCCGGAAATAAACCTCGCCGAAGGAAAAGGACGCGCCGCATCGCTGCGGGAACAGTTGCAGGAAGCCATCGTACAGCGCAAACTATACCTCAACCCCGGACTTACGATCATCGACTTGGCCTGCGAATGCGGCACTAACCGCACGCAACTCTCCCTGCTGCTCAACAAGGAATTGGGCTTGTCGTTCCGCGACTACATCAACCACTGCCGCATTCAATATGCCGCCTTGCCGCTGCTCGAAGACGAGGAGGCCGGCCATAAAATCGAAGAAGTGGCCCTGTTATCCGGATTCGGGAGCACGGCGACTTTCTACCGCGCCTTCGCCAAAGAAAAAGGCATGGCCCCGCAACAATGGCAGGAGTCCATTAGAAAATCCCGGACAAGGGGGGGGGAAGACAACGGTTTACGGGAAATAACCGGACTTCAGGAAGAGTGTCCGTAAGGCATCGTTCGCAACATTGAACAAGCGTACCGAAGTCGCAAATCAATTTGCCGCTCCGATTCATTTACAATGGACGGCTCAAGGATACGGTCCTATTTCCTTTTAGGACAAAAGCCTGCTCTCTGCTCTCTGCTCTCTGCTCTCCGCTCTCCGAGCGTCGAACCCGTAATCCGGAAACACCCGTCAGGGATGCCATCCGATCTTCTTCAACGATAGCCGGCATCGAAGAGCCAGCCCCGGATAAAGTTCATCGCCGAATAAACCGCCCCATGAGCCGGATCCTGCGCCGCACGCCCCGAATGCCCGAACACCCGTCAAGAAGCCGCCGGCCGGTTATCTCTTACGGTCGCCAGAAGTAAAAAGCCCCGGACAAGGTCGCAATTCCTATGTGCCGGGGTAACGAATCCGCAATCCGGAAAGCACCCGGCCCCCGGACAAAAGCCTACGCTCCATACACCCCAGCGGTGAATTCTGCGGCCGGCACGGGCTCGGACGCAAAAGAAGAGCACCGCTTCGATCCCGCCGGAAACGGACACGCCTCGCCGTAAAACATCGGCAGTCATATACCGCCAATATACCTTATTCGACGGTCGTTTATTCACGACCCGTGACCGTGTTGTAATACTTGTCGCCCTAAATCCCTTCGCTCGGAGGAAACT
>OITN01000661.1_pt1 | contig 8073 bp, 5 predicted proteins | sample 1586801 | NCBI WGS metagenome assembly OITN01 (sample SAMN02674964, study PRJEB24791) | human gut metagenome, SKBSTL008 | isolation source: stool | host: Homo sapiens | place: USA | reverse complement strand
TGTTGTCGTTACCGGTGCAAAGCCGCTTGTAGGCATCGTTGTACTTGTCCCGGGCGGCGTCGAGCGACTGTCCCACCCCTTCGAGCGAAGCGGTGAAAGCCACCAACTGCTCGTAGAGTTTCGTACCGTAAGTAACGATGTCGGCCGTATTCTTATTCTGTGCGTTCCGCTTCCAAAGATCGTCCACCAACTTCAGTAAAGCGAAAAGATTGGTCGGCGAAGAGATGATGACTTTCTTGTCGTAGGCATCGGCCCAGATGGAGCTGTCGTTTTGCAGCGCCGCCAGAAACGCCGGTTCGTTGGGAATGAACATAATGACGAAATCGGGCGAATCGAGCAATCGCTGGTACTCCTTGCGACCCAGTTCGACGACGTGCTGCCGCACCGACGCGACGTGCGACGCAAGATACTGGCGCCGGGTCGCCTCGTCCTCGGCCCCGACGTATCCGACGAATGCCGTGAGCGACACCTTCGAGTCGATGACGATCCGTTTGCCTTCGGGCAGATAAAGCACCACGTCGGGCCGCAGGTTGTTTCCCGCTTCGTCCTTGATATTGAGCTGCGTATCGTAATGTACGCCCCGGATCAGGTTCGAATTGTCGAGGATCGTTTCGAGGATCATCTCGCCCCAGTCGCCCTGCACTTTGGAATTGCCCTTGAGCGCGTTGGTCAGGTTGGTCGTTTCGGTGGTGATGCGGCGATTGAGTTCCATCAGGCGTTCAAGCTCGTTGCGCAACGCCCCCCGCTGTTCGTTCTCGGAGGAGTAGATCTTCTCGACCCGCTCGCGGAACTCCACGATGTTATCCCGGAAAGGTTTCAACAACACGTCGAGCGCTTCGCGGTTGGTCTCCTTGAAAGTGCGCGACTGTTCGCCCAGAATGTCATTGGCGAGGTTCTTGAATTGGGTCCGGAAAGTCTCCTCCATCTTTTCGCGTTCGGCACGTGCCTCGGCCATTCGCTGTTCGGCCGCCTCCAGACGGGCCTGCGCCAGCGTACTCCGCTCGACCAGGGTGCGGATTTCGATTTCGGCGGCAGCGGATTTCTCTTCGGACACCCGGCGCGACTCCTCGGCCAGGCGGCGAGCTTCGTCCGCAGCAGCCCGTTCGTCCGACAAACGGGCGTTATCCCGACGCAGGGAGAGCAAAAGCAAACCCAGCACGGCGCAAACGACGCCGAGCGACAATAAAACGACAACGATTCCGGTATTCATGACAGCAACAAAAATAACAAAAGATGCAAGCAATCGTACGGGCATGCACACAAAGATTGCCGAACCGCATCCAATCTTTAACAAAGATAAGAATAAGTCAAATGCAAAAGCAAATTTATTTACATTTTATAATAGAGGCAAAGAACCTAAAAAATATAATCTAATTTATTTTCGAAACAACATTGTAAAATCATTTTTTATCCATATATTTATTCTGAAATTATTCTTTAACCAAAAAAATGCTCTATGATGAACTTTGCTTCCATGAAGTTTTTCCTGGTAGGATTGACTTTGACAGCCATGCTCTCTGCATGTAGTGATGACGAAACATCAGACCTTATCCCCGAACCGAGCATCTCAATTTCTGCTTTAGAAAGTGAAATCGGGGCACTGAACTTCTCGATCAACGTGGAAAATGCCGAGCAATGCGCTTACGTCTGCATGAACGCGAACGAATCGCTCCCCACGACTGCTGATGAAATTTTCGCAACCGGAACGAGCATTAAACTCACGGACAAGAACAAACTTTCGATCCGAGTTCCCGTCGACAAGCAGATTACATATGCCGTTATCGCTGCAGCTGCGAACCAGACGGGCAAGACAATTTCCAACAAATTACAACTTACCCCGCTCAAAGACGAAGACCCAGGGACGGAAGATCCCGAACCGAAACCGGAGCAAATCGATATCACTTTTTCAACAGGAGAATTACTTTATCTGCCTAACGGCATGCTACTAATTAACCTGTTCGAAACGGACAACACAAGTGTTTATCAGACCCAAATCAAACTTGAAGGTATCGAAAACAACGGCGCCTAGAGAAACGGCAGCCGCCTGCTTGCAGAAGACCTTTATAAAACAGTATCCTCCTCTTATCTGATAGACATCGAAGGGAATAGCGACATTGACGACAACCTTCCTGCAGGGACATTGGTCAAAATTGAACGAGGCACGGCAAACACTGTAATTCTGACCATTACAGGCACATTATCCAAAAGCGAAACCAAGTTTACCGGTCGATTCTCCGGCATACTCTCGCACGAGATGGAGTTAAAGAACTATTCTCTCAACAATGTGGTATTCGACGAAACCGGAGGGGCCAAATGGAATGCCGAAAAGAAGACAATCGCCCTTCCGCTACGCAGTTCTGCTCACCCCGACCTGAAACAGTTCTCGCTGGTATTCCATTCCGAAACCGAAACGCTCGCAACGGGTAACTACCCAATCAGCGAAAATGGAGAAGCAGGAACCGTATCGTTGGCCAAAGCCTATTTCGCCAACGCTCCCGTTTACATCAACGGTACACTCGGCCCGTCGGAAATCGGCTACAAAACCGGCTCGATAAAAGTTGAAGTGAGTCCGGAAACCAACGAATACACGCTCACAATCGACGCCCGTGATTCATACGATATTATCTATCAGGAAAACGCGTCGGCACAAGTCGTTTACGGAAGCACGCTGACTGGGTCGTTCCAAGGTTCTATAGGGGAACAAGGAGGAGGCGAAGATCCCGAAATAGGCGCCTTGAACTACAATGTATTGCTACGTGGTGTGGACGATGCGCGCTATCCTTCGCAACGTATCTATACATTTGGTCTTAACTTCAATTTCTAATGGGCCTAACAAATCATTTATCATTTAAAATCTCAATATAGTTATGAAACACAGATTTTTAACCCTTATATCATCGCTCCTTCTGCTCACAGCATGTAGCGACTCATTTCTGGAACGTGCTCCCGAAGGAAACTATGTAGATGTGACATACTACACTTCCGACAATGCACTCGAACAAGCCACTGCACCACTTTACAACCGTGCATGGTTCGACCTCAACTCCCGCGCTATCGTACCGCTGGGCAGTAACCGTGCCAACGACAACTTCAGTCGCTGGGGAGCTCCCGAGTTCACCAACTTCAAGGTAACAGCCTTAAGTGAAAACCTTGCCAACGCATGGACAGGTTTCTACTCGGTCATTACAATGGCCAATGCCGTTATCAGTGATGTGCAGACCAAATGTAGCAACAGCGTAAGCGAACGTGCCAAGCGTACAGCCATTGCCGAAGCCCGCCTGATGCGTGCTTGTGCCTACTTCTACATGGTCCGCCTCTGGGGACCGGTTATCATCATCGAAGACAACGACAAAGTGGTTGCCAATCCCATGCAACCACTCCACCGCGAAGAAGATGTACTGGAACTCGTTATTCGTGACCTCACTTATGCAACCGAAAATCTTCCTGAAGTGGCAACCGCCAAAGGACGTGCCAGCGCATGGGGGGCAAAAGGCATGCTTGCCAAAGTCTACCTCGCCCGCTCAGGCTGGAAAGGAGGCGCACGCGACAACGCTGACCTGGAGAAAGCCAAGGAACTGGCCGCCGACGTGATAAACAATAGCGGCATCAGCCTTTACGAAAACTATGAAGACCTCTTCAAGTATAAGCACAACAACAATCCTGAATCGCTCATTGCCATGCAGTGGGTGCCACTGGGTGATTGGGGCGTATGCAACACTCTACTTGCCGACCTCGCCGGCAACAGCGAGATGACCGGCGGTGTAAACGTATGGAGCAGCTATCAGGCAAGTATCGATATGCTCCAGCAATATGAGTTGGGCGACACTATCCGCCGCAATGCCACCTTCTGCACACCGGGTACATACTATTCATACATCTGCATTGCCGACGGAGGCTATACATACGATGGCAACACCTCTTGCATTAAAAAAGGTGTACCGGGCGGTCCGGACGACGACAACGACGGTTATGTCCAGTCCATGAACTCTCCTCTCAACACCTACATCCTACGCCTTGCCGATGTTTACCTGACCTATGCCGAAGCTTGTCTGGGCAACAGCGAAGAACTGACTGGAGGCCCCGGCCTGGAAGCATTGAACCAGGTACGCGACCGTGCACGTATCCCTCGCAAGGAACGCGTAACCTTCGAAGACATCATTCGCGAACGCCGCGTAGAGTTCTCGATGGAGTATTGTAACTGGTATGACATGGTATCGTGGTATCACTGGAAACCCGACTACATGCTGAATTACTTCCAGAACCAACACCGCGGCTATACAGTAGACCTCATCGTGAAGGACGAAGACGGTTACCTTCACTTCGGCAAGAAAGAAGGCGACACTTTCCTCGAAGGCATAGAAAATTGGCAGGAACCGGGCGAGAATATCGAAATCCACCACGGCAACATCCTGATGCCTTATCCGGAAAGCGATGTCATCCAGAATCCGCTACTGAACGAAGAACCGGTAGCATACGAATTCAGTGAATAAACCAAGTTATACATTCATTATCTCAAATAACGACTTTAATATGAAATATATACATTTTCCTTTTGTGTTGCTCACCATCCTATTGGCATGCAATCTTTTCACTGCCTGCAACGATGATGAGGGCGGTGGTGTTCCCGTAATCCACCACATCCGTCTTATCGATCCCGAGAAAGCTGACAGTACGTTTACCGATGTAAATCCGGGCACCATGATTGTAGTCATCGGAGAGAATCTGAACGATGTGAAGAAAGTATTTATCAACGAACAAGAAATTTCGTTCAACAGCAACTACGGAACTTCCACTAACCTGATACTTACCATTCCCAGCGAATTGCAACTGACAGGTACCAATCCGGAACTGAAAGGCGAACTGCGTATCGAGACCTCGCACGGCATTGCCACGTACTCCATGCATGTGCTCTCGCCCGCACCCTACATCACCCGTGTAGCCACAACCTTCCCCGTGGAGGCGGGTACGCCTCTGCGCATCGTGGGCGGTAACTTCTACGAAATTCAGCGTGTCTATTTCACCACTGCCGTGGACGACATCACCGATGCACCTGTTTCAGTAGAAGTGACTGACTACACAGTTAATAGAGACTTCACCGAGATTTCATTCAATGCTCCCGCAGGCCTGATTGATGAAGGCAGCCTGGTAGTGGAGTGCTATACCGCATCCGCATTCACTCCCTTCCGTCGCACAGCCCTCCCGCCGAGTATCAGCAAGGTAAGCTCCATGATGCCTATCACGGGTACTACAGTTACCGTACTGGGACAGAATTTCATGGATATCGCCTCCATCACAATGGGTAACCGCTCGGTAGACCTCTCTACTGTAACCGTAAGCGAAGCCAATGATATGCTTACCTTCACCATGCCGCGTGCACCTCAAGGCACTTGCTCACTCGCCATCACCACCATGGGCGGCACTGCCGAAGTTCCGGGCTTTTATCCTTTGGAGAATGTTGTATTGAACTATGACAACATCGGTTGGTTCTCCTGGGGCGGACAAGCTGCACCCATCACAGCCGACGGCACGGCAGCTCCTTTCTTCTCGGATGGTAAATGCTACAGCATATCAGGCGAACTTTCAGCATGGAACTACTGGTGGGGCCAATTGCAGAACGGTGCCGTATGGGGCATCGACGCAGCCTTCCTGCCTACTAATACACCGACTTCCGAACTGGCTTTGCAATTCGAATGTTTCGTAGCAGTAGAATATGGTGAAGGTCCTGTCTTCCGCATCTACCTAAAAGGGAATGAGGCTCACAACTACACGAACTATCGTCCGGTGAGTGATTTCACCGGGAAAACCGAAGTAGGTCAATGGATGCAGTGCAGCATTCCACTTTCCGAACTGGTAGACGAAGCCACTTGGAGCGAGTTCCAAAAACGTGACGGTGACGAGTTGGCACTCCAGATGACAAACCCTAGCGAAAATGGTCCGTACAACATCGAAATGTATTTTGATAATTTCCGAGTTGTCAAGATACAATAATTCAATAATTTGAATTAAAATCGGGCACGGGATTACACAAAGTGACACCTTCTTTTAAACTCTTAGACGCTGATTCAATTGAATCAGCGTCTAAAAATAAATACACCGAAATTATTAAAACGAAAATTCACCGATACCATGACACAAATCTTCAAGAAAACCTTATTAACCAGTCTGGTTCTATTTCTGATGACAGCTTGCTCTGACGATAAAAAAGAACTGAAAATCATCGTAGAACCTACCTCCTTCCATTTTGAACAAACGGGAGGTAGCAGGAAATTCGGTATCACACCCAATAAACCAGCCACTTTCCAAAGTTCGGAAGCATGGTGCAAAGTAACCTCGGAAAGCAGCACTCCCGTACAAGCAATCTATAACATAACCGTAGAACCCAACACCACGCCCGACGTGCGCAACGCCACCATCACCGTCAGCGTAAAGGAGCACGTACAAGAAATCAACGTGGAGCAGGCAGCCTATATCCAAAGCGATGAACCGGAAAAATACACTGTACGCGAGAACCTCACGACTCACCAACTGATTAACGAAATGGGACTGGGCATCAACCTGGGCAACACGCTGGATGCTGTAGGCGACTGGATAGACCCAAGCAGCATTCTCAATTACGAACAAGCATGGGGAAGTCCCGTTATCACACAAGAAATCATTGAAGGATATGCCAAAGCGGGCTACTCATCCCTGCGTATACCGGTCAGCTGGGGCAATCTGCTGTCCGACGACTTCAAGGTGCATCCCGACCTGATGGACCGCGTAGAGAAAATCCTGAACTGGACCCTCGACTGTGGTATGGTGGCTATCATCAATATCCACCACGAAAACGAATGGATTAAACAAGTACCCACCGACAGCAAAGCAAAAGAAAAATTCACTTCCATCTGGAAACAGATATGCGAACGCTTCGAGAAGTACGGCGACCATTTATTGTTCGAGCCAATGAATGAAATCGGGTACGATGAAATTTGGACCCCGTGGAGCGGTAGTGAAGCCGACAAGGCAAAGGCACTGGGATACGTGAACGACCTCAACCAGCTCTTTGTCGACATAGTAAGAAACAGCGGCGGTAACAACGCCAAACGTCATCTGTTGGTGGAAATCTACAACACCAACTTGGAGTATGCCTACGATCCCTTGTTCAAGATGCCGAACGATCCCGCCAATCGACTTGCTCTTACTGTGCATTACTATACTCCCGCAGACTTTGCCATACTGGGTGGAGGTGAGGTTGTCGACTGGGGTGTAGGCCGAGAAAGCTGGGGAACGGAAGCTGACTTCAAGGAACTGAACGACAATATGGACCTACTAAAGAAGAATTGCGTAGACAAAGGAATCCCCGTCATCGTAGGCGAATATTGCGCCGAGTCCAAAAACAGAACAAAGGAAGTGATAAGGCTCTTCTGTGTTTCTGTAACCGAGGCCATCTACTCGCGCGGTATGTGCCCGATGCTCTGGGACACTCCGGGGGGACAATACAACCGACAGACTTGCCAGTTTGACGATCCTCTCTTCTTAGAAGAGATGATGGCTATTCCTGCTAAATATCAACGGAATTAAGTAAAGATTGATAATCAATAATAAAATAAAAAATGAAAAGAATCAGCAGTTGTTTCGCTAGCCTATTGCTTTCTTGTGCGTTGACTGCACAAGCACAGCAATATCAACTGAATTCACCGGACGGGAAACTAATTGTCAACATCGAAGCCGGAAAAAGCCTCAACTGGGCGATTGCCCACGACGGTACTACCGTTCTCTTGCCTTCGGATATTGCTATGCAATGCACGGAAGCTGAGGGAAAGCCCATTGCTTTCACCTTCGGCAAAGATGTGAAGGTGACCAAAGCTACCCGCACTTCCGTCGACACTTCCTTCCCCACTCCTTTCTACAAAAAGGCGAGTGTGAAGGACACTTATAACCAACTCACTCTGAAATGCCGTAACGGCTATAGCATACAGTTCCGCGCCTACGACGACGGAGCCGCCTATCGTTTTGTTTCCGAACTGCGCAAACCTTTCTGCGTGAAGGACGAGATTGCCGAGTTCAACTTCGACCGCGATTACCACGCTTTCG
>OITN01000624.1_pt1 | contig 8555 bp, 8 predicted proteins | sample 1586801 | NCBI WGS metagenome assembly OITN01 (sample SAMN02674964, study PRJEB24791) | human gut metagenome, SKBSTL008 | isolation source: stool | host: Homo sapiens | place: USA | reverse complement strand
GGGAAAGTCGGAGGCGGAGATTCAGGCAGAACTGGACAAAGTCGTGCAGGAAGGGATGTTCAATATCTCCATCAACCCGGATATCCGGATGACCAGCGGCAGAGCGGAAGCGGAGCTGCGGGTGGAAAATATTCCGGCCAATCACCATCTGATGAGCGTCACTCTGAGCCGGGATGATACCGGGGAGGTGCTGTATGCCTCCGGCCTCATAGAACCGGGATATCACATTCAGGCGGTGCCGCTGGAGACAGTCCTGCCCGGCGGCAGCTATACGGCAACAGCACTGTTTACAGCATACGATCTGGAAACGGAACAGCCCGCCGGACAGGCTGCGGCAAGAGTCCGGATCACAGTAGCAAAGTGAGAAAACGAGCCATTTACAGCGGTACTTGTAAATGGCTCGTTTTTGTTGTTGTTATTGCCCTCTCGCGATCTTCTGCAACTTCTGCTGATCCAGCACCTCCACGCCGCCACGGTAGAGGCGCACCCAGCCCTCCTGCGCGAAATATTTCAGCAGGCGGCTGACCACCTCGCGGGCGGAGCCCATATAGCGGGCCATCTGGTCGTGGGTCATGCGGACATTGCTGCCGCCGGTCTTGGCCAGCTCGTCGGTGAGGAAGATGGCAAGGCGACGGTCGGCGCTCATAAACAGGATTTGCTGCATCGTCCACATGGTATCCGAGAAGCGCTCCGCGGTCATCTGGTAGGCAAAGCAGCGGACGTGAACATTCTGCTGCATCAGGCGGCGGAACGTTCCAGCGCCGATGCAGTAGGCCTCGGTGTCCTCCTCGGCGTCGATGTACAGATCAAAATTGACCGAATCCATGACACAGGAGGCCGAGAGGATGCAGACCTCCCCTGGGAAGAGGCGGTAAAGGGTCACGTCCCGGCCATCCTCGGAGAGGAGATAGGCTCGCAGCTGGCCGGTGCGGAGGAGCAGGATGCCCACGCAGCTTTCCACGGGGCTGTGCACCCGCTCCCCTTTTTTGTACTTGACCGGCCGGGTGGTGCGGCAGAGAAACTCCTGCTCCTCCGGGGTCAGCTGCTCCCAGAACGGGAAGCCGCAGGCCAGGCAGTCCGGGCAGACAGGGGACTTTTTATCCAATTCCGGCATGATTCATCCTTTCCGCAGGGCCTTGGCGGCCTCGCTGCCCGCAAGGGCACCCTCGTACACGGCCTTGGCGACCTGCAGCAGCCCGCCGGTGCAGTCTCCGGCGGCATACAGGCCGGGCAGGGAGGTCTGCATGTGGTCATCCACCACGATCCGGCTGCCGTTCACCTCGGCCCCCAGTTTGCGGGCCAGGGCGGTGCTGCCTGCCACGCCCAGCGCCACGAACACGCCGGAGACTTCCAGTGTCCCGCCGTCTTTCAGCTGCACGCCGGTGACCCGCTCTTCACCGAGGATGGCTTCCACGGCTTCCGTCTGCACGGCCACCTCCGGCGGGAACTGTGCTGTCAGCGGGGCCTCGCCCGTGAGCAGGGTGACGCTGTGGGTCACGGGCAGCAGGGCCTGTACCTCGTGCAGGGCGTACTCTCCGCTGCCCAGCACGGCCACATCCCTGCCGCGGTAGAAAAAGGCATCGCAGGTGGCGCAATAGCTCACGCCGTGGCCCTCCAGCCCGGCAAGGCCCGGAATGCGGGGCGCTGCCCGGGAAGCCCCTGTGGCCAGAATGACGGCATCGGCAGGGAAATCCCCGGCCAGCGTCTCCACGGTCAGCTTGTCGGTGTAGGTCAGGCCCACGGCCTCGGTGGTGACGAACTCCACCCCCACTGCCTTGGCACCCTCGATGCCCCGGCGTTCCAGCTCGGCACCGGTGATGGGTTCGGCAAAGCCGTAGTAGTTCTGGATGAGCTCGGCCCGGTCCAGTGCGCCGGGGCCCTTGGTCAGAACGGTGGTCTGCACCCCGGCGCGTGCGGCATACAATGCCGCCGAGACACCTGCAGGGCCGGAACCGATGATCACAATGTTAGACATGGCAGTTTCTCCTTATGGTAGGTTGTACAGAGGATAGCTTGATCTTATGATAACTATTATACCTCAACTCCCCGCACTTTTCATCTCCGACGAACTGTGCTATACTGAAAATATCGCAAGAATCGACACCATGGAGGGGAAAAACCTATGTCCAAGCAGCGACTGCTTTTTATCACCACCGGCGGCACCATTGCCAGCGTGCGCACCTCACAGGGGCTCAAGCCTGTTCTGACCAGCGAGGAGCTGCTGGCCCATCTGCCGGAATTGCAGCAGCTCTGCTGCCCGGAAACGCTCAACCTGTGCAGCATCGACAGCACCGACCTTGGCCCGGAGCACTGGCTGATGATGGCCAAGGCCGTGCAGGAAAACTATGCGCTTTACGATGGCTTTATCATCTGCCACGGCACCGATACGCTGGCCTACTCGGCGGCGGCGCTGTCCTACCTTATCCAGAACGCGGACAAGCCCATCATCCTCACGGGTGCCCAGCAGCCCATTTCCAACGAGATCACCGATGCAAAGAAGAACCTGCGGGACAGCGTGGTCTGCGCCCTTGATCCGGGCAGCCGGGGTGTGATGGTGGTGTTTGGCGGGCACGTCATTGCGGGCACCCGCGCCAAGAAGAACAAGACCATCAGCTACGATGCCTTTGCGTCGGTCAACTTTCCGGCGCTGGCGCTGGTGCAGGGCGACCGGCTGGTACGGTATGTGGCTTCGCCCTGGCCCACCGGCCCGGTGGAGTTTGGCCGGGCGCTGAATCCCAAAGTGTTTCTGCTCAAGCTGACCCCCGGCCTTGGACCGGAACTTATCCCGGCCATCTTTCAACAATATGACTGCGTCATTGTGGAAAGCTTTGGCGTGGGCGGCATTCCCCAGCGGCTCATGGATGCCTTTGCCGAGGAGCTGGGCGATTACGACAAGACCCACAAGATCCTGATCCTGACCACACAGGTCACTTATGAGGGCAGCGATGTGGGCATTTACGAGGTGGGCAAGCGGGTCAAGAACCGCTTCCGCTTCCTGGAGGCCCACGATATGACCATTGAGGCTGTTGTCACCAAGGTCATGTGGCTGCTGGCCCAGAACTGCGAGAACTTTGACCAGCTCCAGCAGCGGTTCTACCGGCAGATCAATTTTGATACATTCTATCATTGAAACAAACGGGAGATGCCCCACCGGCATCTCCCGTTTCTGTTATGCGAACACCAGCTGCACCAGCAGCACATAACACACCGTACCACCGGTGATGGAGACCAGTGTCTGGTGCTTCCACCGGTGCAGGGCGATGGTCACAGCAATGGCAATGGCCTCGGGGATGCCGTGACTGCCCGCAAAGGGTGTGACGCTTTTCAGGCAGTAGAGGATCAGCATTCCGAAGATGGCGGCGGGAAGCACCCGGCCCAGATACTGTACCACCTCGGGCGGCTGCTGGTCCTTGGAGGAAAAAATCAAAAAGGGCAGAAAGCGGGTGAGCATGGTTGCCGCCGTGCACACCGCAATGGTCAGGCCCATCTGGAACGTGGTCATTGCGCTGCCTCCTTCTGCTTCTCCGTTTGGCCGGGGACGATGCCGTCGGCCTGCTCAATGGGCTTGCGCAAAACCAGCAGCAGCACCAGAATGCAGGCCATGGAGGGCAGCAGGAAGCTGCCGGAACCAAAGAGGACCAGGCAGACCAGCGGCACGGCCAGCCCGATGATGCCGCTGTAATGCTGCTTCTCCTTTTCCCACTGGTTGAGGAAGATGACCACGAACATGGCGGTCATCACAAAATCCACGCCCTTGGTGCTGAAGGGGAGCACCGACCCCACCACGGCCCCCAGCCCGGCACTGGCGACCCAGTAAAACTGGTCCAGCAGGGTGATGAAGAACATGAACCAGCCCCGGTCGATCCCCTGCGGCGGCTCTGCAGAGCAGGTGATGGAAAAGGTCTCGTCGCTCATGGCAAAGATCATGTAAAAGCTGCGCAGGCCGTAGCCCTTGTACCGCTCCAGCATGGCCAGACCGTAGAACAGGTGCCGTGCCTGGATCATCAGCGCCATCAGAAAAGCCGACAGCGGGGAAAAGGCCCCCAGCAGCAGGCTTGCCAGCACAAATTCCAGCGAGCCGCCGTAGACCACGGTGCCCATGAGCATAGGCATCCAGACGGGCAGGCCAAGGCTCTGCACATAGATGCCGTAGCCCATGCCCAGCACGAGATAGCCTGCAAACACCGGCACGGTCTGGGGTGCGGCGGCCCGGAAGGCCTGCCACACCACACCGGAGCCAGGTACAGCCTGTATGGTTTTGGATTCTTTCATATACACTAACCCCCTGGATTGGTAGTATAACAGATTTCCGGGATTTTGCAAGAAAAATCCCGGGGCAGGATGGTTCCTGTCGCTTTGAAAACTTTTTGTCCGCCACTCGTGGACTTTTGGCGAATCAGGACAAAGTTTTGCCAAAAGACTTGCACTTTTATGCTTTACTGTGGTAAAATCAAAGCGTACTTTCATTTGGAAAGACAAGGGGGAAAAAGTATATGACCAACATCTGCATCATCGCCACTATCATCATCTATCTGGTGGCAATGCTGTTGGTTGGGTTTGCATACAGCAAGTCCAACAACGACAGCACCGATTTCTACCTCGGCGGCCGCAAGATGGGCCCGCTGGTCACGGCCATGAGTGCCGAAGCCAGCGATATGTCCAGCTGGCTGCTGATGGGAATGCCGGGCCTTGCCTATCTCACCGGCATCGCCTCGCCCGGCTGGACCGCCATCGGCCTGGCGCTGGGCACCTGGCTGAACTGGCTCATCGTGGCCCGGCGGCTGCGGCGGTATTCGGCCAATCTGGAAGCCATCACCGTGCCGCAGTTCCTGTCCCTGCGCTTCCACGACCAGCGCAATCTGCTCAATGCACTGGGCGCGGTGATCATCATCGTGTTCTTTGTGCCCTACACGGCTTCGGGCTTTGCCGCCTGCGGCAAGCTGTTCCACAGCCTCTTCGGCGTGGATTACATGGCGGCCATGGTGGTCTCGGCCTGCGTCATCGTGGGCTATACCATCACGGGCGGCTTCCGCGCCGTTACCACCACCGACCTCATCCAGTCCATCGTGATGAGTCTGGCCCTTGTGGCTGTGCTGGTGTACGGCATTGGCGCGGCAGGCGGCTGGGATGCCGTTGTAGCCAACGCTCAGAGCCTGCCCGGCTACCTGACCATGATGGCCAGCCACAACGCCGCCGAGGGCACGGCCACCTCGTACAGCCTGCTGGACATCGTCTCCACCATGGCGTGGGGCCTGGGCTATTTCGGAATGCCCCACATCCTGCTCCGCTTCATGGCCATTGAGGATGAAAAGAAGCTGGTGCTCAGCCGCCGCATTGCCAGCGTGTGGGTCATCATTGCCATGACCGCCTCCATCATCATCGGCATGGTGGGCCTTGGCATGACCAAGGCAGGCGCGCTGGAGTACCTGAGCGGCTCCTCCAGCGAGACGGTCATCGTCCGCATTGCAAACCTCATTGCACAGCACGGCATTCTGGCAGCCGTTCTGGCGGGCCTGATCCTGGCGGGCATCCTTGCCGCCACCATGTCCACCGCCGACAGCCAGATGCTTGCCGCCGCGTCCAGCGTCTCCCAGAACATCCTGCAGGAGTTCGGCCACATGAAGCTGACCGAACGCCAGAGCCTGTTTGCTGCCCGCCTGACCATCATCTGCGTCAGCGTGGTGGGCGTGGTGCTGGCCCGTGACCCCAATTCCAGCGTGTTCGGCATCGTCAGCTTTGCATGGGCCGGTTTCGGCGGCGCATTCGGTGCGGTCATGCTCTGTGCGCTCTTCTGGAAGCGCTGCAACTGGCAGGGCGCGCTGGCCGGGATGCTCTCCGGCGGCCTGATGGTCTTTGTCTGGAAGTACCTCATCAGCCCGCTGGGCGGCGTGTTCAGCATCTATGAGCTGCTGCCCGCCTTCCTGACCTCCCTGCTTGTCTGCGTGGTGGTCAGCCTTGTTACTCCGGCTCCTTCGGTGGAGATCGAAGCCGAGTTTGAGGCGGCGAAATAAGAAACAATCGCAAGGGCCATTGCACGGGAATCTGTGCAATGGCCCTTGCTTTATATGCGGCGCACAACGCCGTTCTCAACAAAGAAAAGATTCGGCTAAGAAAAAATATTTTGTATACAAAAAAGAAAAAGATTGCTTGTGCAGAATTACGAAAACACTGCATGAATTAAAGGACACAACAAGAAATACTTTTGAATCGTAAATTTTTCGGGCGAAATCGTAAAAAAATTCTAACATTTTGGAAGGAGATGCCGTATCATGGATTTATAAATGCGCATACAGCTTGCGGGCCGTGTGCCAAAATTGTCCGGAAATTTGAGGAAGGAGTATTTTCATGGGAAAATCAACAGTGGATGCGTCTGCAGGGTTTGGATTGCGTGATAAACTTGCATACGCAGCGGGTGACTTTGGCTGCAATATGAGTTTTGCACTCAAAGGCTACCTGACGATTTATTGGACGCAGTTTATGGGGATCGACAACTACCTGATGGCATCCCTTCTGCTGATCGTGCAGATCTGGGACGCAATCAACGATCCTATTATCGGAGCAATGGTAGATGCGGATACGCACAAATACCGCCGGAACAAGTTCCTTGCCTATATCTGGTTCGGTGCGATCGGACTGACCGTGGCCGGTGCACTTTGCTATCTGCCGTTCCCGCAGGCTCCCGGTATGGTCAAGAACATTCTGTTTGTGGCAGGCTATATGATCTGGGATGCTTTCTACACCGTTGCAAATGTGCCGTATGGCTCGATGCTGTCTCTGATCTCGGATGACCCGATCCAGCGTGCACAGCTGTCTACCTTCCGCTCCATTGGTTCTATGGGCGGTGCGCTTCTGACCGGTATGCTGATTCCGGTGATCATTTATGATAACCAGAACAACCTGCGCGGTGAGCAGATGTTTGTCATTGCTCTGATCATGGGTTTGATCGGTCTGGTCTGCTTCCGCTTTATGGTCACGAACACAAAGGTGCGTGTGGACACCACGATCACTCTGAAAGAGGATGCACCGAAGTTCAACATCGTGAAGGCGTTCAACAACTTTATCCATAATCGCCCGGCTGTGGGCGCAACGCTGGCACCTATCGCAACGTTTATTGGTATGTATGGTGCCTCTACTGCAGGTCAGATCCTGTTCCAGGCTTATTTCAAGAATGCAAAGATCTCCGGCATTGTGGGTATGATCTCCTACTTTGGCGTTTTCATCTTCAGTCCTTTTGTGAGCCGTATCGTCAAGCGCTTTGGCAAGAAAGAAGCCGTGACCTTTGGTTCAGTCGTCTGTGCGCTGGCGTACGTCCTGATGCTGGTTCTGCCCATCACACCGGACAGCCGGGGCCTCGGCCTTTATGTCCTGTGTCAGGTCATTGCAATGCTGGGCGGCGGCATCGGAAGCTGCCTGAGCTGGTCTCTGATGGCAGATGCGATCGATTATAACGAGTGGAAATTTGGTGTGCGAGAAGAAGGCACTACCTATGCACTGCACTCCTTCTTCCGTAAGCTTGCACAGGGCATCGGACCTTCTCTGGGCCTTGTTCTGGCAACCAAACTGGGCTATGATGCATCTCTGAAGGCTGCACAGACGATCGAAGTGGCAACCCGGATGCGCTATCTGGTGCCGGTCATGTATCTGGGAAGCTATATCGTGATGATCATTGCGTACGGCGTGGTGTTCAATCTGGACAAAAAGACGCTGGCGCAGATGGAAAGCGATCTGAAAGAACGCCGGGCAAAGAACGAAAAGTAAATGATCTTAAAATCAGAGGAATATAAGAACGGAAACCTTCTGATAAGATGATAGAAAGCCCTCCTTTCGCCTGAGTGCGACAGGAGGGCTTTCTTTTTTTCAGTTGATCAGAATCGCCATCATCTCAGCGCAGGGGATCACGAAGCCGAACCCGAAGAAGAACAGCAGGTCGAGCACAAACTTCCAGAGCCGGACAGCAGGGGAGCAGAAGTTCATGGAGCGGGTGACGGAGGCACCTATCTCACCCCAGTGTCGGTAGTAGCCGGTCTGCTCAAAGTTGTTCCAGAGCTCCAGCGAGAGAAATTCTATCCCGACGAACAATGGGAAAAACACCCAGGAGGGAAGCCAGCCGTCTGCCTGCAGGTTCCCATTGCTCAGGGTACGCCAGTGGACGGCCATCCGGCCCGGGCAGGCGAGGATGCCCCAGATGGCCAGTGCGGCACTGAGCCAAAACAAAACTGCCCGTACCGAGCGCCAGTCAATGGATTGCTGACGGCGCAGCAGGGTAAAGAAATCTTCCAGCGGGACTTCCGGTGCAATATCTGCTTCCTGCGGGTCGCGGCAGTGCATCAGGTCGGCAAGGGTCAGCCCCAGCGCGTCGGCCAGTGGTTCCAGCGTGTTGATGTCCGGCAGGCCGACCCCCGTTTCCCTTAATTAAAGATATTGTTGGGTAAAAAAGAAAGGTCAATCGATTTTGCCGATAAAGCGGTAGTAGATTTCTACTTCCTGCTCACGACTTCCATCCTCGCCCTTGACAGCTTCGTGGACGGTTATTTTTTCAATTAGAGTGTTCAGAA
>OITN01000619.1_pt1 | contig 8622 bp, 7 predicted proteins | sample 1586801 | NCBI WGS metagenome assembly OITN01 (sample SAMN02674964, study PRJEB24791) | human gut metagenome, SKBSTL008 | isolation source: stool | host: Homo sapiens | place: USA | reverse complement strand
CTGGCTGGCGTTACCTGTGCTTCCTGCTTCTCTTTCAGTTCAGTAACCATTGAGAGAAGCCCCTCTAAAATCAAATTTTCCTCCATGTATTTACAGTTTAAGTTGTTTTTTCTTTTTCTTCTTCTTTCTCAAAAAGGAATCATCGGGCATTTCATCAGCCGGGGCTGACAAACCGGAGAACAGACCGCCTAAACCTGCAATAAAAGAATTATCCGTTTTGTCGGGTGCTGATACTGATTTCTGAACAGGTGCGGTAACCGTCTGCTTATTGCTTCCGGCTGTCGTCTGCCCTACATCCCCAAAACACTTATCCAGTTTGGAGAAACTGAAATTACGGTCTATCTCCGAACCCTTGAACGTGTATTCGCCTTTGGAAAAGGATATGCCCTGTATCTCGCTTGTCTGCCCCTTATACTTGAACCGGATAGTAATACCCTTTTCCGCTAACCGCTCCTGTAACTGCCGCCAGTTCTTGGACTTCCCGATTTCATTCTTTACAGCGTTGTAAATCTCGTATTTCGATTTGTCCGGCTCTTTCAAGCGGTGCTGCTTTACCTGTTCTTTCCCACCAGCGAAATAAAGCCCGTGTTTGGCTTTCAGCTTCTTGCATACCTGCTCGTTGCGGTACATATCGTTTTTGTCCGAAATGGTCTTGCCATTGTTGTCTATACGGTTGAACACGATGTAGGCTAAGCACCCAGCGCCTTTACATATTGCTATGTTAGGTTTCCAAGTACTCGCCCCCGAACCGGACTTACACCTTTCGACGTATCCGGCTCTCCACTAATATTATCAGTCTAACTTCCCTGTATGAATTTTCCAATGGCAATCATGGCATACCGCAATGGTTTTTCGTCTGCGGGCAATCATGTGTTTTTCCCAGATCCTTTTTCCTTGCAGATCTTTGAGCTTTTTCACATGATGCATCGATAATACCGATTCTGCTCCGCATATCTCACATTTATTGGCTTTTATCCTATCGATTAGGCTCGTTCTTGTGATTTTAATAAGCGGTTGATCATCATTGAATTTAATTCTACTTAAAGGCTTGCGCTTAAAACCGTCATGATAAAACTCGCACCGTACTGTTTTCCCATTCTTTTTGATATAGTCAACTCCAAACTCTCCGTTTTTACTGTATTTTCGAAGAACCTTGCGAACTGATGATTTATATTTGCAAGCATAGGTTTTGTACATACTGTATTCCATGATATTATAAAAAGAATCAATAGTATAACTGTTATTCGCCAATGAATAATAGTTGTAAAAGCCTCGTATCTCCCCATTGTACTGGCAAAGTATTTCCAAGTCGTCATTATTCTTCATGCAAGGCCTTGCCTTGGGATGCCATCTCTCTTTCCCATTATGATAGGTCAGTTTGATAGCATCATACTCGAAGAGTTTCTTTTTCATTGTATCCATAGATACTTTTAAAAAGACTTTTGACCTGTAGTATCTTTGAGCAGTTCCTTTACCAATCCGTTTTGTTTGATCTGTTTTGTAGATTCCGATTTCATATCCGAGGAATTTTGCGTTCTTCTTTGTATTGGTTATCAATGTTTTTTCGTCAGATAATTCAAGATTGAGTTTTTCTCCAAGAAAATCTTTGATGTCTTTCTTGACTTTAACACAATCTGCTTTACTTCCGATTATTCCAATCAAAAAGTCATCTGCATATCGGATGTATTTCAATCTTCTGTAGCTACTGTCCATCTCATCTAAACTTGGATAGTTGTTACGGGCTTTACAACATTCATTAATGCGATTCAGGTAAAACTCACGTTTCTTTTTATCTGTTTCAATTTTAAGTTTTCGCTCGGCTCTGATTTTTCTCAATGCATATTTTGCATAAACTGTATCGGGTTTGCGTTTTTTGCCTTCATTAAAGTTATGGATATATTCATTCATATATTTGTCGAACTTATCAAGATAGATATTAGCCAGTATTGGACTAATAATTCCACCTTGTGGTGTTCCACTGTATGTCCTATGAAATGTCCATTCCTCCATGTATCCAGCATTCAGGAACTTTCTGATTAGCCTAATGAACCTGTTGTCAGAAATTCTTTCTTCAAGTATTCTTATCAAAATATCATGATCGATATTATCAAAGAATCCTTTAATGTCTCCTTCAACAAACCATTTGGAACCTGTAAAAGTATCCTTGATACGGGATAGTGCCGTATGGCATCCTCTGTTTGGTCTAAATCCATGAGAACAACTCTCAAAATTGTCTTCATAGATCGCCTCCAAAATCATACGGATAACCTCTTGCACCAGTTTATCATCAAAAGAAGGTATTCCCAAAGGTCGTTTAGATCCGTTTTTCTTCGGAATATAAATTCTTTTTGATGATACAGGCTGATATTGCTCACTTTTGAGCAATTCAATCAATTGTTCAATACGGAATATACTCATGTCGTCAATGGTTTTTCCATCAACTCCGGGAGTCATGTTACCTTCCTTTGCATATAGCTTTTGGTAAGCAACATAATATATTTCCTTATTGAACAGAATCCGATATAGCCTTTCAAATCTGTACATTGAGATTTTACTTTGCTGCGCCAGACTGTTTAATACTCTTTCTGGATCTCTCATAATGTCTCACACATTTTCCGTTAATTGTATTAAAAATATTAGCTGTCTCCCTTTGCCATGTACAAGGCTTTCCCTTGCTCAGACTACTACGGAGACTCCGTTGCCATGCCAAATATTCAAAGGTCTGAAACCTTATAGCCTTACAACTGGCATTTTGGGTTAGGCAATCCCCATTTAGACATATAATAACTATAGCTCGATAAGTTGTCGGATACGACATCCACCTTTTATTGCTTACCGCAATTGCGTTGTGATCAGTTTACGCTTCCGCTACATGCACATGATAACGGAGTATCACAATATGACGCCATTAATCGTCTTTCGTCATAGACCCGCATTTGTCCGCTCAGGCTATCGTTTAATCAATACGGATTTTATCCTCATACTTATCATTTCATCTTCCCATTCAGTCGCAACATGACGATTAGTTGACTTATGGATTTGCCGGTATGCTATACTCCCCTTTGGGTTTCCCCTTCGGATAAGCCGGTTGATGACAGACTTGTAAACTCGTGTCAGGTATTGCGCTACCAATACATTTATTATATGCCCTTATGGGCGCACATGCACGTGCGGATGCTCCCGGTCTTGATGGCGCACGATGATATACTGCGTATCGGTGATTTTCATCTCACGCATATATTCCTGCGCAAGCTGTATCATCCTCTCGTCTGTCAATTTGGGCGCATCCACTGCCGAATAACTTAGCGCAATATGTCCGACAGGCTTTTTCAAGTCGGGATTCATCCCGGTCTGCATACAGAAGCTGCGGATTATATCTCCCCGGCTTTCTGTCAGTACCCCTTCCGCATGGAGTAAAGCCGCCTGCTCCTTGCCCAGCACATAGTTCACGCAGCCCTTAAACCCGCTTCCCTTTTTTATTTTTCCAATCATCCGACAACTGGTTTATAATTTCGACAATCCTGTTTTTGAGTTTCACCAGTTCCACCGCCACCAGTGCGAAACCTCCGGCATTCGCCCGGTGCGCCAACTGGTTGATGTTGTTGGCTTCCCCTGCCAGTTTGCGGATGGTGTCCGCATCCTGCCTGTTCAGCCGGGGTATGACCTCTGCCGAAACAACCGCCTGCCTTACATACTCACTGACACGCAACCCGGATTCCCCGGCTCGCTTTCTGATGGCATAATACTGCAACTCGGTCAGCTTCGTGCTGACTACCCGTTGCTGCTTCTCTATCCGTTTCTTTGCCGGACGTCCCCCCGGCTTATCCTTTATATTCGTCATAAGTTTTTACATTTAAATGGTATCTTAAAAATTGCGACCAACGGGAGAAATTTTCTTTGCTGTCAAGCAAAGCAAGGTAGTTTCGGTCTACCGAAACATAACCTTGCTCTCCAAATTAAACCGCCTGCCGTTGGTAATCCTACCGGACTAAATGCCCCTGCCCCTTTTCTGTCTTGGGGCGGCACGTTGTCCGGTTTCCTGCTTTATCTCCTGCGCTTGGCTGGTGCTGTTCTTCTGTTCCTGCTTCCTGCCGCACAGGTAATCGTTCAAGTCCGAATACCCCCTGTAATTGTCCGAGAAGTCACGCACACGGTAGGAGTATTCCAATTCGATAGCCCGTGTCGCTTCATATCCTGCCTTGTCATTGTCAAGCATACAGTGGATGCGTTCATACGGGTACAGCACGTCGATGGCTTTCGGCACATTGACTGTAGAGTTGAGTATGACATAATCCTGCCTGTCAAGGTCGGGCATAGTCGGGCAGTTCTTCATTCGGAGCGTGAGGAAAGAAAGATAGTCCATAAAACCCTCGAATACCAAACACTTCTCTCTCGGCTCTCCCTGCTGCCGTATATGGGTGATGTCTTTCGGGGCGATGCAACCCTTAAAAAAGGAATTGCGAACCTCGTAACCTCCTGCCATGTTCGGGAAACCGATAGCAAAGAAGGGTCTGCCGTTATTGGTAAAGTGGAGTTCCTTACATTCTCTTTTTGCCAGTTCGACATTGATACCCCGTCCCTGCAAGTAACGGAGCAATGCCGGATGGGTAAGGTCACGGACTTCCAAATGCTGGAAGCTCGGTTCTGTCCTACGCTGGGGAAAAGAAAAACTGACCGGGCGGACGTGCGGTGTCTGTTCCGCTATCCGGTTTAAAAGGTATGGCAGGCTATCGGAGCAATAGAGTTCCTTTGCCAGTGCGATGATGTTGCCGCCCTTGCCTGCGCCAAAGTCATACCAAAGGTTGCGGTCAGTGTTCACCTTGAAAGACGGTTCGTGTTCCTCCCTGAACGGTGATTTGTACCATAAGCCGTTGCCCTGCTGCTTGACAGGAGAGTAGCCTAAACTGTGCAGATAGTCTGCGATGGGTATTTGTTTCACATCTTCGATATTCATAACATTTTCTTTTTTGGGGATTAAAAAATAGTTGAAAAGTGCACCAGTCCTGTTTAGTCCGTTATATATATACCCGTACCATACTAAACCTGCCTGTTCCGATACAGGGAAATAGTAAGTCCGTTCCTCTTGTATATACACCCGGACTAAACCAAACTGACTTTTAATAATGGAAATCGGGATTATAGCGGTAGCCCTTGCCCTCTTTCACAATCATACGCTTGTTCACAAGAAACTTGTTAAGTGACACAAGGACATTGCGTCCACGCTCGTAGCCGATACTCGCATAACCCTGCTTCAATGCCGCTATGACATTGGAATAGCCTTGTACCACCTGCTTGCCGAAACCGTTCTCCAACGCTTCCCGGTGTTGCTGTTCAGTCAGTTCCGTAAGCGGAAAATTCCTGTCCTGCTTAGGTTGTTGGAATACATAATCATCCACGATTTCGGGTAAAGCGTTGTCATTGATACGGAATGCGAACGGGTCAAATTCCCGGTCACGTATGTGCATCGCCTTTACCTCGCTTATGTTGCCGTCCTGCTGGCTTTTCGTGATTTGCAGGACGGTTTCAGCCTTGTTGTTCAGTTCCGTACCGATATGTCCTCTTGTATTGTCATCCCCCTTGTTCAAATGTAGAACAGTGTGGATATGCAGGTTATATCCGCTTGACCAGCGCATCAAGAGGTTGATTAGGTCGGTTGATTCGCTGGGGCTGTTGATGTCATACATCAAGTCACGGATTCCGTCAATGATGAGTAACCCCACATCGGGCATATTTTCAAGCATATAGCCGATAATCTGTTTCCGCTTGTCGGGGGTCTGCTCCCTTAGCACGATGAAAACAAAATCGTCCCTGTCCTTGTCGGTAGGCAATCCGGCAAGGCGCAAAATACGCTCCATGACCTTATGGCAATGGTATTTGCTCTGCTCGGTATCTACATAGAGGATTTTCCGTTTGTTCGGTGGCAGGTATGCCGAATACTTCAGTACCTCGTCATTCTTCAACGCTGCCGCAACGATAGCGGAAATGTTGAATGTCTTTTTGCTCTTGGCTTTACCCGTGGATGCGCTGAAATTACCCAGCGTGCCAATGGTAGAGCCGTTCACCCAGAGTATTTCGGGCGGTACTTCGTAAGTGTCCGTAACCTTTAGATGAATGGTTTTCCAAAGGGCTGCGAAATCCTCTTTCTGCATGGTGACGTCCTGCCCGGCTTCTGTCGCTTTTCTATTTTCCATAGCCGTTATTTCTTTAGAGGACGGTTAAGGATATACTTCTGCGCTTCCTGCTCTATCTGCGCCTGCGTCTTGACCGGGTTCTGACGTAACCATGCTTCCAACTCCGCTTTCTCAAAATAAAGCATTTTGCCCTGCGGCTTGTAATGGGGTATCAAGTTACCCGAAGTCAGCTTGTACAGGTAACTTTTAGAAAGGTTCAAAAACTTGCTCGCTTCATCGAAGCTAAGCACGTTCTTTGAAAGGAACAACATTTTTTCGAGTTCGGAAACTCTTAACTCTAAATCTCTTTCCATATTGTTTAGGAATTTAGGTGAAACAATATGAAGGTGCGCACCCTCGTTTTTTTGTTAACGGGGGCAAAGTTAAGAGCTTGAAAATGAAGTCTAATTGACCTTTGTTTGAGCGTTCAATCTATGCTCAACCTTTTTGCAGTTGTTTGATGTATTTGTCTATGATTTCATATCCTTTCGGATAGATATTTTTCGCTTGGTCTGTCGCACTCGACAGGTCAGTACGTGTAAGCGGTTCACCTTTTATCTTCTTCAATATCAGCTTATTGTTTGCTATAACAGACTGCCATTCATAAACGATGTAATTATAACAGCTAAGTTGCATCATAAGATAGGCTAACAGACGGGTATTATTAACTTTCAATACCCCATTCAGTTTGCAGTTGAAAAAATCGGTAAGTATTTTGGCACTGACGGTAGTAGTAAACATATTCGCTTCATTCACACAGTCGGTCAGAAGTTTGATTTCATTGGCTTTCAACGTGGACTTGAAAGGATTGCTTTTGCCCACAATCTTGGTTGGATTAGTATCTGCACTTTCCTCTTTCTCTTTTGGCAAGGCTTGCTCTTGGATGGCAACCGCATCTGTATGGTAATTGCTTTCCTGTTCTTGCAGATAGCGCAAATACTTGGAAAGCACGACAAGATTAACGATAATGGACAAATAGGGAAGCCGCCCATCATAACAGGACGGTTCATGCAAATATGCATCCATATCAAAATCAGAGCAGCGGAAACCGATATACTTTTTTCTTTCATCAGAATTCAAGTCCTCAAAATAACCGCTTTCCCACAAAAAATCGGGAATATCCATATCCAATACAATGTTACGCACGACACGGTATTTTTGTTGGATGGCTACAATATTTTCAGTCACACGGAAAATTTCTTGTCGCAAATAATCCTTTAGCTGGGCTTGCGTCAAATATTCACGTTTTAAAAATAGTGCATCTACTTTAGTTTTATAGTCATGAGCTATACAACTATCTAATATCTTCTGTATTTCTCTGAAATTGGTTTCTATATGATTTTCCATAATCGTGTGCCTTTAAACGTTCTTACTACAAATATAAGGTAAGAATCTCACTTTTCCCGAAAACATCGGCAATAATAAGGAAGAAAAGATAGGATAAGCGTTAAGAAATTATAAAGATATGGGGAAGAAAACTATTAAAGTACACCTTTTCTTTGTATTCGTCATTCAGTACACATTTAGTACGCCCTATAAAAGCAGAAAACCCTGATAATCAGGTGATTATCAGGGTTTATTCGTACCCAGACCCGGGGTCGAACCGGGATGGAAGTGAATCCACTGGTGTTTGAGACCAGCGCGTCTACCGATTCCGCCATCTGGGCATGTTTGATTTCTCAAATGCGGTGCAAAGATACAGCTTTTTTCTAAACCTGCAATACTTTTCCTAAAAAAAGGCGAAAAAAACGATAAAACCGACTTGAATCATTCCTTGTTTGTAAAATATGCAGTACATTAGCAGAAACTTTTAAAATCAATAGCATGGTAACCAATAAGGATAATTTCTGTGTAATTATGGGCGGAGGAATCGGCAGCCGTTTCTGGCCATTCAGCCGCAAGACACTTCCAAAACAGTTTCTGGATTTCTTTGGTACGGGACGTTCCTTGCTGCAGCAAACCTTCGATCGCTTCAAGCAGGTAATCCCCATGGAAAATATACTTATCGTAACAAATGACTTATATGCCGACCTTGTAAAAGAACAGCTTCCCGAACTTAAACCCGAACAGATTCTACTGGAGCCGACACGCAGGAATACAGCTCCCTGCATCGCGTGGGCTTCCTATCATATCCGCGCCTTGAATCCGGACGCCAATATAGTGGTAGCTCCTTCGGACCACTTAATTCTGAAGGAAGGCGAATTTCTGGCCGCTATCGAAAAAGGACTGGACTTCGTTTCCCAATCCGATAATCTGCTGACACTCGGTATCAAGCCCAACCGTCCAGAAACTGGATATGGTTATATACAAATAGCCGAAACCGCTGGTGATAACTTCTACAAGGTAAAAACCTTCACTGAAAAGCCCGAACTGGAACTGGCAAAAGTATTCGTGGAAAGCGGAGAATTCTATTGGAACTCCGGTCTGTTCATGTGGAACGTAAATACCATCA
>OITN01000585.1_pt1 | contig 9035 bp, 4 predicted proteins | sample 1586801 | NCBI WGS metagenome assembly OITN01 (sample SAMN02674964, study PRJEB24791) | human gut metagenome, SKBSTL008 | isolation source: stool | host: Homo sapiens | place: USA | reverse complement strand
GTCTGTATAACCGTTTCCGTTAAAGATAACACGTTTATGATCAATAATTGTCTTCTTGATCAGTTCGTGGATTGCATCCTCCATCTTGTCTTCCGGTACATCCTTTAACTGTTCTGCAAACTGGTGAACACACTCAGCAACAGCAGTGTTTAAAATAATGTTCGGGTTTGCAACAGAAGCTTCGGAACCAAGCATACGGAATTCGAATTTGTTACCTGTAAATGCGAATGGTGAAGTACGGTTTCTGTCTGTATTGTCTTTTACGAAATGTGGAAGTACTTTTGCACCGATATCCATCTGGACTGCGCGGCTTCCTGCAAAATATTCGTCATTTTCGATAGATTTTAATACTTCTGTCAGTTCATCACCGAGGAATACGGATACAACAGCAGGCGGAGCCTCGTTTGCACCAAGACGGTGATCATTTCCTGCACTTGCTACAGAAATACGAAGTACATCTGCGTATTCATCAACTGCTTTGATAACAGCTGTCAGGAAAATCAGGAACTGTGTATTTTCAGCAGGTGTTTTTCCCGGATCAAGGATATTTACACCGGTATCTGTAATCATAGACCAGTTGTTGTGTTTACCACTTCCGTTGATTCCCTCAAATGGTTTCTCATGAAGGAGGCATACAAGTCCATGCTTGTCGGCAACTTTCTTCATTACTTCCATTGTTAACTGGTTGTGGTCAACCGCAACGTTTGTTGTATCGAATACAGGAGCCAGCTCATGCTGTGCAGGAGCAACTTCGTTATGTTTTGTTTTGGCAGGAATACCAAGTTTCCAGAGCTCTACATCCAGGTCATGCATATAAGCTGCGACACGAGGTTTCAGAGCACCGAAGTAATGATCTTCCATTTCCTGACCCTTAGGAGCAGGAGCACCGATCAATGTACGTCCGCAGAATACAAGGTCTTTTCTCTGTTTGTATAATTCCTTGTCTACCAGGAAGTATTCCTGTTCAGGACCTACAGTTGTATTTACGTGTTTGACATCTTTATTTCCTATTATATGGAGAAGGTTTGTAGCTTCTTTATCAAGTGTCTGCATGGAACGAAGGAGAGGAGTCTTTTTATCAAGAGCTTCTCCGCTGTAGGAGCAGAATGCTGTAGGAATGTAAAGGGTTCCGTCTTTGATGAATGCCGGTGATGTCGGATCCCATGCTGTATATCCTCTTGCCTCGAATGTGGCACGAAGACCGCCTGACGGGAAACTGGAAGCATCCGGCTCACCTTTTACAAGTTCTTTACCTGAGAAATCCATGATCACCTGACCATCTCCTGTAGGAGAAATGAAACTGTCATGTTTCTCTGCAGTTACGTTTGTCATTGGCTGGAACCAGTGAGTATAATGAGTGGCGCCGTTCTCGGTAGCCCATTCTTTCATTGCAACAGCAACGGAGTTGGCAACATCAAGTTCAAGGTGTGTACCGCTCTCGATTGTTTTCTTTAATGCTTTGTACATGTCTTTTGGCAGTTTACTTCTCATTACTTTGTCGTTGAAGACCAGGCTGCCGTACAGTTCAGGGATATTCTGTGCCATATAGGTACTCTCCTTTCGGTTTGCAATATTTTCTGAATATGTGTAGTGCCGCTGCAGATCACCATTGTGACTGCCTGCGGTTTTCGTCTCATAGAAAATTCCTCATCGAACATTTTCTATGAAACGAAAGTTTTATAAAACGAAAAAAGCGCCCTGGATGAGATCTCTGTAGATCTTTCCAAAGCGCCTTTGCTTTATGTGCTGTACTATAAACGAAATGAAAACAGATGTCAAGCACTTTTTTTGAAAAAATTCAGAAAAAATTTTTGAGATATGGCAAAAAAAGGATAGGTTGACAAATTTGTTTCTATTATTATAATTTGATTTTGGAACCCACCAAACATAAGAAAACAATGTCAGCGGGTTTTGAAAGTAAAGTTAAAGTCAGACAAGAGAATACGATCGGAGGAAATCAGATGGCTGGAATAAAAGAAGAGTGCGGCGTCTTTGGAATTTATGATCTGGATGGCGGCAATGTAGTTCCGTCCATATATTATGGACTGACTTCCCTGCAGCACAGAGGACAGGAATCCTGCGGACTTGCAGTTTCTGATACTAAGGGAGAGCGTGGAAATGTGAAGTTTCATAAGGATCTGGGACTTGTAAGTGAGGTTCTCAGACAGGATGTTGTCCGTAAATATGAGGGGGATATTGGTATTGGTCATGTAAGATATTCCACAACAGGAGCTTCTGTTGCAGAGAATGCACAGCCCCTTGTTTTGTCTTATGTAAAGGGAACTCTTGCACTTGCACATAACGGAAATCTGGTTAATACACCGGAACTGAAATGGGAACTGATCCAGAATGGAGCGATTTTCCATACAACTACAGATTCAGAGGTTATTGCGTTCCATATCGCAAGAGAACGTGTGCATTCTAAAACAGTAGAAGAGGCAGTGTTAAAGACTGCAAAGAAGATCAAAGGTGCATATGGTCTGGTAGTTATGAGCCCGAGAAAACTGATCGCAGTCCGCGACCCATATGGACTGAAACCATTGTGTCTCGGTAAAAGAGGAAATGCTTATGTTATTGCTTCTGAGAGCTGTGCTCTGACATCTGTAAGTGCGGAATTTATCCGTGACATTGAGCCGGGTGAGATTCTTACGATCACAAAAGACGGACTGAAGTCAAATAAAGAGCTTGCGTCTGCTGCTGCAAAACGCGCGCATTGTGTGTTTGAGTATATATATTTTGCAAGACTTGACAGTACCATTGATGGGGTGAAGGTCTATGATGCCAGAATCCGCGGCGGTAAATCTCTTGCCAAGTCTTATCCTGTAGAGGCAGATCTTGTAACAGGTGTACCGGAGTCCGGACTCCCTGCTGCAAAGGGATACTCCGAAGCATCAGGAATCCCGTTTGCATTTGCGTTCTATAAAAACAGCTATATTGGAAGAACATTTATCAAACCGACTCAGGAAGAACGTGAGTCCAGTGTTCATCTGAAACTGAGTGTGCTGGAATCTGTTGTAAAAGATAAGAGGATTGTTCTGGTGGATGATTCTATTGTTCGTGGAACAACCATTGCAAACCTGATCCACATGTTAAAAGAGGCGGGAGCAAAGGAAGTGCACGTACGTATCAGTTCACCGCCATTTTTACATCCATGCTATTTCGGAACGGATGTGCCGTCAAATGATCAGCTCATTGCAGCCAGCCACAGCACAGAGGAAATCTGTAAAATGATCGGAGCAGATTCTCTTGGCTACATGCAGACAGATTATCTGGAAGGAATGGCGGGCGGCCTGCCCTTATGTAAGGCATGCTTCGATGGAAATTATCCGATGGAGATTCCGGATTATACAAATGCGGAGTTTGCAGATATTGTGAAGTGTTAAGTCGCAAAAATTCATAAAAAATGCAGAAACCTGTCGATGATATATGGAATCAATCTCACATAATGGTAAAACCAATATAGGGTGGAATCATACATAGTGTATAAAATAATGCTGTGAAAACATATATAAACGAACAAAATGCACAATAGAACCCCTGCGCTTTATGAAAATTGGATAAATTTAAAAACTTGACAAATTCTGAAATGTGGAACATAATATGGGCGTCTGATAGAAAAAAACAAAGAATGTTTTCAGAAAGGGTGATCACGATGTCACAGAGTAAAATCAAGTTAAATGCAACTGAAGAGGTGCAGGAATTTGTGAATGCTGCAAGCAGATGTGATTTTGATATTGATGTTTATTACAACAGATTTTTAATTGATGCCAAATCAATCCTTGGTGTACTTAGTCTGGATCTGACCAGAGAACTGACAGTAGACTGCCACGGGGAGAGCCGGGAATTTGATCGTACATTGAAGAAATTTGCAGTTGCATAAATTTTGCATTTTTATAACCGAATAATTATTGCAGAGAAGACGGGTCTGGAAGATGAACTTCTACAGATTCGTTTTTTCTGTATTATGACTGTGTTCAGAGTAATTCCATAAAATATAACTGCTTCATAGTTTATCAGAAGGAACTTATTTGATTTGTTTTTGCTTAAAAACGGGAAATTCATTATTGACAAACGAAAAAAAATGTTTTATAGTATAGCATATTTTTAAAGAAAGCCAATTGAACATATTATTATAGAAGATATGATGATCTGACAAAGGCGTCAGATGCAGAATACCAGATGGGTCAAGTGCCCTCTGATAGCTGCATCTGACGCTTTTTTATTAACAAAGGATGATGGAGGAGGAAATCAAAATGGCAGTGAAATACGTATTTGTTACAGGAGGAGTTGTATCTGGATTAGGTAAAGGAATCACAGCAGCTTCTCTGGGACGATTACTAAAAGCCAGAGGCTATCATGTCACAAGCCAGAAGTTTGATCCGTATATCAACATTGACCCAGGAACAATGAACCCAATCCAGCACGGAGAAGTTTTCGTAACAGATGACGGAGCAGAGACTGACTTAGACCTTGGACATTATGAAAGATTTATCGATGAAGGACTGAATAAGAAATCAAACGTTACAACAGGTAAAGTATATTGGAGTATCTTATCCAAAGAACGTCGTGGAGATTATGGTGGTAACACAGTACAGGTAATCCCACACGTAACAAACGAGATCAAGAGCCGTTTTTACAGAAGTGAAGATCCAAGCGATCAGGAAGTAGCGATCATTGAAATCGGAGGAACTGTAGGAGATATCGAAAGTCAGCCATTCTTAGAGGCATTAAGACAGTTCCAGCATGAAGTGGGACATGAAAACTGTATTTTAATTCATGTAACATTAATTCCATACTTAAAGAGTTCAGGAGAATTAAAGACAAAACCAACACAGGCAAGTGTCAAAGACTTACAGGGAATGGGAATCCAGCCAGATATCCTTGTATGCCGTTCAGACTATCCATTAGATGATGGAATCAAGAGAAAGATCGCGCAGTTCTGTAACGTTGAACGTTCAAGAGTTATTCAGAACTTAGATGCAGAAGTATTATACGAAGTACCTTTGATGATGGAGAAAGAACATCTAGCACATGAAGTATGTGAATGTCTGAACATGCCATGCCCAGATCCAGATCTTGATGACTGGAAGAAGATGATCAATGCATGGAAACATCCAGAACATAAAGTAGAGATCGCATTAGTTGGTAAATATGTATCTTTACACGATGCTTACATCAGTGTCGTAGAATCCTTAGAGCATGCTGGAGTCGCAAATTCAGCAGATGTGAAGATCCGCTGGGTAGATTCAGAGAGAATCAGCTCTTACAATGTCGATGAGATGTTAGGTGGAGTTCATGGAATCTTAGTTCCAGGTGGATTCGGAGATCGTGGAATTGAAGGAATGATCTGTGCGATCAAATACGCAAGAGAAAACAAGATCCCATATCTTGGACTATGCTTAGGAATGCAGCTTACATTAGTAGAATTCGGAAGACATGTCTTAGGATTCTCTGATGCACACAGTCAGGAATTTAATCCAGACACAACACATCCGATGGTTCATATCATGGCAGATCAGGATGGAGTCACAGATCTTGGTGGAACATTACGTTTAGGATCTTACCCATGTGTATTAACAGAAGGATCCAAAGCATATGAATTATATGGAGAGAAAGAGATTCACGAAAGACATCGTCATAGATATGAAGTAAATAACGAATATCGTGATATCCTTCAGGAGAATGGAATGATGTTATCCGGATGCTCACCAGACGGAAGAATCGTAGAGATGGTAGAGATTCCAGAACATCCATGGTTTGTGGCAACACAGGCACATCCTGAGTTTAAATCAAGACCTAACAAAGCACATCCATTATTTAAAGGATTTGTAGAAGCAGCCTTAGAACATCAAGGTAAATAACACAAAAAGTTAATATAACATCATCAAAAAGATTCTGAGATAGATTGATATTTCAGAATCTTTTTTTACATATTATTTACGATTCAATGCAATTAGAATTTACATATATATGATAGAATCCTTTAAGAGTCAGAAAGATATGAAAAGACAAAGGTATCAGGAGGTATATATGAGATCTAATTGGAGAAAACAAATGATGATCAGTGCATTAGCATTGACACTTTCTGCAACAAATGTAGCACCAGTATTTGCAAGTGCCGCTCCAGATGGCAAGACAAATGCAGCAGACATTGCACAGACAATGGGAACAACGGCACAGTGGAATCGTTGGGAGAAAGAATGGGAAACTTTAAAAAATGACTGGACACAAATTTCATTGTCACCAGGAAGCAATGCAACGGAGTTGAATTTTGCATGGTATACACCAAAGCAGACAAATGATGATCATTCAAATGCAAATGTTCCAAAACTGATCATTGGTGAAGGACATAATATGAAAAATGCCAAGGTGTACGAGGCAGAACAAACAGCAGTAAAAGATGAACAGGATAACAATGGGGAAACTTATAATTCTAATAAAGTAACAGCAACAGGATTAAAAGAAAACAAAACATACTATTACAGCTATGACAATGGAAATGGCTATACAAAACCAGCTGCATATACAACAAAATCTACAAAGAGCTTTTCATTTGCGTTTGTAGGAGATCCACAGATTGGTTCTTCTAATGAGTTAAAAGGACAAGACAGTCAGAAATTTTACGATGCACAGTCTGATGCAGTAAAGAGTGATGCATTTAACTGGTCTTCTACTTTAAACGCAGCATTAGAAAAGACAGATGATCAGTTAAGTTTTGTTGTATCCGCAGGTGACCAGATTCAGACAACAAAGAAAAAGTCACCAAACAAAGATGCATCAAAAAGTGAAATTGAGTATACAGGATATTTAAGTCCAGAAGCATTAAAATCACTTCCAGTGGCAACGACAGTAGGTAACCATGATGCAGATAATGCAAACTATACATACCATTTTAACAGAACAAATGCAAGTGAACTTGGAAGCAATAAGATCGTTGGTGGAGATTATTATTTTAAATATGGAAATGCATTATTTATCATGTTAAATACACAGGATACAAATGTGGCAGAACACAAACAGTTTATCGAGCAGACAATTGCAGCAAATAAAGACTGTAAATGGAGAATCGTGACACTGCATCAGGATATCTATGGTTCAGCAGAACATTCTAATGAACCAGAGATCACAAATTTAAGATATCAGTTAACACCGATCTTTGAACAAAATAACATTGATGCAGTCTTAACAGGACATGATCATGCATATTCCAGATCCAAAATGTTATTAGGCGGAACAAAAACGAATGATTACACAGATGATGAGTTTGATGCAGAATTAAAGAAAGATATGGATGCAGGTGAAAATCCAACAACAAGAACTGTGGCACCTGGAAACATTAAAGATGGCAGCACAGACGAAAATGACCAGAAATATTTATCATATCTTAAGAGCATCATGGATGAAAAAGCAATTGAGACTGTCAAAAAACAGGGAAGCTCTGTAATCAATCCAGAAGGTGTCCTTTATATGACAGCAGGTTCTTCTTCAGGAAGTAAATATTATGATCTGGTACCAAGACAGCAGACATATATTGCACACCGTTGGCAGGAAGATGTTCCAACATATTCTGTTGTAGACGTGACAGAAAACAATTTAATGATCAATACATATCGTACAGACAATGATGAAAAAATTGACGAAACATTTTCTATCACAAAGAGTAAAGGAGATGTAGCATCACTCAGTAAAGAGATTAAAGCAGCAGAGAGTATTATAAAACAGAAAAATACATATACAACACAAAGCTACAGAGTTTTTGAACAGGCACTTGCAGGAGCTGAGAAAGTTGCAGCAGATAAAAAGGCAACAAAGAGTGAGGTAGAAAATGCTTTAAAAGCTCTGACAAATGCAAAAGCAGCATTAGAAAAGAAAATTGTAGTAGCAAAAGCAGCATTAAAAAAGAAAATTGTAGTAGCAAAAGCATCTGCAAGGCTAAAAGCTGGTAAAAAGAAAGTAACAGTAAAGATCAAAAAAAATGCTGTATCTGGATATCAGATTAAATACGCAGCGAATAAGAAGTTTAAAAATGCAAAGAAAAAAAATACAACAAAAACTACTTATACGATCAAGTCATTAAAATCAAAGAAAAAATATTATGTAAAGGTTCGTGCATACAAAGTGGTCAAAGGTAAGAAAATCTACGGTTCTTACAGTAAAGTTTTGAAAGCAACTGTGAAATAACAATGAAGCAAAAACAGATGAAAGGAGTGTGTCTGCTGATCGCAGGCATTCTCTTTCTGCTGCTGTTTTTTTCTTTTTCTGGAGTCAAGAAGACCAAGCTTCTTGATACGGATGGAAGGAATTTTGAAAAAGCAGAAGTAACAGAAGTGATTTCTGGAAATTTATCCAATAGTGGAAGTGGAAAGCAAACCGTAGAATTAAAGCTTTTATCTGGAGATCATAAAGGAAAAACAATACAGGCAACAAGTTCCCAAAGTTATTTGTTTGGTGCAAAATGTAAAAAGGGAATGAAAGTCATAGCGATTGTTAGCGAATCAAATGGAGAATTGCTGGCTTCTGTATACAGTGTAAATAGAGGCCCGATGGTATGGCTGATGGCAGCCATTTTTGTAGCAATTGTGATTGCAGTTGGAGGAAGAAAAGGAATTTCATCAATTTTAAGTTTGATTTTTACCATGCTTTGTATCTTTTTTATTTTCCTTCCAATGATCTATCGAGGAATATCACCAATTCTGGCAGCTGTATTGGTGGTTGCATTTACAACGATTGTCACGATGTGTATGGTGGATGGAATTACAAAGAAGTCAATATCGGCAATGCTTGGAACGATCATAGGTGTCGTATTTTCTGGAGCATTTGCATTAATCTTTGGGCGAGTGACATCAATTACAGGTTATAATGTATCGGATATAGAAAACCTTGTTTACGTGGGAGAAATGACAGATATAAAAATCGGAGAACTCTTATTTGCAGGAATTTTGATTGCATCATTAGGTGCTGTCATGGATGTTGGAATGTCGATTGCATCGACATTAAATGAATTAAAAGAACAAAATCCACAAATGATGTTAGAT
>OITN01000583.1_pt1 | contig 9056 bp, 7 predicted proteins | sample 1586801 | NCBI WGS metagenome assembly OITN01 (sample SAMN02674964, study PRJEB24791) | human gut metagenome, SKBSTL008 | isolation source: stool | host: Homo sapiens | place: USA | reverse complement strand
AAGGGAAATCTGATCAGAAGTGTTGTGGAACAGATCATATATGATAAGGAATCCGGAAAAATGTCTTTTGACATCATTATTTCCTGAATTGAAAATCCCGCAAACCCGCATAAACACTGGGTTTGCGAGGCTATTATAGGGTACTGCACTCCGGTGGCCCGGACGGTGAGATTGGCGCTTCCCTGCGTTATCTTTCCCAGCGTTTTACCATGCCGAACCGGACGACTTCTGCTTTGCTCAACGACATAGGAACAGAAGAACTCAGTCATCTGGAAATGGTATCCACTATTGTACATCAGCTTACCCGGGACCTTTCCATGGAGGAAATTGAGAAATCCGGATTCGGACCGTATTATATCGATCACACAGTGGGAGTCTGGCCACAGGCAGCAGGTGGCGTACCATTTAATGCATGTGAATTTCAGAGTAAAGGTGATCCGATCACTGATCTGTTCGAGGATCTTGCTGCAGAGCAAAAAGCCCGTTCTACTTATGACAATATTCTCAGAGTAGTCCGAAATATACCTGAGATTGCGGATCCCATCAAATTCCTGCGTGCCAGAGAAGTTGTTCATTTCCAGAGATTTGGGGAAGCTCTTCAGTCCATTCAGGAAGAACTTGATGCCAAAAATTTCTATGCTTTTACCCCGGGATTTGATAATCCCTGCACTGCATCATGCAACAGCAATAAATAACGTACGCAGCCAAAACCTGCGACATACTGCGCGAATTTATGCGATTAGCATCGTGAAGCGTGTTACTGAGAACGGAATGAACAGTAATACGCTCCATCTTAAAAATCACAGAAATTTCATATTTGCTTTACAAATATATCCGGTGGTGCTATAGTATTCTTAGCTTAATAGCCACAAAAGTAATTGCCAAAAATATTGAGCAATTACAAACAAAAATATGATATAAAAGGGGCTGTCTCACATAGATATTATGTGACAGCCCCCTTATTGGAGGAATTATGCAGATAATTATTGTTGGGTGCGGTAAAGTTGGACGTACCCTGGCAGAACAGCTTCAGGAAGAAGAATCCGACATTACTCTTATAGACGTTTCTTCTAATGTGATCACTTCCCTTCAGGATGACATTGATGCCATGGGTATCGTGGGAAACGGTGCAAGTATCAACACGCTGGTGGAAGCAGGTATTGAGAATGCAGATATCCTGATTGCCGTAACCGGTTCTGATGAAATGAATCTTCTCTGCTGCCTGATCGCACAGAAAACCGGCCATTGCCAGACGATTGCCCGTGTCCGCAATCCTATCTATGCCAAAGAGATCAGCTTCATCAAGAAGCGTCTGGGTGTTACTATGATCATTAACCCGGAGCTTGCAGCTGCACAGGAAATTTCCCGTCTCTTACGCTTCCCTTCAGCTATCAAGATCGATACTTTCGCACGTGGTCGTGTAGAAATGCTGAAATTCAAAGTGCTTCCTGAATTTAATCTGGATGGCATGACAATCTCACGCATTACGGAAGCCCTGAAATGCGACGTCTTGTTCTGCGCAGTAGAAAGTCGGGATCATGTATCTATTCCCGGCGGTAATCAGGTGATCCACGACGGAGATATGGTTTCCATTCTTGCTTCCCCGGTGAATGCAGCAGCCTTTTTCAAAAAGATCGGCCTGAAAACCAATCAGGTAAAAAACGCCATTATTGTCGGCGGAGGAACCATTTCCTATTACCTTACAAAAGCCCTGCTTGATATGAACATCTCCGTTAAGATCATTGAACAGAATGAGTCCCGCTGTGAAACCTTAAGTGATCTGCTTCCGGAGGCAACTATCATTAACGGAGACGGAACCAATCGTTCTCTCCTTATGGAAGAGGGACTCTCACGCACAGAGGCTTTTGTATCACTCACAAACATGGATGAGGAAAATGTTTTCCTTTCACTCTTTGCCAAAACAGTTTCCAATGCCAAACTGGTTGCCAAGGTAAACCGCCTTGCCTTTGATGATGTCATTGATAACCTTGATATCGGAAGCGTCATTTATCCGAAATATATCACAGCCGACTATATCCTGCAGTATGTACGTGCCATGCAGAACAGCATCGGCAGCAATATTGAAACCCTTTATCATATCCTGGATAATCAGGCAGAAGCTCTGGAATTTGCCATCCGCGAAAATTCACCGGTAACAGGCATTCCATTATCTGAACTGAACCTGAAGAAAAACCTTCTTGTAGGTTACCTGAACCGAAATGGTCAGGTCAAGATTCCCCGAGGCCAGGATACCATTCAGGTCGGAGATACCGTTATCATAGTAACTTCTCAGAAGGGCCTTCGCGATATCACAGATATTCTGGAAAAATAAAGGAGCCGAATTATGAACTATTCCATTATTATCTATATCATCGGAATGATTCTGGAAATTGAAGCTGTATTTATGGCTCTGCCCGCAATTACGGCACTGATCTATCAGGAAACTTCCGGTGTAGCTTTTCTGATCACGATTGCTTTATGCCTGGTCATCGGGCTTCCTCTCACCAGGAAAAAGCCGACAAGAAAGGCTTTCTACACAAAAGAAGGTTTCGTGACTGTAGCATTAAGCTGGATCGTTCTGAGTATCATAGGAGCAATCCCCTTTGTGATCAGCCGAAGCATTCCAAATCCTGTAGATGCATTATTTGAAACAGTTTCGGGTTTTACTACAACAGGAGCCAGTATTCTCAGCGATGTGGAGGCACTTCCTCATTGTATGCTGATGTGGAGAAGCTTCACGCACTGGATCGGCGGAATGGGTGTTCTGGTTTTCATCCTCTCCCTTCTGCCACTTACCGGCGGTTATCATATGAATCTTATGAAAGCGGAGAGTCCCGGACCATCTGTAAGCAAGCTTGCGCCAAAAGTACAGTCAACTGCCAAAATTCTGTATTCTATTTATTTCGTAATGACAGTGATCCAGATCCTGCTTCTTCTGGTCGGTGGTATGCCGCTGTTTGACTCCATATGTACAGCTTTCGGTACTGCAGGTACCGGAGGATTTGGTATTAAAAATGACAGCATGGCCAGTTACAGTACATATCTGCAGGTAGTCATTACTGTATTTATGATTTTATTTGGCGTTAACTTTAATGCTTACTTTTTCATTATCACAAAAAAATTTGCTCAGGCTTTTAAGATGGAAGAAGTGCGGTATTATTTCGGAATCATCGGTATTGCAATTCTTATCATCACCTGCAATATTTACCATATTTTCGGAAATGCAGCCAAAGCTTTTCAGCAGGCGGCTTTCCAGGTTGGTTCCATTATCACAACAACCGGATATGCAACAACAGATTTTAATACCTGGCCGGAAATTTCGCGGACAATCCTGGTGCTGCTGATGTTTATCGGTGCATGTGCCGGAAGTACAGGCGGCGGCATTAAAGTATCCAGGATCCTGATTCTCTGCAAAACAGTCCGCAAGGAGCTTCATATTTTTCTGCATCCAAATGCGGTAAAGAAAATAAAAATGGACGGCAAAGCCATCCCACATGAAGTTGTTCGTTCCACAAATATTTTCTTCATTGTATATGTGCTGATTTTTGCATCCTCCATATTCCTGATTGCCTTTGACGATTTCGATCTGATCACGAATTTTACGGCGGTTGCGGCAACCTTTAATAATATCGGACCTGGTCTGGAACTGGTAGGACCTACCGGAAACTTCGGCATGTTCTCATGGTTTTCAAAGCTTATCCTTACTTTTGATATGCTGGCAGGACGTCTTGAGATTTTCCCGTTACTGATATTGTTTGTAAGGGATACATGGAAGAAATTCTAAAAATATTTTGGTAAAACAAATTTTATTTTTTTACACCGTATTCATATTTTATTCATATTTATTGGATATAATGAATTTTAGAAAGATGATGAATCTTTCTTATAAATATTTTTCTTTTTCATACGCGCCGGTACGAAAGTACCGGCCTCCTTCCATTTATGGGAGTTTTTTATTTTATGGCATTTTTCTCACACCTTCATAATCAAACGCAGGAATAAAACTCTCTCTGGCAGTTTCACCATCTTGAAAAAATCCATTTTCAATCCCAAGCTCAAATGCATAGTCCAGAACTTTTTCATATTCTCTTCTGGTTACACAACGATTCAGTTCTGTATATTCTTTCTGCTCAAAAACCGGTGTGTACTGATTCATGATACTGATATAAATCTGCTTTCCAAAAGTCTTATGTAAAAGTTTCAGAACCTTCTTTGAATTTCTTGTATGCCCCGGCAATATAAGATGTCTCACAATAGTCCCACGTTTCATATATCCCTCTGCATCAAACTGTGGCATTCCTGTCTGGCGTACCATCTCATTAACTGCTTCCATAGCCCTTTCAGGATAATCATTTGCATGTGAAAATTTCACCGCCAATTCGCTCTCCGCATATTTGTAATCCGGAAGATAAATGTCCACATATCCGTCCAGAAGTTTCAATGTCTCTGTGTTCTCATATCCACCACAGTTATAGACAACCGGAATATTAAGCCCATGCTTCTTTGCACAGTCCAAAGCTGCGATGATCTGTGGAATATAATGTGTTCCGGTTACCAGATTGATATTTGCAGCATCCTTTTCCTGCAGTTCCAGGAATATTTCTGCCAGTCTTTCCTCAGTGATCTCAAGGCCACTGTCACCAATGGCAATTTCCCGGTTCTGGCAGAAACAGCATCTCAGATTGCATCCTGTAAAAAAGACTGCCCCGGAACCTCTGGTTCCCGAAATACATGGTTCTTCCCACATATGCAAAGCTGCCCTTGCAATCTTAACCCTCTGATCCATTCCACAGTATCCGGTTTTTCCGGCTGTTCTGTCTACATGGCAATTTCTCGGACATAAACTGCAATCTGCCAGTATGCAGCTTTCTGTATCATGCCTCAGAGTTTTATCTTTGTTTTCTTCTGTCTGTATTTTATTTACCTTCACTTTTCTCTTCTGTCCTTTTTTCTTTCCCCGACTTGATATCTGTGAATCACCCACTGCAAACATTTCCCACAGTTTGCTTATATCATAACCGTTCAGTGCTTTCACAGTTACAGGCGGATTGCTGAATAGTTACTATCCTTTATATCATTATACTACATTCCCCAATTACGTCTATTCATATTTCACAATTTCCTTTTTCAATCTCTTCATGATCCTTTTTTCCAACCTGGAAATATATGATTGAGAAATTCCCAGAAGGTCTGCAACCTCTTTCTGTGTTTTCTCTGCAGCATTCTCCTTTCCCAGACCAAATCTAAGGCGGATGATCGTCTGCTCACGCGGTGAAAGCTTTCTAATTGCCTTTGACAGCAACGAAATCTCCACTTCATCTTCCAGACGTCTTGAAATCACATCCTCATCAGTTCCCAGAATATCAGAAAGCAGGAGTTCATTTCCATCCCAGTCTACGTTCAGCGGTTCGTCTATGGACACTTCCATCTTTGTCTTACTGTTGCGGCGAAGATACATCAGGATCTCATTCTCTATACATCTGGATGCATAAGTGGCAAGCTTGATGTTTTTTACAGGATTAAAGGTATTGATCGCCTTGATCAGCCCAATCGTTCCGATTGAGATCAGATCCTCCACCCCGACTCCTGTGTTATCAAACTTCTTTGCAATATACACCACAAGCCTTAAATTATGTTCGATCAGAACAGACTTCGCTTCTTCTTCCTGCCCTGTTCCAAGCTTCTGCAGTATAAACGCCTCACGCTTCGGCTCCAGTGGTGCCGGCAGCACATCATTTCCACCAATATAAAAAACTTCTCCTGAACGGTTCATCACCATTCTTGACACTACCTGTAATGGATAACAGCTCATAGTCACAACCCCTCCCGTTAAAGTAATCTGGAATTCAAAAGTACCTCGTATTCCTTACCAAAAGCGGATGTTTCAAATGAAAATGCAAATACCGGATTGTCTATGCAGACAACCTCTGCTGGAGTCTGAATGCAGAGTTTCTCAAAAGTAACAGCCAGCATCATCCCCTGTTCTTTTCCTATACTGTGAAAAAAAGTAAAATGTGGATGAAGCCCGGCAGTTCCCGGTTTCCCAGACTCCCCGGGATTTTCTTTCAGGTGTTTTAAACAGCTTACGGTTTCTTCTGAACATATTTCAGATAAAACTTTTTCTGTCCCTACAGATACAGGTTTTCCGTTTACAGAATCCATAAGCAGATTTCCGGAATCATAAAATCCTTGAAAAGGATATCCACATCCTTTATAGTATATGGTTATCGGATAGATATTCTTTGTCCGTATTCTCATGGAATCCATCAGATATGACAACGCTGTAATGCCGGACCACGTTGCTGCTGCAAGGATCAGAAACATTTTGACTGTCAACTTATCACTGACGATCACTTCCCAGAACCCTCCACACAGAAATGCGGCAAAATACAGTGTAAGTATTGCTTTAAGCAGCAGACTTCCCCTTTTCAGATTACATCCGATCACAAGCATTCCTGCAGCACAGCCACCATGCAGCAGGACAAGTGCCGGAAGAAAAATCCCAGACTTCAGAAAAGATTGCAGATAAATGATCCAGCAGGAAAACACCGCACCTGCAGCAGCTCCCAGAAGAGCTCTTTTTCTGCTTCTTCCACATCGGAATAATATTCCTGTAAATCTGATCAATATGTAATCTATCAGGAGATTTGTGAAAAAAACTACATCTATGTATATTTCGTAATGCATTTCCTTCCCTCCGTCTGATACTGCCTCTGACTTCTCCTTCACTTCGGTAAGTGAGATTCATTATACGTGATAAAGTATGCGGATTTTGTCAAAACGGAGGAATTATGTCTTATTATTTGTCGCACTAAATCGACAGTTTTTATCATATAAACCAAAATGAACATGTATTGACATATAATTGAAGTTAGAATAAAATGATAGATAATTTCTATGTTTTAGAAGGGCATCTTCTATACTGTCACAATTCAGACAGTATTTTATGTCTCTGCTACAAAACAGACTGGAGGATTTTAACATGAATAATATTACCGGACACACAGGTCTTACCGCGCTTTTAGGAAGCCCGGTGGCACACAGCATTTCCCCTTTGATGCATAATGAATCATTTCGCCTTCTCGGGCTTGACTATGTATATTTATGTTTTCATGTAAATGAAGAAACTCTTCCTGCAGCAGTTGCAGGATTAAAGACTTGCGGCATTCGCGGTTTCAACCTTACCATGCCGAATAAGAATAAAATTGTAAAATTATTGGATGAGCTTTCCCCTGAAGCCCAACTGATCGGTGCTGTCAATACTGTACTGAACGATAACGGAAAGTTAATTGGATACAATACAGACGGGTACGGTTTTATGCAATCTGTACGTGATGCGGGACATGATATTACCGGTAAAAATATAACTGTCATGGGAGTAGGAGGAGCTTCGATGGCCATCTGTGCACAGTCTGCCCTGGACGGTGCGGCTTCCGTACATATTTTTGCCCGCCGCACCAGCAGATACTGGAATCGCACACAGAAATTCGCTGAGAATCTCTCTGCTAAAACAGGTTGTCAGGTCTGCCTCTTCGACAATGATGATCATACTGCATTGCGAGATTCCATTGCACAGAGTTATCTGCTGATCAATGCAACCTCTGTAGGCATGGTTCCGGATATCGACGATACCATCATCAAAGATACATCTCTGTTCCATCCTGAGCTTGTAGTGGCAGATGTTGTCTATGAGCCACAGGAAACCCGACTGCTCAGAGAGGCTAAAGCAGCCGGATGCCAGACCTTTAATGGCATGTATATGCTTCTTCATCAGGGGGCTAAAGCTTTCCAGATCTGGACCGGACAGGAAATGCCGGTTTCTGTTATTAAGGAAAAATATTTCTCTGTCAAATAGTGATTCGCATAACAGTCACATATTTCCCATCAGCTTATCTTTGATGATTGCCAGGATTTCTCTTGGAATATATATCAGAAGTCTCCATGAACGGTATCTGGAAGGAATGGGATAAATTTCTCTGCATCCACATTTCTTTCCTATGGCCGTTCCCCGGAAAACATGAAAATTATTGGTAACAATGCCAACCGAATGATTCAGTCCGATCATTCCCAGACTGAACTTCAGATTCTCTGTTGTGCTGGTAGATTTCTCTTCCAGGATCAGTCGTTCTCTGTCAATTCCATGTTCCACAAGATAATTGCACATTGCCTGAGCTTCTGTGATAGATTCTCCGTCCCCTTTTCCTCCGGACAGAACAGCCTTAGTCTCAGGATTTTCTTCCATATACTGTAAAGCCCTCCTGGTACGTTCCAGAAGGGCTTTTGTAAGCCGGGTACCTTCTACATGGGCACCAAGCACGATAATATATTCCAGATTTGGATGCTTACGCATTCTTACCGCAGCAATATTTATATTTCTTGCCGCTTCCGCAAGGACAAGGATCATTACGTCCGATTTCTTTGCTTTGACAACTGTTCCTGATTTCTTCTGCTCGAGATAAAGTTCTTTTCTCTTCTCCGGTGTGAAGATCGCATCCCACTGTGGCAGTTCATACAGCCAGTCAGCTCTTGCATCTACCATATTCTTATAAAGAAGTTCTTTATCGAAGCACAGAGAAACCTTTGTGTTCTCATCCATTGTCTCAATCGGATTCGGAATCTTCAGACTGTCATTGATTCCATCCAGGAAACCAACCATTGTCAGAACTTCCTGTCCATATTTTTCAGCCAGTTCCTTAACTGTACCGGTTACTACCTCATCCGGGTTGCTAAGAAGCTGCTCATAAATTCCTTTTTCAATATTAAAATAATTTGCCCAAAATCTCTGAAGTTTATTACGGTCTGCCTGCTGGTCATAGGCGATGGCACGCCACTGCTCTAAGATTGTTTTATCGCTCATTTCCTTTAATCCTCTTTTCCAATATTTCATAGGTATTATGCCTGTGCGGAAACATATGGAAAATATTCCTTCCACAAGCTTTATTATTATATCATCTTTCAGTTAAAAATACAAATGATATTCTTTGTATTTTTAGTGAATTTTAAGTTACTGTTCACACACCACTATCCCGCGAGGTGTTTTGGCATGAATATGCCAA
>OITN01000571.1_pt1 | contig 9150 bp, 6 predicted proteins | sample 1586801 | NCBI WGS metagenome assembly OITN01 (sample SAMN02674964, study PRJEB24791) | human gut metagenome, SKBSTL008 | isolation source: stool | host: Homo sapiens | place: USA | reverse complement strand
CAACTCACGCAGTTCATCACCGAACGGTATCAGCCGTTGCTTGTTCCTTTTCCCGGTTACTTTCAAAAGAGAAGCAGAAAAATCCACATCCTTGTCATCCAATCCTATCAATTCCGAAAGCCTTATGCCCGTAGCATAAAATACTTCAATAATCAATCGATCCCGATAACCTTTAAACCCTTCACCAAAATCCGTTTCATCCAGCAGCTTGTTCATTTCGCTTTCTTTCAAGAAAACAGGTAGCGGCTTTTTATTTTTAGGTCCTGTTATTTTACATAACGGATCCTTAGTCACCTCCCCCTGCCTTAAAAGATATTTATAGAACGACCGGAGCGAACTCAGTTTACGATTTACAGAAGTCGAAGTGTATCCCCTATCCATTAATGAAACAATCCATTCACGAATCAGTTCAGCTTCCACCTCCAACGGATTAAATCTTCCATACTCTTCCTGAGCAAACTCCTGTAGTTGCTTTATATCCTCACTATACGCCAGAACGGTTTTTTCAGAGTAATTCCGCTCATACCGGAGATAATCAAGAAAAGATTTTATTAACATAATATCGCTACATCTAAAATCGTGCAACGAATGTATGAAAAGAATTCAATAATTCAAAGGAAATTACGAATTATTAATCTTCTACTTGCTGAAGTTGTTGTACGTAAACTGCACGTTCTTTCTTAAGTCTTTTAGTTACAGACGGTTTATCAAACTGCTGTCTGCTTCTCAATTCTTTTACGATGCCAGTTTTCTCAAATTTTCTTTTGAACTTCTTCAGCGCTTTTTCAATGTTTTCGCCTTCTTTTACAGGTACTACAATCATTTTGTTATTATTAATATGTTATGATTAAAAAAATTCCGCAGTCAAATTGCGCCGCAAAATTACACATACTTTCTTTATTCACAAAACTTTCGGCAAATATTTCTCAAAAACTATTCATAAACAAGTCATTAAATGCGGAAAGTTAGTACCTTTGAAACACTTACATGTCTATAATAATATAATAAGGTATGAAACAGAACATAAAAGAACGAGTACATGCTTTGCGCATGACATTCCATCCCAATTACATCAAAGCATTCATTATCCCCAGCACCGACCCCCATCTTAGTGAGTATGTGGCTCCCCACTGGATGTCACGTGAATGGATTTCCGGTTTTACGGGTTCTGCAGGAACAGCGGTCATCCTGATGGACAAAGTGGGATTATGGACCGACTCACGTTACTTCCTTCAGGCAGCGAAAGAACTGGAAGGGAGTGGCATCACACTCTACAAAGAGATGCTGCCGGAAACTCCAAGCATAACAGAGTTTCTCTGCCAGCACTTAAAACCCGGAGAATCTGTAAGCATTGACGGGAAAATGTTCTCCGTGCAACAGGTAGAACAAATGAAAGAAGAACTAGCGGCACATCAGTTACAGGTAGATATATTTGGAGATCCATTAAAAAACATCTGGAAAGACCGTCCCTCCATACCTGACTCTCCAGCCTTTATTTATGATATCAAATATGCAGGAAAAAGCTGCGAAGAAAAAATATCCGCTATCCGTGCGGAGTTGAAGAAGAAAGGCGTCTATGCTTTATTCATATCTGCACTGGACGAAATAGCATGGACTCTCAATCTACGAGGAAACGATGTACATTGCAATCCAGTCATAGTGAGCTACCTGTTAATTACGCAGGACGAGGTGACTTACTTCATTTCACCGGAAAAAGTGACGTCGGAGGTCGAGACTTATCTGAAGAAACAACAAATAGGAATACAGAAATATGATGAGGTAGAGACATTCCTGAATTCTTTCCCCGGAGAAAATATTCTTATTGATCCACGGAAAACGAATTATGCGATTTACTCGGCCATTAATCCGAAATGTTCCATTATTCGTGGCGAGTCTCCCGTCACATTATTGAAAGCCATTCGCAATAAACAGGAAATAGCCGGCATCCATGCTGCCATGCAACGGGATGGAGTGGCACTTGTCAGATTCCTCAAGTGGCTGGAAGAATCTGTATCCACCGGAAAAGAAACTGAATTAAGTATAGATAAAAAGCTGCATGAATTCAGAGCAGCACAGCCCCTCTACATGGGAGAAAGTTTCGACACCATTGCAGGATATAAAGAGCACGGAGCAATCGTGCATTATTCGGCAACGCCAGAAAGCGATGTAACTCTTCAGCCTAAAGGATTCCTACTCTTAGATTCAGGGGCACAATACTTGGACGGAACCACTGACATCACTCGTACCATCGCATTAGGCGAACTGACGGAAGAGGAAAAGACGGATTATACCTTAATATTAAAGGGACACATAGCATTGGCTATGGCCAAATTCCCAGCCGGAACCCGTGGTGCGCAACTCGATGTACTGGCGCGTATACCTATCTGGAATCACAGAATGAACTTTCTCCATGGCACAGGGCACGGCGTCGGGCATTTCTTGAGTGTACACGAAGGTCCACAAAGCATTCGTATGAATGAAAACCCTGCAATTCTCCAGCCCGGTATGGTTACATCCAACGAACCTGGTGTTTATAAGACAGGCAGTCACGGGATACGTACGGAGAACCTGACGTTAGTTTGCAAAGATGGAGAGGGAATGTTTGGAGAATATCTTAAGTTTGAGACTATCACTTTATGCCCCATCTGCAAAAAAGGGATCATCAAGGAGATGCTGACAAATGAAGAAATTGAATGGTTAAACAATTACCATCAGACTGTCTACGAGAAACTATCACCGGATCTTAACGAAGAAGAAAAAGTTTGGTTACAAGAGGCGACTGCTTCCCTTTAAAAAGAACTTGCCTGACACCCGGGTGTCGTACAACATAGAACTGCATTAAATAAAAAACTTTATTAGAAACAAATATTATATGGCTTTAATTAAATCAGTACGGGGTTTTACTCCCGAGATCGGAGAAAACTGCTTCCTCGCAGATAATGCAACTATTATAGGAGATGTAAAAATAGGAAATGATTGTAGCATTTGGTTTAATACGGTATTAAGAGGTGACGTCAACTCCATACGAATCGGCAACGGTGTCAATATTCAAGATGGAAGTGTCTTGCATACATTATACCAGAAATCGACTATTGAAATTGGCGATCACGTATCCGTAGGACATAATGTCACCATTCATGGGGCGACCATCAAAGATTACGCATTGGTCGGGATGGGGTCAACCGTACTGGATCACGTTGTAGTCGGTGAAGGAGCAATCGTTGCCGCCGGCTCTCTGGTATTAAGCAATACCATCATTGAACCGGGAAGCATTTGGGGAGGAGTACCCGCGAAATTCATTAAAAAGGTAGATCATGAACAAGCCAAAGAACTGAATCAAAAAATTGCTCACAACTATCTGATGTACTCACAATGGTATAAAGAATAGCTTTAAATAAAACCTAAAACAAAACTTCGTTCCTCCTTACTCTTATATTTTTAAGAAAAGGGGGAACGTTTTTTTTCAGAACACCATTGACACTTCAATAGCCACATAAATAAGCCATTTACAAACACATACCATAAAATCCACACTACTAAAACTAATCATCATTGATTTCCAAAGTCCATATTTATATTATTTAACCCTCTGAATATATTCTTATTACGAATTATTCGTAGATTTGTAAGACATTAAATCTGAGCAATGAACCAACAAGCACTTATTCATTATGAAAATAAAACTACTACTTACAATTCTCTTATTGGCAGAAATAATAACCGCCAATGCACAAAACGCAGAAAAAGAATATTTAAAGAAAGTACTTACCAATTTAGAAAAGATTGAATCTGCAACCTACTATGTCACTAACGAAAGCTGGCAACCTGGTGATTCAACCGCATTATCTACCTTGCATGGCTTCGTTAAAGAGTACGATAATCCAATGGACTCAACCATAGGTGCAAGCTATGTTTCACTAGATGCCAATGATACAACAAAACTAGAATTTTGTTATGACGGCAACATAAGAGTATTACCTTATCACGAAAATAAGAAATTAGCAATTGATGATTTCACATTCAGACCACTTCCTTTCAGACTAGTAAGTCCTCCATTCTTCAATCACGCAAAGAATATCATCAGATATGCACTTACCACTAAGGATCATATTGTAACAGAGTTGAAAGATGAGGGTGATAATTATTATTTTAAATTAGTCATTGATGAGAATCAACAGGTTGAGTTCTTTGGAAAAGCTTATCACATGCCACTTCCTCCATTCAATATCGGCAGTACAGCTTCTATTTATGAGTTATGGATCAACAAATCGAATGACCTACCTTATAAAAAACGGAGAGAGATGTCGCATGATATTTCCGTTTCAACCTGTTCGAATCTTGAAATCAATAAACTAACAATTAACGACTTTAACGCGTCTGATTATTTCCCCAAAGATTATGAGATAGTAAAATACAGCGACCTCTACAAGAAAAAAGCAGAACCAACAGCATCCAGTCTTATAGGAAAAAAAGCTCCCGACTGGATATTAGAAAATATAGAAGCACAGCCGGTATCATTAGCCGACTGTAAAAGCAAAATCATACTAATCAACTTCACAGGCATTGGTTGTGGTGCCTGTCAGGCGGCTGTTCCTTTTCTGAAACAGTTAAAAGAATTATTCACCAGTGAAGAGTTTGAGTTGATTGCAATAGAATCCTGGAGCCGTAAAGTATCTGCCATCCGAAATTATGCAAACCGAAAGGAATTGAATTATACCATTCTGAATGCAACAAATGAGGTTATAAAACAATATCAGACCGGTGGTGCCGCACCTTACTTTTTCATAGTAGACCAAGAACGAATCATACGAAAAGTAATCAGAGGTTATAGTAATGAGAATACAGATAAAGAAATAATAAATGCAATAAAAGAACTACTATGAACATGAACAGACTATTTACTTGTCTTTGTTTGTCCTTGTTATTCAACCTGGCACAAGCACAATTACCCATCCCCGAATATCAGAAGGGAAAGGCCATTTTAAGTGGTACAATCGCCAATTACCATCCGAATGATAATCTGATATTCAAGATCGGAGCTCCCAATATCGTGATGGGAACAGCCGAAACTCTTTATCCGACTGTTGAGTCAGACGGAAACTTTACTATTAATATTCCTTCATTGATAGCTAGTGGAAAAGTGCTGTTTGGAATAGGATATGTTGATGCAGGATTATTTGGCTCAAATAAATTACCAATGGCAACATGGTATGTCGACAATTCATATTTATATGTGTTTTTAACAATGGGAATAGCAGGAATTGCTTGGTTTATAGTCCTTTTAGCAAGACTTTTTCTTAAAATTAGAAAATATGATAAAGCATTTGGTTTGAACTTCACATTCACATGTGTGTTTGTTACATACATGTTTTTAGGCATGTCGGAAACATGTATTTTTTATCCGACATTCGTGTCTAGTTTTGTTTATTTTGTTGCTTTTATTTCATGCTGTTTTATTAAAGATAATTGTGATGAGAGTACATGAATAAATTGTAACATGATGCGTAAAGAGTAAAATACAATGAGTAGATAGGAAATAATATGAAAACAGTTTGTAATGAAAATCAATGCACAGGCTGTATGGCGTGTGTGGATATATGTGCGAAGAACGCCATACACATTGTTGATGCTATTGATGCTTTTAATGCAGTTATTGACGAGGGCAAATGTGTTAATTGCGGTATGTGCGAGAAAGTATGTCAACAAAAGAATGTACCTCAATTACGCTCGCCAATTATTTGGAAACAAGGTTGGACGTATGATGATAAAACTCGAATGAGGTCTGCATCCGGTGGAATTGCGACGGAACTGGCAAGAACATTTATAGAAAAAGGTGGAAAAGTTTGTAGCTGCCTTTTCCGTGGGGGGAACTTTGTTTTTGATATAGTAGAAGATGTAAACAGATTAGATTGTTTTGCTGGGTCAAAATATATTAAAAGTAATCCGATAGGCATTTATAAGACTATAAAAAGAGAACTCGCTAAGGAGACTGAAATTCTTTTTATAGGATTACCTTGCCAAGTTGTGGCTTTAAGAAATTATGTTGGAGATTCTCTGAGTGAAAGGCTTACTACTATTGATTTGATTTGTCATGGGACACCATCACCTAAGATTTTGGATATGTTTTTGAAGCAATATGGTGAGGATATACATAAGGTGACCTCTATTGATTTTCGGGTTAAAGGAAACTTTCAAGTATCGGAGAAAACTCGAACAATTGCGACGCGCGGTGTATGTGATAGGTATATGATTTCATTTCTAACTGCACTATCGTACACGGAAAACTGCTATAGTTGTAAGTATGCACAAGAAAAGCGTCCGGGAGATATTACATTAGGAGACTCATGGGGAACAGAACTTCCAGAGAATGAGTGGAAAAAAGGTATTTCACTTATATTGTGTCAAACAGAAAAGGGAATAACTCTTTCGGAGAGTGCAAATGTCAAAATTGTCGATGTAAATGTTGACAAAGCAAAAAGTCATAATCACCAGTTGGAGCATCCGTCAAAAGCACCGAAATCAAGAGAAAAATTTATCAAGCATATAAAACACGGTATGAAGTTTAATCGTGCGGTTTTGCTCGCGCTTCCGAAAGATTGTGGAAAACAAGCAGTAAAAGAAATTTTAATCAAGTGCAAGTTATTGGCTCCTGGGGGGGGTAACGTATCAAATTAGTGTGAGTGATTAATGTTTGATAAAAGATGTTGGGATAGAAGATAATTTGGATTTGAAAATTAAATGGAAGGAAGTGTATAAAGAAGAATGAAGAATATGCCATTGATATCAGTCATTGTACCCGCATATAACGTGTCAAGTTCTATTGCAATGACACTTGATTTGTTGCAAAGACAAACTTATGATAACTTGGAGATAATTTGTATTAATGACGGTTCTACTGATTCCACTCCCGATATTATTAATGTATTAAAACAAAAGGATTCAAGAATTGTACTAATAAATAAGGAAAATGGAGGCGTTTCTTCGGCAAGAAATATTGGCTTGAATAATGCGCATGGAGAATACGTGTGTTTTTTTGACCCTGGAGATGAAGCTGATTCTGATTTTGTTATGTATTTATATAAATTGTTATTGAGTGAAAAAGCAGATTTGGCAATTTGTTCATATAACTTCAAAATGGAAAATGGACAAATACTGGACAGAAATCGGTTCTATGAAATTGTGGATAAAAATACGATTTTTAATCAAGAGGAAGCATTAACAGAAATTATAAAAGTCTATGGTAAATTTTGTGGTCATGTATGGGATAAATTGTTTATTAGGAGCAAAATTGGAGCTATTCGCTTTGATGAAAACATCCACAATTGTGAAGATACATTGTTTGCTGTGCAATATATCAAGAATTGTCAAAAAGTTATACTTGGACCAGAAGTGCATTATGATTATATACAAAGTAACACTAGTGTGACGCATGGTAAATATTCGTACAAGTTTCATTCAGGACTTTGTGCATGGCGTAGAATAATAGCAGAACTTGATAGTTATGTTGAACGAGAACTACTAAATAAGAACATGAGTGTATTGGTGACAACGTACTCACGAATGGCATGGAAAAGTTTGAATAGGGAAGAACAAAGAAAGTATAAAAGGGATTTTATAAAGTTAATGAATCAGTATCATTCTTTTTCGTCAATAAAGCAACTGATAAAAAGGATAATATGTAAAGTATACTGGCTAGCTGTTTAAAAAGAAAATTACATGGCGTAGTTTATTAATGTCGGTTTATGTAAAAATTGTGGAAGGAGTTGAGAAAAAATGAGAAATCAAAGATCTATTGGTGTCAATGCAGGACTCAACATGATTAGAACGGCATGTCAGGTGATTTTTCCATTGATTACTTTTCCGTATGTATCACGAGTCCTTCATGTTGAAAATATAGGAATTTACAATTTTTGTCAGTCGGTTATTTCGTATTTTTCATTGCTGGCGGCTTTAGGAATTAGCACCTATGCTATCAGAGAGGGAGCAAGATATCGAGATAATGAAGAAAAGATGTCATTATTTGCTTCGGAGGTCTTTTCAATTAACTTTATTTCGACAGTTTTTTCGTATCTAATTTTAGGAGTGTGTATCCTTTTAGTTCCAAGATTTAACCAATATAGTTCAATAATGGTAGCGTTAAGCATAAGCATAATGTTTACGCTGATTGGAAGTGAATGGATATTTCAAATTTATGAGGACTATAAATATATCACAATTCGAGGCATTTTGTTTCAGTTTATTTCATTAATACTTATGTTTGTACTCGTTAGGAATAGCAGTGATTTGTTTGCTTATGTATGGATCACAGTTATATCATGCAGCGGCGCAAATATACTTAATGCTGTTTCTAGAAGAAAATATTGTAAGATAAGACTTACCATTAATGCAAAAATTCTAACGCATTTGGCTCCAATATTAGTTCTGTTTGCAACATCAGTAGCGACAACAATATATACGAATGCAGATACTACAATGCTTGGTTTCTTTTCAGGAAATAAATCAGTTGGATTGTATTCTGTTTCCACCAAAATCTACACTATTGTAAAACAAATGCTGGCTGCAATTATTATTGTTTCAATTCCGAGATTATCTGCTTATCTGGGAGAGAAAAAAATAGACTATTTTAATAGAACAGCCAACCAGATTTTGAATGCACTTGTTGTTATTGTCGTTCCGGCAATGGTTGGATTGATTGCATTAAGCAAAAACATAGTTTTTATTATTGCAGGACAAGAATATGTTGATGCAAATATATCGCTTAAGATTCTTTCTGTTGCGTTGCTTTTTAGCATTTTTAGTTGGTTCTATACATCGTGCATTCTAATACCTTATAGGTGCGAAAATAAGGTGTTGATGGCAACGATTGTTGCGGCTCTTGTTAATATAGGATTAAATTTTATCCTTATTCCAACATTCCAGCAGAATGCTGCGGCATTTACTACTGTTATTGCGGAGTTACTGTCAATGGTTATAACATGGTGGTATGGAAGAAAATATTTTAGGGTCAGTTTTCTAAAAAAGGACATTCTCTCAGTTGCTATAGGATGCCTGGCAATATGGACTATATGTTCTATATCAGAAAAATATATTAGTTCAGTACTGATTTCTACAGTTTTTTCAGTGACTGCTTCGGTTGTTATTTATATGATT
>OITN01000566.1_pt1 | contig 9297 bp, 7 predicted proteins | sample 1586801 | NCBI WGS metagenome assembly OITN01 (sample SAMN02674964, study PRJEB24791) | human gut metagenome, SKBSTL008 | isolation source: stool | host: Homo sapiens | place: USA | reverse complement strand
ACAGGTCTGCAGGCACGCCCTTCAGAGCGGCCAGGAACAGCACCATGGCGGAACCGAACTGCCAGATGCGCAGGAAGCAGATGATCCACAGCGCATAGTTGGGGTCGCTCAGCCAGGAGGGGCCCTGTGCGTGGCTGAAGGTGATGGCGCGGATGATGGTGTTGACCAGACCATCATCACGGAAAACCGCCTTCCACAGCACGGCGATGGCAACGGAGCCGCCCAGAATGGACGGGATGTAGTAAACGGTACGGAACAGGTTTACGCAGGCGATCTTGAAGTTCAGGATGTATGCGATGAACAGAGCAAAGATCAGCTTCAGGGGCACGGTGATGAATGCGTACTTGAAGGTGGTGACCAGAGCCTTGGTGACCTTGGCATCAGAGAAGGCGGTGACGTAGTTCATCACGCCGTACTGGTGGATGCCGTTGAAGAAGTTCATGTCGGTGAAGCTGTAATACAGCGACTGACCGAAGGGGATGGCCTTGAACACGACAAAGCCGATGATCCAGGGGATCAGGTAAATCAGACCCTGCCACTTATCCAGGAACTTCTGTGCGGGGGTACGCCCGAGAGAGGGCGCTTTGCTTTCTTTCATCCGGGGATCCTCCTTTGGTGAAAATCAGTGCAACAAACCTTATGTCACACTTTGGCAACAGATTTGTCAGAAAATTGTAACCTGTGCCTGAGAAAAAAGGGGCATCGGGCCTACGGGTGGACGATGCCCCTGATATGTAATTTAACTCAGGTCAGCAAAGAAGATCAGACAGTGTAGCCAACAGCAGACATGCCGTCCAGCAGAACGTCAACGACATCTGCGCCGCTCTTGTTGTCGTAGTCAACGGTATCGAACACTTCCTGATAGGTGCCGGTGCCGGTAGCCTTCAGATCGGAAGACTCGAACAGGGGATCCAGCTGGCAGGAAACGAAGCTCATGACCTTGCCGTTTGCCTCAGCGACCAGCTCGTTGATCTTACCGGCAGCCTGAGCGGTAGCCAGACCAGCCTTGGAAGCGGGGATGCCGCACTCGGAGCCCATGATGGCAGCGCCGTCGCCGTTCCACAGGTACTCGATCAGGGTAGCAGCCTCAGCGGGGTTCTTGCAGGTCTTGGTGATGGCCATGCCCATGGAGACCTTGGAGAAGCCGCCGTTGTAATCGCCGAACTTGATCTCCTCACCAACGGTGAAGCCGGGCTTGTTCTCCTCGTCCAGAGCGTCCTGGTACTTGGAAGCAGCGGAATCCCACTCGAAGATGCCGGCGATCTTGCCGGTGATCCACTCGTTGGACTGGTGGGTAGCACCGTCACCGTTTGCACCGTAGTAAGTGGGCAGCGGCATGATGACGTGGCCTTCGACCAGGCTCTTGATGAAGTCGATGCCCTCGGCGATCTCATCAGCGGTGTAGTTCAGGGTAGAGGTGGTGGGATCTGCCCAGTCCTTGCCGTACTTGGACTCGAGGTAGAACACCATCAGGATCATACGGTCGTATGCGCCCAGGTGCAGGGGATAGTAATCATCGCCCAGCTTCTCCTGGAAAGCCTTACCGGCAGCCATCAGATCGTCCAGAGTCTTGGGCACCTCGGTGATGCCAGCCTTGTTAAAGGTGGTCATGTTCCAGAAGAAGATACGGCCGGTCATGGAGACAGGCACGCACTGCTGAGCGTTTGCCACGTTGCAGGCAGCCAGCTGAGCCTCATCCCACTGAGACAGATCCAGATAATCGGTGGTGCTGTTCAGGTCGATGAACGTCTGGCCGTTCTTGGAATAGTTGTACAGCCAGTTCCAGTTGATCTGGCAGACATCCTCAGCCACGCCGCCTGCAAACTTGGTGGACATGGTGTCCTCCCAGCCGGACCATGCAGCGAAGGTGGGGTTGACGGTGATGGTGGTGTGCTCAGCAGAGAAAGCCTTCAGGGCCTCCTGGTAAGCGTTGTGGCGGGACTCGCCGCCCCACCAGCTCATGGTCAGGGTAACGGGATCGCTGCTCAGGCCAGCCACGGAAGCAGCCTCGGCTGCGGAAGAAGCGGTGCTGGAAGCTGCGCCGCCATTGCCGCCGCAGGCAGCCAGCAGACCAGCTGCACCGACAGCGCCGGTGACCTTCAGGAAATCACGACGGGAAATTGCCTTGCTCATTGTTGTTCTCCTCCTAATAAATCAAAAAACATCGAGCGGGCCTTTCTGCACAAGGCTCGTTGTATACAAATATGATAACAAAAGGGATGGGAAAAAGAAAGATGTAAATTGAAGTGATACGGACAAAAAACGAACAAATATTGCTCTCGTGATTTGCGGCGATTTGACGGCATTGCCGAAATGAATAAACTTGAGGCGAAAAACTGTGCAACCTGCATAATTGGATAGATTGCATAGAAACAGGCCGAGAAAGTGTGGCAGAACCCCTAAAATTGCAATGGTTTTGTAACTTTTTGCGAAATTGACGGTACGTTGTTGTATACAACATGTGAAAAAAGTGACGATATCGCTGTTTTATAAACTGATATATCAATTGCGCAAAAAACGTTCGCCGTGGGATACAACTGATATATCACTTTGGAAGGCGGCAGGCAAAAAAGAGCGCCGCCCGGCTGGGCAGCGCTCTGAAAACTGTAAAAATCTTTTGGGAAATCTGGGATCTCACGCAGGAGAGGGCTCCTGTGCCTGCCGGAGATCGACACTTACTGTGCGTTCCGTTTGGCGTAAAACGCCCGCCGTGCCTTGAAATAGCACTGGGGGCACATGCTGACGTACTGCACATCGTTTTCCAGATCGATGGCGACCTGCTCGCCCTCAAAGACGAACTCCCCATTGACCTTGCGGCAGTTGCAGGTGGCCTTGCGCCCGCAGGTGCAGATGGTCTTCATCTCCTCAATGGTGTGGGCCAGCTCCAGCAGACGGGTGGAGCCGGGGAAGCCCTTGAGGGAGAAGTCTGACCGCAGGCCGTAGCAGATGACCGGGATGTTCAGGTCTACCGTGACCATGAACAGCTGCTCGGCCTGTGCCGGGGTAAAGAACTGGCTCTCGTCGCAGAGAACACAGGCCAGCGGCTGCTCCCCGGCAGAAGCGGCGCGCACGGCCTCGAACACATCCACCTCGGGCGGGATGAGCAGGTCGGCCCTGCGGCGCACGCCCAGGCGGCTGACCAGCTCGCCGCCGCCCTTGGTATCCACCTGGGGCTTCAGGATCAGCACCCGCATCCCCTGCTCTTCGTAGTTGTGGGCCACCTGCATCAGCGCGGTGCTTTTGCCGCTGTTCATGGCACCGTATCGGAAGTATAGCTTCGCCATAGTTGCTCTCCTCATAAAAAGGCAACCCTCTCTGCTCGTTCTGGGGGAGAGGGCTGCCTGTTTTCTGTGATACGTTATGAATAGATGATAGATCAGTCCTGATTGCGCAGGCGGTAGCCCAAGCTCATCAGGCTGTCGCCCAGGTGGACGTTCTCCACCACCACTTCGGGGTAGGGCACCGACAGGTCATAGTGGGAGAAGTTCCAGAAGCCCTTGATGCCCAGTTCGACCAGCCGGCCGCTGAGCTCCTCCGCACCGCTGCGGGGCACACAGAACACAGCCACCTCAGGCTTATGCTCAGCGCAGAAGGCCTCCAGCTCGTCAATGTGTAAGATCTGGATGCCGTTGATCTCTTTGCCCACCTCGCTGGGGGAATTGTCAAAGGCGGCGATCAGCTTGTAGCCGTTGGTGTCGGTGGTGATGAAGCGGCTGACTGCCTTGCCCAACCGGCCGCAGCCGATGAGGATGGTGGGCAGCAGGTCACCGTTGCCGAACAGCAGATGCTCCAGGATGGAAAGCAGGTTCTCCACCGAGTAGCCGATGCCCTGGCGGCCGTTCACGTCGCCGATGCAGTTGAAATCCTGCCGCACCTGAGAGGCCGTGGTGCCCATCTGGGCGGCCAGCTCGCGGGAGGAGATGCTGGTGATGCCGTCGTTCTTCAGCGTCCGCAGGTAGCGGTAGTACTTGGGCAGGCGCTTGATCACCGGAAGGGAAGCTTTGCCGGGATTGTTCATGGAAATGGTTCTCCTTTCATCCAAAGGGAATGCCGGTCTCTTTGCGCCCTGCAAGGCGCACCGGCGATTAAGACAGTTTCTGAACAATAATGATATATACTTGTCAATCTTATTCTTAATATAAAGTATACTGCAATGAGACAGAATGTCAAATCCTCTGGGCCAATTTTTTTCAAAGTAAAGAAATCTTAACCGCCGCATATTGCTTCGATCCCCGGGAACACTGAAAAAAACACCCTGAGGAGGAGCCAACATGCCGGAATATGAAAAGGAAACCACCGAACAGCAGCGGCTGGAGAAAGAGCAGCTGGAGGATCTGGGCACGGTGTGGCGCACCCGCGGCCCCCATGCCATCCACTGCCTGACCGTGATCGGCCAGATCGAGGGCCATGTGGAGGCCCCGCAGGGCCAGAAGACCACCAAGTATGAGCATGTGATCCCGCAGCTGGTGGCAGTGCAGGAGGACCCCGCTGTGGAGGGCCTGCTGGTGCTCATCAATACCGTGGGCGGGGACGTGGAGGCCGGGCTGGCGCTGGCAGAACTCATTGCCAGCATCTCAAAGCCCAGTGCCACGGTTGTGCTGGGCGGGGGCCACTCCATCGGCATCCCGCTGGCAGTCAGCGCCCGGCGCAGCTTTATCGTGCCCACGGCGACCATGACGGTGCACCCGGTCCGCCACTCCGGCATGATTTTGGGCGTGCCCCAGACCATGCGGTGGTTCGAGCAGATGCAGGAGCGCATCACCGGCTTTGTGGCGGGCCACAGCGGCATTACGGCAGCGCGCTACTCGGAGCTGATGCTCCGCACCGGTGAGCTGGTGATGGACGTGGGCACCATGCTGGACGGCAAAAAGGCCGTAAAGGAAAAGCTCATCGATCAGCTGGGCGGCATCTCTGATGCACTGGACTGGCTGTACCGGGAGATCGAGCAGGCAGAGTGAGAGCACGGGTCTGCCCGGGGCGGTGTCAGGCTTACAGCTCGCCCTTCCGCAGATACTTCACCATCATGGGGGCTTCATAGACCAGCATGAGGATCCAGCCCACAACATAGCTGTACGGCAGGGCCTCAATATCCATCTTCATCAGCAGCACAAAGACGGCAGCGGCCGCCACACGGCCTGCCATGTTGAGCGTGCTGCTGTTCAGGGTGATCTTAAGGTCGCCCAGGCCGCGGAAGCCGCCCTGGATGCCATTGGTCAGCGAGGGCATCAGATAGAACAGGGAGACCAGCTTCAAAAAGCGCACTCCCAGATGCACCACGGCGGCATCGGTGACGAAGAGCCGGATGATGGGCTCGGCAAAGAAGAAGCAGACAGCGGTGATAAAAATGGCGTAGAGGAATTCCAGCTTCAGGCCGCAGAAGAAGCTGACACGGACACGCTCTTTTTTGCCTGCGCCGCGGTTCTGGGCCATCAGGGTGGTGGTGGCGTGGCCGATGTTCTGCTGGGGCACATAGGCAAAGTCATCGATGCGGCCTGCGGCGGCAAAGGCTGCCATGGCGTTGACACCCATGGTGTTCACGATGGCCTGAATGGCGATCTTGCCCAGCTGAACGGTGGCCTGCTGCATGGCGCTGGTCCAGCCGTAGCTGATGGTCTTTTTCAGCAGCGAAGAGTCAAAAATGAACCAGCGCCTGCCCAGCTGCAACACAGGGACCTTCCAGCGGATATAGATCAGGCAGAACACGCAGCAGAGCGCTTCGCTCAGCACGGTGGAAAGGGCACAGCCCTCGGAGCCCCAATCCAGCACCTCAACAAAGAACAGGTCGCCGCCGATGTTCAGCACCGAACTGATCATCAGGAAGTACAGCGCGCTTTTGCTGTCGCCCAGCGCGCGCATGGTGGCGGCAAGGAAATTATAGAAGAAGGTGAACAGCAGCCCGCCGAACACGATGCGCAGGTAGTTCACAGCGATGGGAAGGATCTCTTCCGGCACCTGCAGCAGACGGAGCAGCGGATTTGCCAAAATCACACAGGTCAGCGAGAACACCAGGGAAAAGACGGAGCCTGCAATGGCGGTGGTGGAGACCTGACGCTCCACCAGCTCGGTGTTGCCTGCCCCGAACGCCAGGCTGACAAGGATGCCTGCACCCAGGCAGACACCGTTGATGAACAAAATCGCCAGCGTCATCAGCGGGTTGGAGGTGCCCACGGCGGCAAGGGCATCCTCGCCCACGAATTTGCCGACAATGATGCTGTCCACGGCGTTATAGGTCAGCTGGAACAGGTTGCCCAGCACAAGGGGAATGGTGAAATTGACCAGCAGCGGTGTGATCGGGCCGGTCGTCATATCCTTGGTCATTTGGAACTCTCTTTTCTTTATAGATTAAATACCTGCCGTCCGCTGAAGATGGCCAGTGCCGAGCGGCTGGTGCCGGTGGCGATCAGCTGTGCGGCGGCGTGGAGGGCTGCACCGGCGGCAGGGGAGGCGGGGATGGCATCGGTGGCAAGGACCCGCTGTGCAGCGCGGTTGGCATCGGTGCTGGTAACGGCGGCTACATTATCCACAACATAGGCGTTGTAATTGCCCGGCACGATGCCGTAGCCGATATCCGGGATGCCGTGCCCGCCGGTGAAGCCGCCGCCCAGAGCCTGATTTTCAAAGGGCTCCACAGCCACGATGCGGACATCATTGGTCCAGGCCTTGATGGTCTCGCCTACGCCGGTGATGGTGCCCGCGCTGCCCACGCCGACGGTGATGGTGTCCACGAGACTGCGGCCCTCCCGGGAGATGGCCTGCACGATGGCGGGGCCGGTCACCCGGCGATGGTATTCGGGGTTATCGTCGTTGGCAAGCCAGTTCATATAGTACCAGCCCTTTTCGGCGGCGGTGGTCTCTGCCAGCGCCCGGGCCCCCGCAAGGCCCCGCTGGGCGGGGGAATGCAGGATCTGTGCCCCCAGCCGGAGCAGGTATTCCTGCCGCAGGGCCGGGGCATCCTCCGGCATGGTCAGCACCACGGGGTGGCCCGCCGTCCGCCCGGCAAGGGCCAGCGCCATGGCAAAGGAGCCGGAGGCCGCTTCAATGATGGGCTGGCCCGGGAGCAGCCTGTGCTTTTCCGCCGCAAGGGCCAGCATCCCCTCGGCCACCGAATCGCGGGACGTGCCGGTGGGCCCATTATAATCAAGGTAAGCATACAGCCGCCCTTTGAGCCCGCAGGCGGCAAGATAGCCCCGCAGCTCCACGATCGGACAGGGGACCAGGGTCTGGTAGATGTTTGGATAGATTGCCACGAAATTCCTCCCTTACGCAAACCTGAGCAGTCAGCACAGAACTGTCTGCTATGCCAAGGGCTCCCCTGTTAGGGGAGCTGGCAAAGCCATCAGGCCTAGACTGAGAGGTTTAATACCTATAAGGTAGCGCATCCTGTGCCCAGCGTCAAGCCGCAATTGGACAAAATGGAGAAAAACCTGCCGAAAAATCAGCAGAGTGATGGAAAAAAGCCTTGACAAGGAAAAGAATGTCTGCTATACTCCGTATGTAAAGCAAATGAACTTTACAACAGACGGAGGTCAGGGCAGAACGCATCATGGCAAAAGACTTTGAAATGGGCTATCTGCTCGATTTTTATGGCGAGGTGCTCACGCCCAAGCAGCGCGAGATGCTGAACCAGTATTACAACGACGACCTCTCCCTCAGTGAGATCGGGGAAAACTTCGGGATCACCCGTCAGGGCGCACGGGATGCCATCAAACATGGCGAGACCACCCTGAAAGAGCTGGAAGCCAAGGTCGGCTTTGCAGGCCGCTACCGCCGGGTGCAGGAAAAGCTGGAGGAGCTGGAACAGCTGGTCATTGACGCGCGGTTCGAGTGCACCGGCCCCTATGCCAGGCTCACCACCACTGAGTATGTAGCAACGCTGAACAAGATGCTGGGGCTGATCCGCTCCATCGACGAAGTCAACGAGAGCTGACACCATTACTATTTTGAGAGGAGCACCGAACATGGCATTTGAATCTTTGACCGACCGCCTTGCCGGTGTGTTCAAAAAGCTGCGCGGCCACGGCAAGCTGACCGAGGCCGATATCAAAGCCGCCATGCGCGAGGTGCGGATGGCCCTGCTGGAAGCTGATGTCAACTACAAGGTTGCCAAGGATTTCTGTGCCAGGGTCTCCGAGCGCGCCATGGGTCAGGAGGTCATGGAGAGCCTGACCCCCGCCCAGCAGGTGGTCAAGATCGTCAACGAGGAGCTCGTTGCCCTGATGGGCGGCGAGGAAGCCCCCCGCCTGATCGTCAAGAACAAGGGGCAGACCATCATCATGCTCTGCGGCCTGCAGGGCAACGGCAAAACGACCCACGCAGCCAAGCTTGCCAAATACTTCATCAAGCAGGGCCGCCGCCCCATGCTGGTGGCCTGCGATATCTACCGCCCCGCCGCCATTGACCAGCTGCAGGTGGTGGGCGGGCAGGCCGGTGCACCGGTGTTCACGCTGCCGGGTGCCAAGCCCCCGGAGATCGCCCGCAAGGCGCTGGCCCATGCCAAGGATTACGGCAACGACATCGTGATCCTGGATACCGCCGGCCGTCTGCAGATCGACGAGGTCCTGATGCAGGAGCTCGTGCAGATCAAGGAAGCTGTCCCCGTGGACGAGACGCTGCTGGTGGTGGATGCCATGGCAGGCCAGGATGCTGTGAATGTTGCCAAGACCTTCAACGAGACGGTGGGCATCGACGGCATCATCCTGACCAAGACCGATGGCGATACCCGCGGCGGCGCGGCACTTTCGGTGCTGAGCGTCACCGGCAAGCCCATCAAGTTCCAGGGCACCGGCGAAAAGCTGGACGATCTGGAAGTGTTCCATCCCTCCCGCATGGCCAGCCGCATCCTGGGCATGGGCGATGTGCTGAGCCTCATTGAGAAGGCGCAGGATGCCGCCGATGAAAAGGCCGCAGAAGAGACCGCCCGGCGGATGATGGAAAACAAGTTCGATATGAACGACATGCTGGCCCAGTTTGCGCAGATCCGCAAGATGGGCGGTGCAGGTGCCATGCTGAGTATGATGCCCGGTATGTCCGGCATTGATGCCAGCCAGGTCGACGAGAAAGCCTTTGACCGCATCGAGGCCATGATCTATTCCATGACTAAGGAAGAGCGTGAAAAGCCCTCCATCATCAACCCCAAGCGCAAGCGCCGCATTGCAGCGGGCAGCGGCACCCGGGTGGAGGATGTCAACAAGCTGCTCAAGCAGTTTGAGATGATGCAGAAGATGATGAAGCAGTTCAAGAAGAGCCCCAAGGGCTTTGCCCGCCGCCTGGGCGGCATGATGGGCAACCCCAATGCCT
>OITN01000558.1_pt1 | contig 9358 bp, 6 predicted proteins | sample 1586801 | NCBI WGS metagenome assembly OITN01 (sample SAMN02674964, study PRJEB24791) | human gut metagenome, SKBSTL008 | isolation source: stool | host: Homo sapiens | place: USA | reverse complement strand
GGAGTTCAGACGTGTGCTCTTCCGATCTGGACGTGCCGGATTCTTTGAAGCTGCCGAAGTAAGCAATATCATTATTGTTCATTTCCAGGGAACGGTAGATGGGGAATGGACAGAAGAGCAAACCAGTTTCAGCAATGTGAAAGGTGGAGAGCACCGGAACATTGTGTTTAATCTGGAGATACCTTCAGTGGGTGACATGGGATTAAGCGTAAAGCTGGATGCGGTATGTAAGAAAGTGGATTTGCTTGCTTGGGCTAATCCGGGAGCAGAAGATATATTGCCGGAAGATCCATCTGTAAATCCTGGTACAAGTGCACCGACAATCGTAGGACAAGGTTTCAATATAATGGATGAGATAGAAGTCGAGAAAGACGAAACCAAAACTATTATTGTTAATATCACGGCAGATAATGGCATTCAAAATTTGAAAGTGAAGATTGATTCGGGTACTCAACCAGGTAAGGTGCTTCGTTTGCGCGGCAAGGGATTGCCGAATGTGAACGGGTACGGAACGGGGGATTTACTCGTCAACATCAGTATCTATGTGCCGGAAGCGCTCAATAAAGAGGAAAAGAGCACACTCGAAAAGATGGAGGCTTCGGACAACTTCAAACCTAACACGTCGGTGAAGGAGAAGATTTTCAAGAAGTTCAAGAGTTTCTTCGATTAATTTTTTGCTATAATATATAAGGTATAAGTGAGCTGCAATCTTTTTTGTGGCTCACTTCTGTTTTTAGGGCTTGTCCTTTTAAAAAAAAGACATATATTTGTGTAGCAAATAAATAGATACTAAATATAGACTTCAAGTATGGCAGAACCTTTTAAGAATATGTACAACAAGCAATTTTTCGATCTGTTTACGAAAGATTTGAGACTTGTTATCGATGATTTTGATGCTCACGGTTTTGTTTCTCAAATAATGGATGATGAATGGGAAGGCAGGGAACTAAAACAGCGCTGGATACATATCACTAGCATTCTGAAAAAGTTTTTGCCGGCAGATTACAAAGAGGCGATCGCTAAGATTCTTGAGTTGTTGGATCATGTAAAAAGTACGCGGCCTGATTTTTCGGTGATAGACGATACGAAGTTTGGATTGATGCTGGAGTATGGGGTGATTCTGAATAATTACTATTATGACATAATCATACCAAATATATATTGCATCTGTCTTTTAAGATTTTTTTAATATTTTACTAATAAAAAATGGAGGTTAGTATGGAAATAGCATTTAGTGAGAAAATTTCTCCACAGCTGTCCGCCGCCCTGTTGTCCACCCCTTATGAGCTTGGAAAAGAGGGCGGGCTTTCAAGCGGCTATCTGCCGGAGAGTGACAGCTGGGAAGTGATAGTAAAATATGTCGGTGACATCGAAAAAATAAAAGATAAGTATCCTTCTGTACTCATCACGAGGCTGCTCGGAAACTATGCGGTGCTCGTAATTGAGAAATCACTTGTAAATACCGTTGCCCTGTGCGATGAAATCATATATATGGAAAAGCCAAAGCAGTTTAACTACGATGTGTACGAGGGCTCGCAGACCTCATGCATCACTCCCGTACACACCAATCCATATAATCTAACCGGAAAAGGTGTGCTCGTAGGCATTATCGACTCCGGAATTTACTATGCCCATCCGGCTTTTATACAGGATGGTGTAAGCAGAATCGCCTATCTGTGGGACCAGACTGTTTCCGATGATTCCTCACACAGTGATATCATCCCTTTCGGCACCTTATATGACCGCGATACGATCACCAAAGCCATAAATGCAGAAAACAGCTTAGAAATGCAGCGCATCTGTCCAAGCATCGACATATCCGGGCACGGCACTCATGTGGCAGGAATCGCTGCCGGAAACGGAAATGGTAATGAACAAAACACAAAATACCGCGGTGTTGCTTATGAAAGCACTCTTATAATCGTAAAACTCAAAACCTCAGGCGGTGCCAGCTTTCCCACAACCACGCAGATTATGCTGGCAGTGGATTTTTGCATAAGAAAATCAATCGATATGAACATGCCTATCGCTATAAACCTAAGCTTTGGCACAAGTAACGGCTCACATAGCGGCACCTCACTGCTTGAAGCATACCTGGACTATATAGCAGAAAATTACCGCTGCGCTGTCTCAGTCGGCTCAGGTAACGATGGAGCCGGCTTTGGTCATGCAAACGGCAGCTCATACCCTGCCGATGCAGAGCTTGTGATAGGCTATCCTGAGCCGTCTCTTTCCATTGATTTATGGAAAAAATACTGGGATGAGATACAGCTGCGCATTAGTGCACCAAATAATGATATGCTGGAGATTCCCGATACAATTACCAATCAGGCAAAGGGCTTTACATACAGATACAATCTCGATGGGACAGACATATATATAACAGGCGGCGGTCCCTCTCCCTACTCTCCTTTTCAGGAAATATTCATTGAACTCATGGGATCGGAATACATCTCACCCGGCATCTGGAAAATATCACTTAAACCCATATCTGTAAAGGACGGCTCATGGGATATATGGCTGCCGTCAGGTGCTCTGCGCAACGCACAGACCTCATTTATCCACGCATCGCCTGATATCACCCTGACCATCCCCTCAACCGCTCAAAATGTCATATCTGTCGGAGCCTATGACAGCCGAACAAACCGCACAGCCGCCTTTTCCGGCCGAGGCTATACCTGGGCCTTTGACAGCATAAAGCCTGATATCATTGCGCCCGGTGTAGACATTATTTCATGCTCAAACACGGGAGGCTACACTTCAAAAACAGGGACATCTATGGCTACACCGTTTGTGACCGGTGCGGCTGCGCTTCTGATGGAATGGGGAATTGTACGTGGAAATGACCTCTATATGTATGGCGACAAGCTTAAAGCTTCTCTCATAAAAGGTGCCGGTGAAAATGTATTTACAACTGCCTCACGGGCTGTCTCTGAAAACACTTCCAAAAACACAAAATACCCCAACCCTGTGACGGGCTGGGGTACATTGTGCTTACTGGATAGTATTCCTTAGTGGAAGGTGCTATTCGTATACATGCTTCTGATGCTTCTTTGCATCTGCCTTATTCTTTTTCTTCAATGGATGCTTTGGGTTTTTATCCATTATAATCGCTTCCTTCCGTTCGTTCTGACTACGTTATACACCTGCAATTAGCACTTGTCAAGCAAGAGTGCTATTTTTAATTAATTATTTATATTTAGTGTGAAATCTCAATCATTTTGATGTCAAGGCGTCGATTTGTATGCACAATTATTGACGGTTTGCTAAATTTAATTATTATCTCTTCATCACACTCTTTTTAAACACAGTCATCGCAATTCCAAAAATACATCATTACATAGCTGCCAAATATACAAAATATGCCGCATAGCAAAGCAGCATCACCACTCCACATGGCTTTCTAAGCTCTTTATGTCTTATCGTTCCGACCCACAGGAGCACACCGCACAGGATTGCCACAACTGTATCAATCACAAACCTGCTCTCAAACGGTACCGGACAAATGAGAGCTACTGTTCCGACTACAAAGAGTATATTGAAAATATTGCTGCCGACTATATTTCCAATCGCTATACCGGCATTTCCCTTGCGTGCTGCTGAAACAGATGTAACAAGCTCCGGAAGAGATGTGCCGAATGCAACGATTGTCAGTCCGATAAAGCGCTCACTCATGCCGCAGGCTCTTGCTATGGTCGTGGCACCGTTTACGACAAACTGGCTTCCAATTACGACGCACACACCGCCCAGCACAATAAAGAGCAGACATTTCCATACCGGATATAGCTTTACCGACTGCTCATCACCGCTGTCATTGCCCTTTTTTGCCAGAATATACAAATAAAGCAGATATGCAATAAATAAAATCCACAGTATAACACCCTCAATGAATGTGATTTCATTGCCTGTCATTCCCATCACGAGAAGCACCGCTGTGATAAGAAGCATGTACGGTATCTCGCATTTGAAGGTGGTTTTTTGTATGGCTACATTTGTGATGAGTGCCGTCACTCCCAGGATTATAAGGATATTTAGTATATTGCTGCCGACTATATTGCCGACTGTAATCCCTGCATTACCCTTTATTCCCGCAGTGATGCTGACTGCCGCCTCCGGCAGCGACGTACCCATCGCCACAATCGTCAGTCCAATCACAAGCTGCGGAATACCAAATTTCCCGGCGAGCGCCGCCGCTCCATCCACAAACACATCCGCGCCCTTCACCAGTGCTACAAAGCCTGCTATAAGCAGTAAAATTGCTACAAAAATCATAATTTTCCTCCTTCTGCTGTCCTTTTTAAGGATGCCTGATTAATTGATAGATACATCTATGTCTTATCAGCAGAAGGCTTTTATATACAAAAAAGGCGACACTTCTGCTGTATAAAACAACAAAAGTCTCGCCATTTAATCACTCTCCGGATTGCTGTCATATATGTATGAGCAATCGTACTGACGGATAAGTAAGCACTCTTGTGCCGGCTACTCCCTTTCACTTATATACTATGATATGTCAACGCAGGGTATTCGTCAAGAGAAAGTTTTTCTTGCCTTTATCACGCTAACGTGGTAGCATGGTTACTAAATAAACTATTAAAGAGGTACTACAAATGAAAACATCAGAAATTATTGTATTTATCGTCTATCTGCTGTGCATGCTGGGTATCGGTATCTTCTTCTTCGTGAAAAACAGAAACGGCGGAGAAAAGACCTACTTCCTCGGCGGACGTGAGATGGGACCATGGGTTGCGGCGCTGTCAGCCGGAGCCTCAGACATGAGTGCATGGGTACTCATGGGACTTCCTACTTCTATCTATGCACTGGGCTTAGGTCAGGTATGGATTCCTGTAGGACTTGCAATCGGCTACACTATAAGCTGGCTGCTTGAAGCACCGAGACTGAGAAAATTCTCGATTGTAGCAAACGACTCAATCACCATTCCACAGTATCTGACCAACAGATTCCTGTCCAAATCACTTGCACTGCAGGTGATATGTGCAATTGTGTTTTTGGTTGCATACACTATTTATGCGGCATCAAGCGTAAAGGCATGTGGTACTCTTTTCCACACTGTAATAGGAATGGATCCTCAGATTGCCATGTATCTTGCAGCAGTTGTCATCGTAGGCTATACCTTCCTCGGCGGCTTCTCGGCTGTATGCTGGACCGATTTTTTCCAGGGCATGCTCGTGCTTGGTTCTATGTTTATAGCACCGATCTTTGCAGCATTTATGCTTGATACATCATCTACGTCAGCACTCCCGGGCGGTTATTTACACCCATTCTCAAGCTGGCAGGATATCGTGTCAGGACTGGCATGGGGACTTGGTTACTTTGGTATGCCACATATCATTATCAGATTCATGTCCATCAAATCTCAGAAGGATTTGAAAAAATCAGCAAAAATAGGAATAACATGGACTCTGCTTATTGTATTTTTTGCAACCTTAATCGGAGTAATCGGAAGACTTTTCCTTGGCTTTGACGAATCTATAAATGAAAACTCTCTTGTTTTCATCCAGATTGTAAGAAAGATTTTCCCGGGTGTTATCTCAGGTATACTGCTCTCAGCAGTGCTTGCTGCTTCCATGAGTACCGCAGACAGCCAGCTGCTTGCTGCTTCATCTGCATTCTCGAGTGATGTGTACAAGCCTGTCATCAGAAAAGGTAAGGCAAGTGACAAAGAGATGATGTGGACCGGCCGTATTGTAGTTCTTGGAATCGCTGTTGCAGCACTCATCATCGCTTCAAACCCTAATGCCGGCTCTATCATGGCACTTGTTTCCAATGCATGGGGTATCTTTGGAGCTGCCTTTGGACCTGCAATCATGCTCAGCCTCTTTTGGAAGCGCTTTAACTTCAAGGGTGCTGTTGCAGGAATCATAACAGGTGCTGCCGTTGATATATTGTGGTATGCATTCCTCACATCAACCGGAATCTACGAGTTGCTGCCGGGATTTGTTTTAGGACTTATCGCAGCCGTTGTTGTGACATTTTGCACAAAGGAGCCTTCAAAAGAGGTTTATGAGCTTTTCGATAAAGCCGAAAAGTTTGATGAGTAATTAAAATAATTACTCAGTAAAACACATAAGTAAAACCGTCGTACCCTGCCATTTAAGGTCCGGTACGACGGTTTTATTTTTCTTATGCTTTATGTTGTGCTTTTAGAATGGTCTGTCTCAAATACAATTCCTTTAACTTCTACAGATGAAGCACTCGCTCTTTAATCTCCTGGGTTCTTCCCTGATTCCAGAACTGTGTGCCGATATAGCCGCATGTACGGCGGGCTACACTCATCTTGTTCTGGTCACGGTTGCCACAGTGTGGGCACTCCCAGATAAGCTTGCCTGAGCCCTCTTCCTCTACGATTTTGATTTCTCCGTCGTAGCCGCATACCTGGCAATAGTCGCTCTTTGTATTCAGCTCTGCGTACATGATATTGTCGTAAATGTACTGCATTACTGAAAGCACTGCAGGGATATTGTCCTGCATGTTTGGTACCTCCACGTAGCTGATAGCGCCACCCGGAGACAGCTTCTGGAACTGGGACTCAAACTTTAGCTTGTCAAATGCATTAATCTGCTCTGTTACATGCACATGGTAGCTGTTTGTAATATAGTTCTTGTCCGTAACACCCTCGATGATACCAAAGCGCTTCTGTAAGCACTTTGCGAACTTATAGGTGGTAGACTCAAGCGGTGTGCCATATATACTGAAATCGATGTTTGACTCCTTTTTCCACTGCTCACATGCATCGTTTAAGCGCTGCATTACCTTAAGTGCAAACGGTGTGCCTTCCTTTGGCTCTGTGTGTGATACTCCCTTCATATAGCGTACACACTCACAAAGTCCTGCATAGCCGAGTGAGATTGTTGAGTATCCGTTAAATAATAATGGGTCTATAACCTCTCCCTTTTTCAGACGTGCAAGTGCTCCGTTCTGCCAGAGAATCGGTGCTACATCGGATTTGGTACCAAGGAGCCTCTTATGTCTGCACATAAGTGCTCTGTGACACAGCTCAAGTCTCTCATCAAGTATCTTCCAGAATTTTTCCTCATCCTTTTCTGATGAGCATGCCACATCAACGAGATTTAAGGTGACAACACCCTGGTTGAAACGTCCATAGTATTTACGCTTGTTTGGATCAAAGTTCTTGGCATGTGCCACATTTCCCGCTGTCTGTGAGCATCTGTCCACTGTGAGGAATGAACGGCAGCCCATGCATGTATACACATCTCCGTCCTTAAGCTCCTTCATGACCTTCTCTGAAATATAATCAGGCACCATTCTCTTTGCAGAGCACTGTGCCGCAAGCACTGTGAGATTCCAGTACTTTGAATCCTCTGTGATATTATCATCCTCAAGCACATATATGAGCTTAGGGAATGCCGGTGTGATATATACACCCTTTTCGTTCTTTACGCCCTTTATTCTCTGGTGCAGCATCTCCTCAATGATTGCGGCAAGATCTGCCTTTGTCTGCGGATCGGATACCTCATTCAGGTACATGAATACTGTGATAAACGGTGCCTGTCCGTTTGTAGTCATGAGTGTTATGACCTGATACTGAATCATCTGCACACCGCGGTTGATTTCTTCCTTGACGCGAAGCTCTGCTACCTCGTTGATTTTTTCTTCATCCAAATCAAGTCCTACGCTCTCGAACTCCTTTAGCACCTGCTTTCTGAACTTCTCACGACTGACCTGTACAAATGGTGCCAGATGTGCAAGCGAGATACTCTGTCCACCATACTGTGAGCTGGCAATCTGTGCGATAGCCTGTGTAGCGATGTTGCAGGCTGTTGAAAAGCTCTTTGGTGTGTCAATCATAGTCTCACTGATTACTGTGCCGTTCTGAAGCATGTCCTCAAGGTTTACAAGACAGCAGTTGTGCATATGCTGTGCAAAATAATCTGCATCGTGGAAATGGATAAGCCCCTTCTCATGAGCCTCCACTATATCCTCAGGAAGCAGGAAACGGCGTGTAATATCCTTGCTCACCTCACCTGCCATGTAGTCACGCTGCACGCTGTTTACAGTAGGATTCTTGTTGGAGTTTTCCTGCTTTACCTCCTCGTTATTGCACTCAAGAAGGCTAAGAATCTGCTGGTCCGTAGAGTTTGACTTACGGACGATGGCTCTCTTATATCTGTAAGTAATGTAGTTTCTGGCTACGGTAAAGGCACGCTTGTTCATGAGCTGGTTCTCCACCATATCCTGTATCTCCTCAACGCTTGGAGAGCGCTTCATGTTCTCACATGCAGTCTCCACGTTGCTTGCAATTTCCTCAATCTGATCAGCAGTAAGCTTCTCATAGTCTAGCACTGAATTGTTTGCCTTTCTAATGGCAGCTACAATTTTGGCTGCATCAAATATGTCCTCACTGCCGCTTCGCTTGATGATTTTCATGTGAATTTCTCCTCTCTGTATACTATATTTCATATAATGTAGCGTACTATATATAGTATTGTCATCCAATACACATACTATATATATGCATTTTATCATGTGTAATGGCACAAAATATGCAGCTATAAATGAGATGTAATCATTAATTCATGTCACTGCCCTGCAATATAAAGCGGGCTTTTCACCAAACAATTACAATATAGCTACATATAAAATGCCATATTATTTAATACAAATCTGTGCATCTGTCTTTTGATGACAATCTAAATTATACAAGATATTGTTGCTATGTCAATACGCTCAACAATATTTTGTAGCATTTTGACTTATTGCACAAAAAAATCCACAATATTTATGCTACTTTTTCAACTCTGTAATTCTTTTGTTACTTGTTAAGCTTTTCCATATTGTCAATCACTCTGTCCAAAAAGCCCAGCATCATGTTAAACTCTTCCTTAGAAAAGCCTTCGTGCATGGCTTCCTCTATTACCATTATATTTTCCCTCACCCTGTTTTCGTGGTCCAGTGCTTTTTTCGTCAGCTCAATCCTCTTAAGCCTTGCATCATTTTCCATAGGTGTGCGCACGATATAGCCGTTTTTTTCAAGACTTTTAAGCATATTTGTCACTGTGGCTCCTGACAGATGAAACTTTGCTTCGATATCCTTTTGAAATATATTTTGGTCCTGATTATCCATTATATATCCAATCATCATACCCTGGCTTCGCGGTATACATTCTGTTTTACTGCACCTTTTTCTGTCAAAATATCTGTCTATGCTCCTGCTGATGCGGTTTATCTTGTGTCCTAAGTATTTATCCGGTGTAAACTCCTTCATATCTGAAATCCTTTCATAGATTTTTCTTGACAATAAAAAAAGTATATCTATAATATAGTTAGCACACTAACTAATTAAATGAGATCGGAAGAGCGTCGTGTAGGGAAAGAG
>OITN01000534.1_pt1 | contig 9651 bp, 7 predicted proteins | sample 1586801 | NCBI WGS metagenome assembly OITN01 (sample SAMN02674964, study PRJEB24791) | human gut metagenome, SKBSTL008 | isolation source: stool | host: Homo sapiens | place: USA | reverse complement strand
GTGCTCTTCCGATCTGCATGGAATTTCCGGATTATATCATTGCTCGTCTGACAGGTAAAACAGAAGAAGAAATCAAAGCTCTTCGTGAAGAATACCAGATCAAAGCAGCATACAAGATGGTTGATACCTGTGCTGCAGAGTTTGCGGCAGCAACACCATATTACTATTCTGTATACGGCGATGAAGGCACAGAGAATGAAGCAGTAGCAACACCGGATAAAAAGAAAATCCTGGTACTTGGTTCCGGTCCGATCCGTATCGGTCAGGGTATTGAGTTCGACTTCTGTTCCGTACACTGTACATGGGCATTTGCAAAAGAAGGCTATGAGACCATTATCATCAACAACAACCCGGAAACAGTAAGTACAGACTTTGATATTGCAGATAAACTGTATTTCGAGCCTCTGACACCGGAAGATGTTGAGAATGTAGTAAATATCGAGAAACCGGACGGAGCAGTTGTACAGTTCGGTGGTCAGACAGCTATCAAATTAACAGAAGCACTGACAAAGATGGGCGTTAAGATTCTCGGAACATCTGCGGAGAACGTAGATGCAGCAGAGGACCGTGAGCTCTTTGATGAGATTCTTGAAAAATGCGAGATCCCGAGACCAAAGGGACAGACAGTATTTACTGCTGAGGAAGCTAAGAAAGCAGCAAATGAGCTGGGTTATCCTGTTCTGGTTCGTCCTTCCTATGTACTTGGTGGTCAGGGCATGAGAATCGCTGTAAGCGATGAGGACGTAGAAGAGTATATTGGTGTGATTAACCAGATTGCACAGGAGCACCCGATCCTTGTTGATAAATACCTGATGGGTAAGGAAATCGAAGTAGATGCTGTATGCGATGGCGAGGATATCCTGATTCCTGGTATCATGGAACATATCGAGCGTGCCGGAATCCACTCCGGTGACAGTATCTCCGTATACCCGGCTAAGACCATCAGCGAGAAAGCAAAAGAGACAATTGCAGAATACACCAGGCGTCTTGCAAGAGCACTGCATGTTATCGGTATGATCAACATCCAGTTCATTGTTCTTGGAGATGATGTATATGTGATCGAGGTTAATCCTCGTTCCAGCCGTACTGTACCGTACATCAGCAAGGTAACAGGAATTCCGATCGTTCCTCTTGCAACGAAGGTAATCCTTGGATACAAGCTGAAAGACATGGGCTATGAACCGGGACTTCAGCCGGAAGCAAAACACTATGCGATCAAGATGCCTGTATTCTCATTTGAGAAGATCCGCGGCGCTGATATCAGTCTTGGACCGGAAATGAAGTCAACAGGTGAGTGCCTTGGTATTGCTGAGACATTCAATGAAGCGCTTTACAAAGCATTTATCGGAGCAGGTATCCGTCTTCCGAAACATAAAAACATGATTATCACTGTCAAAGACGAAGACAAACAGGATATCATCCCGATCGCAAGAAGATTCGAAGCACTTGGATACAGAATCTATGCTACACTGGGAACTGCAAAAGTCCTCAAAGAAAACGGAATCAAAGTTATCCGTACAAATAAGCTGGAGCAGCCTGCACCGAACCTTATGGACCTTATCCTTGGTCATAAGATCGACGTTGTCATCGATACTCCGCCACAGGGTGTAGAGCATCAGAAAGATGGTTTCGTCATCAGACGTAACGCCATCGAGACAGGTGTCAATGTCCTTACTTCTCTGGATACAGCAGAAGCACTGGCAACCAGCCTTGAGAACACAGACCTGAATAATTTATCTCTTATTGATATTGCTACGATTGCAAGAAGATAAAGAACTGATAAATAATATGAAATGATGAAAAGCAGCCGTAATTTTCTCTGTCGGAGAAAAGGCGGCTGTTTTTATCTTATAGAATCAGCAGGAAAAATACAGATTACAGTTGTATCAGTGGCATGGTGTGTAATATAATCATATGAGTATTTACAGTGAGTCAGATAGATATATGTGGGTCTTTTGCATTACTTATTATCTGGCAGAAACCTGTCTGATCCGGTTGAAAATCGTTGTAAATAAGAATAACAACAAAAAAGAAAACAGGAAGGGAAAGATTATGGATTTTATTGAACTGTTAAAGGTCATTTTCCTTGGGATTGTAGAGGGAATCACAGAATGGCTCCCGATCAGCAGTACCGGACATATGATCCTGGTGGATGAGTTTCTGAAACTGAATGTGACAGAGGATTTTAAGAATCTGTTTTTCGTAGTGATCCAGCTTGGCGCGATCCTCGCGGTTGTAGTTCTCTACTGGAACAAATTGTGGCCGTTTTATATCAGACCAATTTCAAAGAAACAGCAGGCAGTGCTTAACAGGCATGGTGCAGTATCCAGAGGAATTCTTACTTTTGTGGAGAAGTTCTGTGATAAAGAGAAATGGGTACTCTGGTTTAAAATTATAGTAGCCTGTATACCGACGATTGTTATCGCACTTCCGTTTAATGATGTCATTGAAGAGAAATTTAATAACTATGTAGTAGTTGCCATTGCACTGATCGTATATGGTATCCTCTTCATTGTCATTGAGAATTATAACAAGAGAAGAAGACCAACCTGTACAAATCTGGAAAATCTGTCATTTAAGACTGCATTCATCATCGGTCTGTTCCAGGTACTCTCCGTAGTTCCGGGTACATCCCGTTCAGGTTCCACCATTATCGGTGGTATCCTTGCAGGAACCTCCCGTACAGTAGCAGCAGAATTTACCTTCTTCCTGGGAATCCCGGTCATGTTCGGAGCCAGTCTTCTGAAAATCCTGAAATTCGGTTTCTCTTTCACAGGAACAGAGGTGATGATCCTGATCGTGGGAATGGTAGTGGCATTTGTAGTTTCCATTATCGCGATCAAATTCCTGATGGGATACATAAAGAAACATGACTTTAAGGCATTCGGATGGTACAGAATCGCACTTGGTATTCTGGTGCTTGGATACTTTATCGGAAAAACACTTCTTGGTTGTAAATAATGTATAAGAAAAGCCCTGCTGTATAAGCGGCATGTACGTCATAAGCGTATATCCCGGACAGCAGGGCTTTTTATTATGTTACAGGTTTCTTATATACAGATCATTTCGCCGGTATAAGAGGTATCATAACCTGTCAGATGATGAATCTCAGTTTTGAAATCTTCAGATTGTACAATTTCCACAAGAGCAGAGAACCCCGGCTTTCTCACAGATTCCGCAGGAATTGCCAGATACATCTGCATATCAGTCACAGGGACGAAATCAAGTCCCGGAAAGTAACGTGCGATCATTTCTTCTCCAAAAGCAACATTCGCTCTGTGCTCAAAAACAGCAGATGCAGATGACATATCAGAGACAGCTTCATTTCTGTATCCGCTGATTTTTTCAGAAGAGATTCCCCGTTCTTTTAACAGACGGTCCAGATAAACCCTGCGGGCACTTCCCTTTTCACGATTCATAAAAACAACTTTCGGATCCGTCAGGTCCTCCACAGAAGAAATCTTTTCAGGATTTCCGGCTGGTACATAGAAGCCGACAGAGTATTTATATAAAGAAAGAAGTATCAGCGGGATTCCGGGAACCAGGTGACGGATATCATCTATATCCAGACTGGTAGCAGCGATATGTGCCTTTTCGAAATACAGGGAATAAAGTCCGTTATAGTCATTCATATGAGACTGCAGGACAGGAAGGCCATCAGGATGAGCGGACATTTTGCCGAGAAGAAGCTCCAGGGCGGCAGAAGTCTGGCCGCCTAAAATGATACCACTGGAATGAAGCAGATAATCTCTCTTCAGCAGAGAGCTCTCAGGTTCAAAATTAACAAAAGTGTATGGAATATCCTGCCCGCTTTCGGAATTGCCGGAACTGCTCCTGTTAAGATACTGTGTCAACTGCTCTTCGCTGACCCTGAGTTGTTTTCCAATTTTGGAAGATTCCAGCTCACCGCGCTTGATAAGTTCATAGACCGTCGTCTTTTTGATCTTCAGACGGTCTGCGACCTCCTGAGCTGTGTAAAGTTTATTCATCAATACCTACCATGACATTAGTAGCCTTGATCACTGCATAAGCATCAGAACCTACTTTCAGGTTTAATTCTTCAACTGCTGCACAGGAGATGGTTGCTGTGATAATGTTTCCACCGCCGATATCAATAGAAACGATGGAGTTTACAGCTCCGTTATTGATACTTACTACTTTCCCTTTTAACTGATTGCGTGCACTTAATTTCATGATAATTACCTCACTGTTTATTATTTTTTTTCTATAGATTTATCGTTACTGTTCACACTCCACTATCCCGCGAGGTGTTTTGGCATGGATATGCCAAAATCCCGAGACATACAAGCCAAAATTCCATTGCCACAGGCAATCTGGAATGAATTTTGGCTGCGTTACTGAGAACGGAGTGAACAGTAACGATTTATCTGATACCCGATCAAAGGCCGGAAAGTTGTTTATGGCAGTAAAAATAAGGCTTTCGACCTTTTATCATTTACATGATAACATATACAAATAAAATTGACAAGAATACAAAAGTTTTGTACAATAGATACAAAAGAAAACAAAACTGAATAAAACAAAACGAAACTAAATGAAAGGCGGTAAAAATATGAGAAAGAAATTAATTGCAGCAATGATGGCAGGAGTACTGAGTGCAGGAATGTTCAGCACAGGAGTTTTCGCAGCAGATACAGACTTAAAAGGTGAAGTCAACACATTCATCGCAGCAAGCTTAAGCAATGCAATGGAAGAAATCCAGAAAGACTTCAATGAGACATATCCTGATGTTGAAATCCTCTACAATGCAGACAGCTCAGGCACATTACAGACACAGATCGAAGAAGGTGCACGCTGCGATATCTTCTTCTCAGCAGCTGACAAGCAGATGGACGCTCTGGTAGACGAAAATCTGGCTAAGAAAGATACGGTAGAAGATATCCTTGAGAACAAAGTCGTTCTGATCAAACCTAAGGATGGAGAAACAAAAGTTACAGGATTCGAGAACATCACAGATGCAGCCAACATCGCACTTGCAGGTGACAGCGTTCCTGTTGGACAGTATTCCAGAGAAATTTTCGACAATCTTGGAATTACAGATGAAGTAAATAAGATGGAAATCAATGAAGGTAAAAATGTATCTGAAGTTCTTGCTGCAGTAAGTGAAGGAAGTAATGAGATTGGTATCGTTTATGCTACAGATGCAGCTTCCGTTGTAGATAAAGTAGACGTTATCGCAGAAGCTCCGGCAGATGCACTGAAGACACCTGTTCTCTATCCGGTAGGCCTTATCGAAGACAAAGAGGCATCTGAAGATGATACAGCAGCTGCAGAAGCATTCCTTGAGTACATCAAATCTGACGACGCTATGAAAGTATTCGAGAAATACGGATTCACAGCATACAAAGCAGATGATGCTTCCGAAACAGATGATAAAGATGCAGAAGCAACAGAAGAAGCAGATGACACAGAAACAAATGCTGAGACAGAGACAACAGAGGAAGTTAAATAAGAATGAGTGAATTTCTGGCAGAAATAAACTGGAGTCCCTTGTGGATTTCATTGAAAACAGGTTTCACAGCTACTGTGATCGCATTCTTTCTGGGAATATTCTTTGCGAGACTGGTAATGAAGATGAAACCTTTTTCCAGAGGCATACTGGATGGTATTCTGACCATGCCTCTGGTACTTCCCCCGACAGTGGCCGGTTTCATTCTGCTTTTGCTGTTCAGTCTGAGACGTCCGTTCGGGGCATTTCTGCTGGATAATTTTGATATTAAGATCGTACAGACCTGGAAGGGCTGCGTGATCGCAGCATCTGTAATTGCGTTTCCACTGATGTACCGAAATGCACGCGCTGCATTTGAACAGGTGGATGTGAATCTGATCGCAGCAGGCAAGACACTTGGCATGAGTGACAGAAGAATCTTCTGGACAGTTGTCATGCCGACAGCAGGACCCGGAATCGCATCCGGTACAGTCCTTGCCTTTGCCAGAGCAATCGGAGAATACGGTGCTACATCCATGCTCGCAGGAAACATTCTTGGCAAGACCAGAACCGTTTCCGTTGCCATTGCTTCGGAGACTGCGGCAGGAAATTATGGCATGGCCGGTTTCTGGGTAGTTGTGATCTTGATCATTTCATTTGTGATCGTTGCGGCGATCAATATCGTTTCCGGTAAGGGAATGAAGATGGGCAGGTGGATGTAATGGCAGTCAGTGTGGATATTGAGAAGAAACTTCATGGCTTCACTCTGAAAGTAAAGCTGGAGAGTGATGGTTCTCCAATGGGGATCCTTGGAGCATCCGGAAGCGGAAAAAGTATGACTCTGCGCTGTATTGCAGGAATCCAGACACCGGACTCAGGAAGAATTGTTGTAAATGATAAAGTTCTTTTTGATTCAGAAAAGAAAATCAATCTTAAACCGCAGGAGAGGAAGGTCGGCTATCTTTTTCAGAACTATGCACTTTTTCCTACCATGACTGTAGAGAAGAATATCGCATGCGGATACAGAGGTGATAAGAAACATCTTAAGGCAAAAGTGGCAGATTACATAGAGCGTTATCAGCTTAACGGGCTGGAGAAGCGTTATCCGGGCCAGCTTTCCGGAGGTCAGCAGCAGCGTGTCGCACTGGCACGAATGATGATCGGAGAACCGGAAGTCATCCTTCTGGATGAACCGTTCTCAGCACTGGATGGATATCTGAAAGATATCATGCAGCGTGATATGCAGAACTTTCTTAATGAGTACACAGGTGATATGATTCTGGTCACTCACAGCCGTGATGAGGCTTACAAGTTCTGCGGACATCTGACAATTCTGGACAGCGGTCAGGCACTTACTACAGGAGAAACCAAGAAACTCTTTGAACGACCTGGTATTCTGCAGGCAGCCAGACTGACAGGGTGTAAAAATTTCTCAACTGTACAGAAAATGGGAAAACACAGTATTTATGCAGTGGACTGGGATCTGATGCTGCAGACCAAAGATGTGGTGCCGGATGATGTTACGCATGTGGGAATCCGCGGTCACTGGATGAAAGGTGCATCTGAAGGCGGAGAGAACCACATGGAAGTGGAAGTTGTGGAATATATTGAAACGACCTTTGAACATCAGTATTTACTGAAGAACAAGAAAGGCGGAGACTGTCAGCCGGTCTGGTGGATGTGCCCCAAAGGAAATTTTGAGGAAGATCCGCATGCAAAAGTTCCGAAATATATCCATTTTCCAGAAGAGCATCTGATGCTGCTGAAAGAAGCGAAATAGAATATATAAGAAATAATAAAAAGCGTTGTATTTTCAACAGAGATTTCTGGTGAAGATATAACGCTTTTTTAACCGAATCAAGTAAGTCCCTGCGGAGCAGTTATTCGGTGTGGAATCGCATAGCCACGTAGCTGTAAGAGTCTGCCGGTTTGATCACGCAGATGGATGTTATCAAATTGTCTGAGAAATCTATGACGGATGATTCTTAGAATATTTTATGTAGTCCACAACCATCATCGCCAGTTTAAATGTTAATGCATCCTCAAACGCACGGATATCCAGTCCGAATTTTCTCTGCAGCTTCTCAAAGCGGTACACCAGAGTATTTCTGTGTACATAAAGCTGTCTGGAAGTCTCGGAGAGATTCAGGTTATTTTCAAAGAAGGTACGGATGGTGATCAGGGTTTCTTCGTCAATAGAATCCAGAGTTTCCTCTTTGAAGATCTCGTCGATAAACATTTCACATATGGGAACAGGAAGCTGGTAGATCAGTCTGCCGATTCCAAGCTGGTTATATCCGAATACATTTTTATCTGCGTAGAAAATCTTGCCTACTTCAAGGGCTGTATGTGCTTCCTTGTATGCGTCTGGAAGCCTGGAAATATCCTCTGCCAGATTACTGTAGGCAACCCATGCGGAAGTCATTGCTTCTGTATTTAACATATCTACAAGCATATATGCAATTGATTCCAGATCTTCATAAGTTTCTGTAGACGGTAATTCTCTGATGATGATAATCCCTGTATCATCAATAGCTGTGATGAAATCTCTGGTACGGGCAGAGAAAATATTCCGGATCGTAGCGAGAGCGTTCTCATCCTTGGTCTGTTTGGTTTCCACAAGAAATACGGCACGCTGAACAGAAGTTGCAATGTGCAGTTTCTTGGCGCAGTTAAAGGCATCTACATCAGAATAACTACCAAGGAGAAGATTCTGCATAAAGGTATTCTTGTCGCTTTTCTCTGCATAGGCAGCCAGGAGACTCTGTACCTGGCATACAGCCAGCTCTCCGATGGTAGCAGTACTTTCTGCTTTTCCCCATACGATCAGAATATAGGAGATGGAATGGTTCTCCATGATCTTATACAGGCAGCAGCTTGTATTGGAAACACACAGGGCACTGCTTTGGCGAAATTCTTCCAGTTTTGATTCTGCAGGAAGTTTTTTATCACAGGTAGAGAGAAAGATATGGTTATCAGAATCCAGCAGACAGAAATCAATCTGGCTGATATTCTTCCAGTCTGTCAGGCATTTCTGTAAAATCTGTTGTATTTTCATTAGGTCAATCCTTTCTTTTGGGGTATGAGTCAGCTTATAGCAATCCTTGCAAATTGTCTGATCGAAGTAATCAGGCAGCCAATTCTATATTATAACATAAAAACCCGGGGAAAACTCCCCGGGTTTATTAAAGATTCCTGAAAATTAGTTGCAGATTGTAAGTTCTGTTTCTTTATCAAAGAAATGAGATTTTTCCATATCGAATGCGAATTTGATCGGATCACCGGTCTTAGCTGTTGTACGAGGATCAACTCGTGCTGTAACCTGAGTTCCGTTTACATCGAAGTATAAGAATACTTCAGCTCCGAGAAGCTCGTAAACTTTAACTACGGATGTCATCGGTGCGCTTGGAGAAGCTTCGATGAACATCTGGGAATCATGGATATCTTCCGGACGGATACCGAGAACAACTGTTTTACCTACATAGCCGCCATCTTTAAGAGCTTTTGCTTTAGCAGCTGGGATAACCAGTTCATGCTCGCCAACTTTAGCGATAAGGTTGCCGCCTTTTTCGGAGATAACAGCGTCAAGGAAGTTCATCTGCGGAGATCCCATGAATCCTGCAACGAATAAGTTGCCTGGTTTCTGATACAGGTTCTGTGGTGTATCAACCTGCTGAACAACACCGTCTTTCATAACAACGATTCTGGTACCAAGTGTCATAGCCTCTGTCTGGTCATGTGTTACATAGATGATTGTAGCACCCAGTCTCTGGTGGATCTTGGAAATCTCGATACGCATCTGTACACGAAGTTTAGCATCCAGGTTGGAAAGAGGCTCATCCATAAGGAATACCTTAGGATTACGAACGATAGCACGTCCCATAGCAACACGCTGTCTCTGTCCACCTGATAAAGCCTTTGGTTTACGGTCTAACAAAGCTTCAAGGTCAAGGATCTTAGCTGCTTCACGAACCATTTTGTCGATCTCATCTTTCGGAACTTTTCTTAATTTCAAACCGAATGCCATGTTATCATATACTGTCATATGTGGATACAGAGCGTAGTTCTGGAATACCATTGCGATATCACGGTCTTTTGGCTCTACGTCGTTCATTACCTTTCCGTCAATCTTGAATGTACCGCCGGAGATATCCTCCAGACCAGCGATCATACGAAGTGTTGTAGATTTACCACATCCTGAT
>OITN01000523.1_pt1 | contig 9782 bp, 7 predicted proteins | sample 1586801 | NCBI WGS metagenome assembly OITN01 (sample SAMN02674964, study PRJEB24791) | human gut metagenome, SKBSTL008 | isolation source: stool | host: Homo sapiens | place: USA | reverse complement strand
CATTACAGAAGAATATTAATGATAATATATATGTTTCACTTACAGACCACATCAATTTTGCGATTGAGAGAGTTGAGATGGGAGTACCATTCCAGAATCCATTTTTATGGGAGATCAAGAAGTTTTATTATCAGGAATATCTGATCGGGAAAGTAGCGATCGGTATGATAGAGAAAGAACTGAAGGTTACGCTTCCACAGGATGAAGCGGCGTTCATTGCATTGCATATTGTGAATGCGGAACTTGATCTGGACATGACAGAGATGGTTTCTATGACGAAGCTTGTGAATGATATTTTGAAGATCGTGGATAAACATTTTGGAGAGCAGATTGATAAGGAGTCTGTTTTCTATGAGAGATTTATCACGCATCTGAAGTTCTTTGCACAAAGAGTTTATATTGGCAAAGAAGTGAAAAGTGATGATACAGAATTTCAGGAGATCATAAGGAATAAGTATCACGAATGTATTGAATGCGTAGATGAGATCAAAGACTACGTGAAGAAGACTTGCAATCATGATATTACAGATGAAGAACTTATGTATTTAACCGTACATATCAAGCGAGTTACGACAAGATAAAAGTTTATATTGTTGATCAGGATTGTTACTGGTAATGCAGGCTAAACTTGATTTGAATCATGGATTTTCCAGAGGGTCCAGGTTTCTTTGTGAAAGTATTTTTGCAGGGGGATTTGGATGGTGGAGATTTACGGATTTGAATCAGGTTTTTTTATTTATAAGAATTTTCTTATAATATATATAATTAATTAGCTTATGAAAATATAGAAAAGGAGGAATAAAAAATGGTAGGAATTATTCTTGCTACACATGGTGATTTCGCCAAGGGTATCTTACAGTCCGGGTCCATGATTTTTGGTGACCAGCCAAATGTTGCGGCTTGTACATTACAGCCAAGTATGGGACCAGAAGACATCAAAAAACAGATGGAAGATGCCATTGCCGGATTCGAAAACCAGGATGAAGTGCTGATTATGGTTGATTTATGGGGTGGAACTCCATTTAATCAGGCTAACGGATTAATTGCCGGACATGAAGATAAATGGGCAATCGTTGCTGGATTAAATCTTCCAATGTTGATCGATGCATACGCATCTCGTATGATGATGGACACAGCACATGAAGTTGCAGCTCAGATTTCCGGAAGTGGAAAAGAAGGTGTGAGAATCTATCCAGAATCTCTAGAACCTAAGAAAGAAGAAGCTGCACCAGCTGCTGTGGCAGCACCTCAGGGAGCGATCCCAGAAGGAACAGTACTTGGAGACGGTCACATCAAGATCGGTCTTACTCGTATCGACACACGTTTATTACATGGACAGGTGGCTACAACATGGACAAAGATGGTAAATCCAGACCGTATCATTGTTGTATCTGATGCCGTATCAAAAGATGATCTTCGTAAGAGAATGATCATTGAGGCAGCACCTCCAGGAGTAAAAGCACACGTTATCCCAATCTGGAAGATGATCGAAGTATCAAAAGATCCAAGATTTGGTGAGACAAAAGCAATGCTTCTGTTTGAAACACCTCAGGATGTATTAAAAGCAATCGAAGGTGGAGTTGACATCAAAGAGGTTAACTTAGGATCACTTGCACATTCAACAGGTAAAGTAGTAGTAACAAAAGCTGTTGCGATGGGTAAAGAAGATGTAGAAACTTTCGAGAAACTGATCGACAAAGGTGTTACATTTAATGTACGTAAAGTACCAAGCGATTCTCCAGAAAACATGGGTGAAATGCTTAAGAAAGCGAAAGCAGAACTTAAATAATCAATTTAGAAAAATATATAGGAGGAATTATCATGTCAGTTATTTCAATGGTATTAGTTGTTATCGTTGCATTCCTGGCTGGTATGGAAGGTGTTTTGGATGAATTCCAGTTCCATCAGCCATTAGTAGCTTGTACATTAATCGGACTTGTAACCGGACAGCTTGTTCCTTGCATCATCCTTGGAGGTAGTCTTCAGATGATCGCTTTAGGATGGGCTAACATCGGTGCAGCCGTTGCCCCAGATGCTGCATTAGCAGCCGTTGCATCTGCAATCATTCTTGTTCAGGGTGGACAGGGAAGAGCTGGTGTTGATACTGCCATCGCAGTAGCAATCCCATTAGCAGTAGCAGGATTATTCTTAACAATGATCGTTCGTACACTTTCCGTTATCTGTGTTCATCAGATGGATGCAGCTGCTGCAAAAGGTAGCTTCAAAGGTGTAGAAGCATGGCATATCATTGCAGTTTGTTTACAGGGTATCCGTATCGCGATCCCAGCAGCAGCATTACTTGCAATTCCATCATCTGCCGTAGCTGCAGCATTAAATAGTATGCCAGCATGGTTAACAGATGGTATGTCCATCGGTGGTGGTATGGTCGTAGCCGTAGGTTACGCAATGGTTATCAACATGATGGCTACAAAAGAAGTATGGCCTTTCTTCGCAATTGGTTTCTGTCTGGCTGCTGTTTCAGACTTAACACTGATCGCATTAGGTGTTATCGCTGTATCTATGGCACTGATCTACCTGAAACTGTCTGAGAATGCAGGATCTGGTAACGGTGGAAGCAATACTGGTGACCCATTAGGCGATATTTTAAATGATTATTGATTAAGAAGGAGGTAAGAAAAATGGCAGAGAAAAAAGTTCAATTAAGTAAAAAAGATAGATTGTCTGTAGCATTACGTTCTACTTTCCTTCAGGGTTCTTGGAACTATGAACGTATGCAGAATGGTGGTTGGTGTTTCGCAATGATCCCAGCTATCAAGAAATTATATACAACAAAAGAAGATCAGATCGCAGCATTAAAACGTCATCTGGAATTCTTCAATACACATCCATATGTTGCATCTCCAGTTATCGGTGTTACACTGGCTCTGGAAGAAGATAAAGCAAATGGTGCACCTGTAGAAGACAGTGCGATCCAAGGTGTTAAAGTCGGAATGATGGGACCTTTAGCTGGTGTTGGTGATCCAGTATTCTGGTTCACAGCAAGACCTATCCTTGGAGCTTTAGGAGCTTCCCTTGCAATGGGTGGAAGTATCCTTGGACCAATCTTATTCTTCGTATTATGGAATGTAATTCGTTGGGCATTCATGTGGTATACACAGGAATTTGGTTACAATGTAGGAACAAAGATCACAGAAGACTTATCAGGTGGATTACTTCAGAAAGTAACAAAAGGAGCATCTATCCTTGGTATGTTCGTCCTTGGTGCCTTGATCGAACGTTGGGTAAGTATCAACTTTACACCTGTAGTATCTAAGGTTACATTAAGTAAAGGAGCTTACATCGATTGGGCTAAACTTCCAGCAGGAGCAGAAGGAATCAAAACAGCATTAACACAGCAGGCATCCGGTATGGCACTTGATCCAACAAAAGTTACAACTCTTCAGGATAACTTAAACTCATTGATTCCTGGATTTGTACCATTACTGCTAACACTGTTATGCATGTGGTTATTAAAGAAAAACGTTTCTCCAATCATCATCATCATCGCATTATTTATTATTGGTATTGGTGGACACGTTATCGGATTATTATAAGAGATGATCTAGCACATATACAAAAGGCCCGGAAGTCCGGGCTTTTTGCTTATATAAGAAGAATATAAAAAATATATCGGTAAGAATGAACGAAAAGTCATCTTGTATAAGCAAAGAAAATTGTATAGAATAAATAAAGAAGAACCTACAGAATCGGAGGAAAGCTTATGGCACAATCAATTAATACAAGAGTTGATGTTGTTGTGGAAGCAACATCGTATCAGGGACTTACAAACTATGGAAAGATCATGGTTGGAGACAAAGGATTTGAATTCTTTAATACAAGAAATGTCAATGATTATATTCAGATTCCATGGGAAGAAGTTGATTATGTGATCGCATCTGTGATGTTTAAAGGAAAGAAAATCCCACGTTATGCGATCCAGACAAAGAAAAATGGAACATTTTCATTTTCATCAAAAGAACCTAAGAAAGTGTTGCGTGCGATCAACCAGTATATACCATCCGAACGTCTGGTGCGTTCTTTAAGCTTTTTTGATGTATTGAAACGTAATTTTATGCCATCAAAGAAGAATGCGAAGATTAAAAAATAAATGTAATTTTTGGAGTTACAAGGTAAAGAAGGAGAAGATGGCTATGGGACATATTTTAAGAATGAATCCAGTTTTTAAAGAAATGATCTGGGGTGGAACAAAATTAAAAGATATTTATGGATATGAGATTCCGAGTGATCACACAGGAGAGTGTTGGGCAATTTCTGCACATAAGAATGGAGATTGTACGATCGCAGATGGAGAATATAAAGGAAAAACATTATCCTGGTTATTTGAAAACCACAGAGAATTATTTGGAAATATCGAAGGAGACCAGTTCCCATTACTTGTAAAGATCATTGACGCGAAAAATGACCTGTCTGTACAGGTGCATCCAGACGATGTGTATGCGAAGGAACATGAGAATTCTTTAGGAAAGACAGAATGTTGGTTTGTTCTTCAAGCGGATGAAGAAACAAAGATGGTCATGGGACACCATGCAAAGACAAAAGATGAATTCGTCAAAGCGATCGAGAATGATGATTATGACAATCTGTTAAATTCATTCAAGATCAAAGCAGGAGATTTCTTCTATATTCCATCTGGAACATTACATGCGATCTGCAGCGGATCGCTGATCTATGAAGCACAACAGTCTTCTGATATTACATATCGTGTTTATGATTATCATAGAAAAGATGCGGATGGAAATGAAAGGCAGCTTCATGTACAGCAATCTATTGATGTGACAAATGTACCAGCAGATATTGATCAGAACAAAGAATTTCCGCAGACAATTCTTGAGAATGGTACAAAGACAAGATATGTTGACAGTGAATTCTTTAAAGTGGATCGTTATCAGTTGAATGGAAAAAATGTGATCAAGAATGACGAACCATTTATGATGGTAAGCATCATAGAGGGAACAGGAATTTTTGAAGGAAATGAAGTAAAGAAAGGTGATCATTTTGTAATCTGTTCCGATCAGAAAGAAGTTACTTTTGATGGAGATATGGAAGTCATGATTTCCACATTATGATCATGACCATAATAGATAAAGAAGGATTATAAGAATATATAGAATAAGGAAGTTTTATATGAAGGAAACAGGAAAGGTATTTGGCGTCTTGCAAAGAGTCGGACGTGCATTTATGCTTCCGATCGCTGTTTTGCCAGTTGCAGGTCTTTTGCTTGCAATTGGACGATCTTTGACAAATGAAACAATGCTTCGGGCCTATCATCTGATGAAGATCATGGGTCCGGGGACTATTTTGTATGGAGTAATTAAAGTTGGAAGCGATTGTGGAAGTATTATATTTGACAATCTTCCGTTGATATTTGCAATGGGAGTTTCAATTGGGATGGCAAAGGCAGAGAAAGCGGTAGCAGCATTATCAGGGGCATTGTCTTTTTTCGTTATGCACGAAGCTATTTCATCGATGTTATCATTGTATGGTGATACATATACAATGCATGCGGGAGCAACGGATCAGATTCTTGGAATAACATCACTGCAGTTAGGTGTATTTGGAGGAATTCTTGTCGGACTTGGTGTCGGGTATCTTCATAACCGTTTTTATAAAATAAAACTTCCAGAAGTTTTATCGTTTTTTGGCGGGACAAGGGCAGTGCCGGTTATTTGTACCATTGTATATGTTGGAGTTGGAATATTAATGTTCTTTATCTGGCCTCCGATCCAGAATCTGATGTATTCCATTGGAGGAATTGTGAGAGCTTCAGGCTATTTAGGGACGTTTATTTATGGAGTGATGGAACGTGCATTGATCCCATTTGGACTTCATCATGTATTTTATCTCCCGTTCTGGCAGACATCGCTAGGTGGAACGATGGAAGTTGCTGGGAAAATGATCGATGGGGCACAAAATATCTTTTTTGCTCAATTAGCAGATCCAGCAACAACACATTTTAATGTGGAAGCAACAAGATTTATGGCAGGAAAATTCCCATTGATGATCTTTGGATTGCCAGGAGCGGCATTTGCAATTTACCGTTGTGCCAGACCTGAACAGAGAAAAGTTGTCGGTGGACTTATGATTTCAGCAGCATTAACATCAATGCTCACAGGAATTACGGAACCGTTGGAATTTACATTTTTATTTATTGCACCTGGATTATATGGAATACATTGTGTTTTTGCAGGACTTGCATATATGATGATGCATGTATTGAAGATTACAGTTGGATTAACATTTTCTGGAGGGCTTATCGATCTGTTCTTTTTTGGAATTATGCAAGGACAAGAAAAAACAAACTGGATGATGGTCATTCCACTGGGAATTGTTTATTTCATAGTGTATTATTTCTTATTCCATTTTCTGATCTTGAAATTTGATATCAAAACACCAGGAAGGGAAGAAGAACCAGCACAAGAATATGAAGAAGAGCCAGAATATGAATACAGAGAAGATTTTTCAGAAGAATTATTAGCAAAGATCGCAGCGGGACTTGGAGGCAAAAAGAATATCGGTGATATTGACTGTTGTGTTACAAGACTTCGATGTGGACTGAAAGATATAAGTCTGGTGGATGATGCCATGATCAAAGAAACAGGATCAAGGGGAATTTTGAAACGAGGAAACAGCATTCAGATCATTTATGGTCCATATGTAACGGTGCTAAAATCAGAACTGGAAGATTATTTAAGGACAAGACGAGCAAAGAAAGAAATCAAACAATTACTAAAAGAAAATACACATTCCAAAGATAAAATGCAACAGGAAAGTATCGCCTGTCCGATCAAAGGATGCGTGATTGAACTAGAAGAAGTTGGAGATGAGGCATTTTCTGGTGGAATGTTAGGGGAAGGCTTTGCAGTTAAACCAGAAGAAGGAAAACTATATGCACCAGTAGATGGGATCATCGCAGCAGTGTTTAGGACAAAACATGCCCTTGCTATGGAATCCAAAGATGGAGCAGAAGTTTTGATACATCTTGGGCTTGATACAGTAAAGCGAGGTGGAAAAGGCTTCTATATGAAAGTAGAAGCTGGTCAGAAAGTAAAAAAAGGAGAGCTCATCTGTGAGTTCGACTTAGAAGATATGAGAGTAGATGGATATGTTATGACGACTCCGGTAGTTATCAGTAATAATGCGGAATACGCAAGTATTTCATTGAAACATATTGGAGAGTGTAACGTAGGGGAAGAAATACTGACCCTTTATAAATAGGTAACTATAAAATTAAATATAGATACAATTCTTAAACTTAAAAAGAAAGAATGTATTTATGATCGATATCAGATCATAAGATGCATTCTTTCTTTTTACTTGCAGACAAAAAACTACCGTAGTAAAATAAATTCAATATGCTAACGAAAGAGAAGGTTTGAAAAGTATGAAAAAAGAACAGATCAAAGGATCATTATCATTATTTTTAGCTGCGATCATATGGGGCGCTGCATTTGTTGCACAAAGTGTTGGAATGGATTATGTTGGACCATTTACATTTAATTGTGTTCGTACATTGATCGGAGGCATTGTATTGATTCCGTGTATTGCGTTTCTAAACAGAGGAAAAGTAAGGAAGAAAACAAACTTCACGGAGAAAAAGAGATTGCTATTAGGCGGAATCTGTTGCGGAGTCGCATTAGCTACAGGAAGCACCTTGCAGCAATTTGGAATCATGTATACAACTGTAGGAAAAGCAGGATTTATTACAGCATTTTATATTATCATTGTTCCAATTTTGGGATTATTTTTAGGAAAAAAGTGCGGATTATCCGTCTGGATCAGCGTTGTGATCGCACTTGCAGGACTTTATTTTTTATGTATTACGGACGGATTTTCGATTGGAAAAGGGGATATCTATGTATTTTTAGGTGCAATTGCATTTTCGATTCATATTTTAGTGATCGATTATTTTACACAATTTAATGATGGAGTGAAAATGTCATGTATTCAGTTTTTTGTCTGTGGGATTCTTTGTTTTGTTCCAATGATGCTTTTTGAACATCCAGAGATCAGCATGATCTTACTTGCATGGAAACCAATCTTATATGCAGGAGTGATGTCATGTGGAGTTGCTTATACATTACAGATCGTGGGGCAGAAGAATATGAATCCTACGGTAGCATCGTTGATCCTTAGTCTGGAATCTGTGACCTCTGTGATCGCTGGATTTTTGGTTCTGCATCAGAATTTGAGCCAGAGAGAATTGATAGGGTGTGGGTTAATGTTTATAGCGATCGTATTGGCACAACTTCCACAGAAAATTTAATTGACAAATGCCATAAGAATGTTATAGAATAATAACGTTAAAGGCATTGATGGTGCACAGTAAGAAACCAAAAGTTTCCGAATTTCACACCGTAGCTGTATCTTTGAATGTGATGCAATGTCATTTAAGCATCAGTAGGAGATAACGGAGTCTGCCCGTTACGCAGAGACTTAAGTGCTTATGGTAATTAAGAAGAAGTTTAACGATACCATAGGAATTAGGGTGGTACCGCGAGTATATATTAAGAACTCGTCCCTTTGCGGACGGGTTCTTTTTCTTTTGCCTGAATACAGAAGAAAAAGTAACCTGATCCGAGAATATAGAAAAGATCAATAAAGGAGAACTAAGCAGATGAAAGAGAGATTAGAGGCAATCAAGAAAGCTGCCTTGGAGAAAATCGAGCAAGCAGATGCAATGGATAGTTTAAATGATATCCGTGTATCTGTACTGGGTAAAAAAGGTGAATTAACTCAGGTATTAAAAGGAATGAAGGACGTAGCCAAAGAAGAACGTCCGATCGTTGGACAGATGGCCAATGATACCAGAGCAGTCATCGAAGAAGCATTAGAAAAAGAGATGACATTATTAAAGAAAAAAGTTCGTGAAGAAAAGATGAAACGTGAAGTCATCGATGTTACATTACCTGGAAAAACTCATGAGAAAGGACATCGTCATCCAAACCAGATCGCGCTAGAAGATTTAGAGAGAGTATTTATCGGTATGGGATACGAAGTTGTAGAAGGACCAGAAGTAGAATATGATAAATACAATTTTGAGATGTTAAATATCCCTGCAAACCATCCTGCAAAAGATGAACAGGATACATTCTATATCAACAAAGATATCGTGTTAAGAACACAGACATCTCCTGTACAGGCTCGTATCATGGAAACAGGACAGATGCCAATCCGTATGATCGCACCTGGACGAGTATTCCGTTCTGATGAAGTTGACGCAACACATTCTCCATCTTTCCATCAGGTAGAAGGATTAGTTGTAGATAAAGGAATCACATTTGCAGACTTAAAAGGAACATTAGAACAGTTTGCAAAAGAATTCTTCGGACCAGATACCAAAGTAAAATTCCGTCCACATCATTTCCCATTTACAGAGCCAAGTGCGGAAGTAGACGTGACATGTTTCAAATGTGGTGGAAAAGGATGTCGTATGTGTAAAGGAAGCGGATGGATCGAGATCTTAGGATGTGGAATGGTTCACCCACACGTGCTTGAAATGTGCGGAATCGACCCAGAAGTATATTCAGGATTTGCATTTGGAATCGGTTTAGAGCGTGTCGCATTATTAAAATACGAGATCGACGATATGCGTCTGTTATACGAAAATGATAAGAGATTCTTATCACAGTTCTAAGAGAAACGATAAGAATATTTCGAATAGAGAAGATAGAATAAAGGAGAATAAAAGTAATGGATACACCAATTTCATGGATCAAAGCTTATGTGCCTGATCTTGATTGCACACCACAGGAATATGCAGA
>OITN01000513.1_pt1 | contig 9902 bp, 7 predicted proteins | sample 1586801 | NCBI WGS metagenome assembly OITN01 (sample SAMN02674964, study PRJEB24791) | human gut metagenome, SKBSTL008 | isolation source: stool | host: Homo sapiens | place: USA | reverse complement strand
GTAAACGTAGGATATGCATGGAGAAGCCAGTTCAAGAACAATCCCCCCTTTGTTCCCGTTGAAAACAATCATGTAGGTTCTTACCGGAAAGAAATCACTCTGCCCGCCGACTGGAAAGGGAAAGAGATTTTTGCCCATTTCGGTTCAGTAACTTCTAATATGTACCTTTGGGTAAACGGACGCTATGTGGGATACAGCGAAGACAGTAAATTGGAAGCTGAATTCAACCTGACAAACTATCTGAAACCAGGAAAAAACATCATCGCTTTCCAAGTATTCCGTTGGTGCGACGGCACTTATCTGGAAGATCAGGATTTTTGGCGTTTTGGAGGTGTTCATCGCAGTATTCATTTGGTGCATACTCCGGATATCCGTATCCGTGACTATGTAGTGCGCACTCTGCCTGCTGTTCAGGGGAATTATCAAGATTTCCGACTGCTGATTGATCCGCAGCTCAGCGTTTACCGGGGAATGGACGGTAAAGGTTATACGTTGCAGGCGGTGCTGAAGGATGCGGATGGAAGAGAAGTAGTGAATATGGTTGGCAATGTGGAAGATATCCAGCAGCTCCAGAGCACGCTCGGTGCACTTCTTCTCTTCCTTCCAGTAGTTGGGCAGGCGGATCAGCGAAGATGCCAGATTGTACTTCATGGACTCGTGCAGGCCCACCTTGATGTTATCGATCACGCTCAGTTCCTTGAACAGGCGGATGTTCTGGAAGGTACGGGCCACGCCCATGCGGTTGACCTGATAGGTCTTTTTGCCGGCGGTGGGCATACCATCGATCAGGATGGAGCCGCGGGTGGGCTGGTAGACGTTGGTCAGCAGGTTGAACACGGTGGTCTTACCGGCACCGTTGGGGCCGATCAGACCGGTGATCTCGTTGCGGCCGATCATCAGGTTGAAGCCATCCACGGCGGTCAGACCACCGAAGTCGATGCCCAGCTCACGCACGTCCAGAATGGGCTTTTTGTCCATGTCGCGGTCGGTCAAAAAGCCGCCGGAGGGCACACTGTGCAGCTTAGTCTGGTATTCACTCATGGTCTTTGCCCTCCTTTGCTTTCTTCTGGAACAGTTCGCCGTTCATGATCTTTTCCACAATGCGGCTCATGGAGAAGTCGTAGCTGCCAAGCAGGCCGCCCGGACGGAAGATCATCATGAGAACCAGCACCAGTGAGTAGACTACCATGCGGTAGCTGTCAAAGCTGCGGGTCGCCTCGGGCAGGATGGTAAGCACGGTCGCGGACAGGATAGAGCCCAGCATGGAGCCCATGCCGCCCAGAACCACCATGACCAGAATTTCGATGGACTTCATGAAGCCGAAGGTGGAGGGGTCCAGAACGCCCAGATAGCAGGCGTACAGGCCGCCGGCCAGACCGGCAAAGGCGGCGGAGAATGCAAAGGCCATGACCTTATAATAAGTAGTCTGGATGCCGCAGCTTTCGGCAGCGATCTCGTTATCGCGGATGGCCAGCACGGCACGGCCGTGGCGGCTCTTCATCATGGCGTGGATGGCAAAGCAGGTAATGACCACGCAGATGAACACATTGGCGAAGTTAGAATACTTGGGGATGTTCTTCAGGCCCTTGGCACCGTAGAACAGCTTGAAGCCCAGCACATCATCGATGTTGTTCAGGGTGATGCGGATGATCTCGCCAAAGCCCAGCGTCAGGATGGCCAGATAATCACCGGTCAGGCGCAGAGCAGGAATGCCGATCAGCACGCCGAACAGGCCCGCCACGATGCAGGCCAGCACCAGACCCACGACAAAAGCGACACCGGAGGGCAGATTGCTGTATTTCGTGAACAGGGCACAGGTGTAAGCACCCACGGCCATGAAACCGGCGTGGCCCAGCGGCAGCTGGCCCAGATAACCGGTGGCAACGTTCAGCGAGACAGCCAGAATGATGTTGATGCCCACGGTGAGAAGCACCTTGTTCTGGTAGGTGGACAGCACGTTCTGGGTGAGGAAGGACAGGCCCACGAACAGCAGAGCCACCAGCACGGCGTTCATCAGGTAGCGCACGGGCATTTTGAGCGTTTTGCGTTTGGTATTCATCTTCATGCCCTCCTTACACCTTTTCCTGAACCTTGCGGCCAAGGAAGCCGGTGGGCTTGACCAGCAGCACGATGATCAGGATCGCAAACGTGACGGCATCCTTCCATGCGGAAAGGCCGATGGCGGAAACAAAGCACTCACACAGGCCGATGGCGATGCCGCCGATCATGGCACCGGGGATGGAGCCGATGCCGCCCAGAACGGCTGCAACGAAGGCCTTCAGGCCAAGCATGGAGCCCATGGTGGGGGTCGCCTGCGGGTAGCTGCAGCAGTACAGCACCGAGCCGATACCGGCCAGTGCGGAGCCCACCGCAAAGGTAAAGGAAATGGTGCTGTTGACGTTAATGCCCATCAGGCGGGCAGCGTCCATATCCTCAGACACGGCACGCATGGCCTTGCCGAGCTTGGTCTTCTGCACAAGGAAGGTGAGCACCAGCATGGACAGCACCGTGACCAGCAGGGTGATGACAGAGGTGAGACCCAGCGGCACGGAGCCGATGTGGAAGGTCTGGTTGGTGTAGTAGGCCGGAATGACCTTTGCACCGGAACCAAGGATCAGCTCTGCAGTGTACTCCAGGAAGAAGGACACGCCGATTGCCGTGATCAGCAGGGAGATACGGGGTGCGTTGCGCAGCGGGGTGTAGGCAATCTTCTCGATCACAACGCCCAGCAGCGTGCAGGTGATGATGGTGGCGCACACAGCGGTGACCGGGCCAAGGCCCAGCTGATTCATCACGAACCAGGACATGTACGCACCAACCATAATGACATCGCCATGGGCAAAGTTCAGCAGCAGGATGATGCCGTACACCATGCTGTAACCCAGTGCGATCAGTGCATAGATGCTGCCAAGGGACAGGCCGTTGATCAGCTGGCTAAAAAACACTGTCATGGACTGATACTTCCTTTCTTTGCGGCGGAGGACCCGCCTTTTGGGATGCACTTTTTTACCAAAAAAGCGGAGACAGCCGAGCAAAACCTGTTCCGGCGGTCTCCGCAATGGGTCATTTATTTCTGAGTACTGCCTTCATGCCGCACACCGGTGCGCAGGATCAAAGCAGATCAGAACATTTCCTTCAGAACGGGGGTTGCACCGTCGAAGCACAGGATAGCGGTCTGCTTGACGGGGTTGTGGTGCTCATCAAAGGTGAAGGTGCCGGTGATGCCATCAATGGTGCCGCCTGCGATAGCATCGATGACGGCCTGCTTATAGTCGTCATCACCAGCGGTCAGGCCGGCATCCTCAGCAGCCTGAATGCCGTAGACAACGGTCATGGCAGCATCGTAGCCCAGAGGAGCGAAGCCGTTGGGGTACTCCTCACCGTACTCAGCCTTGTAGGCATCCTCAAAGTCAGGGTTGGAGCCCTTTGCGTAGTTTGCGCAGAAGTAGGCATCCTTCAGCTGGTCGGCAGTTGCGTAGCCTTCCAGACCATCCCAGCCGTCGCCGCCCAGGAAGGGAACTGCCAGACCGATGCTCTCAGCCTGAGCCAGGATCTGACCGACTTCCTGATAGTAGTTGGGGCAGAACACCACTTCGGGAGCCTTGCCCAGAATGGTGGTCAGCTGGGTCTTGTAGTCCACATCGCCCTCAGAGTAGGTCTCCTGATCGACGATGGTGCCGCCCAGGCTCTCGAACTCGTTGACGAAGTTCTCTGCCAGACCCTCGTTGTAGTCAGCGCCCTTCTGGAAGATGACGGCTGCCTTGGTGTAGCCCAACCGCTGGTAAGCGTAGTCAGCCATCTTGATGCCCTGGAACGGGTCGGTGAAGGTTGCGCGGAACACATTCTCGTTCACGGTGTCGGTCTCGGCATCGTAGGTGACAGCCTCAGCGGTAGCGGAAGCGGTGACCATGGGCATGTTGTAGTCTGCACTCTCGGCAGCAATTGCCAGAGTCGGGGTGGTGGTAACATCGCCCACCAGAGCGGTGATGCCCTGATCGCACATCTTGGTGAAGCAGGTAACAGCCTGAGTTGCATCGCCCTGCTCATCCATGGCGATGATCTCCAGCTGCTTGCCGTTGATGCCGCCCTTTTCGTTGACCTGCTTCAGGTACAGGGTAGCGCCGTTGACAACGGCCTGACCGTAAACGGAAACATCACCGGTCAGAGGTCCAAGAACGCCCACCTTGATGGTGTCGCCGGAAGCAGCGGCACCAGAAGCTGCGGTAGAGGCGGAAGCAGCAGTGCTGTTGGAAGAACCGCCGCATGCAGTCAGAACGCCGGCTGCAGCAACAACACCTGCAGCGGCCAAGAAATTACGACGAGAAATCATCTTTTTCATAGTGAATATCCTCCTTAGGAGCATTCGTGCTTCAGTATAAAAACGGAAGCAAGGCCCTCTTTCCCTCAAAGCGACCTTGCTTCGTTATCAATATTATAGACCTGTGAGCCAAAATCCGCAATTCACAAACCGTCCATACTTTCAGGGGCATTTTGTGGATTTTGTTGCCAAAATAGCCAAAAACAGTGGGTCTGTTTTGTGCACTATTTCAATTGCTTCATTTTGTTTGTGTGTCAGGTGAACACAATTCACAAGTGGCAAAAGGGTTACAGGGTCTCCATTTCGGCATCTGCGGCGAACTCGGCCTCTGCACGTGCCTCGGCAGCTTTGCCCTCTGCTTCCGCTTTGGCCGGAGACTCTGCAAGGACCTTGCGGATGGCGGTGAAGTAGAACACCAGCGACAGGCCGGTGCCGATGCACCAGCCCACGGGCCATGCCATCCAGATGCCCGTGCTGCCCAGAGCAGTGCTGCTCAGCACAATGGCGATGCCCACGCGCAGGATTAGGTCGGAGAAGGTGGCGATCATAAAGCGCACCATCATGCCGCAGCCGCGCAGGATGCCGTCAGTGACCAGCTTGAGCGACACCACAAAATAGAAGGGAGACAGGATGCGCAGGAACAGCATACCGGTGTCGATGGCCGGACCCTGCGGGTCATTCATGAACAGCAGCAGCAGGAAGCGGCCGAAGAAGAAGTACAGGAGCACGATGGGCACGCAGATAATCCACACCAGATTGCGGCCTGCGCCAAAGCCCTTGTGCACACGGTCCATCTTGCCCGCGCCCATGTTCTGGGAGGTGTAGTTGGAGATGCCGTTGCCCAGCGTGGTAAAGGAAGTGATGACCATGTTGTTCAGCTTGACGGCTGCAGAGTAGCCTGCAATGACACTGGCACCAAAGGTGTTGATGACGCTCTGCAGGATGATGTTGCCCACAGAGACGAAGCTCTGCTGCAGGATGCTGGGGATGGCGACCATGGCTACCTTGCCCAGCATGTTCCAGGAGAAGAGCACCACCTTGTGGGTGGACTTGAAGGCGCTGATGCGGCGGAACACCACCACCATGGCCAGCACGCAGCTCACACCCTGACACAGGAAGGTGGCCCATGCCACACCGGCTACGCCCATCTTGAGACCGGCCACGAACAGGATGTCCACGCCGATGTTGGACAGGGACGAGACTGCCAGAAAATAGAAGGGCGTTTTGCTGTCGCCCAGAGCGGAGAAGATGCCGGTGGCGATGTTGTAGAAGAACATGAAGGGCAGGCCCAGCACGTAGATATCCAGATACAGCGAAGAATCTGCAAGGATCTCCTCCGGGGTGTTGATGAGCTCCAGCAGGCTGTGGCAGCCCACAAGGCCGATCAGCATCAGCACGGCGCACAGCACGGCAGAGCCGATCAGGGAAGTGTAGACCGAAGTCTTCATCTCATCGTAGTCCTTTGCGCCAAAGTAGCGGGACACGATGACCGAGCAGCCAATGTTGCAGCCAAAGGCAAATGCAATGAAGATCAGGGTGATCTCGTAGCTGTTGCCCACAGCAGCCAGTGCATTCTCGCCGATGAACTTGCCTGCAACAAGGCTGTCGGCAATGTTGTACAGCTGCTGGAAGATGATGCTGCCGAACATGGGCAGGCAGAACTGCCACAAAACCTGTGACGGCTTGCCGACCGTCAGATCCTTATTCATATAGAAAATCCTCCTCTATCTACCATAAAGAAACATATTAAAACCAAAAACAGTATAGAGTCGTCCTGACAAAAAGTAAAGAAAAATTTTAGTATATCTGCCATATGAAATTAATATGATAAGTATGATGCATCCCCGCTGCTGCCAGTGGGCAGACTGTAAAGACCAGCTGTTTCCTGCTTTGCCGGAATGTTCTGCCCCATCAGCTGCCGTTTTTTGCCCCTTAAAAAGTTTACATCCACAAACATGCGCATCGGCTCTTGCACCGGGCCGGAAAGCGTGGTAGGATACTATTGGTTAGTTAGACATAACTATCATAATTGGCCGTCACCCGTCTGCCCGCCCCGGGCAGCACAGGGAAGGAAATGATATTCAGGAGGTTTTCGAGATGAACGATCTGGAAATTGAATCTGTTGTAGGCCGCGAGATCCTGGACTCCCGCGGCAACCCCACCGTGGAAGCGGAGATCACTCTGGCCGACGGCACTGTGGCACGCGGCTGCGCACCTTCCGGCGCATCCACTGGTGAGTTTGAAGCTCTGGAGCTGCGGGACGGCGACAAGGGCCGCTATCTGGGCAAGGGCGTGACCAAGGCTGTTGAGAACATCAACACCGTCATTGCTGATGCTGTTGTGGGCATGGATGCCTCCGACATCTACGCCATCGACGCTGCCATGATCAAGGCCGACGGCACCAAAGATAAATCCAATCTGGGCGCAAACGCCATTCTGGCCGTGTCCATTGCCGCCTGCCGTGCAGCCGCTGCTTCTCTGGATATGCCGCTGTACCGCTTTCTGGGCGGCGTAAACGGCAACCGTCTGCCCGTGCCCATGATGAACATTCTGAACGGCGGCGCACACGCCACCAACACCGTGGATACGCAGGAGTTCATGATCATGCCCGTGGGCGCGCCCTCCTTCAAGGAAGCTTTGCGCTGGTGCGCGGAGGTCTTCCACGCTCTGGCTTCCATCCTGAAGGCCAAGGGGCTGGCTACCTCCGTGGGCGATGAGGGCGGCTTTGCCCCCAATCTGTCCAGCGACGAGGAGACCATTGAGACCATTCTGGCCGCCATCGAAAAGGCCGGTTACGTGCCCGGCAAGGACTTCATGCTGGCTATGGATGCCGCGTCCTCCGAGTGGAAGAGCCCCAAGGGCAAGGGCTTCTACAAGCTGCCCAAGGCCGGCACCGAGTTCACCTCCAGCGAGCTGATCGCACACTGGAAGAGTCTGGTGGAAAAGTACCCCATCATCTCCATCGAGGACGGCCTGGATGAAGAGGACTGGGAAGGCTGGCAGGAGATGACCCGCGAGTTGGGCGGCAAGGTCCAGCTGGTGGGCGACGACCTCTTTGTGACCAACACCGAGCGTCTGGCCAAGGGCATCGGGCTGGGTGCAGGCAACGCGATCCTGATCAAGCTGAACCAGATCGGTTCTGTTTCCGAGACGCTGGAGGCCATCAAGATGGCCCACAAGGCCGGTTACACCGCCATCAGCTCTCACCGCTCCGGCGAGACCGAGGACACCACCATTGCCGATCTGGCCGTGGCGCTGAACACCTGCCAGATCAAGACCGGTGCTCCCAGCCGTACCGAGCGTGTTGCAAAGTACAACCAGCTGCTGCGCATTGAGGAGCAGCTGGGCGGCAGCGCCGTTTACCCCGGCATGGCAGCTTTCAACGTAAAGCGCTGAAGCTGTTGAAAACCAATTGATCTTCCGGCACCCGTACTGCTTTTGCAGCGGCACGGGTGCCGTTTTGTTTTCTCCCAATTTTTTCCTGCAATCTGCTGCTCTGCCCAGCCGTATTCCATGCATGCCGGGCATTTTGGCCCGAAATTGCAAAAAAAGGAGCAAAACATTCATGTTATCTACTCTGATCTCTCTGCACAAGCTGCTGGGCACCGGCGATTTTGTAAAAGTGCTGCTGATCCTGCTGAAGGGGCTTTTCGGCTGATGCAAAGCCGCCCTTCTCACTGCGGAAACGGGACTGCCTTACCGGCGGTCTCTTTTTTTGCCTTCTCACTTTACTTTCTTAAAAAAATATGCCATAATGAAACAAGTATTTTCCGGTTCAAAAGCCGTGCCCTGTACTGGGAAATCAGGGCCAGAATCCAACAGAAGAGGGGTATTTTGTTATGAGCAAAACCATCATCCCGGCAAACTATACGCCCGCGCTGAACCTGTACGACACGCAGCGCGCCATTGGTACGGTCAAACGTCTGTTTGCCGACACCCTGTGCGCCACACTGAACCTGTACCGCGTGTCTGCTCCGCTGTTTCTGGAAGCATCCACCGGTCTGAACGACGACCTGAACGGTGTCGAGCGCAAGGTCACCTTTGATATCAAGGAAAGCGGCATTGAGGCACAGGTGGTGCAGTCACTGGCAAAGTGGAAGCGCAAGGCCCTGAAGGACTACGATTTCCGTGTGGGCAAGGGCCTGTACTGCGATATGAACGCGATCCGCCGCGACGAAGATCTGGACAACCTGCACTCCATCTATGTGGATCAGTGGGACTGGGAAAAGGTGATCCGTCTGGAAGACCGCAACGAGGCTTACCTCAAGAGCGTGGTGCGCTCCATCGTGTCCGCTGTCTGCGCCACCGAGATGAACCTGCACGCCATGTTCCCCCAGCTGCAGGAGCTGCCGCTGCACAGCCCCAACGTCACCTTCATCACCACGCAGGAGCTGGAGGACCAGTACCCGGACCTGACCCCGAAGGAGCGTGAGAACGCCTTTGTGAAGGAGCACGGCACCACCTTCCTGATGAAGATCGGCGCTCCGCTGAAGAGCGGTAAGCCCCATGACGGCCGTGCCCCCGACTATGACGACTGGGATCTGAACGGCGATCTGCTGTTCTGGAATGACCCGCTGCAGTGCAGCTATGAGCTGAGCAGCATGGGCATCCGCGTCAGCCCTGAAAGCATGGACAAGCAGCTGACCATGGCTGGCTGCGACGACCGCCGCGCCCTGCCCTTCCACAAGGCCGTACTGAACGGTGAGCTGCCTTACTCCATCGGCGGCGGCATCGGCCAGAGCCGCCTGTGCATGCTGCTGCTGGGCAGCGCCCACATTGGCGAAGTGCAGGCCAGCGTCTGGGACGCAGCCACCCGCGAAGCCTGCGCCAAGGCAGGCATCCCGCTGCTGTAAGCAGGTTTTCCACACAAAGATTCAAAAGGCAGGATACCACCCTCAGGGTGGTACCCTGCCTTTGTTCGTTTTCTGCCTGTATCCGGGGAGAAATAGTTCGAGTCCTGTACCGCCCACCACGAGTCCCCAGACCAAAAGGTCTGGGGACTCGTGGTGGAGCATTGTCCACAGCACTCGAACCTAAAACCTCTTCACGGGTAACCGTCTTGGCATCGTCCGTGAAGTTGAAATTGAGTACGACCCGGTCATCAAAGACGTAGACCGAGTTGACAAAGGTATCAATGATCTGCCGCTGGTGTTCCGTGCTGCCCACGTCACCCTTGCGGAATTTTTCAAGCCAGAACCGAATCCACTCACGGGTCAGGACGGGCTTTTTCAGCTCTTCTTCCAGAATGCTGGTGTTCAGGGCTTCTTTCCGGGCTTCCAGCTCGTCCAACCGCTGCTTGGTGGTCGGGGTCAGGATGCCCTGTTCAATGGCTTCCAGAAGGTTTGCGAGTCGTTTCTCCGTATCCCGGAGTTGCTCTTTCAGAACAGGCAGCCGGGTGTTCTCCTGCTGCTGGGCTTCCATGACCAAATCTATCAGCCGTTCGATGATTTCATCGCTGAAAATCACCTTAATGGCAGTGTCCACCACGAACCGTTCCAGCGGCTCCTTGCGGATGGCTTTCAGGTCGCAATGCGCCTTGCCGTGGCGTTTGGCGTTGCCGCACTTGTAGTAATAGTAGGTGTTT
>OITN01000498.1_pt1 | contig 10098 bp, 6 predicted proteins | sample 1586801 | NCBI WGS metagenome assembly OITN01 (sample SAMN02674964, study PRJEB24791) | human gut metagenome, SKBSTL008 | isolation source: stool | host: Homo sapiens | place: USA | reverse complement strand
GCTGTCTGCCGTGGGTGCAACTTTCGAGAAGGAGGTCGATGCTGATGAAGATTAAAAAACTGGGTGCGCTGCTGGTATCGGCGGCACTGTGCGCTGGCATGGCGGCTCCCGCCTTTGCTTTTGAGGGTGAAGCCGCCCCCGTGGAGCAGCCTGTTCTGCCGGAAGTTGTGGAGGAAGATGTTGTCACAGTCACGGATGAAACCTCTGGTGCCCTGACCCCGGAGGGCAACCTGACGCTGGTGGACGATTACCACACCGACTATTCCGATGGCAGTGGTCAGCAGTTCATCACGCTGGTGTCGAAGTCGGGTGCAACCTTTTATCTGGTCATTGACCGCAATGCCAAAGGGCAGCAGACCGTCCACTTTATGAATCTGGTGGACGAAGCTGATCTTCTGGCTTTGATGGAGGAAGAAGAAGCGGATGCCTATACCGCTGAAAAGGAAGCGGCGGCGCAGGCAGAACAGGACCGGCTGAAAGCCGAGGAAGAAGCCAAGAAAGCTGCGGAAGAAGCGGCAGCATCCGGCACGGAACAGCCCAAGGAAAACAAGGTCACAAAGATCGCATCCGGCTTTTTGGGTGTGGTGGTGCTGATTGCACTGGCAGCAGGTGGCGGCTTCTATTTCTATCACCAGCAGATGCAGAAGAAAAAAGCCGAAAAAGAAGCCCTCGACCCCGATGCAAACTACACCGAGGACAAGGGCGATTTTGAGATCCCTACCGATGTGCCGGACGAGGACGAAACCCCGGACGAGCAGGACACTGAACCCATCTGATTTCAAGGCGGCATTTTGCCGCCGTACATATCCAAATGAAAACAGATTGGAGGGAACGCTTATTTCAATTCTAGTTGTAGCAGAAAAGCCCTCGGTTGCCATGTCCTACGCCAAAGTCCTCGGTGCCACCAACCGTCAGGACGGCTACCTTGAGGGCAACGGTTATCTGGTAAGCTGGTGCGTGGGTCATCTGGTGGAGCTTGCTCCGCCCAATATCTACGATGCCAAATACGTCAAGTGGAGCATCGCAGATCTGCCCATCCTGCCGGAAAGGTGGCAGTATCTGGTGTCTGCCAGCACCAAAAAGCAGTTTGGCATCCTGCAAAAGCTGATGCACCGCCCGGATGTGGACAGCGTCGTCTGTGCAACGGACGCAGGACGCGAAGGAGAACTGATTTTCCGGTTGGTCTACCAACAGGCGCAGTGCAAAAAGCCCTTTTCGCGGCTCTGGCTTTCCAGTATGGAGGAAAACGCCATCCGAGAGGGGGTCGCCCATCTCAAACCGTCAACTGAATACGATGCGCTGTACAACGCAGCACTCTGCCGGGAACGTGCCGACTGGATGGTCGGCATCAATGCGTCCCGGCTTTTTTCGTGCCTGTACAACCAGCCCTTGGCGGTAGGGCGTGTTATGACCCCGGTGCTTGCCATGACGGTGGTTCGGGAAGCTTCCATTGCCGCCTTCACGCCAGAGAAATTCTACACGGTTGCCCTGACCCTTGCAGACGGCGGCACTGCATCCAGCAAACGATTTGCACAGAAAGCGGATGCTGAACTACTGCTTTCCAAATGCCGAAAGGAGGGACGTGTCACAGTGCAGAAGATGGAACGCAAGGAAAAGTCCGAAAGTCCGCCGCAGCTCTACGACCTTACCGCATTGCAGCGGGATGCAAACCGTCTGCTGGGGTTTACGGCACAGCAGACCTTGGATTATGCCCAAAGTCTTTACGAAAAGCGGCTCATCACCTACCCCCGCACGGACAGCCGATTTTTGACGGAGGATATGGCGGCATCCCTGCCGGGGCTGGTGACGAACACGGGCAAGGCGTTTGCTGTGGAAGAGCCGTTTCCCATCCATGTGCAGCAGGTCATCAACGGCAGCAAAGTCACCGACCACCATGCGCTACTGCCTACGAAAAGCATGGCAAAAGCAGACCTTGCCGCCCTCCCTGCCGGGGAGCGGAATGTCCTGCGGTTGATTGCCGCACGGCTACTCTGTGCCGTGGGTGAGCCTTACTGCTATGTAGAAACCACCTTGACTACCATCTGCACAGGCGAAGAATTTACCACCAAAGGCAGAGTTGTGCTGTCCGACGGATGGAAAGCAGTAGAGCGGAAAATGCTGGGCGAACTGCTGGGCAAGCAGAAAGAACAGGCTGTTCTGCCCGATGTGCAGGAGCAAAGCCAGTGCAGCGTTGCCAGTGCTGAACTGAAAGAGGGGCAAACGTCCCCGCCGAAGCATTTCACCGAGGACCTTCTACTTCATGCGATGGAAACCGCCAGTGCAGACAGTATGCCGGAGGGTGTGGAACGTCAGGGCATCGGCACCCCGGCCACCCGCGCCGCAACTATTGAAAAGCTGGTGCAGAAGGGCTTTCTGGAGCGCAAGGGCAACAAGAAAACCAAGGTGCTGCTGCCTACCGACAAGGGCAAAGCCCTTATTACCGTAATGCCCGAAGAGATCCAGTCCCCGGAAATGACCGCCGATTGGGAAACAAAACTGCTGCAAATCGAACGTGGCGAAATGGAGCCGAGTGAATTTATGACTGAGATCAATATGGTGATTACCGAACTGGTAAAGAACACGGAAATGAAAAAAGGAGCGAATGCACTTATGAAAAGCAAGATTATTGGTGTCTGCCCGAACTGTGGTGCAAATGTTGTGGAGCGTGAAAAGGGCTGGTTCTGCGAGAGCCGGGAGTGCCGTTTCGTGCTGTGGAAGGACAATGCGTTCTTCAAGCGTCTGGGCAAGCGTCTGGACGCTCATGTGGCGGACAAGCTGCTGCGGGATGGTCGGGTCCGCCTGAAGGACTGCAAGAGTGCCAAGGGCAAGACCTACAATGCCACCGTGCTGCTGTCCTGTGAAGCTGATGGCCGCAGCAAGTTTTCTCTTGAATTTGAAGGTGGTTGCTGATGGAGCAGAAAAAAGAAGCGGTTTACCTTATCAACGATGAACGCTATCTCCACCTCCGGGAAAACGGTGCAGGAGTCGGCTTTGCCACCTACAACAAGGTAACTGGTGAGCCGCTGGAAAGCGGGCAGATCTCGGAAAAGAACCTGCCGCCCGATGGCAGGAACGCCATTTCTGCCGCCCGGAACTGGTATCTGTTTGAACTTTCGGACGATGACCGCAAGGCCATCCAACAGGAAAGCGTAAAGATCCTCGAAAACATCCCGCAGGCGGGCATCGGCAGACGGCGCATCTGGGAGCCGGAAACGCTGCCGAAGGATATTCGTCTCATCAACAGCCACTATGATGACCTCTATCGCATTCCAGATGGCGGCGTGATTCAGGTGGATTACCCGGATGGGCGCAGCTTTACGGCACGGCTGGAACATCTGGATGATTATCACTTTGACATGGGCGGTCTGGGCAATGTGTTCCACATCTGCCAGTTTGCCGAAGTCATGGAACGAAACCATGCCGACTTCTACCCGGAGATTCAGACACAGGACGAGCAGGCGGCGTGGGAACTGGGCGGCAAAGGCTACCTTGCCATCCAGTCTTGTGAGGATGGATGGGACTACACCCTCTACCACAGCGATTATTCCGTGATGGACGGCGGGCAGTTGGATGCCCCGGAACTGACCATTCAGGAAGCCCGTGAGCAGATTCTGGAAGCGCACCACATGGAAAAGGGGCGGCGGCTGTTGCAGGACTACGATGCCGTCATGGACAAAGTTGCGGAAGCCGAGGAACTGAGTGCAGACCATCGCCCTTCCACACTGGAAAAGCTGGCAGAACTGGCAAGTGATACGTCTGCGCCAAAATCCTCTGCACGTTCTGCACCGGAACTGTGAGGTGGACGATGCAGCAAAAATGGAACCAGAATTTTGACGGTGAACCCATGACAGACATCCCGCAGAAGTTTCTGAACGCAGGGTGCGATGTTTATATGGTGATGCAGTTGCGGCATGACGAAAAAATCCTCGATGAAAGATTTGCTTCCATGCGGGAACTGCATCGTCGTGGCAAAACGCCCGACCCGGAGCATTACGAGGTCACCTACTATGCTGATTTGCCCGCCATGTGGCAGGATGTGCCGAACAACGAGATTTTGGAAGAACTATTTCAGATGTTCAACCTCTCCCGTCCGCAGGATTTTGAGGGGCACAGCCTGTCGGTCAGCGATGTGATCGCACTCAAACGCAATGGCGAGGTGTCTGTGCATTATGTGGACAGCATCGGCTTCAAAGATTTACAGGGGTTTCTGGACAAGCAGCCGGAACGCCCTTCGGTGCTGATGAATCTCAAAGAAAAGTGCGATGCCCCGGAGTGCAATCCTACCGTCTGCCGGAAAGCGAGGGATGAACATGAACTTTGACCACGAGGAATTGACCCTGATGATGCTCTACAATACCGGCACCCGACTGGGGCTTATCCACGAGTTGCGGCTGATGCAGTGCTACCTGATGCCCGACGAAACCGCCCTGCGGGAACTGTCGGAGGGCGTTATCGAAAAGCTGAAACTGGTGACCGATGCAGAGTTTGCCGAGTTGGAATTTCCGCTCGACTGACTTTTGCCGCCTGCGGGCGGCATACATATTCTCTTTTACAATGCCATTTGGTGTGGTATACTGAACTCGACAACTCGGAAAGTTGCAGGGGTAACAGAAATGAAAAATAGAATAATCGGTATTATATTTTTAACTGTCTTTGTGTCAATCAACCTTTGGGCCATTCTGACAAAGAACTATTCCAATTCATTTCTGGCAGGAATTGCAGGAATGTGTCTTGTTACCGCAATTCTTTATCTCCGAAAAGGAAAAAATAATCAAATTCCTGTTTGAGAGGATCAGCCGATGGACAAAACATTTCAGAAATTATTACAGACTGACATTGATCTTTCATCCTTAGGCGTAGAACGCCGTACAGATAACGAACCATATTTTTGCACACCAAAGGGTGCGTCTGTATTTGGTTGGACCGGTGTGGATGGAATCCACTTCTGTTTTGTTCGTGGCTTTGGCGGTATGGTTTTTGCTGTCAGCCCGGCGAACACATTTCCAAACTATGTTCATCCGTTGGCAAAAAATTTCGCTGATTTTCTGCGGCTACTGCTTGCCTGCGGCGATGTGGCAGCATTGGAGCAGGCATGGATGTGGGATAAGGCACAATTTGAAACCTTCTTACAGGACAACCCTCCCACGCAGGAGCAGCAGGAAACCCTTGCGCTTGTCGCTACGAAATTAAAGCTGATGCCAATGGAGCGGCCATGGGCATATATCAAAGAGCTTCAGGCATCTTTTGATTACAGCAAAATCAAGTACACCAAAGAATATTACGATGTTGTGGACCAGAACGCAAAACCAGCTATCCCGGAGTGGAAAGTCTACTTTGAGGGAAACTTCTGGGGACATTCGGGAAAAGAACGTGCCGGAACAGAAGTCCCCTTGAATCAGCAATTTGAATGGGCCGGGCATCATTGGATCATTCCTGCGGCGTATTCGTGCAGCAAGGGGTTCGTTGTGGACTTTTGTATGCGTACCCCGGAGGAAGACATTCGCAAGTTCATGACTAAATGGGATTTACACCCCGAAAACGACTCTTGTGAACACTTCACGCAGGAGCAGCAACTGCAAATAGATTTAGAAAATCCACTTTGTCTTGACTTTATTCCTCGTTTGGAATTGAACGGGAAAACAATGCCGACCTCCCACGGTTGCTCGGTGGTCTTTAATCCATGTTTGCCAGACGGGATGATCAATGAAGCGGAAGCAAAGTGGGCATTGGAACACTATGATTTGGATACATCCTATGGGTGGATGATTTTTCGGGCGGCATTTCCGTGGACAAGCAAACGCCGTCCTGAAATAAAATCCCTCTCCCTTACGATGGAGCAACGGCCATGCCGTGTGCCGGGACCACATTTCCAGACACACGCTCCCGGTGATTCGTTTTCTTTCCTCCATCCGGTCAGCGGAACAAACTATACATTGACCGTGCAGGAAATAGAGCAACAAACAATTCCTCAAAAGTGTTTCGGTTCTGACCGCTGGGTTTATCCGACACACTTTACCGTCATGCGTTATACGCTTTTCCCTGAATCGGAGGAAGATATCTCGATTTGTGATTGCTGCGATGGAGATAAGCCTATGGAAATTGCTGTGGAGGGAGACACCTTCACGCCGGAAACCCAAAATAATGCTTGCGTAGGCATTATCGGTGGAGCTGACGGACCAACAGTGATTATGACTGGAGAAAAATCACAAGGCAGGCTTTATGCTGCTTGCTCAGCACTGCACTTTGAGCCGGTTCGGGATGATGTAGAGTGGTGCACAATGTTCAGTATTAAGAATTTTGATGAAACGACGATCAACCTTATATAACAGGAATACGATGACGACTTTCAGTTTGTCGATGGTTGTCAACTGGGATAATGTCATAGGGCATTGTTCCGAAATTTTTTCATAACCCGCAAAAAGTGGGCTTGATAGAATACTTTCATAAAATACCTTAGATTCCAAAAGCGAGTGACCTGAAAAGGCCGCTCGCTTTTTTGTTTTCCACGAAACATGAAGGGAGGAACGCAATGCCAAACAAAACGCAAGAATACCTGAACCTCGCCCAGCAAACGGCAAAGGAACTGACCCGGTATTGGGAAAACTGGACAGACTATCTGACCACTGCATCCCGGTTGTATAAATACAGCTATGCAGACCAGCTCATGATCTACGCCCAGCGTCCTGATGCTACCGCCTGTGCCAGTTTCGACCTCTGGAACAACCGCATGAACCGCTACGTCAGGCATGGCTCCAAGGGCATCGCCCTGTTAGACCAGTCCAGCAGTGTCCCACGTCTGCACTATGTCTTTGATGTGAGCGATACCGGGGTGCGCCGCAATTCTCGTGACCCTGAGGTGTGGCAGCTCGGCCCTGATCTGGTTCAGCCTGTGTCAGAAATGCTTGCCAGAGAATACGGTGTCCGGCATGAACGAATCACCCAGCAGATCGCGGACATTTGCGGCAAGCTGGTGGATTCCTATTGGGATAACAACAGCGGTGACATTCTCGACATCGTTGACGGCTCGTTCCTGATGGATTATGATGAAGCCGGACAGGAGTTCCAGTTCAAAAGTGCCGCTGCAATCAGCATCACCTATGCTGTCCTTGAACGATGCGGTTTTGAGCCGGAAGGACATTTTGACCGGGACGATTTTCAGGCCATCTTCTCCTTTTCCACTCCTGCCGCCGTGTATGCGTTGGGCACCGCAGTCAGCGAGTGCAGCCGGGATGTGCTGCGCAACATCGAAAGAACCGTAAAGACGACAATCCGCCGCCGCAATGTAGAAAGGAGCCAGTATGAATATGAACAGCAGGAACGTGACCTACTCGACCATCGGGGACTACCAGCTCCCGAACCTGACCCTGCATCAGCCGAAGACCCCGCTGGGCAAGTACGGCAGGCTGCGCCGGACGTACCTGATGAACCATCGCCCGGTACTGTACAACACGATGCTCCTGAACGGGAGCCTGTACCCGCACCTGATGGAGGTGGAGCAGACGGCAGAGAGCCAGATGCAGCAGACCATGCAGGAACTGCTGAAGCAGAACCCGGCTCCGAACAAGGAGCAGCATCAGATGGGGTGGGTGCAGCACATGAACAGTCTGAAAGCACAGGCCGAGGAACTGGTGCTGAACGAACTGATTTACAGTTAAGCTTCTTCGATGCCCACATTCCCACCGAAGCCAAACAAATTGAATCCATCGACCAAGCGGAGAGCGAAAAATCGCCCTCCGCTTTTGTTTTGTCGCAGGCTGAAATCGAAAACGAATTGCGTAAGCATGGTTCAGGATTTGCGGGCGGTAAACAGCGCATTATGGCACTGTACCAGACCCAGCCCGACCGCAGCCTCCGTGCCAAGGCACTGGCAAAGGAATACGGCGTCGGTGGGCACTCCCACGATTTTCTGGACGGCAGTCGAGGCTTCGTCAACCACGACTGGAAGGGGCTGGAATTTGACCATTACCCCGACCACCAAAAGATCACCTTAAAATGGGCACAGGCGGAAAAGTATATCGACCTGATGATCCAGTCCGACCGCTACCTGACGGATAGAGAAAAGGAGCATTACACGCCGCCCGTCAGCGTAAAGCCGGATGGTGCCCTGACCCACGCCCAAAATCTGATTCGGGAGTTTTGTCAGGAGGAATACGATTCCGAGCCGGACTTCTCCAATTTGTCCAAGATCGGCATTGCCTACACCCACGCCACCGACGAAGATATTCCTATTCAGGTCAACGTAGATCTGGTAGGATACCGTGTGGAGCGGTATCTGGGCGAGGTGCTGATCGACGAGCGGCAGTACGAAAGTCTGGAGAACCTGACCGAGACCGAGTTGGAGGCTCTGGACTTTTCGGAACTCGTCAGTGTCACGGACGAAGAACTGGAGCACTACCACAGCAAGGCAGAGGAACGCCCGGCACTGCTGCCGCTGGATGCCGCCACCGAGTACAACGCCCTGAAGGAGCAGTACCCGGACGCGCTGGTGGGCTTTGAGCAGAACGGGCAGTTTGAGTTTTACGGCGAGGATGCCCGGAAGGTCTGCGAGCTTGTGGGTGGAAAGCTGCTGGAAAAGGAAACGGCGCTGGGCACTGTCCCGGTCACCGGTTTCCCCAGCGACCAGTGGGCGCACCGTGCCAAGCAACTGTGGCAGTGCGGCGAGAACGTCTATCTTGCCGGGCTGAACGAGGACGGCACCCATCACCAGACCAAGTACCTGCGCCGGGAGGATTATCTGCCGCTGGGTGCTACCGTCCACATGGAGGGGCGGGCCTTCCGGGTGGACACGGTCAACTTTGATAAGGACAGCGTCACCTTGCAGGATGTGGCATTGGCAGAAATGCGGATGCCCATTTTCCGGCAGGAGCCACTGGCAGTTGTCCGGGAATTGTACGAACAGCAGGACGAGGCCCTTGACGCTGCTCCCGAAAAGGCCGTTGACTATAAGGTCGGGGACGATGTTGTAGTAGACCTTCTCACACGAACCATCGAGGGCAAAATCGGCTATGTGGGCGAAACCGATGTGCGCATCGACACCAGTGCGCAGGGCTATTCGTGGAGCAACGAGATGCTGAACAAACAGCAGTTCGAGGACAGTCTGCGACGGGATGAGCCTACGTCTGATGAATCACTGGACAAGCTGCCTATCTCTAGGGAGGTCAACGGCGAATGGCAGACTTTCCCGGATGCAGCCGCCGCAGACGAAGCCCTGAACGCGGCTTCTGCTCCTGAAGCGGCTGGAAACTTCCACATCACGGACGATCATCTGGGCGAGGGCGGCGCAAAACAGAAATATGCCCGGAACATTACAGCAATCCGCACACTGTTCCAGTTGGAACAGGAACACCGTGGAGCCACCGCCGAGGAACAGGAAGTGCTTTCGCAGTATGTGGGCTGGGGCGGTCTGGCAGACGCTTTTGACCCCGGCAAAGATAATTGGGCAAAGGAATACGCCGAACTGAAAGGACTGCTTTCCGAGGATGAGTACGCTGCTGCCCGTTCCAGCACCCTGAACGCCCACTATACCAGCCCCACCGTGATCCGTGGCATCTACGATGCGGTGGAGCGCATGGGTTTCCACAGCGGTAATATTCTGGAACCTAGTATGGGCGTGGGCAACTTCTTCGGAATGCTGCCCGAGAGCATGGCAGACAGCCGTCTGTATGGTGTGGAACTGGATTCCATCACCGGACGCATCGCCCAAAAACTATATCCACAGGCCGACATTACGGTTGCTGGCTTTGAAACCACCGACCGCCGAGATTTTTACGACCTTGCCGTAGGTAATGTCCCTTTCGGTCAGTACAAAGTCAACGACAAGGCGTACAACAAACTGGGTTTTTCTATCCACAACTACTTTTTCGCCAAGACTATCGACCAGATCCGACCGGGCGGCGTGATTGCTTTCGTGACCAGCCGTTTCACGATGGACAGCAAAGACAGCAGTGCCCGCAAGTACATGGCGGAACGTGCTGATTTGCTGGGAGCCATCCGCTTACCCAACAACGCTTTTAAGGCAAATGCAAGCACCGAGGTTGTTTCGGATCACAACAAAGCAGACTACTCTGCGGACTGCTTCGCAGCCGCAGAGGTGCTGCA
>OITN01000479.1_pt1 | contig 10338 bp, 10 predicted proteins | sample 1586801 | NCBI WGS metagenome assembly OITN01 (sample SAMN02674964, study PRJEB24791) | human gut metagenome, SKBSTL008 | isolation source: stool | host: Homo sapiens | place: USA | reverse complement strand
AAAGCAGAGAAAATCCTCGAAAACCAGAGCATCATCAAAGTCCCTGTGGTAAGAAACGGAAAACAGGCGACAGTGGGATATCAGCCAGAGATTTGGAAGAGCTGGAAATAAAAAATGTGAATGTATTTAAAATTGCTAAGTAAAAGGAAAAATAAAAAATGGCAAAGATCAGAATCATAAAGAAAAATAATGACTGCAGCATGGAATACGAAGTAGGTGATATTTGTGAGGTCACAGGTACCTGGTATGGCGGCGTCCACATCAATGGCCGTTCCGGAATCCCGGTTTCCCTTGATAAAGAAGAATATATGGAACTCAACACAGAACCGGAAGAACCTGACAGTGCGGAAAATGAAAACACTTTGGAAACACCGGAACACGATATTCATGCAGGCGACATTGTACAGCATTTCAAAAGAGAATGGGTATCCCCGGATACTTCCGAATATCTCTATAAAGTCCTTGCAGTAGCCCATCACACAGAAAACGGTGAAAAACTGATGATCTACCAGGCTCTCTACGCACCTTTCAAAATCTGCGCCAGACCCTATGATATGTTTATGAGTGAAGTGGACAGAGACAAATATCCGGATATTAAACAGAAGTACAGATTTGAAAAATATACTGAAAAATAGATGATTGATATTTTATGGAATTGCTATAGTAAAACAGGCACTTTTGCCTGTACAAAAACACTTTGTCGTTGTATAGTAATAACAAATAATAACAGCATACGTTTCCAGAGATTTTATAGCATTATCTGAAAAAATGTGCAGAAAGAACGAAAGGGAAGGAAATATGCAGAAGGTATTAGTAGTTGTAGACATGCAGAATGACTTCATCGACGGAGCTCTTGGAACAAAAGAGGCAGTTGCCATTGTACCTGGTGTAAAAGAGAAAATCGAAAATTTTGATGGAGTTGTTCTTTTTACCAGAGACACCCATGAGACTTACTATCTTGACACCCAGGAAGGACAGAAGCTTCCTGTACCGCACTGTATCCGTGACACTGAAGGCTGGCAGATCAGAAGCGAATTAGATGCACTCAGAAAAACAGAACCCATTGATAAAGAAACCTTTGGTTCCACAGATCTTGCAGGAGAACTGGTGGCAATGAATGAGGATAATGAAATCAAAAGTATCACATTTGTAGGTTTATGCACAGACATCTGTGTTATTTCCAATGCACTTCTGGCAAAAGCATCTCTCCCGGAAGTTCCGATCATCGTAGACGCTAAATGTTGCGCAGGCGTAACACCGGAAAGCCATGAGAATGCACTGAAAGCAATGGAAGCATGTCAGATCCAGATTGACAGATAAACTGCGGAGCAGTTATTCAGTTATGAGCAAGTAGCAAAGCAGATATTTTATCCGCTTGACAATTCAGATATGAGGAGTGACAAAATAATGAAGACAATTACACGAGACGAGGCATTTACATTATTAAAAAAATACAACAAGGATCCATTCCACATTCAGCATGCCCTGACTGTAGAAGCAGTAATGAAATGGTACGCCAATGAGCTTGGTTATGGCGAAGATGCAGAATACTGGGGAATTGTAGGGCTCCTCCATGACATTGACTTTGAGTTATATCCGGAAGAACACTGCCTGAAAGCTCCGGAAATGCTCCGCAAAGCAGGCGTAGGCGAAGACGTAATCCATTCAGTTGTATCCCACGGCTACGGCATCACAGTAGGATGTGGCGCAACCATTGATGTAGCACCGGAACACGAAATGGAAAAAGTACTCTTTGCGGCGGACGAACTTACAGGACTTATCTGGGCAGCAGCACTTATGAGACCATCCAAAAGCACAAAAGACATGGAACTCAAATCCCTCAAGAAGAAATATAAAAGCAAAGGCTTCGCAGCAGGATGCTCCAGAGAAGTCATCGAACGCGGTGCTGACCAGCTCGGCTGGGAATTACAGAAGTTGCTGACTATGACATTACAGGCAATGGCAGACTGCGAGGATGAGATTAAGACGGAGATGGATGCGGAAGAGTAATGGAATGTCTGATTTATTGACTTATTACCAGAAATGAATGATGGAATCAGAGAACCAGACTGTATGTAGGGGAAGAAACCTATGTGCAGTCTGGCTTTCTTTTTTACTTATATGGAAGTTGATGAAAGAGAAAAGATATCAAAAAAGAAATATGCAACAGTTTTTGCGTATTATAGATAAGTGAATATAACAAAAAATGTCTGACGAAAATTGTTGCTGTTTATGTCAAAAAAATGTATAATATGTCACAAAGAAGTTAGATTTATCAGAAAAATTAAGGCATAAGAAACAAAACAGGTATTTTGCAGATAAAACAGGAGTGAAATCAGTGCTGGATGGCATTTGGTGAGTGAATATATGGCAGATATAGATAAAACATTAAAATATTACAACGAAAATGCGCAGTCTTTTGCCTCTGGGACTGTTTCGGTAAAGTTTACAAAAGTGCAAGATAAATTTCTGGAGAAACTTAACCCAGATGCGTATATTCTTGACTTTGGCTGCGGTGCAGGTAGAGATACAAAGTACTTTCTGAGTCGTGGATATCAGGTAGATGCAGTTGATGGTTCAGAACAATTGTGTCGGATTGCAAGTGAATATACGGAAATTAAAGTCAGGCAGATGTTGTTTCAGGAATTGGATGAAAAAGAAAAATATGATGGCATATGGGCTTGTGCATCTATTCTCCATTTGCCGAAAAAACAACTGCGTGAAGTTTTGAAAAATATGTATGCAGCATTGAAATCGAAAGGATGGATTTATACCTCTTTTAAATACGGAGAATTTGAAGGTGAACGAAACGGAAGATATTTTACCGATTTTACGACATATACATTTAAAGATTTCATACATGACATGCATGGCCTTAAAATAGAAGAACATTGGATCACAGGAGATGTCCGACCGGGAAGAGGTGAGGAAAAATGGCTGAATTTACTTCTGCAGAAAAAGTAAACATCGGGTATGAAAACGAATATTCCACAGATGCAATGACCGGCGGACCGGATAAAAGAAGACAGCTATATTATCAGCTGATACAGAGCATGAAAAAAGCAGAAAGCGTTGATATCATTGTCTCTTTTCTTATGGAATCCGGAGTGAGAATGTTGCTGAAAGAACTGGAACATACTTTAAAACGTGGAGCCAAAATCCGAATCCTGACAGGAAACTACCTTGGAATTACACAGCCATCAGCACTATATCTGATCAAAAGAAAACTTGGTGACAGAGTTGATCTTAGATTTTATTGTGAAAAAGGACGGTCTTTTCATCCCAAGTCTTACATTTTCCATTATACAGATTACAGTGAACTTTACATCGGCTCTTCCAATATTTCCAGGAGTGCGCTGACCTCAGGAATAGAATGGAATTATCGGTTCAGCAGTCAGAAGGACCCGGAAAACTACAAAGAGTTCTTTCGTACATTTGAAGATTTATTTGTGAATCATTCCATTATCATTGATGACAAAGAATTAAAACGTTACTCCCAGAACTGGCATCGTCCGGCGGTGGCAAAAGACCTTGACAGATATGATTTTGCAGAGTCGGAAACGAATGATACGAAAATAAAACCTTTATATGAACCAAGAGGAGCACAGATCGAGGCATTGTGCGCATTGGAAGATACAAGAGCAGAAGGAGCACAGAAAGCACTCATTCAGGCTGCAACGGGCATCGGGAAAACATTTCTGGCTGCTTTTGATTCAAAAAAATATGAGAAAGTGTTGTTTGTTGCACATAGGGAAGAGATTCTGAAACAGGCAGCAGTTTCTTTTCAGAATGTAAGGAATTCCAAAGACTATGGATTTTTTATGGGAGCTGAGAAGTGCACAGATAAACCGCTTATATTTGCCTCGGTAGCAAGCCTTGGAAAACCGGAATATTTAAATGAAAAATATTTCGCTCCAGATTACTTCAATTACGTGGTGATTGATGAATTTCATCATGCAGTCAATGACCAATATCGAAGAATTGTAGAATATTTCAGACCGCAGTTTCTCCTTGGACTGACGGCAACGCCTGAGAGAATGGACGGCAAAAATATATATGAAATCTGCGATTATAATGTGCCGTATGAGATTTCACTGAAAGATGGAATCAATAAGGGAATGCTGGTTCCGTTTCATTACTATGGAATTTATGATGAGACTGACTACACAAAGCTACATATAGTTAAGGGAAAATATGCAGAAGAAGAACTGAACAGAACTTATATCGGGAATGCTTACAGGCATGAGTTGATTTACAAATATTACTGCAAATATGGCTCTAGTCAGGCATTAGGATTCTGCTGTTCCAGAAAACATGCAGAAGAAATGGCAAAAGAATTCGGTAAAAGAGGAATTCCGTCGGCAGCAGTTTATAGTAATGCAGATGGAGAGTTTTCCATGGACAGAGCAGAAGCGATTGAGAAACTGAAAAATGGAGAAATCAAAGTTATCTTTTCAGTGGATATGTTCAACGAAGGTGTAGATATTCCATCAGTCGATATGGTAATGTTCCTGCGTCCGACAGAATCTCTGGTTGTCTTTCTACAGCAGCTTGGAAGAGGATTGCGCAGAAATAAGGGAAAAGAATATCTCAATGTTCTGGACTTTATCGGCAATTATGAAAAAGCGGGAAGAGTCAGGTATTTGCTGATAGGGAAAAATAAAACAGGAAAAGAAACATATTATCCGGCAGATAAGGCAGATTATCCAGATGAATGCTTCGTTGATTTTGATATGAGATTGATTGATCTGTTTGCAGAAATGGACAAGAAACAACTGACAATCAAAGAACAAATCAGAAACGAGTATTTCCGGATCAAAGAATTGCTTGGCAAACAACCAACCAGAATGGATTTGTTTACTTATATGGATGATGATGTGTATCAGATGGCGGTCACACATTCGAATGAGAATCCGTTTAAAAAGTATTTGAATTATCTGGAAGAATTGGATGAACTCACAGATGAGCAGAAAAAATTCAGCCAGGGAATGGGAAAAGATTTTATAAATCTGCTGGAAAACACCAACATGAGCAAGGTGTATAAAATGCCGGTACTGATGGCTTTTTATAACCATGGGAATGTGAGAATGAAGGTGTCAGAGGCAGAACTTCTGGCAAGCTGGAAAGAATTTTTCTCTACAGGAACAAACTGGAAAGATTTAGAGAAAGAGATTACATATGAGGAATATCGCAAGATTTCGGATAAGAACCATATCCAAAAGATAATGAAAATGCCGGTACACTTTCTATTAAAATCTGGGGAAGAATTCTTTGTGAAAAAGGATGGCGCGGCGTTGGCATTGAGGGATGAAATGGAAGAAATTGTGAAGGAGCCAGTGCTGGCGGAACAAATGAAGGATGTTATTGAGTATAGGGCGATGGACTATTATCGGAGACGGTATAAAGAGCAGATAAAAGCACTTTTATAGTGATGGAGAAGATGCGTATGGAATCAGAAAATTATGTGTATAAAAAAGAAATAGACTGGTCTACATTGATGGAAGGCTTTACATTGCCGTTAGATAATCAGGTGATTTTTCTCCGAAATATGGAGAATTTTTTACAGCGTGGACAATCTAAAATCATTCATTTTTTTATGAATGGAAAAACGTATGATGCGAAAATCGTTAATATGAATAACTCAGTAGAAAAGAGAAAGAAGGATGCCTATCAGATCAGATATCCAAGAAATGGTGAGCTGTCACAGGCACTTCAGCAATACTTTTTCAAAAGCATGAGTTACATAAAGATGATTCGTGAAAACAGAGATCCAAAAGACAGAAGTTATATAAAAATGCCAGATGGACTAAAGGAATATCTTGCTATTTATACCACAGAATATGAAGATACTTTTCTTCTGGAGCCAATAGCACAGGATGATTTTCAGGTTATGAAAAAGGCAATTCAAGGAATGCGAGAGCGGACTGTGGAGAATGAAATAGAATATGAGATGGAAGATAAAAGCAGTGGAATAGAAAAGAAGTTACAGATTGTTAAGATTCGTAAACTGAACAGAAAAATTGGAGAAAATTTGAAGCTGTTGTACGGATACCGATGCCAGATATGCGGGCAGGTGATTGGAGAAAAATATGGTTCACATATCGCAGAGGCACATCACATTGATTATTTTGTTAATAGTTTGAATAATGATGCGAATAACCAGATGATTGTATGCCCGAATCATCATAGTGTTATACATGATGCGAATCCGGTGTTTGATCGGAGGAGGATGGTGTATAGGTTTGATAATGGGGTGGAAGAAAGGATTAGCTTAAATAAGCATTTATTTATATATGTGAAATAGTACATACAAATATAGAAAAATTGTTGCGGTCTAATATGGAGATTGTTATAATGGAAGACAGAGCGTAGAAAAACGTGGATGGATATTCACATATAGAACATGAAGAGGTAACATTAATCCGTATGGGAAAAAGAGGTGATATACAAAATTGATAAAGGTGGAAAATGTATTTACAGTGACGATATTGATATGTTGTGAGAACTTGATATAAACATGACTAATGATTCTGAATTATAAATATTTGTATTATCAGAATCTGGATTACTTGGAATGGAAAAGAATTAGAGTGAAATAGATAATTCCAACAAAGGTTTTATAAACAAAAGATAAAATGAAGGAGAGTTATGATGGAAATAATTGCACAGGCAGTCAGAGTGATTGATTATGAAAACAACAGTGTTCAAAGAAGAAATGTGAATATGATGCCAAAGTTTAAAGATTATATTGAACAATTGATTGTTCATGTGAGCAACAATGTTTCCATCAGGGAATATCATACACAGTCAACAAGAACCGAAGTTATTGCGGGAATTCTTGAGATTGCAGGAAATCTGGAAACTCCAGATGCGATTGAAGAAAAGATAGATTCAATTGCAGAAAGACTTGTCAGAAATGAACGGGAAGCTCAGGCTCGGATTGGGCATATGAACATCAGTGTACAGAAGGGAAGTTTGATTTTTGCATTGTTTGAGGATAATGGAAACAGAAAGTGTATTCTTGCTAAAATTGAGCATACAGGTTTCTTTGATGAAAGGGACTACAGTGAAAGATTTGGATTCTCAAAAGATACAAAGAAAATCTGGAAAACATGCATGTTTGATTTGAATAATCTGAATGCAGATCAGTTTCAGGCAAAAATATATTCGAATACGGTTGCAAAATATTGGTGGTTCGATTTCCTAGAGTTGGTGGAATGTCAGAATGACAGGGTAAATACGTACAAAACATATGATTCTGTTGAAAAGTGTTTAAACAGAAAATTGAAGAAAACAGCGCCTTATGATAATAGAGTTATCCAAAATGCCATGTACGCATATATGAACAATGCAAATCGGGAGATGTTCGATTATGATAATATGATTGAAAAAATATTTACGGGTTATATGCCTAATGATATGACAGGCGAGCAAAAACGAGAATTACATGAAAGACTAAATAGACTTCCAGAAGAAAAAGGATTTGACAGACAATTTCAGGCAATACCAGACGCCATAAAGAAAAAAGCAATAAGAACTTATAAAATAAATACAGGAATTATGTTAAAAATCTCAGATATAGGAAATGAAAATGATATCAGTGCATATGAAGATGCGTATGGAAAAAAATATCTTAAAATAAGGTTAAGCGATGACCGCACTTTTCAGACATTTGCACGCAATAATGAAGACAATAGAGAGGAGTAGTTTCTTATGTTGGAAAGAATCCGAAATCAAATTACAGAGCTGAGAAAGGAAGAAGAACGGAGATATACATATGAGGCAGAGTTCAGTTTCAGCAAAGAACTTCCGGTACAATATTCAGAATGGATGAATACGATTTGGGATATTTCTAATAGAGACAAAATAAAAATTTATCTAGTTTCAGAGGGGGGAGAATCCTTTGATTTAAAAGAAAATGTAGAGGAAGAGTATGCAGAATTTCTTAAAGGTCTTGAAAGTGATGAAACAGTTGAGGTTAGCCTTACAATAGACAAAAAAATAGTAAATGGATATTTATCTGTATACTGCTTTGAAAAATTTGCTGAAGATATTAGTTCATTACCAATAGACAAAGTTTTAACAGCATTTTCGAATTTTATGAAAAAAGCTGGTCGGAGTATAACCTTTGAATTATTTGACAGTAGAGATATGTTTTATACAAAAACAATGTTCTTTCTGACGGCAGGAAGCAGACCACTGGATTTGGACTTTGATAGAACAAACAGATTACTGGAATGCAGAGAAAATGCATATTTTTATAATCAGGACAATTATGAATTACTTCCAGATGATTTTAAAATAGAAATTGGATACGAAGGAAACCCGCTCAAAGACTTATTCCTGAAAATGGAAACAATTTTGTCTGCTTGTTTACTGGCTTCAAACTCATTCATACAGGATGGTAAACTGAAACTTCAGATAATGGGGCAGCGTTCAATGGAATATCATGATACTCTTGAAAATATACAGGGAAATAATAATCTTTATAAAATCTACAATTGGATTTATTCAGGCGGCAGTATTGTTGATAAAGTGATTATAGCTAGGAATATTATATGTCTCCATTGTAAATATGAATCTTTGTTAAATATCAGTGATGGAGTAATGGCATCCATTCAAACGAATTACAATCTTTATTTGAGAGATAATGTAACTCAATATTTGGAATTAAAAAATAAAGTTGCAGAATTTATTACGGATATTGTATCGAGAACTGGAGAATATGCAACGGAGATGTTAGATAAGTTCAAGACAAATCTTTTGGCTATTTTGGGATTCCTGTTTTCTGTAATACTTGCGAACATCGTATCTGATCAGCCTTTGGACAATATTTTTACAAAAGACATCACAATTCTTTCAGAAATTGTTTTGATAGCCTCTTTTGGTTATCTTTTTATTAGCTATCAACAGTCAAAATATGAACTACAAAAAGTATATAGTAGTTATGACAAGCTAAAAGATTCTTACCGAGAAATACTAACAGAAGATGATATAAGAGAGTGTTTTCAGAATGATGACATAAAAACAGAAATGAAACGAACGATTGATAGATCTGTGCGAATATATCTCATAATTTGGGGTGGTATTTTGCTTTCGCTTCTGATATTGGTAGAATATATGAGTAGTGAACCTTTTATATGGCCTATTTTAAAATCTTTATTCCAAATAACAAAAAAATAGTGTGATCATACCGGTATATACCCAAAAGAAACTAAGTAGGAGTATACTGAGGGTCTGACCATCTAACTAACCGATAAATAAAATAATGAATTAGTAAAAAGTTGATGAAAAGTCTGTAAATGTAATGTGCCATTGGAGTTTAGCGCAATAGAGTTTGAATATTGTGAATCGCTTGAATTGTTGGAAGAATTCTTTCATAAATATATTAATATTAGAAGTTGTCAGTTATTAAGGATTAATCCTGAAACGAAGAAGTGGAATTGCTCTATGGCAACAAGGGCGAATCGCAGGGAAACCAGGTATTTGCCGATTTTCTGCCTCATCTGATCAGGGTAATAGAAAATGCTGGAATGCTGATCATTGATGAATTTGGCAATAGTCTTCATAATAAATTGGCTGAAAAAATTATTGAATTCTTTATGGAGAATGTTGCTTTACGCTAAAATGGTTTCATGCTATCATTATTTTAGTTAAAAATTTTGATGGCATGAAGCTATTTTTGATTGGAGGCATGGAAGATTTGAACTTTAACTATTGCTATAAAATTACTTATGAATCAGGGGAAACTTATGACAGACGAAGAAATGAGCTGTCAGTAGAAATTTCAAAAGAAGACTATAAGAAAATTATAACAGGAGTATTACAGGAAAGACCGATTGATCAGATTGAAGGGATTTCGGATGTAATTGATAAAATGACGGAAAATGTTGAATTTGCGGATCGTTTTATGAATAAAAATGGTTCATTAAGAAAAACACCATTAAAGAAAAAAAGAGCTATTTCAAAACTTGAATTTTTTATTCCGGAATATGAGTATCGGCGATTAAAAAAGATGAAGGATCCAATAGAGACATTGGAACGCCCAGTGGAACATATGACTGTTTATCGGAATGATGGTTCCAGTGTGACTTTGACAGCGGAGAATGGACGTGTGAGTATTGTTGACTCCAGGGAGAAGAATGTAAGGCATATTATTGAGGCAGATTATTTTGTTTCGAAAATTTTGTAATAATTTATTATAAATACCATTGATGGTGTCCGTATGTATGCCAACGGATATTTAAAGATATTTGATGTGGATAGTAAACTATTAGACGAAAGAAAAAAATGAAAGGACATAAAAAAATATATGATTAGTTTTTATAAGAGTATTGT
>OITN01000471.1_pt1 | contig 10423 bp, 10 predicted proteins | sample 1586801 | NCBI WGS metagenome assembly OITN01 (sample SAMN02674964, study PRJEB24791) | human gut metagenome, SKBSTL008 | isolation source: stool | host: Homo sapiens | place: USA | reverse complement strand
TAATACTATTAAAAAAGGTACTGAAATACTGCTGGCTGAAAATGACGGTTTCAACCAAAATATATAATTGTTTGTTAAATTTCAGGACAGACCAGAAATATTGATCAATAAAAGAAAAAACCAGATTCATATCATCTGCCGGGAAATATCTCATTATTACCGCGCACTTAATTATGCCATACATCATATGGAAGAAGATGAATTTCAATATCAAGAGCATGTCTGAATGGATAAGATTCGTGATTCTGCGGACATTCTCCAGCCTGAAAAAGAGGAAACTTATCAGTTTATTGAAAAGCTGCTCAGCTCAGTAAAGGAGAATTTTTCTACCAACAGGGTACATCTTGGAATGGATGAGGCTGTCATGCTGGGACTTGGAAATTATCTAAAAGAAAATGGATATAAAAAAGGGTCACTGATAATCAGGGAACATTGTAACAGGGTCGTAGATATTTGCAGAAAATTAGAATTAAAGCCTATGATATGGAGTGACATGTACATTACAGCAAATTCTACAGGCGGATACTATGATCTGCCCGAAAACACGGACTGCTCCAAATGGGAAAAACCGAAAAAAGATCTAGGATTAGTATATTGGGACTATTATCATGATGATACCAGAACCTATGAAAAAATGCTGGATATCCATGCGCAGCTTTCGGATAACGTTATTTTTGCAGGAGGATCTTGGATTTGGAACGGAATTTCCCCCAATTATTCTAAGACCTATGCGTGTACCAAAGCAGCTCTTTTTACTTGTAAAAAATACAATATAAAAGAGGTGCTCTGTACAGCATGGATGGATAATGGTGCAGAAACCCCGGTGGATGCTTTGCTTCCGGGACTTGTACTTTTTGCACACCTTGATTTTCACAGAGACTATGACGAAACAATCCTTAAGCAGGAGTTCAGGAACTGCACAGGCGGGGAATTTGATGATTTTATGGCACTTGACAATTTTGATTCCTTATTCTTAAATACGAAACAGAATAAAGAGGCTCAAAATCCTTCAAAATATCTGTTATACCAGGATCCAATGTTAGGCATTTTTGATTATCATGTGAAAGAATCAGGTGTCAATACAAAATCTTACTACCAAAACATACAGAAATGTATGAAGGAATGTGCAAAAAAAACAGGAAAATATCAGCTTTTATTTTCATTTTATGAAAAACTGGCGGCGGTATTAGCTGATAAAGCCGATTTGGGCATGTGTATAAAATCAGCATATCGGTTTCTACAGGAAATCAGAACTATTCTCACAGAATGGTTTTGGTTTCCTTTTTTGCTGTTACAAATCAGTTACAACTGCATTATAGAATTTAATGTATAATTAACCTGTGAAAAGATAGTTATAAAAACATGTGAGGTAATAATCATGAAGGCAAGAATTCTTGTGATAGAAGACGAAATGTCAATCAATGACCTGCTGTGTATGAATCTGGAGATTGCAGGGTATGAAACAGTAGGATATCTGGATGGAAATGAGGCATATGAAGCAATTATTCAAGATCATGCGTTTCAGTGTGCACTTGTAGATATCATGCTTCCCGGAAGAGACGGCTATAGCCTGTTACCGAAACTGAAGCAGTATGAAATCCCCGTAATATTTCTTACCGCAAAGGGAGATATCGCGAGCAAGATAAAGGGATTAAAAGACGGTGCGGAAGATTATATTGTAAAACCATTTGAAATGCTGGAAGTGATGGTCCGTCTTGAAAAAGTACTGGAACGTAATGGCACTGTACAAGAACAGATTCAAATTGGTGATGTCATCATTGATACTGCTAGTCGTACTGTTACAAAAATGGGCATGGAAATCTATTTAAAGCCAATGGAATATAACTGCCTCATGGTGTTCGCCAAAAACCCGAATAAAGCACTGACCAGGAATCAGATCCTGCAGGAACTGTGGAATGAAGAGTTCTGCGGAGAAACAAGAACTGTGGATGCACATGTGGGTCGTATCAGGAAAAAACTTGGCTGGCAGGATAAGATTAAAACAATTCCCAGAATCGGTTACAGACTTGAGGTGGATTTATGAAACTCTTAATAAAGATCTTTTTTCAGACTACATGTATTATTCTGTTGGCATCGTCAGGGATCTTTCTCTATACCACTTATTGTTGGAAAAATCAGAGTATACAGAATATCAACAGTTATGAAAGCAGTATATTCAGAACAAATATCTTACAGTTTGAAAATAAAACAAGCCTTTCCGACAATCAGAAACAGAATACCGACAATGAAATGCGCCCCCAAATAGTTACTTATGCTTTTCGGCAGGTTTTTCATGACAGCGCGGTTTTATATCTTGATGGAAAAATGACCTATAATGGAACTGTTTATGAATTCGATGTAAAAAAGTTAAGAGAATTATGTGCAAGTAAGGCAAACATGGTGGATCATGGCAGCAACAGTGACGGTCATGGCCCTATGATCAGTCAGATAAATGGAAGGACACTTTTGTTATTTTACTATGGCAATGTAAATATGGGATATCAGATTGTTACTTATAAAGATATAACAGATGTAATAGAAAAAAGTCATCTGCTGTTTTTTCAGACGGGTGGATTTACTTTATCTTTGATCGTGGTGATGGGAATTATCCTTTATTTGAGCCTTCGAAAAATCACAGCACCGCTTACAAGCCTAAGAGAAGCTACGCTTCTTGTTTCTGAAGGTATTTATGATTTTAAAGTACCGTCAGAGGGAAATACAGAACTTGCGCAGGTAGGTGCAACCTTTAATTTTATGACAGGTAAAATAAAAGAACAAATTGAAAGTCTTTCTAACATAAACCGGACACAAAAACAGCTTATTGGAAGTCTGGCTCATGAGCTGAAGACCCCAATGACTGCAATCATAGGCTATGCAGATACATTGCTTACTGTGCGCCTAACCCCAGAAAGGCAGGAGAAGGCTCTGATTTATATTGAAAATGAATGTCGCAGGCTTTCAAGACTTTCTATGAAAATGCTGGAATTAACCGGACTCTACGAAGCTTCGGAAGACTCATTCAATCCAGCTGAAATACAGGTGGATAATTTCCTGAAAGAAGTAAAAGAACTTATTGATTGCAGGCTTCAAGAAAAAAACATCTCTCTTGATGTATTTTGTGAACCAAAAGAATTGGTAAAGAAGTTTGATCAGGACTTAATGATAAGTGTAGTGACAAATCTAATTGATAATGCAGTCAAAGCTTCCAGGAAAGAATCTAAAATTGTGCTTGAGGCAACCCCAGACCATCTGATGGTTCAGGATTTTGGAAAGGGAATACCGAAAGAGGATCTGGAAATGGTGACGGAACCATTTTATATGGTAGACAAATCTCGTTCCAGGGCAAAAGGAAGTGTAGGACTCGGTCTTTCTTTATGTCAGAAAATTATAGAACTGCACGATTTCCAACTGAAGATTGAAAGCAATCCGGGAAAGGGAACTACCGTCTCTGTTTTCTGGTAATCACACTAACGTTTACATATCAGTTACAAATCGCGAAAGATTTGGTGTAATGCTCGATGGTATACTTATAACAACCTTAGAAAGGAGATATTACCAGAAATGAGAAAAAACATAAAAAAGTTTGCAGGAATAGTGCTTTGTATTGGAATGTTTACAGGATGCGCACAGACCCCGGATTCTTCTTTGGTAAAGCCGAAGGGGAGCAAAGCTGTAGATGCTTATACGGAAGCGGATGATGTTAGCGGTTCTAAAGGAGAAGCATCTGAAAGCAAGAACGATGACGGTTCAGAGTCAAAGACAACCATCAGGAATCTCATCGATGCTCCTCAAAATTATAAAAGCCATGTGGAAGATGACAGTGCCAAACTCGTGGTAAATACAGATGCAAGTGTAGAAATTCCGGAAGTGGAAAAGATATCTGCTATTTCTGTCACCGCGGCAGAAGTTACCCAGGAGCTTCTAGACCGTATTACAAACGCATTCTTCTCAGAGGCAAAACTTTATACCATGGATAGTTATTATGTGAAGACAAAGGATGAAATTAAAAAAACTCTGGATGAACTAAAAGAAGACGTTGCAAACGGAAACCTGGATCCGTATAACTATGGAACAGATGATGATGGGAATTATGTCTATGATATCTATGAAGATATTGAGACATGGGAACAGGAATACGAAACTGCTCCGGAAAAGAAGACCCTGACAGAGGAAAAACCTGTTGCCGGAAATCCTTTCGATTGTATTGCACAAATGCCAGACGATTCACAATACTACTATATGATATCTTCCGATGGCTCCGATACCTTGTCAGTCAAGATCAAGAAAGCAGCAAACAAGGGCGGGGAAAAAATACCGGAGGATGCAATGTGGTGTGATTACGGATATTCTGAAGAGGAAGAAAAACCCACAGAAGAATCTATCGGGCTGTCCCTGGATGAAGCAAAAAAACTTGTAAAGGAAAAAGTTGAAAAAATGGGCATCACAGATTTACAGTTTTCTAACTGGAATTACGCGGTGTGCAAAAGTTTTGAAGGCGATAATAGTTCAGGTAATTTTGGAAATGGATATAGAATTGATTATGCACGTACCATAAATGGTGTGCCGGTAACTCAGACAATTGCAGACGGTGGGGCATTGGAAGATATGGACAGCACAATGGAAACATGGTCTTATGAAAGTCTCTGTTTCTATGTCGATAAAGATGGCATAGAAAGCATGACTTATTCAAATCCCTACACAATTGGTAAAATAAAGACAGAGAATTTAAATCTTCTTTCATTCAGCGAGGTTATGAAAATTTATGAAAAAATGATGGTGGTAACAAACGCTGATAATATGCAATATGAAAATTCCAGGGTCTATAATATTGATCGGATCGTTCTTGGTTATGCCAGAATATATGAGCCGTCTACTGACGCACACACAGGTGTTTTGATCCCCGTCTGGGATTTTTTCGGCAGCATGACTTCAGAAAGTGAATATAACGGAGAAACAGAATCAAATACCAGTAAAGATCCGAATGAAAGTTTCCTTACCATTAATGCCGTGGATGGCAGTATCATAGACCGGGATCTGGGTTACTGACATGAGACAGGTATTTGGAATTGTAAGGTACAATTTCTTCGGATTTTTACGCAATCCCAAAGTTATTTTTATATTTCTGTTAGAATTTGTACTTAGTTTCCTGCTTACAGGCAGAATCATGGTTGTAATGGAGACCTACGATACACCGGTACAGGCCATTGAACCATTTATCTGGACATTTGGGGATGGGATAGCAGTACTGTCCAGTTCGCTGCTCTTGCTTCTTATGTTTTCTGACCTGCCGAAGATGACACCTATTACTCCATACCAGCTGACCCGGACAACCAAGAGGAAATGGCTTTTAGGTCAATTCATTTATGTTATTCTTGTAACTGTTTTATATACGGTTTTGATGCTGCTGTTTACGGCCGTGCTGTGTATGAAAAAGAGTTATCCAGGTAACCTGTGGAGCGAAACTGCGGCCATGCTTGGTTATTCAGAATTAGGAAAAAACCTGCAGGTCCCTTCTACAGTAAGGGTCATGGAAAGTATCTCACCCTATGGCTGTATGCTGCAGGTTTTCTTCCTTCTGTTTTGTTATTCGCTGACCTTAAGCTTTGTAATCCTTGTAGGGAATCTCTATAAAGGGAAGACTAAGGGGATGATTTTTGGCCTTCTTTACAGTGTCTTTGTTTTTTTATTGGACCCGAAAGTACTGGCTGCAATTTTACATAAAGAAAAATACGAAATGTATCAGGTAAATGTATTAATCTGCTGGATCAGTCCTCTGAACCAGGCAGTATACGGAAAACATAACTTGGGTTATGACCCATTGCTCCCGAAAATCTCGCATTCCTATATGTTTTTTCTGGGTATTTTAGTTCTTCTTGCAGTTTTTGCAATTAACCGGATGAAAAAATATACCTTTGAATTTCTTGGAGAAAAGACATGATCGGAAGGGGGAAAACCTATGTGGGGTGAAACAAAACGTATGTTTTTTAATAAGAATTTTCTGGCAGCATGGCTGATAGCCTGCATTTCCATAGCCATTGGACAGACTTATCCCAGCTTAAAAAAAGCACTGACATGTGGTACTTTTATCAGTATACTGGAAGGTTCCTTAAAAAGTCAGGCAGTATCTTTTGCCATTCCGGTAGCAGCCGTATTGCCATGGAGTGATTCCATTCTGCAAGAATATAAAAGTGGATTTTTAAAGGAGATACTTCCCAGAACGACTCGCAGACAGTATATCGAAGGTAAAGTCTTTTCCATTATGGTATCTGGTTTTATGGTCTGGACGTTATCTATACTAACGGTACTTTTTATCAATTTTATTGTGTTCTATCCGCTGGAGATAAAGGGTGCTATTCAGAAAGATGCACTTCTGGACTTACTCATGAAGGCATTTCGGACAGGACTTATCGGAAGTATCATAAGTACTTTCGGTGGAAGCTGCGGGATTTTATGGGATTCTGCTTACATGACATATGGAATCCCTTTTGTAAGCTTTTATTTCGGAATTATCCTTCATGACCGCTATTTTAAGAATCAGATATGGTTTTATCCAGTAGAATGGATACTGGCTGATGAAAATTGGGGACCGGACAAAATAGGAGTTTGGCTATTTCTACTGTTGTTTTTATTAGTAATGCTGGGAATTCTGGGAGGTGTTTTATATGGAAGATTGGAAGAAATCTGAAGGGACATTTAATCTGGCCTGTGATCCGCAAAGAGCAAGTGGAATGATGCAGAACACCTGTGTAAAAATAGAACACGTGACCAAACGTTTCGGTGAAGACATGGTGTTACAGGAAGTAAATCTTTCCCTGAAAACAGGGAACGTCTATGGGATTGTTGGAAATAACGGTTCAGGAAAGACCGTCCTTATGAAATGCATCTGTGGGTTTCTCCCTGTAACTACGGGCACTATTTTTGTATTTGGAAAAAAAATAGGCCATGATGTGGATTTTCCTGAAAGTCTTGGAGTTATTATCGAGACTCCCGGTTTTCTTACACAATATACGGGCTTTAAAAATCTGGAGATCCTGGCAGACATGAATGGCCGGATTTCGAAGGCCGATATCCGCATAGTCTTAAAAAGGGTAGGATTGGATCCGGACATGAAGAAACCAGTCGGAAAATATTCCCTTGGAATGCGTCAACGCCTTGGTATTGCACAGGCCATTATGGAAGATCCTCTGTTTTTGATCCTGGATGAGCCGTTTAATGGACTGGATAAACATGGCGTGGAAGAAATAAGAGAACTGCTGCTGGATTTAAAAGCAGCAGGAAAAACCATTTTGCTGGCAAGCCATAATGAAGAGGACATCAGAATCTTATGTGACCACGTATATGAAATGGATGGAGGAATCTTAAGAGAAAGGACTGCCTGATAATGAGAAATTTATTTGTAAAAACGGCATTAGTATTGTGTACGACAATAATATTTCTTCCAGCTACCGTTTTTGCCACAGAGCCTCAAAACACGGAAGTTACATCTGCTGAAGAAGGATTTACGGACTCAGATCCGTCCGTATCTTATGAGAATGACAACTCGTTAACCCTTGATGAAAAAGAGGATGATTCTACGAGTACCGAACCTCCGGCAGAGGATGAAAAGACTCCTGATAAAGCTGATACCGATAAAGAAAATCCGGATCCGGATATTTTTACATCAGGAGATGACTTTGGTGATGGTTCTAAATCGAATCCTTTTCATGTTGTAATAGACAGTGATAATCCGGAGGACGGTGACGCCCCGCAGATAACAGATCCGGTTATAGACAACGGAGGGTATTCGGGCGGTGGGGGAGGAGGTAATTCAACATCAGACTCATCAAGTGAAAAAATATTACATAAACCGCAGGTATTATTAGAAGACAGCAATCTTTCAGGTGGACGATTGGAGGCTGGTTCTACAACAGAAATGTCGCTGACATTTCGAAATAAAAGCTGCAGTCAAAATGTATTTGGTTTAAAAATTTCCCTTTCTACAGAGAACAAAGGAATCGAATTTGAGAAAAACTCTTTTTATGTACAAGTCCTGGCTCCTGGTGAAGCAATTACTTTGGAACAGATGATTACTATAACAGAAAACTGTGATCCTGGCCAGGCTGTCATTACTTTTTCTCTGGATTATGAAGATTCGAAAGCAACGGCAACTACTGGTACAGAATTACTGTCTTTTCAGATCATCCAACCGGTTCGTGTTAAGCTGGAAGCTTCAGATATTCCATCTGTTTTATACACTATGGATACAGTAGAGATCCCGGTAAAAGCAATGAATCTCGGAAGAGACAAAATATACAATGCAAGTGTCAGCTTAAAGGCTGATGAATTAAGCTCAAACGATACTGCATTCTTAGGGACCATAGAGGCCGGAGATTTATCCCAGGGAAGTCTTCGCATATATGTAAAAGGAAAAACAGGAAAATGTGCAGGTCAATTAATTCTTACGTATGAGGATGCAGATGGCAAATCATACGAGGAAGAAATGAAATTTGATTCTGAAATCAAAGAAACCCAGATAAAAACTTTAAAGGTTGAAGATGACCAGGAGAAAACCAATAACTGGTGGTATTCCATAGCTGCAGTTGTTGCAGTACTGCTTATTTCCATAATCCTGATTCTGGTCAGAAAGCTTCATAAGAAAAATATCCTTCTTGAAGAAGCGAGAAAGGCGGCTTCTCATTGAAAAGAAAAAAAATAGACAGCTTTACCTTATTAGTCATACTTCTGCTGGCATTGATACTTACATTATTAGGAATGCTGCTGGCAGGCATGAAAGAAGAAAAACGGCAATTTACTGTGTTGCTCCCACTTGGAGATCTGGCTTATGATGAAGATTTTTTGCAGAAAGCGAAGAAGATAAAAGGTATAAAAGAAATCTGGCCAGTCATAGAAGTCCCGGTTGTCATCAAAATTGAAGATTATACGGAAACAACGACTTTTTCAGGAATTGATATGAATGCGTTTGGAAAAAATCCAACTCAGAATGAACTGGGGAAGATGCCGTTGTTATTGCTGGGAAATGGTTCCCTACGGGATATGAAAGACTATAATAATCATGCCATTTCAAAAAAACAACAGGAAAAATTTTTAGAGATGGGTGAAAACCTGAATATTTTTTATTCCCTGGATGAAAAAGAGAAGGATACTTCCAAAGCCACGGATGATCTTACCACTTTATCCGGCAATTCCGCAAGAGAACCGCAAACCTCATATATGCCCTGTAAAGCCGCTGTAGTAACAGAAGGCAACGAAATCTACATACCCATTTCCCAGGCACAGGATCTCTGCAGAGAAATAGGAGAGCCTTCTGAAATCAGTAAAGTATATCTAAAAATAAATGGAAAAAATAACCTGGAGAACGCAAAGAAAATACTTTCAGGAATTTAGCATAATATATAGCAAGAATTCTCCTTCCTATGCAATGAACAGAGATTTCGCTTTTAAGCTATAAATGAGCAAGTTCGTGATTTTGCATAAAAAAGACACCTTAAATCGTTTGTGTTGTACAATGAAAGTAAACAAACATTGCAACATTTACGAAAGAAGGTGTCCATCGCAAATACTATACGTCATTCTACATTCACACCAGTTTAAGAAATTAAATTTATGCAGATCTTTTTTGAACAGAGTGATCGGTCATCTCATGAGTATCCTGATCAGTATCTTTATCTCAGGTTACCATGGAAAGACTACCGACTTTGCATAAAACAGTTCCTGCCATAGAACTACCATCGCACATTTCCTCAATTCCGGGAAATGGGATGATACCCTACTGGAAAATGCTTTGAAATCCTCTATAGTTGAAATTATTTATTCAGAAGCACAGCGCACCGGAAAGCCTGTTTTTTGTATTGTGGATGATACCATAGCTTCAAAGACAAAGCCTTCGTCACAGGCTCTGCATCCAATTGAAGATGCGTATTTCCTTTGTGACTGCGGGTATGTTTCTGAAAAAATGATCAACACATTTGTACAGAAGGGGTTCCATACCATTGGAGCTTTAAAAACAAACCGCCTGCTGTACCCGTCAGGAATGAAAAAGAAGCTCAGCGAACTTGCTGCTGGATTATCGGTAACAGAGAAGGTATTTGACCTTGTGACAGTCAAAAAACGAAAGTATTATGTGTACCGATATGAAGGAAACCTGAATGGCATTGTATGTTAGGAGTCGCAACCATAAGTTCCGGATGCGGTAAACAGGTATCTTCTGAAAAAAGCAATGTTGTGGATATGCTGGAAAGTGATGATTCTGAGGTCAAAGACACCTTCCCTGATACATATAATGCAGAATCAGAATCTGGTAAAGTTAAATTTAACTGTACATTGGAATTACCGGAAAATATGAATACCAGAACAATCCAAAAAACTACCGTAGAAGGTGTACATAGCTATGACAAAGATAAAGCGTATTCCCTGCTCGCTGAAG
>OITN01000463.1_pt1 | contig 10551 bp, 4 predicted proteins | sample 1586801 | NCBI WGS metagenome assembly OITN01 (sample SAMN02674964, study PRJEB24791) | human gut metagenome, SKBSTL008 | isolation source: stool | host: Homo sapiens | place: USA | reverse complement strand
ACTCAAAGATGTTCCGACTGATGAGCTTCAGACAAAGTTTATTACAGCACTTGCAGAGATAGCCAAGGACAAAGCTAATGGCTAAAATTACAAGCTATGCAGAACTTGAAAAACAGATTAATAAAGCGTGTTCAAAGGCGGTACAGAATACATGTAATAAGTTGTTAGAAGTATTACAGCAGTACATTATGTCAGAGTATTATGATGTATTCAATCCGAAGAAATACCACAGAACCATGCAGTTTTATAGGTCAGCTATGACAGAGATGTTATCAGAGACTTGCGGTATTATATTTATGAATCCTGATGCTATGTATTATCCGATACAAAAAACTGGATGGTCATGGGATGGGGCTTTACAGATATATGAAGCAAATGAAGGCTCTCATGGAGGATGGACAACGGAAGAATCTGTTAAGCATAAGTACTTTTATGAGTTTGAAAAGTATTGTGCTAAAAATGCAGTTAAAATGTTAAAACAAGATTTAATAAAACAAGGAGTACTAATTAAATAACTGGAATAGTAGGTGTAATAGCCTACCTTTCTACTTCCTAATATCTATATCACATAGATATTTTTTTTATTTTCAGAAAGGAAACGACAATGAGCGAATTTCAAATAGGATTGGTTGCACGTCTTGACAGTTCTAAGTCTAAACAGCAACTAAATTCAGATATAGAAGCCTTGAAAAAGCAACTTACAACAGTTGAAGTTCAAACAAAATTGGGTAAAGATGTCGTTACAAATCTTACTCAACAACTTAATGCGGTTCAGATAAATCTAAACAATGTCAAAGTAGACCAGACCGCAATCAACAATATGATTTCTCAGTTTAATACGGCATTTAGTAAAGTAAACATTAATCTGGGAAATATCAATACAAATGGAGCTACACAATCTGCACAGAAAACAGGTCAGCAGATAGGTAATCAGCTCGGCAATTCTATTAATCAGAGTCTACAGGCAAATCTTAATCATGTCAAACAAGATATTCAGAATATATTTTCTTCATTTTCAGTACAAAAATTAAACAACGCTGATATATTCAAGAACTTTAATCTCAATAGAGCAAAGATTGATCCGTCCGTAACAAAAGACGTACAGTCTCTAACAGCAGAAATTAACAAACTAGCTCGTGAAGCATTAAAAACTAACTCTGACAGTGCATGGGAAGGCATTACACAGAAGATAAGCAATCTTTCTGATGTACTTAATAAGTTTGGAGCTACAAGAGATTTAAGTAGCTTTAAAGAGCAGATGGACTTACTTGATTATTTTCAAGGAAAGAAAATCTTTGTAGGTGACAAAGCCGAAGCAATACAAAACACTGGAATGTCAATACGTGAGCTTAATAATCAGTTCAGAAACCTAGGTGTTACATTTACAACAATAGAGAATGGCTCAACAAAACTCGATGAGATTTGGAGTGAGTTATTTAATATCAAGCCTAGTTTTCAAGGTATTGATTCGTTTGGTGGTCAGATAAACGCGGTTGTAAATGAACTTAAAATAGCCAAAGAAGCTATGTATGGTGATAGTAATTTGATGCCTGCTCAAAGAACAGGTGCGACTACCACATACTTAAACGCATGGCTTGAGATGTTGGAAAAGCTCTCTCAAAGGATTGAAATACTTAAGACAGAACAAACTAATTTACAGAATCAGATGGCACAAGCATCTAATAATGCCACTAATGCTGTCGTTGCTAATCAGCAGAAACAACAGCAGGCATATCAGCAGACAGGCAGTGCAATTCAAGCAGTTACTTCTAATACATCTGTTATTGGTAATATACCAAAAGAAGCAAGTGATATTGGAGACGCAAAAAATCAACTTAGTCAGTTATTACAAAATGAAAAAGCTGTAATTGCCACAACTCAACATTTTGATAATGATGGTATGATGCGAACTTTTACACTGAATGTAAAACGTGCGACTGGTGAAGTAGAGTCTCTTAACTATGCTTTTAGAAAAGTAACAGATAACAATGGAAATGTTATTGATACATATTTTGAGAACACAAGCTCTCATCTCAATGATTCAGGAGCTATTAAGCAGATAGACGCTATTGAAGAAGCATTCTCTGATTATACAACAGAGATTGCTAAATTCAAGTCAACAAATGCTGAAATACTTAGTGGTCTTGATACACCATTAAAAGATTTTGAGACTAAACTTGCAGGACTGAAAACAGGTGCAAGTACAGTCAATGAAGTCAAGAGTGCATTTAATTCACTTAATACGGAAGCTGCCAAGATTACACAGAATTTTAGTAAACAGCTTAGTCCTATTGATCGAGCAGTATCTAAAATTGCAAATGGTGAAGAGACTATTAAGGGATTACATGCAGAGCTGAAAGGACTTGATAATACACCAAAGGATTTATCAAAAGAACTTAATCAGTGTGCAAAAGCATTGCAGAAAGTCAAGGATATTGAAGCTAATGAAGGACGTACTGAAAATTGGTCAAAGGCTTATAAACAGTGGGCAGAATCAATTGATACAGTAACATCAAAGATTAAGACTCTTAAAAAGGAACAGTCTAATGTTGCTTCTACACAAGTATTTAATACAAGTGACTTAAAAGCCAATAATATAGCTTATATGAGTAAGGTTCATAATACCATTGAAAAGCAGATGGTAGAGATAAACCGACTCGCTAATGCTAATGGTTGGTCTGATGTAAAGGTTACTGGTGTTGAAGAAGCAAGCGGTAAGATACAAAAACTCACTCTTACAGTGCGGGATGCTGAAGGTGCTTTAAAGCAATTCAACATGCAACGTGAGAAGAGACAAGGAAACGGCAAGACACAAGCAGGACTTGTACAGACTGGTGATGTAAAGGTACTTGAAACTGCGGTACAGTATGCAGAAAAGCTCAAATCTATTGAGACTTCTATGGGGCAGTTTGGAAACACTACTACTTCTATTACAAATCTTGAAAACTCCTTTACAAAATTAGGACTTTCTACTGATGAAGTAAATTCCAAAATGGAAGCAGTTAAGACTGAATATGCTACTTTGCAGAATATGATGAGTAATGGTGCAAGTGGTAATGAGATAGTAAATCAGTTTGAAAAAGTGAACAGTGTATTAAAAGAAACACAGAACTCTTTGAAACAGACCAAAGCGGAATATAGTTTACTTGCAACAGAATATCAGAGATTAACACTTGCAAACTACATAGAAGAGTGGAATCAGAAAAATACTGCTGCGACTCGTGAGGTTATAGCACAGAATGAAATCTACATTTCTTCGCTTCGTGATTTAGATGTTGCTATGACAAAAGTTGAGCATAATAATATAGCTACTTCATTTAAGCAGACAGAAAATTCAATGCGAGCTTTAAATAAACTGGGAGCAAGTTTTTCAAATCAGCTTAGACAAGCTATTGACTCATTTAAGGTGTGGGTATCAGCTACAACAGTTGTTATGGGTGCAGTTAATCTCATAAGACAGATACCAACAGTTGTTAATGAACTTGATACTGCATTGGTTGATTTGAGAAAAACTACCACTATGACAGATGCACAGTTAAAAGAGTTTTATACAGATGCACCTAATATTGCAAAGCAAATGGGTGTAGGTACTAAAGCTATTATTGAGCAAGCATCGGCATGGTCACGTTTAGGATACAGCTCAAAGGATGCTGCTACAAAGATGGCTAAGTATTCTGCTATGTTCAAGACTATTTCTCCTGGCATGAATCTTGATGACGCAACTGATGGTCTTGTGTCAGTAATGAAGGCTTTTAATATTGGTAATGAGAATGTGGATGATGTTGTTGACGGAATTATGTCAAAAATCAACATCATTGGTAATACTCAAGCTGTAGATAACAGTGATATAGTAAACTTCCTAACAAGGTCATCAAGTGCGATGGCAGAAGCAAACAATACTCTTGAACAGACAATAGCCCTTGGTACTGCTGCGACAGAAATCACAAGGGATAGCGATTCCGTAGGAAATGCCCTAAAAACAATTTCTATGCGTGTGCGAGGATATGATGAAGAGACAGAAGCCTACACTGGTGATGTAGAGCAATTAAGCGGTGTAATTGCGAATCTTACAAAAACAGCAAAAACACAGGGCGGTATTTCGCTTTTTACAGATAGTTCAAAGCAGACATTTAAGAGTACATATGAACTCTTGAAAGAAATTTCTCAGATATATTCACAGCTTTCAGATAAGAACCAAGCACAGTTACTTGAAGCGTTGGCAGGAAAGCGTCAAGGACAGATCGTAGCTTCGATCATAGATAATTTCTCTGCGGCTGAAAAGAGTATGAACTCAATGGCAAATTCAGCAGGTAACGCACAAGCCGAGATGGATGTTGCTATGGATTCTATTGATGCTAAGGCTAATAAGTTGAAGCAAACTGGTGTTGCAATATCTGAAAATCTCTTATCACGAGATAATGCAAAGACAGTACTTGAAGTTGCAAATGGTATAGCCGAAGGTTTTGAGCTTGCTACAAAGCACTTAGGACTATTTAAGACAGCATTATTAGGTCTTAGTGTTGTCGGAAGTGTAAAGAATATAGGTCTTTTTAAGACAACAAAGAATGATAGTGAGACTTCATTATCAGGTCAGAAAATCGTAACGGCATTTACATCAAGAAAGATAGCACAGGAAGAAGCCGCTAAACAAACAGCACTTGATATAGAGTGTTTACAGAGATATGAAGCAGAATGTCAAAAAGGCTCTGTATCAACAGAGACATTTGCAACCACAATGAAAGGTGCATCTGTTGAAGCTCAAAAGTATGCAGTAAATATCAAGAATGGCACAGGTTCAGCACAGACATTTGCCACAAATCAGAAAGCAATTCAAACATCTGTTACTAAAACTGGTGTAGCTTCAAAAGTTGCAGCAGTGGGACTTAATATTTTTAAGACAGCACTGAATATGGGTATAATGCTTGGAGTATCAGAGCTTATTACTGGTGTAATAGAACTTGCTACATATTCAGATAAACTTGCTGATAGCGCACAGTCGCTTGGTAATGATTTTAAAGATTCAGAGAATGATATTTCTGATTATAAGGACAGAATCCAAGAGCTTAATGATAAGATAAATGACTCTTCTACACCATATGCAGACGTTATTCAAGCTCGTAAAGATTTAATGACCATACAGAATGAAATGATTGAAAAGTATGGTGATGAAAAAGGTGCGATAGAGGATATTACCAATGCAATCAAAGGTCAAGCTGATGCGTTTAATAATCTTAATATGACACAGTATAATAAGATGGTTAACGATTTCAATAAGACTGGCGGTATTGTTGGTAAAATTCAAAATGCTTTTGTAGGCTCAAACTTTGAGCAGATGAAGAAAGATGAAAAATCTTATTCAGATAAAATTGATATGAGCTACAATTCAGAGCTTGATAATTATATCAAGAGTCTGGGTGCTAAACAAGTTATATCTGATAGAGGTTCATATTTTGAATTAAATGGTGCTCTTGAAGAAGTATATGAGAAAATGCAGAGTATTCAAGAGGTTGCTAATCAATTAGGCGAAGATAAATATGCCAATAGATTATCAGACCAGATAAATGATGCGCAAGAGCTTACTGATAAGTATAAAGATATGTATGATGCGTATGTGCTTTATGAGCAAGTATTGAAAGATACTGATTATTCAAGTGCATATCAAAAGGCTATGTCGGATTATCAGAACTATCAGAAACAAGCAACAGAGAATGGTCTTGATTCAGAAGAAGCAAAGAAAGCATCGGAACAGTACGCTCAGAATATGTCAGAAGCCATACAGAAAGCTCTTGAAAATGGCGATGATGAAGTTGCTAATTATTTTGAGAGTTTATATCCTGACCTTCAATCTGTTGTCGAAACATGGAAATTCAAAGCTAAAATCACACCAGAATGGGATGATGGCTCGAAGAATGACAAGTACGACAAAAAGACCGATAAAGAGATGAAAGAGGCTCTTGGTGCATTCAATAATGCGGAAGAGATTAAGAACTTCAACTCTGAAACGGCAACAGAAAAACAGAAAAATGCAATGACAACATTGCAGAAAATTGCCGAGCAAAATTTCCACAATGATATTGATGCTTTGGTTGATGCTGCGGTTCAGTTATATGATTTTAAGACGCAAGGTGAACAAGACTTTATTAATAGGATAAATGGCAAATCGTTAAATAATAATGTTCCAGATAATCTTACAGCTGGTGCATCAGCAGCTTTATCCAATGATTCAAGATTTAATGAAAGCGAAGCTATCAAATTTTATAAATCTCTTAGTGAAGAACAACAGAAACTTGTTAATAACCAAGCATTTGTAGATGCACTTAACGAACAGAACGATTCATTAAAGGATGGAAAATGGTCTGCTGATAGTTATGCAAATGCTCTTAAAGAAGTTGAAAATGCTGAAAATACAGAGTCTAGTATCCCTTCCTTCTCTACTCTCTTTGATGGTTCAGATTTTGGTGATCGTATTTCGTATCTTAGTCAGCAATTTCAGAATGGTAAAATTTCAGCACATGATTATTTCCAGTCGATTCGTGATGAATTAGCTAATACCGATTTTAGTGAGTTTACGGATCAAGCTGCGGCTGCACAACAATTCTTTACGGATTCCACACAGCAAGTAGCTTCTGGTATGTCAGACCTTATTAATAGTTATAATAAGGGAGAAATATCAGCTACGGAATATCTTGATGGATATACTTCTATGGCTGAAACGTTGTCTGCTCTTACGGATGATTTACAAAATAATTCAGCAGCATGGAACGAAAATGGAGAAGCTATATCCGATGGAACAAATCAAGCTCTTGATAATGCTCAGAGTGACCTAGCTTCAGCTATTGAAGGCATTAATCAGTATCAAGACAGTATCTATTCGCTTGAACAGATTACAAGTGGGGCTATTACGGCTGGTTCAGATGAGTTTACTGCTCACGCACAGGTTATTGCAGAAGATTTAGCTTATATTGTTCAAAATGGCGGTTATATGGCTGACCAGATTGCAAGTACTATGGGAACAACCACTTCCGAGATTGCAAATAGTCTTACTAATAGTGTAGATAATCAAGCTTTAGCATCACAAGCAATAGCAGGTAATACTAACGCTTCTATTGAACAGATGGCAAATGCTGTAAGTACATTATTTGCTGAACTTGGTAGTCAGATAGGCAATTTCAAAGCTACAATAAATTTTGCTCCAAAAGTAAATGGAGTTGAACATTTCTCAGCTATTAAAATTGGCGGTAAAGAGATTGTTGGTGGTGATATTCCGAATCTAACTTATGATATTAAGGGAAGTTCTTCTTCTCTTAAATCAATTGGCTCTGCTATATCTAGTTTTGGTAAAGTTTTATCTTCTAATATAGCAGCACAAAAAGTAGATTATAAGAAATTCAGTACTACTCCAACAGATTCAAGTGGTAAGGAACGAAAGTATACTCCTAGTAAAGGTGTAACCAATAACTATAACAATAAGCTAAAAAATAATAAATCTTCTGGCAAATCTGGCAAATCTGGTTCAGGTGGTAAAAATTCTGGCGGCGATGCCGAAAAGCAGAACGAAGAATATCTTGACAAATTCATGGCTTATCAGAAAGCTCTTCTCGAAGCAGGTAAGATAACATATCAGCAGTATTCACAGTATGTTTCTGATGAACTTGAAAGAATGTATAAGAATGGTAAAATTTCTGCTAGTAAATACTATTCTGCTGTCAAGGACATGATTGATGAGCAAAAATCTATCTATGATGCTGCACTTAAAGGTGTCACAAAACTTCTCGATGACGAAATTGATAAATGGAAAGATAAGATTGATGTTATTGAGAAGAATAATGATAAACTTAACGAACAGAAAGATAAATACGACTCTATCTTATCAGCAATTCAAAAAGTATATGATGATGAAATCAAAAAAGCTAATAAGAAAAAAGATTCTATTCAGGATGTCATTGACGCTATGTCTGATGAAAATGATGAATATGAACGTCAGAAAAAGTTACAAGAAGCTATTTACAATTTAAATAAAGCAAATTCTCAAAAGACAAAATATCTTTTAAAGGATGGCCAATTTGTATATAGTACAGACAATTCTGCTATTCGTGATGCTCAAGATTCATTACATGATGCACAATATGATGTAGATGTTGCTAATTTAAAGAAACAACAAGACGATATTGATAATTATATTGATACTCTTAATGAGTTTAAAGATAAGTGGAATGAAATATCCGATGCTTTTTCAGAAGCACAAGATACTATGAATCTTAAGCAATATTTAGGATCAGAATATCAACGTATAATTCTTTCAAATAATCTTGCAGATATTGAAAATTTCAAAAATCAATATGTTGCTATTGAATCACAAATTAATAGTAATGAACAACTAAAAACAAGCTATGAAGAAAAAGTTGATTATTATAATAATTTAAAACAGCAATGGGAAGATTGTACTTCTAAATACGATGATGAAAAGAATAAACTCTACGCTTCACAAATTCTTGGTGCAAATTGGGAAGCTGAAGTACTAAGCGGTAGACAACAGACACTTGCTAATTTCACATCAGAATATGAGAGACTTTGTCAGAGACAAGCCGATGCTGCTGTAAATGCTGCCAATACGGAAGTACAAGCTGCAAAAAAACGCTGCGGCTGGTATTGCCTCTGCTTCTTCAAGTGTTGCAAGTTCTGGTGGAGGTAGTAGCTCAGGTGGTAGCTCAGGTGGTAGTAGTTCATCAACACACAAAGTAACTTATGATAAAAATAATAACCCGAATAAACCTGCGCTGAAGTCTAATGATTATTGGACTTATGAGAAGCTAAGTAAAAAAGGTTATAGCACAAGCGGTCAGGCATCAAGCCAAATTAGTAATTATGCTTCCAAGGGTGCAAATGGTTTTACGCAAATCGGTAACAAATATTTTATCGTTAAGTGGATTGCAAATGCTGGTTCTCCTGCTAATGCTTCAAAAGCAAAGAACAAGCTTGAAAAAGATCATCCTAAGAAAATAGGTAAATATGGTTATGCTAAACGTTATCATAAAGGTCTTGAGCTTGGTAAGATAGAGGCTCTTCCAAAGATAAAGCCTTTGATTTGGTGCAGGATATAGGTACTAATGGGCTTGAAGCTGATGAAGTACCGATTATCGCAAAAAAAGGTGAAGCTGTTCTTACTGAGGAACAGATTGAAAATCTTGCTAAGACATTGCATTTAGTTCCAGTTCAGAATGAAATTATGGAGAAAATGAGTAAAATTAGTCTAGGTGATCTGCCAATGAATACACCTAAGATGAATTTTGATGCTAGTAAGGTTGGTCAGAATGTTACTAAGAATAACTTTGCTCCAAGCGTAAATATTACATTTAATTGTCCTAATTTGACGAATGAGAGTGGTGTTCAATATGTTGAGAAAGCTATGGATAAATATATGAATAAATTTGCTAATGACTTTTATCAGGTTTCTCTTCATTATGTAAATAGGAAACAATAATTATAGTAATACATAGTATTATGATTAAAAAGACAATAGGACTTGGCTTATGCTAAGTCCTATTTTAATTTGGAGGGTACATGACAGAAAATAAAATAATACCTTTTTGGTTAAAACTTAATATGACAGTAAAAGAAGCATCTGCATACTCTGGGATAGGTGAGAAAACACTTCGTATTATGCTATCTCAAAGAGGGTGTTCTTTCCTATTTAAAATAGGAAACAAGAATATGGTTAAGCGTAAGGAATTTGAAAAATATCTTGATACAGTACATTTTGTATAGTTTTACATGACATAATTTATGTGATATAATCATATGGATTATGCTCATAGAAAGGAAATAGATGGGCAAGGATCTAAAAGGAAAAGAGCTTGGACACGGAATATGTCAGAGAAAAAATGGAAGATATGATGCAAGATTTGTAGACCGATTTGGAAAAAGACAATCTATATCTGGAAAAGACTTAAAAGACGTTAAGCGAAGATATAACGAAGCTTTATATGAGAATGAAAAGCAAATTAATATAAAGCAGAGTATCATACTTGACGAATGGTACAGTGAATGGATGAATGTATACAAATTTGATGTAATACGAGAGAACACCAAAAGGTACTACAATCAGATTTATAAAAAGCACATATCCCCGACACTTGGTAAGCTGAATTTAACAGATATTGACCAACTTACAATTAAAAAGCTAATAAAAAAGCTTAAGCAAGATGGTTATGGTTATGAGACTCAGAATAAAGTTAAAGTGGTTCTCATAGACATTTTCAATAAAGCTCTTACAAATGAATATATAAGGAAAAATCCCGCAAAGGGGATTTCCGTAAAAAGAGACGAAAAAAAGGAGGTTAAAGTTCTTTCAGAAGAAGAACAGATATTATTCCTTGATTGTGCAAAAGGAACATTTTATAATAATCTGTTTGTCGTGGCAGTTTCTACTGGTATGAGAATAGGAGAGCTGGCAGCACTTAGATGGTCAGATATTGATTGGGAGACAAATGTTATAAAAGTAACGAGAACACTTGTATATCAGAAATATGAAGGTGATGAACAAAAAAGCTT
>OITN01000461.1_pt1 | contig 10591 bp, 9 predicted proteins | sample 1586801 | NCBI WGS metagenome assembly OITN01 (sample SAMN02674964, study PRJEB24791) | human gut metagenome, SKBSTL008 | isolation source: stool | host: Homo sapiens | place: USA | reverse complement strand
GGAGATACGATCGAGACAGAAGAAGTAGCGTTTGTACCAATGACAAAAGAAATTGATGATGAGACAGCATACAATGCATTTGGGACGATCACATCAAAGAGCGGAAATAACTATGTTATTGTCGTGAAATCAGAAAAAGAACTGACACAAGACAATTTAGAAACTGTCGCTGAAGCAGTGAAAGAACAGGTAAAATAAAACATATGATCGTGGAGGCAGAGATGATTTTAATTAAGAATGCAAGAGTGATGGATCCAGAAAGCGGATTCGATCAGGTAACAGATATTTTATTAGACGGGAAGAGGATCAGACAGATCGGTAAGGTAGATGATGTCTCTGGCATTGAACAGGTCATTGATGCTTCCGGGATGATCGCAGCCCCTGGATTGATCGATGTACATGTACATTTCCGCGATCCGGGATTTACATATAAGGAAGATTTACAGACAGGTTCTGCTGCGGCAGCAGCTGGTGGATTTACGACGGTAGTATGTATGGCAAATACAAAGCCTGTCGTGGATTCTGTGGATATTTACAAAGAGATCGAAGACAGATGTGAACAACTTCCGATCAAAGTATGGCAGGCAGCAGCTGTGTCCAAAGGATTTGAAGGAAAAGAATTAACAGACATGGATGCACTCTATGAAGCAGGGGTTCGTGGATTTACAGACGATGGAATTCCACTGATGGATGAGAAGCTCGTAGAAGAAGCCATGAAGAAAGCCAAAGAATTAGATGTACCGATCAGTCTTCATGAAGAAGATCCTGCATATATTAAACAGCCAGGAGTGAACCAGGGAAAAGTCTCCGAACAGTTAAATTATGGTGGAGCTTCTTACCTGGCAGAAGCCGTGATGGTAAAGAGAGACTGTGAATTAGCAGTCAAAACAGGAGCGAAAGTCGATATTCAGCATATCAGCTCTGGTGTTGCGGTAGATTACGTGAAAGAAGCCAAAGAAAAAGGTGCGAATGTTTACGCAGAGGCGTCTCCACACCATTTCACGTTGACAGAAGAGGCCGTATTAAAATATGGAACACTGGCAAGAATGAACCCGCCACTGCGAACAGAAGAAGATCGTCAGAGGATCATCAAAGGATTACAGGAAGGTACGATCGAGATCATTGCGACAGACCACGCCCCACACTCCAAAGAAGAGAAAGACAAACCATTAGATCAGGCACCAAGTGGCATTACAGGAATCGAGACATCGCTGGCACTTGGAGTCACAGAACTTGTGGAGAAAGGATATCTTTCTATGATGCAGCTTCTGGAGAAGATGACGGTCAATCCAGCAAAACTATATAATATGGAACAAGGAAGATTGCAGGAAGGGAAACCTGCGGATGTTGTCTTGTTTGATCCAGAGGAAGAATGGGAAGTCAAGGAATATAAATCCAAAGCAACGAACTCTCCATTTACAGGATGGAAATTAAAAGGAAAAGTAAAATATACGATCTGTGATGGCAAGATCATAGAATTATAATGTATACAAGAAGAAAACAAAATCATTAAGAATTATGTAGAAGAATCTTAAGATTTTGTTTTCTTTTTTGATGCTTTTTCTTTGTATAATAAAGTTGAAAACAATAAGATAGGAGACAATAAGAGAATAAGGAGGAACAAAGATGAGAAAGTGTGGAAAAGGTACTTTACTATTGATGAGTGCTGTTATGGCAACATCGTTGTTTACAGGGTGTGGGAAGGGTAAGAGTAGTCAGGCACAGAAAAATGAAGTCTATGCAACGATCAAAAAAAGCGATCAGTCAGCATCTGCAGCACAGATCTGTGCCTGGCTTTCTTACAGGGCAAAAAATAATAGGTTGTTTCAGAATGAAGGAATAGAATTGTCGTATTGCTCAGATAACCTTGCCGTATTTTCAGACTCTGTTGGAAGTGTGATCTATGATAGAACAAAGAAGAAAGTCATTGCTGCGGTAGATCTTGACAAAATCGGATGTGATCATTTCTACAGTGAAGGAGATGAAGAAAATCCAGGACTTGAGACGGCTATAAAGGTGTCAAAAGATCAGAAATGGATGATCATTTACAATCAATTACAAGGAAAAGTAAACGGAAATATTTATGCATATTCGCTCAAACGGTGTGATAACATGAAACTTGCAAAAATCACGCCATCCAAACAGATCAGTGAAAAAGACAAATTGTATCAGATGATCATCAAAGATCATAAACATACACAAAAAGAATCGGACAGTATACCTGGAAAGATCGGAGATAAGATCCGTGCAATGGATGTTTCAGCAAGTAAGTATGCATATCAGTGGAAAGATTCCAAAGGAATCAGAAAACAATCGGTGTTAGTGGTAGACAAAGACGGCCTAAAACTATATACTTTATCAGGAAAAGAAAACCAGCCAGACATACAAAGTGAAATGGTAGATCTTAAAACATCCGACAAAATAAAACTTAATACCCAACTTCCAGAATACGAATATACAGGGAAAGACTTAAGGATCAAGGCAGTCTTTGATGAGACAAAAAAGAAATCTGACGAAGATAAAGAAGAAGGACTTGTTACAATCCCAATGCTGAATATTTATAAGATCGTTGAAACAAAATCCGGAGCAGAAGTTTATGCGAACTTCTGGAGTGAAACATATTATCGTTATGGAAGTCTGTTAAAGAACTACTCTGGTGGAAGTTATCCAGGGGTCATGTATCTGAAGAAAACAAAAGACGGCTATCGAGTAACCAAGACAAGATACGCAGAAGATGGAGAATCTCTGGAGAGATCGATCTGGAAGTTATGTAAAGGATATCCTGATGTTGCAATAAGGATGATGAAGGATTCTGTCACACAAAATCAGAGAAAGAAAGTCTTACAAGAATATGTTAGTCAGAATAAATTAAAGATCAAAGCTTACAAAGAGTATGGATGGCAGTATGTAAATTTATAAAGAAGGGGTAAGTAAAGAATATGAAACTTACATTGAAAAAAACGATCGCAAGTATCTTGTGCATCAGCATGATCCCATCTATGATGACAGGATGCAAAAAGGAATCGACATCATACAGCCATACAGATTTTGCAATGGGAACTGTAACGAACATTACACTCTATGGAACAAGCGATGATCTGGAACAGACAGAACAAAAGATCATCGACATGGAAAAGAAACTTGAAAAACAACAATTGTCATGGAGATTAAAAAGTTCCCAGGTTTCAAAAATCAATCAGAAATTAGAACAAAACAACGGAAAAACAAAAGTCACAGGGAATCTTAAAAACTGGTTACAACAAGCGATCAAGATCAGCCAGGACTCCTATGCAGACGGAAGAAACACGGTAGATCCAACGATCGGAGCATTAACAAAACTCTGGGATTTTGAATCAAGCGATCCCAAAGTACCAGATGCAAATAAGATCAAGAAAGCGATCAGCGGAGATCTGTCAGAAAACAGCCAGCATGTCACAGTCAAAGACAACGGAGAAATCCTTGCATGCGACAAAAATACCAAGATAGACCTTGGAGCCTATGGAAAAGGAATCGGAACCGACGAAGCCATCAAGATGATCAAAAAAGACAAAGAAATCACAGGAGCCATGGTAGCTCTAGGAGGAAGCATTGTAGTTTATGGAGAAAAATCTGACGGCTCCGACTGGAACGTAGGGATCCAAGATCCAAACGGCAAAGACGGAGAAGTACTAGGAGGGATCAAAGTCAAAAGCGGCACAAGCATTTCAACATCTGGAGATTATGAAAAAACATTTACAGATAAAAAGACAGGCAAACGCTACTTCCATATCTTAGACTCCAAAACAGGATACAGTGTAAAAACAGATATCAGATCCTGCACGATCATCTGCGATTCAGGACTCAACGCAGACGGATTATCTACAGCATGTTTCAGTTTAGGAGTAAAGAAAAGCCAGAAATTGTTAAAGAAATATAATGCAAAGGCTGTTTTTGTAGATAAAAACAATAAAGTATATGTAAGCGATGGAGTGGAATTTACATTAACAGCAAAAAATTATAAAATTGTATGAGTTGAAGGTCGTCGAGTATTTAGAGAAAAAATAAAAGATAGCATGTGAGCAACACGAATTCCATTGACGGAGTTTTGACAGAACGCTTATCCGCTGGATCTCCTGCGATAACTCGCGTTGAAAATTACTGAAACCAGTAGTCTTTGACGCTCAAACAATCGCCCGATCCAGCTGCAATGTCATTAAGTTAAGAATCAGTATTGTTATCTCATCAACAGATATTCATTATGTCTGTTGGTGAGATTTTTATTTTCTGCATTCCAAAAAGACAGATTGATTTCTGCCTACAAAAAGATTATATTAAAGTTGATGTTAGTTGTGTCTGAAAGTGGTAAAAACACTCTGATGTCTGGACTTATCTCGTTTAAAGGATCGTCCATCCCTGATCGGAGTCATTTCCATTAATATATGCCCTTCTACATCATTTGGAGTTTTTGCATTTCGGAGATAGTCCTTGCACATTTGGAGTGCATTGGTCATATTCGGCTTATATTGATACTTTCCACGATCTCTTTTATATCGCAAATGTTGGGTGATCGTGGTCGTAAAGTTATAAAAGATCATCTTGGCCCATATCTCCTGTTGCAAAAACTCTATTTTTTTTGAATGAAATTCCAGAAGATTGGCAGAATACTTGATCAAACGAAAAGATGTTTCTATTTTCCAGCGTATACAATAAAGTTTTTTTAGTGTTTCTGGTGGAAATTTATTTGCTGGCAGATTCGTGATCAGACATTCTTTCTGTCCATTCGGAAGTACGATCATCACAAAACGCAATGTCATTTTTACATAAGGGTGTTCTTTGTTTATAAAATAGGGTGAATTTCTTGTAGCGACCCTTTTATAAAGCTCTGGATTAGCTTTTGTCCTTTTGTTTTGTGTTTTCGTATAAATATAGGTAACTGTTTTATCAAAAGTACCATCTCTTGGAAATGGATATCCTTTGATCATACTGCCCTGTCCAAAATCTTCTCTTGCACGGATCAGGAAATAGTTTCCATCATGTTGGATCTGTGCCATCAGCAGATAACTTTCATAGCCACGGTCTGCGATAAACAGAGCTTTCTGTGGAAAATTTTTACGTTCCAACATCACAGAAAATACGAGAGTTTCACTATGTGTTCGAAAAGGTTCGATATAAGCATCACAGTATCTTTCATTGATAAGATCATAGATACAGGAAACATGAAACTGATAAGCAGGTCGGGTACAGTCTTTATTGGTACGTACGCGTGCGTATTCTTTATTTTCATTTATTCTGTCCATAGGGACCGTGACACCAGTACCATCAACAGATAAAATATGAAGATTATACAAAGTTTTATCTGGAAACGGGTCATTAAATCTGTAAAAAAGAGTTTGAAATGCAGACAATTTTAATTTTTTTTGCTGTTGAAGAAATGCAGAAGTAGTTGGAGTTTTTTCAACTTTTGGAATGTAGCGTTTTATGCAACGGCCAATGCTGCCAGCATCATAAGTAACAATCGTATTAATGGTATCTTGAAAGGATAGTTTTCTTTTTCTTGTAAAATCTTTTTCTGGATTTTTAACATACGAATCTCGATTTTTAGCCATATCATTTAATATAGTTAAATAACGTTTTTTTACTTTCTGTGCATACTTCATAATCATTCACCTCCTACCTAATACATCACTCTTTATCCTGAGTTTGTCAATATATAAAAACAGAGATAAAAGATAAATTTAAAACTTATCTTTTATCTCTGTTTTTCTTAACTTAATGACATTGCGATCCAGCTGCGATTCTATCAAAACTCCTATGGAATTCGATCGTTGCTCACATGCTATCTTTCATTTTTTCTCTAAATACCTGAAGACTTTCAATCATAAAATTAAGAAAATTCAAGCTGGTGGACGTATGTTGGACGTTATTGGTTTTCAGGTTATGTTGCGGCAGACAGGAAATTATAATAAATACTCATACATGACCAACACTACTTACAGATCACAACTTGAAATTCTCTCGATCTGTAAGTATACAATTAATAATATAAGCAATTCCATCACGAGTATTCGCACGTGTCTGGTAAACACAGATATTGCGGATCATATCACAAGCATTCTCCATAGCAACGGAATGAATACCAGGGATAGATAACATAGAATAATCATTTTCACTGTCACCGATCGCGATGATCTCTTCTGGTTTTAATCCATCTTTTTTTGCATAATCTAGTAAAGAGCTTCCTTTCTGAGCATTGATAGAAGTAATCTCAATATCCGTTGGAACCGTAGATACAACAGCAAGTCCCGGAATCTTTTCGAGTTCTACACGTAGTTTCTTTAGGGATTCATGATCTGGAGAGTTTGATGTGATCTTTAGGATGCGGTGGTCACTGTTTAATAACGCCTCCTGACCATCAACAAAGATAACATCATCAACTAACTCACGGTAATCATCTAAAGTATATTTCATATCTGGGTGATTGACCTGAATGGCAGGAATGAATACATCTCTTGTATAAATTTCACGTTCTTCTAATGGAAGAAGAGAAATACGTCCTTCTGTTGTAAATAATGCAGGTTCCATTCCGTATTTATTAAATGCATCAAAAATGGTGCGGACAGTTTCTTTATCAAGAATATGCTCGAATAAAAGATTTCCATCTTTATCAAAAGCACAAGCTCCATTACTGCAGATTAAGTCGCATTTTAATCCGGCTGCTTCCACAAGACCGCGTGCATTTGGATATTCACGTCCTGTGTTGATAATAAAATTGATACCATTTTCCTGAGCTCTTTTGATCGCTTCGACATTGATCGGGGTAATCTGACGATAGCTGTCAAGAAGAGTACCATCCATATCGGATGAAATTAATTTAATCATGTGATAGCCTCCTGTATTGGGTGTAATTTCTTCTCATCTTTATAGTATCACAATTGGAATAGATAAAACATTCCAAATTGCTTTAAAATATATTTCAATGATCATTGTTTGGAAAGAATCTGTTCCAACACGATTGCAACGCCATCGTGATCGTTATCTGTTGTGTGATGGAGACAAATCTCCTGAATGATATCATCTGCATTTCCCATGGCAATGCTTTCGATATAAGGAAGTCCAAGCATAGAATAATCATTTTCACTGTCACCGATCACCATGGTATCTTTCAGTGAAATCTGATATTTCTCAGTATAAAAATGAACGGCTGCACCTTTTAATGCATTTACAGCTGTGATATCGAGACGATATGGACTCTGATGGGATACTGCAAAGTGTGGGACCTGCGTATGAAGGCTGTTTGTAAGCTGTTCAAGTTTCTGCTGGTCTAAGGACTGTGTCGTGATTTTAATGATCTGTGGATTCTCAGAAAGAAGAAGTTGTCCATTATCATAAAAATGAGCATTTTCAAGTCGTTCACAGATATAAGATTCTTCATCTAGTGTTTGACTTGGAAATTCTTCTCTCAAAGCGGGAACAACTTCAGAAGACAGATAATTTGCATATCCTTCCTTGGAACCCAAGACACATAATCCACGAGTACTGTGGATCTCATAAAAAGTACGACAGGAACCGAAGATCCGCAGCATCTCAGGGATACGTTTGGTTGGAATATAAGAAGCATGCAGCTGGTGCCCAGAAGTATCAAAGATGCAGGAACCGCCAAAACATGCGATATCACAAGAAATATCGTATGCATCGAGGAGTTTTTTGGCATCAAAATAATTCTGTTCCGTATTGATCAAAAGACGGAGTCCCTTTCTTTGAATTTGTTTGATCGCACGGAGTGTACGATCACTGATTTGTTGTTTGCTGTTAAGCAGTGTTCCGTCAAGATCAGAAACGATCAGCTTTATCATCTTGCCGTCCTCCTTTGTTTTCTAATTATATCTAGGTTAATCGTAACATAAAAAAGCATAAAAATATAGTAGAAAACAGGGTTGAGGCAAAAAGTTGATTTGTGTATAATATGATGTAAGTGTCAATAAGTATAAATTGCGTTTGTGCTTGCACAAATAAGTATAAATTCTCAGAGGTAACGACAGATGAAAGATTATGTTGCATTTGATCTGGAGACAACGGGGTTATCCCCAGATTCAGATCAGATTATTGAAATTGGAGCTGTTAAGATCAGAGATGGGAAGATCAGTGGAAAGTATAACTGTATCATTCATCCAGAGATCGAAGTCAGTGATTTTATCATCAATTTAACAGGAATCAGCAGGGATATGTTAAGGAAGGGAATTCCACTGAAAGAAGGTGTTGAGGAATTTTTGGAATTTAGCGGGGATCTTCCGGTTCTTGGACATAACGTCATGTTTGACTATAAGTTTATGAAGATGGCAGCAGCTTCATTTAAGTATCCGTTTGAGAAAACAGGAGTTGACACGCTAAAAGTAGCAAGGAAGTTATTAACTGGACTTGAAAATAAGAAGCTGGAGACACTCTGTGCTCATTATCATTATGTGAATCAGGCAGCACACCGTGCTTACGATGATGCATTAGCAACAGCTGTTGTGTTTGAGCAGATGAAGAAAGAATTTCCAACAGAAGAGGAAATCTTTCAGCCACAGCAGCTTCAATTCAAGGTAAAGAAAGAACGTCCGGCTACATCAAAACAAAAGAAGTATCTAGAGAATCTGATGAAATATCATGCGATAGGGGAGTGCTTAGATATTGATCAGATGACACAGAGAGAAGCATCAAAGAAGATTGATCATATTATATTAAATTATGGAGTGATGAAGAAATGAAAAAGAAAAGATTTTTTGTATCCGTTATTGCGATTCTTCTGATCATTGTGATGGTTGGAACAATGGTAGCAGGATATTTGATGATGTAAGAATGAATTTGGAGAGGAAGAAGGAAGAGACGATGAAGAAAAAAATTATCATTGCGGTTGCAGTGATCGTTATTTTGGCAGCAGGTGGAACTTTTTACCTAAACCATAAGGTGAGTAGTGCAGTAAAAGATGGAAAGATCATAAAAGGGGTTTCATGTGAGGGAATTTCTATCGGTGGAATGACAAGATCAGAAGCAAAAGATGCGATTGAATCTCATATGAAGGAGATTCATCAGGAAAAGATCACACTTTATGTAGACGATGAAAGATCAAGTGCCAAGATCGAAGATCTTGGAGCATTCGCTGAGGCAGACAAGACAGTGGAAGAAGCTTATGCACTTGGGAGAAGTGGAAGTATTTTTACAAAGTATTCCGATGTAAAAGAGAAGAAACATAAACTTCCGGTTTATCGCAAATATGATAAAGCGAAGTTTGAGAAGAATGTAAAAAAAGCAACAAAGAAGATTGTTTCAGAACCAAGAAATGCAAGTGTGAAACGTAAGGCTGGCAAATTTGTCGTGATCAAAGAAAAGACAGGTTATACATTAAATATGAATGAAACATTTGCGAATTTCAAAAAAGCAGTTGAAGCTGGAAAACATCAATTTGAACTGGATGTTGTAAAGAAAAAAGCAAAATATACATCAAAAGATATGGCAGAGATCAAAGATGTACTTGGAACTTATACAACCGAATACGGTGGGTCTCCATATGGTCGTAAAGTAAATGTTGCTAATGGTGCAAGTAAGATCAACGGAAGCATTGTTTATCCAGGAGAGACATTATCTGTATATAAAACCGTATCACCATTTACAAAAGAAAATGGATATGCACTCGCAGGTTCCTATGAAAACGGACAGACGGTTCAGACATATGGTGGTGGAATATGCCAGGTATCTACTACTTTGTATAATGCAGTTATCCGTGCAGAATTAAAGATCGTAGAACGTTTTCCACATTCCATGACCGTACATTATGTGCCAAGATCTGCAGATGCAGCAATCGCAGGAACGCATAAGGATATGAAGTTTAAGAATACATTTGATACTCCAATCTATATTGAAGGAAAAGCAAATGGTTCAACGATCACATTTACGGTCTATGGAAAGAAAAAAGATCCAAAACGTACGGTAGAATTCTTATCTGAGACAACACAGGTAAAAGAAAGTTCTGAAAGTACAGTTAGCGATAATACGCTTGCCGAAGGACAGAAAGTTTTGGAAAGCTATGGACATACAGGATACAGTGCAAGACTTTGGAAGATCGTGAAGATCAATGGTAAACAGGTATCCAAAAAGGTATTTAATACGTCCACATATATGTCAACACCAACGGTTTATCGTGTAGGAACAAAGAAAGCGGAAGATAAAAAAGACGATAAAAAGGATAAGAAAAAAGATTCAAAAGAAACAACAGCACAGAAGTCTGAGACAACAACAGCAGCACAGAAATCTACAACGGCAGCACAGAAGTCTACAACAGCGAAGAAATCAGCGGCTGTGAAATCTCAGGGAAGCACAGGAAATTAAGGATGAAAATAGGAAAATTATCAGAATCTGCATTGCAGAAAGTTGTGTTTGAGCAATTGCATACAAGGAGAGATGAAGTCTTAGTAGGACCTGGAATCGGGGAAGATTGTGCGGCATTGAAACTTCAGGAAGGAGAAGTATTTGTCACATCAACAGATCCGATCACAGGCACGGTAAAAGAGATCGGACGTCTGGCAGTTCATGTAACTGCCAACGATCTTGCATCCGCAGGAGCTGAGACGATCGG
>OITN01000456.1_pt1 | contig 10612 bp, 10 predicted proteins | sample 1586801 | NCBI WGS metagenome assembly OITN01 (sample SAMN02674964, study PRJEB24791) | human gut metagenome, SKBSTL008 | isolation source: stool | host: Homo sapiens | place: USA | reverse complement strand
GGGGCGGTATCCCCTGCCTTGATGCAGGCGTTCAGGTCGTAAAGCGGCATCTCCAGCCCTTCGGCAATGCGCCGCGCCAGATACCGGCTGTTGCCGGTTCCCGTAAAATAAAGTACCATGGCTGCTCCCTCATTTTGTGTTTTTCAGTTACCTGTCTGCCCGGCAAACTGGAATTGACCGAGCTGATAGTTACCGTTTTCTAACACTCCATTCATCATCTTGAGCTTTTCTTTCAGCATAGTAACCGCAAGGCATATCCTTTAGAATACCAACAGAATTATCTAAGTCGAATACTGATTTTAAGGATACTAACTTTACTTCGTCTGTTTCATGTACTTTTCCACATAGAAATTGCCACATTCCATCATCTTCATCATGCGATACATACAAAATAGGTTCTCCATTCTCTAATATGTGGCAACAGGTTATTGTAGCTGTATTTGGTGCGTCATAAAATGGGAATTTCATATTTAACACTCCTTTCAAACTTGAATTTTATAACTTATCAATCCCAATATAATATTATCATATGGTCTATCTTCTTGCGGTCAGTCAGCTCTATAATATGAGGATTATTCTCTTCCTGAGCTATAATCCATACTTTATAGTTTCCACATTCATCACTATCTCCAACAAAAGAAATATTACTTGGTTCAGCAACACCACTTTTTTCAATATATCTCTCTATTTGGGAAATAGGTAAAACTGTGTCAATCCAAAGAGCATCGGCGTATGTTGATTTTTCTCCTTTACTATTTGTGATTTCATAGCCATAAGTAGATACATAAATTACACTATCTGAGTCAGCAGACTTAATCTGTGCTACAAAGTTTTGTAAAGGATTAATATCTTCTTCGTCTAAACAAAAACTATTATAATCCTTACTTTTTTTATCAAAGTAATTATCAAATCCCATCAGAACATCATCATTCAAATCAAATTTTCTTGAATTAAAAACTATTTCTAATATGCCCATATTTTATTCCTCAAATTTCAGTTTGTTTAAGCCTTATGACCGCCGATTTGCTCGTTTCGGTCTTTGGCGGTTGCACCTTCTTCAAGGTTCATTCCCTTCAACACAGCATTCTTGCCAAACTTCTTTTTGATACTCAGCATTGCTTCTTGCATACGCCTTTCCCGTTCTAATTTTTCTTCTTCCTCCGCCTGCTTCTTCCTCTGTGCTTCGTAATCGGTAAAGAGGTCGAGTTGCTGGTATTCATCTTCCTGCGTGACGGATTTTTCATCAACAAGTTTATTCGCTGTGATTGTTATTCTGCGTACAAGCAAATGCTCGTCAACTATCCTGTCATACAAGTCCATCACGGCGTTGGTAATCAATCGAGTAGAGGAAGTCTTTTTCTCAAGATTCGCTGTTCCGTGTGCGTGCTTTGGAACTTTGCGTCCATATCGGTCAATCGTAACCTCGCCTTTGTATTGATATTTTAGGTTCGGATTACTTAAATTCTCAATATCATAGCCGATTGTCAACACAAGCTGGTCAGTTACAAGTCCTTTATCCACCAAATCAAGCACCATTTGGTCGGTCATTTCTTTTACAATCAACTTTGCCTTTTCGTAATCATACGGGCAGTGAAGTACCTGTCCTGAACATACACTATTGGTTTCCGGCTTATAGGCTTTGACCTGCTCCATCGTACAAGGTTCATATCCCCAAGCATGGTCAATTAGCAATTCCGCATTGATTCCAAACAGCTTGTAGAGCAGTTCTTCGTTATACAGTTCATTCGACTTTCCGATGGAACACCTTGCAATATCTCCCATAGTAAAAAGTCCATGTTCTTCCAGTTTCTTTGCATAGCCTTTACCAACTCTCCAGAAATCTGTAAGCGGTCTATGATTCCATAGCTGTCTGCGGTAAGACATTTCATCCAATTCGGCAATTCGCACACCGTCCTTATCCGGCTCAATATGCTTTGCCACGATATCCATTGCAATCTTACACAAGTACATATTCGTGCCGATTCCGGCTGTTGCTGTGATTCCAGTCGTTTTCAAAACATCCTGTATCATCGTCATGGTAAGTTCCCTTGCAGTCATCTGATAGGTATTCAGATAATTGGTTGCATCTATGAATACTTCATCAATCGAGTACGGGAAAATATCTTCCGGAGCAATGTATTTCAAGTAAACACTGTAAATCTTGGTACTATACTCCAGATAGTATGCCATACGAGGTGGTGCAACGATATAATCAATCTCCAATGCCGGATTCGCATTTAATTCTGTACTGTCATCAGACGAACCAGTAAATGTACGATTTGGTGCTTTCCACCTTCGGGTATTATTAGCTTCTTTTACCTTTTGCACGACTTCAAACAAGCGTGGTCTGCCGGGTATCCCATAACTTTTTAATGACGGAGATACCGCAAGGCAGATGGTTTTCTCTGTCCTGCTCTTATCTGCAACCACAAGATTTGTTGTCAAAGGGTCACGATTTCGCTCTTTACACTCCACAGAAGCATAGAATGATTTGAGGTCGATTGCGATATAGGTCTTTTGCTTTGCCATCATTCTATGCCCCCTTCTAAAATTCCTTCGAGTAAATTATACTATCGTTAGTGTCAATCCTCGGTATAAAAACCATCCAATACATATGTTGTGACTGGTGTTATATACAATTCATATTTAATAACCAGTCTGATTAAATCATTTCCGTCAATCAGTGTTATCGGCGTACCTTCTCTCGCAGCCTCTCTTGCCTTATTGGTAAATCGGCTATTAGTAATAAATACTCCATAATCGGCTTGATATTTGTTCATCGCCCCAAGAAATTGATTGATATCCGGCTCACTCACTGGATTTGAATTAAATCTTTTACACTGAATAACCACTCTGGTTGTTCTAAAATCATCGGCATCTACGTGATATCCATAACCATCAATGCCACCATCATTTGACACCTGAACGCCTTTGTTGGTAAACTCCACTCCCATCTTTGTAAGAAGTGCTCGTGAAAATTGTTCAAACTTTGCTGGAGACATATTAGCGATTGCACTCTGAAGTTTTACCTTGAAATCATCTAACAATTCGTCATCTGTGGAATCATTCTCCTCGTCTTCAACCTCCAGTGTTTCTACTGGCTTGTTTTTCGATTTGTTCTTAGTCGAATGTTCCTCCCAATAGCTTCGAGCCTTATCCCTTACTTCTGTCTTAACATCAAAATCTGTTAAATCTACATTTGCTCCATCTTGAGTAAGTGTAATCTTTGGATTGAATTTCACATAAGATATGAGTCCGACATAACTAAGCTCTTTAATAGCAAAATTAAACTTAAAATCAAATTTTTTGTACTGATTTCCTGTTTTATTAGATGTATATAGTTTCTGTTCAAATTCAGCAATATGCTCATCCAACTCACTAATTCTGTCTCTAATTTCAGAACGCTCTAACTGTCCACCTGCTTCCTGAAGGACTTGAAGGATTGGTTTAATAAGGTATGATACTTGTTCTTCTGTATTTAAATCGTCATAAAACATATTTACATTTACACCTCTCATTTACTGTGCATACTTCTTGAAATTCTCTGCCTGCTCAAGAACTTCCTTGTAAACATCATCAATGGTTACTGGCGGATAGCCGAACTCATCAAGCAGCAATATCAAATCCACTTGCAAGTTTGCCTTAATATCATCACGGGCAGACCAATCGGTATAGCGTGACTTATCATCAACAATCAGCTTTATCCTTTTGGAAAGTTCAATCATTTTATCGTCCGGATATTCAAACTCAAACTTCTTGGAAACTGCTTTCAAAATATCATAGAAAGCTTTTTCCTCATAATCTATTCCCATATTCTTGAAGGAGTTCTTTTCTGTTTTCAGTTCAGACAACAACTGTGCAAGCTGCTCCGCAACATCATCAAGGACTTCGTTGGCATACGCTTCATCACGACGTCGGTTATTATACTCATCAACAACTTTCTTGAGTCTGTCTGCAAATTCCACACCCATAATTTTATTAACTTTCTTAAACTCGTCAATCGCCTGAGAAAGAAGTCTTTGAAGTATCTTGATTTTCGTATTCGGCAACTGAATAGCATTTATCTTATCCATATACTCATCGCTGAAAATATCCACCGATATATGCTTTCCGGTTTCAAATAATTCCTCAATGCCATCCGACTGGATTGCTCCCTCAAGCATTTTGCGGACACGAGCATTCATCTGCTCAATATCCGGTGCGTCGCCCTTTGTCAACTTGAAAAGGATAGAACGGACAGCACAATAAAAATGGATATAATCTTTATCTTCATCAGAGAATTTCTCACTTGAACTACAAAGATTAAATGCCTGCTTCATTCTCTTGACTGCTGCCATAAATCTTCTTTCCAGTTCTTCAGACAACTGCACATACTCAACTGCACGGTTCAGACAGGCAAGCTGTTCGGTAGGCGAACCATTGAAGAAATCACTGCTGTTGAAGTTATGGAACATCTGACCAAGAACTTCTAACTGGTCTTTTACAATCGTGATAGACTGCTCCACACCTTCAAATTCTTCGCTCTCAAAATTCGTATATTTCTTGAGGGCAGTGTTCATGTTTTTTTTGATACCTATGTAGTCAACAATCAAGCCTTTATCCTTGCCCTCACATACACGATTTACACGGGAAATCGTCTGAATAAGGGTATGCTGCTGAATAGGCTTATCAATGTAAATCGTATCAAGCTCCGGCACATCAAAACCAGTCAGCCACATATCTACAACAATGGCAATCTTAAAGTTTGACTTCGGATTTTTGAACTGACGGTCAAATTCTTTCCTATCCTCTTTTGTGCCAAGCATATCAAAGAGGTCTTTTTCATCATCTTTATTACGAGTCATAACCAACTTAATTTTTTCCATTGGCTTCAACTCTTTTTTATCTTTTTCACTCAGAACAACCCCGTCATCACAAATCTTCTTTTCTGTCCATTCCGGTCTGAGTTCCTTTACTATTTTATAGAAATCGTATGCTATATTTCGGTTGGAACATACAAACATTGCTTTGCCTGCTACAGTTGCACCTTCTGCCACACGGGTTTCATAATGTTTGATAAAGTCCTCCGCAACAGCACGAAGTCTGTCAGGGTCGCCAATAATAACTTCCATTTTGGCAACTGCCTTCTGGCTTTCTTCTACTTGATGTTCATTTGCTCCCTCAAGCTCACACTGTGCATAATATTCTTCAATCTGTCTTACCTTGTCCTGATTAAGCATAACCTTAGCTGCACGACCATCGTAAACAAGATTAACTGTAATACCGTCCTTAACAGCTTCCGTCATTGTATATGCGTCTACAACACCACCAAAGACTTCGATTGTTCCATCAACCGGAGTTCCGGTAAATCCAACATAAGTTGCATTTGGTAAAGAGTCGTGCAAATACTTGGCAAAGCCATAGGTTTTCTGAACACCTGACTCTGTAATCTTAACCTTTTGGTCGAGATTGATTTGGCTTCTGTGTGCTTCATCAGAAATACAAATAACGTTCGTTCTGTCTGTAAGAAGCTGCAAATCCTCTGTGAATTTCTGAATGGTAGTCAGATAAACACCGCCACTCTCTCGTCCTTGAAGCTCCTCACGAAGTTTCTCACGGGACTCAATACTTACAACAGTTTCATCCCCGATATATTTCTTTGAACCTACAAACTGTTTGGAAAGCTGGTCGTCAAGGTCTGTTCTGTCCGTAATAATAAGAATAGTCGGAGAAGAAAAGTATTTGCTTTTCATCAGCATACGGGTAAGAAAAAGCATTGTATAACTCTTGCCGCAGCCTGTCGCTCCAAAGTATGTACCACCTTTACCATCTCCTTCGGGGCGAAGATGAGCCTTGATATTCTCATACAATTTATTTGCCGCAAAGAACTGTGGATAACGACACACTATCTTCAAATCCTTATCTGAGTTATCCGGAAAATAAATAAAATCTTTGATAACTTCAAGCAAACGGTCTTTTCGGAAAAGTCCTTTTATCATCGTTACAAGAGAATTGATACCGTCCAGTTCTTTATCGTCTGAGTTTATCTTTCTCCACGCATAGAAGAAATCATACGGGCTGAAGAAAGAACCATATTTATTATTTGCTCCGTCACTGATAACAACAAACGCATTATATTTGAAAATCTCCGGAATATCTCTACGGTAACGGATTGTAAGCTGCTTATATGCGTCCATTATGGTCGTATTCTCTTGTACTGCACTCTTAAATTCAAGAACAACAACAGGAATACCATTTACGAACACAATGCCATCAGGAATACGCAACTGATTATTTACGCCTTCAATTTCAAACTGATTAACCACTTTGAAAATATTGTTTTCGGGAGTGTCGAAATCAATAAGTTCAATATAGAGGTCTTTCTGCGTTCTATCCTCACGATTAAGAATAAATCCATCGCAGAGCAACTTAAATACAGCTTTGTTTGCTTCATAAATCGTACCGGAAATATTACGCAGCATTAGAATGACACTATCCACCTCACTCGGTGTGATACCGTCTTTCGCATAGCGATTATAAAGGTATTGCTTCAAGTCGTCCGTAAGCAGAACCTCTGTCCTTTCTCTGTGTATCTGGTCGCCACTGACATAGGTGTACCCCTCGTCTTTGAACAACTCCATTATTGACATTTCCAATGCGTGTTCATTAAAATTTGCCATTGCGTTCACTCCTTTTATCAGCATATATCTCTTTCACTATTTGCTTATGTCGCTGTTCCATTTCATAATCCTGATATTTCAGTCCCAATTTGGCAAGCATTAGAGTTCCTTCCATATCATCTATATTTCCATAACTTACTGCACGACTTACTCCAGTCAATGCCCCAAGTATTAGCCTGGTGCAATCAAGAGCAAAATCTATCAACTCCTGAATATCAGGATATGTAACCGGATTTTTATCCCATACGTTTTCTTCTGCTAAAATATGTTTCTCGTCATTATGAGCATATATTTTGTTTCTTTGAACACGAATATTCTCTTGTTTTTTGCTGAGAGAGCAAAAACGCTTTTGATACAATCCTAAAAATTCTGAAAAAGTCAGATTAACTTGTATTGGTACTTTTTCAAAATCAGGTGTATCAAATAATTTTAGAATTTCTCTTTGGCTTTTCACTTCATTTTCATAGAAACATTCTTCCGTTGGTTTCAAACGATGCTGATATGGCACTTGGAAAGAATATTCTCTACCATCTTCCTTAATTGTTACTATATCTCTATATTCTGGAAATAAGTCCAAATTATCTCTGCAATACTTTAAGAGCAAACCAACTGAAACAACGTCTTTTGTTTTATCATACAATTTTGCAATTTCCATAAAACAAGCCTTTTGCAACGCCCCATACACTACTTGATAAAAGGCAGGCGAAAGATTCATTTCATTATTATACTTCTTGCTCATTTCTCTATACTGCATCATAATTGCATAATACGCATTAGCGTCAAATGCACTTTGATATAAATCCTCTGCAAGTTTGATTAACTTTTCTTTATCCATTTTTCACACTCCTTGCAGTAAATGATAATTTAGCGGCTTGACATTGTTGTAAGAATTATTTTCTGCAATTCTTGCAGTTTTTCTATTTCAGAAAGATTTTCTTCTTTGCAATAAATAAGGCTCATAACCTTTTGGGAGAAAGATTTCTGTAATTCAAGTGGTGGAATTGCTATTCCATAAGCATGAACATCGTTTCGATTTAATGTAGGAACTGCACTACCACCAACAAAGCCATCATAATTTAGATTTTTGAGCAAATAAAATACCCACAACGGTTCTGCTTCATAAATTTGTTTTACATAGAGCGATGTGTTATGTGTCCAACAGTTGCAAAGGTACAATCTTGGGTTGCCAATATTGCCGCTTCGTCCCATTACAATAACAGGAGCTTCAGCAGTAAACTCATCATGATACCCAATTGTTCCGGTTGAACCTGCAACGGGATATTTACCACCAGTCATTTCAGTTCGAGGTAAATCATGCCCCCTTTGTAGTTGCAACACATCGCCAACAGTGCCTTGTTTCCAAGAAGATTTATCTGAGTTGGACTCAAAATATTTTTGATACAATGTTTGAGCAGTATCGTCTAAATTATCATTTATCTTCTGTTTCAAAGCTATTCTATCAGTTATTGTCTTGTAGGCTTTCACTATTTTTCTCTGTTTTTCAATATCCGGTACTGGAAGTTCCACCATACAAAGCTCATTCCAATCGAAAATCTCTCTTACGCTTCCGTGTGACTTATATCTTGCATAGCGGTCAAATTCTGGTCGGCTGAACCAAAGCATAAGATATTCAGGGTCTAATTCCTCTTTATTTTCAACTTCAAAAACTGTATAAGAGCTTGAAATGATACAATCTTCTTCATCTAAATAAGCAATAGAGATTTTCTCTCCATTTCGTGAAGTAACGGGTCCGTATGCAAACTGTCCAGTTCTAACTATCTTATAATTCGATAAATCAGTTCCTACAATATTTGCGATTGACGGAATAAATTTTTTACTTATACTTACGCCGAGCAACTTTGTTACGGATAAATCCTTATTACGCTCGTCCACAAGTCGAATGTAATTGCCTAATATCTTATATCCTTTTTCCATTCCTACCACCTTAACCAATGTATTTTCTATGAGCAATTTTCACATTGCTTTGCTTAACCATTGCATATTGCAATGTCGTATCTATTCTTCTATGCCCCAAGAGCTGCTGAAGCTGCTCTATTGGCATTCCTTTGTCTATTGCCATTGTCGCAAGTGTTCGCCTGAATTTATGAGGGTGTACCTTATTTAGTCCCAATCGTTTTCCAAGCTGTCGTAATCTCACTTCAATACCTCCGATATTCATTCGATTATACGGAGATTGTAATGAAACAAAAAGTGCTGGATTGTCGTCCTTTCGGCTGTTTAAGTAATTCTGCAAATGTATTTTTGTTCTTGCATCAAAATATACTATTCGCTCCTTATCCCCTTTACCGAAAACGACACATTCTCTTTCGTTAAAGTCTATATCCTCACGATTAAGTAACACCATTTCTCCGACACGCATACCCGTTGAAGCAAGCATATCAATCATTGCCAAGTCCCTGAGTTCTGTGCAATTATCTCTCATCAATTCAAGTGCTTCATCTGAATAGGTTTCCTTAATGTTCGTTCCGGTCTTAACCTTATGTATTCGCCTTACCGGACTTTTCAAAATATAATCCTCGTCCTCAAGCCAAGAGAAAAAACTGGAAAGTATTCGTCTTATATTATCTATTGTAACTTTACTGGATTTTTTCTTAGCTTGATACTCTGTCAAATAACAACGAATATCGTCGGTCACAATATATTTGATGCCCTTTCCAATGCCATCAAGCATTGCCTGTATCGTTGCATTATAGTATTTCAAGGTTTTCTCAGAACAGCCTTCAATACGCTTTGCCGATAAGAAAGACTCTACTAAATTCTGTTCTGAAAGTTCCTTATCTCTTTCTGTCTTTGTTACCTCATAATCAAAAAGTGTATGTTGCAACACCTCTTGCAATCTTTCTGTCTGTGCGTTATTCAAATAAGGTAACATTCCTTGAATAACATCTGTAATTAGGTTCTGTTTCATAGTCAATTCTCCTTTTATTTTTTAAGAGAACGACTACCAGTGGCAGTCCCTTGTTTTAACTCCCGCCACTGATGGGAGTTCTATTGTAAATGATAATTTAGCAACTCAGGCTCTCACTTTATTTTCTGACTTTGTATCCCACCGCAGCAAGAAATTGGAGCAAAGGAAACTGGGTGATGTTATTGCTTCAGCAAATACAGGTGGTGATGCAATTCAAAAGGTACCTATCGTAGATTACGACACTGGAATTAAATGTGCAAGAGTTGGCGATATAACCAATGCACGAGAATATGCTTCATGGGCATTTTGTAATGCATCGAAATCGGTGTACGATAATTATAAATTACAAGCAGGGGATATTCTTGTAACAAGAACAGCCACCCTTGGCATAACACAATATATCGCCAAAGATATTTCAGCAGTTTATAACAATGGATTGATTAGATTAAAAGTTGATGATACTAATGCACTGTCCTTGTATATTTATTGGGCAATGAAAACTTCTGATTTTTTAAACTATATCAATCAAATGAATAGTGCTACTTCGGTTAGACCTAATATGAAAATTGACTATCTTCTTAATTATCAACTATCTATTCCGTCTATCGAGGAGCAAACACAATTCACAAATGCTGTTGAGCCGCTAATGAAGGCAATTTCATTGAATAATGATGAAATACTGAAACTGTCTGAATTTCAGGCAATCATTTTAACTACTTTATCAAGCCGCTAAATTATCATTTATCTTCTGTTTAGTTTCTATTCTTTCGTTCAAAACCTTATAAGCATTTACAACAAGCTGTTGAAAATCCATTGGTGGAATTTCAAATGGGACTGCACACATATCCTCCCAGTTAAAGAATTCCGTGGCACTGCCAGTTGACTTATATCGAGCATATCTATCAAATTCGTCCCTACAAAAGAACATGTACAAATAATCTGGCAGCAATTTATCAAAATATTCCTGCTTAACTCTAAATGCGACATAATCATTCGTAAAAACTTGATATAGAAAATCCGATTA
>OITN01000454.1_pt1 | contig 10646 bp, 9 predicted proteins | sample 1586801 | NCBI WGS metagenome assembly OITN01 (sample SAMN02674964, study PRJEB24791) | human gut metagenome, SKBSTL008 | isolation source: stool | host: Homo sapiens | place: USA | reverse complement strand
TAAATAAAACCCTTTCGTTTGCCATAGGCTCCTCCCACTACCTTTAGGTGGTGGGAGGAGCCTTGTTAACTGTTACCCAATATGCTACAATAGCCGTAGCAGTTCTTAAAGAGAAAACCGTTAGATGTGCTGCTCATCAAAGACACTCTTTTGTGCATTGACAAGATATGAGGTTGCAATACGAAATTCGTGTATTGTGTAAAATCTTAATCGTAAAACAATTTTTACTGTATCATTTTCTCCTTTCTCTTTATTCGTCATGTTCTACATGGTAAATATGAAAGATGGAAAAAATAATAAAAAAAGAACAGCGAAAAAGTTGCTGTTCCTATGGATATGTTGCAACAAATGATGCAACAATTGTGTTTATATTATTTCAGATATTTGTTAATTGCATTAATAGATGCAGATTGGTCTTCCATATAAAAATGTACGGGATCATGTGTATTCATTCGTTGTCGAAACTTAATTTCAAAATATTTTACATTATGACTCTCCAAAAATTTAATGTTTCCTGCTCGAATTGAATACATGTGTTTACACACCTTTTTGTCTGGATATAATTGCTCGAATGCTTTATAAAAATATTCTTGGAAATATAGAATAGAGTAAGGATGATTTAATTCATTGACAAACAAAAATTCTATTTTCGTACTTTCCATTCGATTTGTTAAAATGGATAAAGATTTTTGATCTAACTTAACATTAATGGGAGTCTTAAATTTTATAGAGTTTCCATAAATTCGACCGCTGACAATATTGTTATTTTCATCTTTTACAAGAGTTATATTTTCTTTTTTCAAATTTAGAATATCTTTTTCATGTAATCCTGTTCGAAAAGCTATTTCGAAGAAATCAATGAAATCTTTTGGAAAATTCATTCTTCGAATTGCATCAAATTCTTCTACGGTAACATACCATTCGTCACTAAGATACCATGGTTTCTCCTGATTCAATGAATACATAATTATTCTCCTTTATTTCAGATATTTGTTAATTACATCAACAGATGCAGATTGTTCTACCATGAATGTGTATGTAGGTCCGTATATTGTTAAGCATTGTCGAAAATCGATTTCAGAATGATTTACATTGTGCATTTCCAAGAATTTACGATTTCCTGAACGTATCGCATGAATGCTTTTATGAAACTTCACATCTGGATATAATTGATCAAATGCTTTTCGGAAATATTTTTTAAAGTATTCAATTGTATAAGGATCTCCAGATTTATTAGAAAACAAAAAATCTGATTTTGTATTCTCCAAACGATCTTTCAAAATGGATAATAATTTTTGATCCAATCTAATATTGATCTGAGTCTGTGATTTTGTCTTTAAAGCAGTTCCATGAATCCGTCCAGTTAGAGAATCATCATCATTTTTTGTCAGTACGATATTCTCTTTCTTTAGATTCAAAATATCGGCAGCTCTTAATCCAGTTCTGAATCCAATCTCCAAGAAATCCAAAAAGTCTTTTGGAAAATCCATTCTTCGGATTGCATTGAACTCTTCAACCGTTAGATAATTTTTATCATTTTCTGAATCTGTTTTAGTATTTCTTTTTAACATAATTGACACTCCTATGTTCTATAAACAACATCTTTTACTTTGCCTGTTAAGACTGGATGTCTGTATTTTGTAACAAACACGATATGGTATTGCAATAAAAAGCAACTATGCCGGTTTATATAATAATCTGTATTATCTTTCTTTCGCATGACGTATCTCCTTTACAGCTAAACATATGTTTGGTATAATTATACTATAAAAGTACGATATTTTCAACATATCAGAAAGGAGACAACCATATGGCATACCGTGTGACACAAAGAATCATTTCTTCGGATGATCTGTTATATCCATATTTTGACGATCCGTGCAGAAAGTCCAAGCTGTTGTACAATGCAGCTCTTTTTCGTGTGCGGAATATCTTTACCGGTTATGACAAAGAACATCGGACAGAGAACGAAGTCGAAGTCTTTCAAGAAGTTGCGTTATTACAACGATCTTATCCAAACATGCACGTCCGCAGAGTGATCTCTTATACACACCTTGAAAAGATGATGCGTGTCACAGAGAATGCAGATTTCTTTTCCGGACTTCCAAGACAGACAGCACAGCAGATGGTCAAACAGTCAGTCACAGATTTCAAAAACTGGCTTGCTTCTTTAAGAGAATATAAAAAGCATCCAGAAAAGTATCTGGGTAAGCCTAAGATGCCTCGCTATAAGAAAAGTGACCTGACGACTGTGATCATCACAAACCAGGATGCTGTCTTGTATCGGGACGATATCGGGATGTCCTTAAAACTGCCTTTGCAAAAGCAACGCTTGTACTTTTCAAATCTTTCTTCGGATCCTGTATTAAAAGAAGTCAAGATCAAACCGTATTATGGTCGTTTTTTACTCTGTCTGACACTGGAAGAACCAGATGTTGCATTTGATCCTTCCGGATCTCATGTATGTGCCATTGATCTTGGAACAGATAACTTCGCAGCGATCGTATGTGATGATCACTCATCCGCAATATACAAAGGCGGAGCTGTCTTATCCAAGATCCAATGGTTCCATAAACAGAGAGCAAAGTATGTCTCCATCATCACAAAAGGTCATGAAAAGAAACACGCTGTTTCCAAGCGGTTAAGAGACCTTTCTTTCCATTATGCCAATTTTGTGAAAGACCAGTGCCACAAGATCAGTCGTAGTATCATTGACTTCTGTATGGAACACCAGTGTGGAACACTGATCCTTGGTGTGAATCTGCTCTGGAAGCAGAGATCCAATATGAATAAGATCAACAACCAGAATTTTGTCTCCATGCCGATCACTCTCCTGCGGACAATGATCACATATAAAGCTCTGAATGCCGGCATCAGAATCATAGAGCAGGAAGAAAGTTATACTTCCAAAGCGGATCTGATCGCAAATGACAGGATCCCAACCTATGGTGTCGATGATAAGGATGCTTCGTTTTCTGGAAAGAGGATCAAACGTGGTTTATACCGTTGCTCTAACGGAATGATCTTAAATGCGGATTGTCACGCAGCAGCAAATATCATGCGGAAAGCGATCCCTGATATCTGGAAAGATACCAGAGATTATACGTTTCTTTCTGCTCCTGATGTGTATGGATTCCACAAACTGAATCCGAAAGGTATTCCCGTCAAAGGGATAGCGGCATAAGTGAATATGCCTTGATTGGTACGGACAGCCAATCTTTTGGTCAGAAATGGGTAACTGTCACGACTGTTAGAAGCCACTTCCATAGGAACTACTGTACCGCATGGGAGGGGTAATTCACAGGAGAATTTGATAACTTAAGTAAAATAAGAGGTATAAAACAAATGAAACATATTATATTAGCATCTGCTTCCCCAAGAAGAAAAGAAATCCTGGAACTTGCCGATCTGAAATTTGATGTTATGCCAAGCGATGCACAAGAGATCACAACAAAAACAGCGCCAAATGAAGTAGTTATGGAATTAGCATCGATCAAAGCGAAAGACATATATAAGAAATCAGAGAAACAAAGTATGGTCGTGGGAGCAGATACTGTTGTAGCCTATCAGGGGCAGATTCTTGGAAAACCAGCAGACGAAGCGGACGCAAAAAGAATGCTTACGATGTTAAGCGGACAGACACATGAAGTGTATACAGGAGTTTGCGTCATCGAAGATGGAAAAACAAAAACATTTTATGAAGAAACAAAAGTTACATTTTATGAGATCAGTGATGAGCAGATCGATCGTTATATCAAGACTGGAGAACCTATGGATAAGGCTGGATCTTATGGGATTCAAGGAAAAGCAGCTGTCTTTATCAAAGGGATCGAAGGAGATTACTACAATGTTGTAGGATTTCCAATTGCAAGATTTTTGCAGGAAATCACAAAATAGTTATGTATTTTTTCAAAATATGAGGGGAAAACCTTTGACGATATCTATGAATCTCTGTTATGATGTGAGATAAAGGCAAAAAATAGATATATTGATAGGAAATTTAAAGAAAGGGATTAGAAGAATGGGCAAGATTGCGATCGTAACAGATAGTAACAGCGGAATTACTCAAAAAGAAGGTAAAGAATTAGGAATCTCAGTGATTCCAATGCCATTTTATATTAACGAAGAATTATATTTTGAAGATATTACATTAACACAGGATGAATTTTATCAGAAGTTAAACGAAGATGAAGATATCAAAACATCTCAGCCTGCACCTGGAGATGTGTTGGATCTGTGGGAGAAGTTATTAGAAGACCATGATGAGATCGTGCACATCGCGATGTCCAGTGGATTAAGCAGTTCCTGTGCGACAGCGGCAATGTTAGCAGATGATTACGATGGAAAAGTTCAGGTTGTAGATAACCAGAGGATTTCTGTCACACAGAGACAGTCTGTCTTAGATGCGGCCAAATTAGCGGAAGAAGGAAAGTCAGCCAAAGAGATCAAAGACATCTTAGAAGCAGACAAATTAGATTCCGGAATCTATATCATGGTAGATACGTTAAAGTATCTGAAGAAAGGCGGACGTGTTACAGCAGCAGGAGCAGCCATCGGTACAGTGCTTGGAATCAAACCAGTTTTACAGATCCATGGCGAGAAGCTGGATGCATTTGCGAAGACAAGAGGTGTCAAACAGGCAAAGAAAAAGATGATCGCAGCAGTAAGAAAAGAGTTAGAAGAGCGTTTCCAAGATGGAGATTTTGGTAAACACGCATATCTTCAGTCTGCATATACAAAAGATGAAGAGGCAGCGCTCAAATGGAAAGAAGAACTGATGGCAGAATTTCCAGGAATGGAATTCCAGCAAGATCCGTTATCTTTAAGTGTTGCATGTCATATTGGTGCAGGTGCATTGGCGGTTGCTTGGACACATAAGATTGATGATTAATAGCATTAATCTTCTTTTCATCTCGAAGAAATGTAAACAAAACATGAATTTTACATGAAATCCTTGTGTGATCATAGCACAAGGGTTTCTTTTGTGTTACAATACAGTCAATTTCGATACAATAGATAGCAGGAGATAGATGTTATGGAAATGAAAAAAGTATTAAAATACGCAATGGAGATCGGAGAATGCATGCTAGTGTCAGGAGCAGGTGTTTCAAGGGTAGAAGATACGATTTCAAGAATCTGCAAGGCGTATGGAGCAAAAGAAGCCAATGTATTTTCTATCACATCAAGTATTGTAACAACGATCGAAGATGAAAAAGGAGAAATCTTAACGCAGACAAAGCGTATCAGGTCATATAAGACAGACTTTACCAAACTGGATGAGTTAAATCAGTTATCAAGATATATGTGCAAAGAACTTCCGGAAGAAGAGGAAGTAAAACGAAAGATTTCAGAGATTAAAAAGGGAAAAGTCGTCGTTTTTACAGAGGAAGTTCTTACATCAGCGGTCATTGCAGCAGCATGGACTTCATTTTATGGAGGTGGCATTACAGAAGGAATCATAGCAATGATCGCAGGGGCATTTGTCGCGGTTCTTGCAAGATATATTAAGATCTTAGCACCCAACGAAATGGTATTAAACTTTCTATTATCATTTTTTGTTGCAGCATTTGCATATATCAGTGCAAAATTCGGACTGACGGAGGATTATGGAAAGATCATCATCGGTAATATCATGCTGTTGGTTCCTGGAGTTGCATTTGTTAATGCACTTCGGGATATGATCGGCGAGACATGATGTCAGGAATCTTAAGAGTCTGTGAATCGATATTGTTGGCTGTATTCCTTGCAGCAGGTTCTTTTATGGCATTGATGTTCTTAGGAGGTGTATTATAAATGAAAGCAGAGATCATACAGGTACTGGCAAGTTTTGTTGGAAGTTTTGGATTTGCAGTACTTTATAACCTTCGAGGGAAGAAACTTTGTATGGCTGGGATTTCTGGGATGGTATCATGGATCGCCTACCTTATCGTGTGGAATGAGATGCCAAGTACATTTGTGGCGAACCTGGCAGCGGCCGCAGTTGCGACGATCTATGCAGAAACAATGGCAAGGATCTTAAAGACTCCTGTGACAGTATTTTTGATTACGGGAATCATTCCATTAGTGCCAGGTGGAAATTTATACTATACGATGAATTATGTCTTGGCAAAACAGTGGCATTTATTTTATTTATATGGGCAAAAAACATTGCTGATCGCAGTGGCGGTTGCGGCAGGGATCATGACAGCATCTTCTGTTTACGGAATTTGTGCATCCGTATGGAAATACTGCAAAAAAGAGATATGAGCAATCTGAGAATAAACCCCACAGATTTTGCATAAGATAAGAAAAACAAAAGTGTGCAGGTATCGTATGGAACAGGATGAAAAGTTTGAAAATCAATTAAATCTAGCTCTGGATCTTAGCGAAGAAGAACGGGAGAAATCCAAAGATTTAGATGCAGGATACGATAAAGAAACAGATCAGTGGGAGATCATATTTCGCTACGCAGGCACACTTGATACGATCAGATGGTCAGACACAACGAGGATCGAACCGTTGAGTATGGGTTATGCGATCGCCTATATAAAAGAAGACGAGTTGGAAGCATTTGGGGCAAATGAACAAGTTATTTATATAGAAAAACCGAAAAATCTATTATTAAGCCGACAGCCATCGATAGCCGCATCTTGTATGTTGTCGGTCAAGAATCCACCTCTTTCATTGACTGGAAGAGGTGTTTTTGTCGCTGTGATCGATACAGGGATTGATATTTTTCACCCGGATTTTATAGATGAAAATGGAGATACTAAGATTTATGCACTATGGGATCAAACGGTCAAAGGAAGTCCGCCTAAACCATTTCTTAACGGAAATCTCTATACAAAAGAAGAAATCAATAAAGTATTGCACTCAGAAAGTGGAAGATACGATTTTCGGAGCAGAGATCGATCTGGGCATGGAACACATGTAGCTTCAATCTGTGCCGGGATAAACGGGGTTGCACCAGAGGCAGAACTGATCGTTGTGAAATTGGGAGATACGAGAGAAAAAGGTTTCCCAAGGACGACACAATTGATGACAGCATTACAATATGTGATCAATGAAGCATCACAGGCAGGACGGCCGGTTGCGGTCAATATCAGTTATGGACATAATTATGGAGATCACAGAGGAAATTCCTTGTTAGAAAGATTTATATCACAGATCGCACAGCAATGGAAATGTACGATCTGCATTGGAACAGGAAATGAGGGAAATAGTGGAAAGCATAAACAAGGAAAGCTGATCAAAGAAGAACAAAAAATCTTATTGGATATTGCACCATTTGAGCAGAATCTAAATCTCCAGATATGGAAAGATTTCGTGGATGAGTTAAGAATACAGCTGGAATCTCCATCGGGAATATCTTATGAGATCACAGATAAACAGGGAAAGTCACAATATGCATATGGAAATACGATCGTCTTTGTATACAATGGTTATCCAACACCGTACAATGTAAGGCAGGAAATATTCCTTAGTTTTATTGTGCAGGAAGGAAATCATATAGAGAGTGGACAATGGAATCTTACATTGATTCCACGAAATATCAGAAATGGGGAATATCAGATGTGGCTTCCGGTATCCTTAGGAAGTAATCAGGAAACTAGATTTTTAGAGCCAGATAAAGAGTTTACTTTAACAATCCCATCAACTGCAGAAAAAGTGATCTCAGCAGGTGCGTATGATGTCAGATATCAGTCCTATGCAGATTTTTCGGGGCGGGGTGATCAAAGATATGGTGTAAAGAAACCAGATCTTGTGGCACCTGGAGTTGGAATTTTGGCAGCAGCACCGGGAGGCGGTGAAAACAGTTTGTCCGGGACGTCAATGGCAACGCCATTTGTCACAGGAGCGGCAGCTCTTTTGATGGAATGGGGGATCATAAGAAAAAATGATCCTTATTTGTATGGAGAGCGGATCAAAGCTTATTTTCATAAAGGTGCAAGGAAAATGAATGGATTTTTGGACTATCCAAACAATGAAATTGGATATGGAAAATTATGCGTGGCAGCTAGTTTGTATAATTAGAAGAACTTACGAAAAAAAATACAAATGATATTTGTAATTTTTGTATCATATTTCCAATTTATATGATAAAATTAATAACACACTGGGAACACGAAAGGGGAAGAGACAATCATGAAAACAGAAAGATTTGATAAGAAACTGTTTAAACAGGAAGTACTCAATAATCTAAAGACTCAGTTCAGAGTTGAGCTTGATAATGCATCCCAGCAGCAGATTTATCAGGCTGTGGCTTATGCCCTGAAAGAGTGGATCATTGAGGACTGGATGGATACTCAGAAGACCTACGAAGAGAAAGACCCAAAGATTTTATATTATATGTCCATGGAATTCCTGATGGGAAGAGCACTTGGAAATAACCTCATTAATATGAGTATGTATGGAGAAGTGAAAGAAGCACTCGATGAATTAGGCGTAGATCTGAATGCCGTTGAAGACCAGGAACCAGATCCAGCACTTGGTAATGGTGGTCTTGGAAGATTAGCAGCATGTTTCCTTGATTCATTGGCAACACTTGGATATGCAGCCTATGGATGTGGAATCCGCTATCAATACGGAATGTTCAAACAGAAGATCAAAGACGGATATCAGATAGAAGTACCAGATGAATGGTTAAAGAATGGAAATCCATTTGAATTAAAACGTCCGGAATATGCCAAAGAAGTACGTTTCGGTGGAAATATCCGTACAGAATATGATGAAGCAACTGGAAGAACCAACTTCATTCAGGAGAACTATCAGTCAGTTATGGCAGTCCCATTTGACTATCCGATCGTAGGATATGGAAATCATATCGTTAATACATTAAGGATCTGGGATGCAGAAGCGATCACTGACTTTCAGCTGGATTCTTTTGATAAAGGTGAATATGACAAAGCAGTAGAACAGAAGAACCTTGCAAAGAACATCGTAGAAGTATTATATCCAAACGATAATCACTACGAAGGAAAAGAGCTTCGTTTAAAACAGCAGTATTTCTTTGTATCTGCAAGTTTACAGGCAGCAGTAGCCAAATATAAGAAAAACCACGATGACATTACAAAACTTTACGAGAAGATGACGATCCAGATGAACGATACTCATCCGACAGTAGCAGTAGCAGAACTTATGCGTATCCTTATGGACGAAGAAGGACTTGGATGGGATGATGCATGGTCTGTAACAACTAAATGTGTTGCTTACACAAACCATACAATCATGGCAGAGGCACTTGAGAAATGGCCAATCGACTTGTTCTCAAAATTACTTCCACGTATTTACCAGATTGTACAGGAGATTGATCGTCGTTTCCTGATCAAGGTTCGTGAGATGTATCCGGGAAATGAAGAGAAAGTCCGCAAAATGGCAATCCTTATGAACGGACAGGTTCGTATGGCGAACATGGCAATTGTTGCAGGATTCTCTGTAAACGGTGTTGCACAGCTTCATACAGAAATTCTTGAGAAACAGGAGCTGAAAGATTTCTATCAGATGATGCCTGAGAAATTCAACAATAAGACAAACGGAATCACACAGAGACGTTTCCTCGCACATGGAAACCCACTTCTTGCTGATTGGATCACAGATAAGATCGGTGATGGATGGATCACAGATCTGTCTCAGATTGCAAAGCTGAAACCACTTGTTGAAGACGAAGACGCAAGACGTGAATTTATGGAAATTAAATACCAGAATAAAGTTCGCCTTGCGAAATATATCAAAGAGCATAACGGAATCGATGTAGATCCTCGCTCTATCTTTGATATTCAGGTAAAACGTCTGCATGAGTACAAGCGTCAGCTTCTGAATATACTGCACATCATGTATCTGTATAATCAGATCAAAGAGCATCCTGAGATGTCCTTCTATCCGAGAACATTTATTTTCGGAGCTAAGGCAGCAGCAGGATACCTTCGTGCGAAAGAGACGATCAAACTGATCAACTCCGTAGCAGATGTTGTAAATAATGACAGAAGCATCAACGGAAAACTGAAAGTTGTATTTATCGAAGACTACAGAGTATCCAATGCAGAGATTCTTTTCGCAGCAGCAGATGTCAGCGAGCAGATCTCAACAGCTTCCAAAGAGGCATCCGGTACAGGTAACATGAAGTTCATGCTGAATGGTGCACCGACACTTGGAACAATGGACGGAGCAAATGTAGAGATCGTTCATGAAGTTGGAGAAGAGAATGCATTTATCTTCGGTCTGAGTTCACAGGAAGTAATCAATTACGAGAACAATGGCGGTTACAACCCAACAGATGTTTACTTTAATGATTGGGAGATCAAACGTGTCGTAGATCAGCTGATGGATGGAACATATTCTAACGGTGATCACAACATGTATATCAACCTGTATAACTCACTGCTGAATACACAGTGTACAGACAAAGCAGATACTTACTTCATTCTGAAAGATTTCCGTTCTTATGCAGATGCACAGAAGAGAGTTGAGGAAGCTTACAGAGATCAGCAGAGATGGTCTAAGATGGCAATGATGAACACAGCATGCAGCGGTAAGTTCACATCTGACAGAACAATCGAGGAGTATGTGCGTGATATCTGGCATCTGGAGAAGGTTGAAGTTCCATCAGGACAGGACCTTTTCGAATAAGCAATTACACGGAGAATGAACCAGATAAGTTCTAAAATAGG
>OITN01000439.1_pt1 | contig 10794 bp, 7 predicted proteins | sample 1586801 | NCBI WGS metagenome assembly OITN01 (sample SAMN02674964, study PRJEB24791) | human gut metagenome, SKBSTL008 | isolation source: stool | host: Homo sapiens | place: USA | reverse complement strand
GATGTTCACCGAAATGGGCATCAAGATCAAGGCCCTGATCGCCAGAAAGCTGCCCGGCGATGCCGCCGTGACCTGGATCGAACCCAAGGTCCTGAAAAAGAGGAAGGCTGCGGAGGAAGCCGCTGCCGCCGCAAAGGAGGAGTAAGATGTCCTTTTTTGTCAACACCATGGTCTGCGGCTTTTCGCTGTATCAGATCCTGGCGTTTTTCCTGATCTACTCCTGCCTGGGCTGGTGCCTGGAGGTCATCTATGCCGCCGTTTCCACCGGCCAGCTGGTGAACCGCGGCTTTCTGAACGGCCCGGTCTGCCCCATCTACGGCTTTGGCATGATCATCGTGCTGTTCACCCTTTCGCCGCTGGCAGACAACCTGCTGCTGCTCTATATCGGCGGCGTGATCCTGCCCAGCGTGCTGGAGCTGGTGGGCGGCTGGGCGCTCTACAAGCTCTACCACACCCGGTGGTGGGATTACAGCGACTTCCCCTTCAACATCGGCGGATATATCTGCCTGGAGTTCTCCCTTTTGTGGGGCGTGGGCACCATTGTGGTGATGAAGGCCGTTCACCCCGTGATCGCGGGCTTTGTGGAGATGGTCCCCCAGATGGTGGGCTTTGTCCTCATGTGCATCCTGTACGCCTGCTACGCCGCCGACGTGGTCGTGACCGCCTTTGCGGCCTCTGACCTGGCCCGTGAGCTGGATGCCCTGGAAAAGGTGGCCGACAGTATGCACGCCGTGTCCGATGCCATGACCGAGCTGCTGGGCACCACCGCCATGGATGTGGACCAGAAGATGGACGAGAGCCGCCTGCAGCTCAAGCTGGCGGCTGCCGAGGCCCGGGACAATGCCGCCAAACTGAGCCCCCGGGATGCCGCTGCCGCCCTGCGCGCCAAGGCCGACGAGGCCATGGAGGCCGCCCGCAAGTCCTCCCAGGAGGCCCGGCTCAATGCCTCTGAGGCCGCCACTGCCGTCAAGCTGGCTGCCAGGGGCACCGCAGAGCGCACGGCAGAGCTGCTCCGTCTGGAACAGCTGGCCGAGGAGCTGCAGGCCCGCAGCGAGGAGATGCGCGCCCGCACCCGGAGCTCCAAGTACTTTGGCAAGGGCCGTATGCTCCGCGCTTACCCCAAGCTGCGCCACGGCGAAAAGCACCGCTCTCTGGATGAGCTGCGGGAGCGCCTGAAGTACGAGCGCAGGCACTGACCCTGCCCGTTGCAGCAACCCCAAATGCCCCTGACCGGCTTCTTTCGGTCAGGGGCATTTTTCTTGCACTGCATTCTCCATAAAATCAGGCAGATCTTTTTCTGCTGCACGATTTTGTTCTCATTATGTTTTCAACATTATACGTTCCTTTTTTGTATACTTTTCCAAATCTATTTTCGTCATATTGACAAAAAAAGAGTATTTTATCCTGTGCAATATGCTATTCCCGCTAAAAACGGAAGAATCGGCAAGCCAGTCGAAAGGCTGCGACGCAAAGCGAAAAGGCCTGTAATATGGTAGCCAGCCGCACGTTATTCTCTCCGGGTAAGGTAATATGAAACCTTGCACCTCCTTGTGAAGATGCGTCGGCTTCCCTTCAGGAGAGCGAGCGCGCAGCGGGTCTACAAGGGTTCAGAGCGTTGTACCAGCCGTTTGGCCGGTGCGGCGCTCTTTTGTTTTGGCTGAAATAGAGAGAGTTTTTTGGGAATATCATGGAAAAGGAGTAAAGAATTATGAGACCTAAGCGTTTGATCAGCTTATTGGTTGCGGTCTGCATGATGATCACCATGCTGCCCCTGTCGGCAGTCACGGCATTTGCAGCAGACACGCCATCGTCAACTGAACAAGAAATTAGCGTTGGCGATTACAAGTATGCCTATACGGTAAATGCAGGCGGCAGTACTGCAACCATCACAGAATTTCGTGGACCTGTTGATCCAAAAAACACTGGCCCCTACGACATCGAAATACCCGAAAAGTTGGGCAACTACACTGTAACCGTTTTGGGAGAAGATTCATTTTCCACCGATGATTTCGACTCCCCACTGTACGACATTCATCATACCAAAATTCAGTCCGTCACCATTCCGCAATGCGTCACTTCCATCGGTGAGGCTGCCTTTGCACAATGCCGTGCCTTGCAATCTCTTACCATCGATGACGCTGCCACATCAATAGGAGACTGGGCCTTTAATGAATGCCTTAAACTTACAACGCTTTCATTAGGTGAAAAAATTACGAAGATCGGCGATTATGCCTTTGATGATTGCCGTATTCTGAATAACGTCACCATTCCACAAAGCGTTACTTCCATCGGCAAACAGGCCTTTGGGCGTTGCTACGGGATGGACTCTTTTACCATCAAAGACGCTGCCACATCGATAGGGGAGTACGCCTTTTGGGACTGCCAGAAGCTTGAAACGCTTTCGTTAGGTGAGAATATTACGACGATCGGCGATGATGCCTTTAGAAGTTGCTACAAGCTGGAAACCATTACGCTCCCTGCTGGATTGGCTTCTTTCGGAAACTGTCTGATTGGTTGTCCGGCTGGACGTAAATGGGACTATCACGGAAACCCCATTAACCCCATTGGTGCCATCTACTACAACAACGACAGGGATCACGCAGAAAATCTTGAAGGCTATAATGTACTGAAAAATCGCAATTTTCTTTACCTCTGCAAGGTGACCTTTGATGCCAGGGGCGGCAAGACCGACTACCCTGAGGTGCCGGTTTATAAGACCGAAAAAATCACTGATACCAAGGCAAACGAACTGACTGAAAACGATCTGAATGCCATCAATCATCCCACCCGTGCGGGTTACAAGTTCACCGGCTGGTACACCGACGATGACCAGCTCTTTGTTGTGAAAGATACCGCAATTATGGATGACATCACCCTCCATGCCGGTTGGGAGTTCGACCCCAATGCTCCGGTCTGCCACCCGCTGACCTTGAAGGACGGCGTTATCACCAGCGTAACAGTGCCCGGCAAGAATGGTGCTGACCCCGAGGATATCACCGAGATTGTTAAAAAGAATGCCAACGAGGACGGTTCCTTTAATGTCCCCGAGGGTGCAACGGTGAGTGTTGCATTTGATAAGGATGCTTTTGCAGATAGCGGTCTGAAATTTGGCCACTGGGATATCACCGGCCTGGATGATCCGAACGCTTATCAGGATAAGGAAAGCTTTGCCTTTGAGATGCCTGCAAAGGCCGTGACCCTGAAAGCCATGACACAGGATGCATCCATTGAAGATGACGAGCCCGATATCGTTGGCCCCATCGTGATCGGCACTACTGTTGTTGTCGGTGGTGCAGTGCTGGGCTATCAGGCCTATTCTCTGGGCGCTGAATTTGCAGGCAAGCTGATGGCTCTGCCCTACTTCCCCAGCAACCGCAGCGCCCTTGCCATGATGCTGTGGGAGGATGCAGGCAAACCTATGCCCGAATCCGAACTGCTCTACCCCGATGTAGAGCAGGAAGAGCGGGATATGGACCTGCAGCACGCCGCCCGCTGGGCCATGGAAAACGAGCTTATCCCTGACCTGAACGATGAGGGCACGGCTCCGGAAGAGATGAAGTTCTTCCCGGCCAATCCCGTAAGCAAGCTTGATGTGCTGAATGCATGGCAGAAGGCACAGGAGCTCAAGAACAACTAACGACATCCCCGAATATTCCCAAATATACGTAGAAGCGCCTCATCCTTCACCGGATGGGGCGCTTCTGCGTTGTAATGAGTCGAATTTTCTGTTATACTGTACCTGTCGGCCTTCCGACCTCGATCTATAAGAGGAAGGGGGTGATTCCTATGGATATTTTATTCTCTTTCATCCTGTCCGTCGCAGCGGGTGTGGTCAGCTACTACATCTGCAAGTGGCTTGAGGAACAGTTCAAGGCCGGTAAGCACTAACCCTTAGCAAGCAGGAAGCCCCTTTGACAGTCGCAATGTCAAGGGGGCTTCTTGTTGCTTTGGTGATCCTATGGATATCACCTTATTCTCTTTCGCATTCCTATTATATGCGTTGGAATGCCAAAAGTCAAGCGTTTTTCGTATACCCACAGCAAGCAGGAAGCCCCCTCGGTATTCGCACTACCGCGGGGGCTTCTTGTTGCTACTTGGTGAGTTTTATGAACTGCAACCAATCTCTTTTACAGCTTTATTATATGCTGTATCGCTCAAAAAGTCAAGCAGATTTTGTTTTGCTCACGCCCACAGATCCTCGGGGTACAGGCCCTCCTGGGTTTTCTGGGCGATGGCGGCCACCACGGTGGGCTTATCCTCACGGTAGGTCACACCGTACCACTTATCGGTGCTCTTGAGCACGGTGACTGCCGCCTTACCCTCATCGATGAGCTCGCTGGCCACAGTGGGCAGGAAATACTCGCATTTGAGGGGATTCTTGGGCAGATTCTCACACAGCCAGCCTGCAAAGCGGCGGTCGGCCTCGTCCAGGAAGCTCTTGCCGAAGCCCCACAGGTTCATGCTGACAGGTGCTTCCACCGGCAGGTCATCCGTGCCCTCACCGGTGAGGGAGGTGCAGCGGATGCCGCCCTCATAGGTCTCGATGCCGGTGCGCTCGGTCACGCTGTGCAGGGTGCCGTCCGGGTTCACCACGCAGACACCGCGGGAGACGGTGCCGTTCTCGGAGACGGTATTTTTGAGCAGGTAGCTCACCATGCAGTAATCGTAGACGTTGCCGTCCTGATGGGTGGACAGATACTCATAGATGACCTTGAAGGCCTCGGGGCCGTAGTAATCGTCCGCGTTGATGACAGCGAAGGGACCATCGATGAGGTCTTTTGCGGCCAGCACGGCGTGGCAGGTGCCCCAGGGCTTGACACGGCCCTCGGGGATGGTGAAGCCTGCGGGCAGCTCATCCAGCTGCTGGAAAGCGTATTTCACGTTCATGCCCTGAGAGACGCGGTCACCGATGGCGGCTTTGAAAGCCTCCTCGATCTCATGCTTGATGACAAAGATCACGGTCTCAAAGCCTGCGCGGTGGGCATCATACAGGGAGTACTCCACAATGGGCTGACCCTTGGGGCCCACCGGGTCGATCTGCTTCATGCCGCCGTAACGGCTGCCCATGCCGGCAGCCATGACCACCAATACCGGTTTGTTCATTTTTCTTTCCTCCTGCGTCAGTGCGCTGTTCTTTGAGTCTATTATACTCCAAATTTTCCCGGGCAACAAGGGACAGCTTTTCCTTGAATTTTTGCATGGATTCTCACCCGCTGCCGTGATAGAATAGAGGCAATGGAGTTTCCGCAGAAAAGGAGAATGCTTATGTCAACCAAAACTGTCTGGATCACCGGCGCGTCCTCCGGCATCGGGCGGGAGTTTGCCCGCCGCTATGCCCGGCTGGGTTTTCGGCTCATCCTGACCGCCCGCCGCCGCGACCGGCTGGAGACCCTTGCCGCCGAGCTCCGGGCGAAACACGGCACCCTCTGCCGCATCGTACCCGCCGACCTTGAGCAGGATGCGCAGATCACCGCCCTGTGCGAAGCACTGGCAGACGAACGCATCGACCTGTTCATCAACAACGCGGGCTTTGGTGCCTGCGGTGCCTTTTCCGAGACGGACGCGGGCAAGGAGCTTTCCATGCTGCGGGTAAACGTGCTGGCCATGCACCGGCTGTTCAAGTTCACTCTGCGCAAGATGGAAGCCCAGGGCTTCGGCACCATCCTGAACGTGGCATCCTCGGCGGGCCTGCTGCCGGGCGGGCCCTATATGGCGGGCTACTATGCCTCCAAAGCATACGTTGTCAGCCTGACCCGCGGCGTGGCTGAGGAGCTGCGGGAGCAGCACAGCCCGGTCTATGTCTGTGCCCTCTGCCCCGGCCCCGTGGACACCGAGTTCAACGACCGCGCCGACGTGGTGTTCGCCCTCAAGGGCATCACCCCGGAGCTCTGCGTGGAGGAAGCCATGCGCGGGATGCTCCGCCGCAAGACCATCATCGTGCCCAGCACCCTGATGCGCCTTGCCACCACGGCCCAGAAGCTCGTTCCCACGCCCCTGCTCATGCCCATTCTGGCCCACCAGCAGAAGAAAAAGCTGGGCTGATGGCCGCTTGACAGCGCACCGCCGCTCATGTATCTTAGAGGTATCCGAAAAAGCAGGAGGAAGTCTAATATGGCATGGTTATACCATTTCAATCAGATCGTCACCCACGGCATGGAGGGGTTTCTGGAGACGGCAGTGCCGCTGATCTCCGGGCTGGCTGAGATCATCGGCCTGTTCATCATCGTCACCAGCCTTGTCAAGGCCACCTACCACTATGTGCGGGCCACCTTTTTCCATGGCCAGCACGATTTCCTCCACGAGATGTCCAGCGGCCTGACCACGGCGCTGGAGTTTCTGATGTCGGCGGAGATTGCCAAGACCTTCCTGCTGCAGAATCTGGAATCGGTGGTGCCGCTGGCGGCCACCTTTGCCCTGCGGGCCATGATGAGCCTGATGCTCCACTGGGAGATGGAGGGCGGGCACCGCTCCGGCCGCAAAAAGGAAGAAACGCCCGCCGGTGAGACCAAGAAAAAAGAATGACTTGTAAAGCTTTCCTCTTTTTTCTCGGTTCTGGGTTGTGTAAAACGTAAAAATCGTGCCCCGGCTCTTGACAGTTTTGCACAAAGGGGCTATACTCGTGCCATCGAAAGCAAAGGCGCTGACGGAAGTAATTCCGCCAGCGCCTTTTGTGTTTTCGCTGGATATTGCTCGGGAGGAATAGAGGGCCTCCTGAACAAGGCTCCCGCGCACATTCGGTGCGGGGAGCGCATTACAAACCGGGGAGGTATTATAATGTTCAGTTCCATAAACACCTGTTGGGTGCTGGTTGCTGCATTCCTAGTCTACTTTATGCAGGCCGGTTTTGCGCTGTGTGAGGCGGGCTTTACCCGCGCCAAAAACACCGGCAACATCCTGATGAAAAACATGATGGACTTCTGCATCGGCACACCGTGCTACTGGGTCATCGGCTTCGGCCTGATGTTCGGCGGCACAAGCGCGCTGATCGGCGGGTTCGATCCGTTCATTCAAGGCGATTACAGCCACCTGGGGCTTGATATCCCGCTGTGGGTGTACATCGTGTTCCAGACCGTGTTCTGTGCCACGGCAGCCACCATCGTGTCCGGCTCCATGGCCGAGCGCACCAACTTCAAGGCTTACTGCGTTTATTCCGCTGCGATCTCGCTGGTGGTCTACCCCATCTGCGGCCACTGGATGTGGGGCGGCGGCTGGCTGCAGAGCATGGGCTTCCATGATTTTGCCGGTTCCGCAGCCGTTCACAATGTGGGCGGCGTGATCGCCCTGCTGGGTGCCGCAATGCTCGGCCCCCGTATCGGCAAATACGACAAGGACGGCAACCCCCACGCCATTCCCGGCCACAACCTGACCGCCGGTGCGCTGGGCGTGTTCATCCTGTGGTTCTGCTGGTTCGGCTTCAACGGCGGCTCTTCCCTGAGCCTTGCCACCGATGAGGCCATGACCCTGACGGGCCTTGTCTGCTTCAACACCAACCTGGCCGCTGCCGTTGCCACCTGTGTGACCATGATTTTCACCTGGCTGCGCTACGGCAAGCCCGATGTCTCCATGACCCTGAACGGCTCTCTGGCCGGTCTGGTCGCCATCACCGCAGGCTGCGACGCGGTCTCTCCCTTCGGTGCCTTCATCATCGGCTTCGTGGCCGGTATCCTTGTGGTCCTGAGCGTTGAATTCTTTGATAAGATCGCAAAGATCGATGACCCCGTGGGCGCTGTCTCCGTTCACTTTGCAAACGGCGTGTGGGGCACCATTGCTGTGGGCCTGTTCTCCAACGGCGGCGACGGCGTGGGCAAGGGCCTGTTCTACGGCGGCGGCTTTGCACAGCTGGGCACCCAGCTGCTGGGCCTTATCACCGTTGATGTGTACGTTGTGGTCGTGATGTTCATCATCTTCAAGATCATCGACAAGACCATCGGCCTGCGCGTCCCCGCTGAGGTGGAGATCGACGGCCTGGATATCCACGAGCACGGCCTGGCTTCCGCTTACGCCGGTTTCTCCATCTCCGATGCCAACGCCGCTGCCATGGTGCCCAACGAGAACACCGATCTGGGCGAGGATGATGCCTCCAAGGCAAGCGCCGTGCAGATGAACGCTGCCGTGCCTGTGGTCAAGGAGCCTGCCGTCATCCACGATGGCATCTACGATACCGGGATGCACAAAGTATCCATCATTGCAAAGCTCTCCAAGTTCGATCAGCTCAAGACCGCGCTGAACGATCTGGGTGTGACCGGCATGACCGTGACCCAGGTGATGGGCTGCGGCATCCAGAAGGGCACCACCGAGAAATACCGCGGCGTGCCTGTGGACAGCACCCTGCTGCCCAAGATCAAGGTCGAGGTCATCGTTTCCAAGATCAGCGTAGACGCTGTGGTGGATGCCGCCAAGAAGGCCCTGTATACCGGCCACATCGGCGATGGCAAGATCTTTGTCTACAACGTGACCCGCGTGGTCAAGATCCGCACCGGCGAAGAGGACTTCGCCGCCCTGCAGGATGTGGAGTAACGCTCTGCACAATTTCAACCGCTGTCCCGCTTTGAAAGCGTGACGATATTTGTTCTCCTTGTTCTCCTTTTCCTTTTTCTGAAATCCATTCGGCAGAACCCCTGCTTCCTCCACACAAGGAAGCAGGGGTTTGTCGTTGTCACCACGATGTGAGCCTCCCTGCAATGGTTCCGGGTTGACATCCCTGTGCGGGCGTGTTATTTTGGAGTGTAAAATTTTCAGTTTTTTTGTATCAGGAGTTTCTATGAGCAACTTGAATGATTTTAACCGCGAGGCCAAAGCCGCCCTGTGGGTGGCCCTGCAATGGCTGCTGCTGGCTGTGCCCACGGGTCTGGTCTGCGGCGTAGTCGGCACAGCGTTCCACCTGAGCGTGGAGTACGTCACCGAGCTGCGGGCCGCGCAGAGCTGGCTGCTGCTCTGCCTGCCGCTGGCGGGCCTTGCCATCGTGGCACTCTACAAGGTCACAAAGTGCGAAGGCGTGGGCACCAACAATGTCATCCGCGCCGTGCAGAGCGGCGAGCCGGTCAGCCCGCTGCTGGTGCCCGCCATCTTTCTGGGCACGGTGCTCACCCACCTGTGCGGCGGTTCTGCCGGCCGCGAGGGTGCAGCCCTGCAGATGGGCGGCAGCATTGGCTGGAACGTGGGAAAACTGCTCCATCTGAGCGATTACGTCCGCCGCACCGCCACCATCAGCGGGATGGCAGCGTTCTTCTCCGCTCTGTTCGGCACCCCGCTGACCGCCGCCCTCTTCGCCATGATGGTGGAGGACGTGGGGCTGACGTTCACTTCGGCCTTTATGCCCGCGTTCACGTCGGCCCTCATTGCTTACGGCGTATCCCTGTTCTTCGGGATTGCCCCGACCAATTTTGTGCTCAATTCCATCCCGCACCTGACGCTGGAAACCGCGCTTCAGACCGCCCTGCTGGGCATTGCCTGTGCCGCCGTGACCCGGCTGTTCTGCTGGACGCTTCACACCCTGGAACACGGGATCCCCAAACGGATCCCGAATCCCTGGCTCCGGGCTTTTGCGGGCGGTGCAGCCGTGGTAGCGTTCTCGTATCTGTTCGGTGTCGGGCGGTACAACGGGGCCGGAATGGCCGTCATTGCCGATGCCGTGGAGCAGGGCACTGCCCTGCCCTGGGATTTTCTGTGCAAGATCTTCCTGACCGCCCTGACCCTGGCAGTGGGCTTCAAAGGCGGCGAGGTGGTCCCAAGTTTCTACATCGGGGCGACCTTTGGCTGTGTGGCTGGCCCCCTGCTGGGCCTGCCCGCCGGGTTTGCCGGTGCCATCGGTCTGGTCTGCGTGTTCTGCGGAGCCACAAACGCCCTGATCCCCTCCATCCTGCTGGGATTCGAGCTGTTTGGCGGGCAGGGGCTGGAGCTTATTGCGCTGGGCTGCGGCGTGTGCTACATGCTCTCGGGCCACCACGGCCTCTACAGCAGCCAGACCTTTGTCACCAACAAGCTGCGGCCGGAGTACGCCTCCCACAAGTGGCGGATCAAGCTGAAGAAAAAAGAAGAATGATTTTTCGCAGATTTTCGCCGCGGAGAGCTTGATTTTTTGCCGCCATCGTGCTACAATCAGCGTAGTTTCATCCTGACCAAAGCGATGATGCGGACAAACCGAAGCTCGTTCCCCATGACGCAGAGAGGGCTGCCCCGGATACCGGGTGCTGCAAGCAGCCTGCCGTGCATCGAGCTTCTACCACCGCAGAGCGCAGAGGAGAACCTCTGCCGGGTGCGCCCGTTACAGCACAGCGAGTGGCGTGTTCTCAAGGGCACGCAATTCGGGTGGAACCGTGGAACGCGTGAAATCTTCAGGCGCTTCATCCCGTAAATTTGAGCGGGATGGAGCGCTTTTTTGTTTTAACTTTCATCAAAAGGAGAACCACTATGAAGATCATCTACAAAGACGGCCATGTGGACGAGTGCCCGCAGGACCAGGAACTGCATGTTATCCGCCACACCGCTGCTCACATCATGGCGCAGGCCATCAAGCGCCTGTACCCCGAGGCTGACTTTGCCTTTGGCCCTGCCACCGAGAACGGCTTCTACTACGATGTCGATCTGGGCGACACCAAGCTCACCGATGACGATCTGGCCAACATCGAAAAAGAGATGCGCAAGATCTGCAAGGAAAATCTGGCCATCAAGCCCTTCATCCTGCCCCGTGACGAGGCTGTGAAGCTGATGGAGGAGCGCCAGGAGCACTACAAGATCGAGCACATGGCTGACCTGGCCGACGAGACCGAGTTCAGCTTCTTCCAGCAGGGCGAG
>OITN01000405.1_pt1 | contig 11364 bp, 9 predicted proteins | sample 1586801 | NCBI WGS metagenome assembly OITN01 (sample SAMN02674964, study PRJEB24791) | human gut metagenome, SKBSTL008 | isolation source: stool | host: Homo sapiens | place: USA | reverse complement strand
GATCTGCATAGACACATGAGGTTCTACGCTTTACAGGAGGGACTTTTGCCTCCAGTAAAGACCTTTCCGTTGCCGGAAGGGGTTTTAAAAGTTCCCTTATAAAATATCTCGCCCCTATATTATAGGATGCTGACAGGTCACAATTATATCGTTTTCCTGTCTGGAAAGTACAGAGGCTGTGATTTTCCCAGTCACGTGTTACCGCCCCGGAACCATCATAAGCCAGTCTGCTGGTATTCCATGCGCAGATCCTGGATACCCGCATCCCTTTCCTGTGTGCCTGATGTTCACAACACTTCTGGATATCTCTTTTTCTCCACAGGTGCAGTTTCTGTTTTTTCTTTCCCGATATCTTCCCCTGCATCTCCAGATACTCGAACACGATCACATCTGCATGGTTTTCTTCCGCATATCTTACAATCGCACCTGCAATCTTTTTACCCAGTTCTGTGTTCAGACGTTTCGTATATGCCCATCTTCCCTGTGTCTGCGCAGAGCCATGTTCCCTCTGGAATCTGCGGATCCGTCCCAGTGTGCGGTACATCCGGTCTTTTTCACTGGGATGATCTATGAATCTTCTTCCCAGGACAGTTCCGTCTGCCCGCATGATCGTACAGACTGCATCGGTATTGATCCCTAAGTCCACGCTGCAGATGATCTGTTCTTTCACAGGTGTTTTGGTAAGTGTTACTTCCTCTTTATAGGAAAAACGCAAAAAATACTTCCGGTGTCTCTTTTCCAGAGTCGGGGCAGATGCCTTTTTCCCTGACCAGCATTTTCTCAGATATTCCATATCCGTATGATCCAGACGTACACAGGACCATTTCCAGTCATGACCGTCATAGAGTTTCAGGTATGCTTCGTCTTTCCCTTCCGCGCCTTCACGATACATGACATCACGGTAGAAGACCGGCATGGCGTGATTTTCATATACAAGCTTTGGTTTCCCGCTCTTTCCGTCTGTCTTTTCCCATAGATCCAGCCGTGTTTTATAAGAGGATACTGTCCCCAGTGCATGCTGGATGGCAGATCTGCGCAGATAGGAAGGCATCTTTGGGAACCGGATATCAAAATCAAAACAGGCATGGTTTTTCTTCGTAGTATGTACCAGATGTTCTGCAGCATTAAAACGCCTCTTTGCATCCGGGATTTCTGCTAATTCTTCCCATACCTGCACATAAATCCCAATCAGATAGCTGACAGCAGAACGGTAGATCTCCAGTGTCTGGCGGATCGGGATATTCTGTTTTCGTAATTCTACACCATAACTGGATATTATCTGCATTTTTATTTCTCCCTGATAACTCTTTTCTCAGATTCTGTTGTTTTTTCTACTACCCATGGCTATATTTTAGCACATATAGCGCTAAAAGTAAACATATGTTTTCCTTTGGGTAAAAAATTTGCGCGTCTAACTCATCACTAAGTAACGAGAATGCGACGCGCAATTATTCAAAAATCGTTCGCATTTGCGCAGGAAGACATTTGGATCCGATACCTACGGTCCACAGATACCAAACCTTTTTAATAGAAGATACTCATAAATATCCTGATCAGGATATCTCTGTCATATATGAAACTCAGGATGCAATCTTTCTTAATGATCTGAAGGGCCGCCTCACCAACCTTTGTATTGCACACAATGGTGAGAGCCAGAAAGATAATCCATATTACTATAAGGAATTTAACTGCCCCCAGCAACGCTCCTGCTACCTTGTTCATGCCATGCAACACAGGTAATCTCGTCACAAGATTCAGCATCCATGTGATACTCCTCACCATAATCGTCGACATCAGCAGAGAAATCAGGAAAGAAATTCCATTCACTGCCATTCTCGCCAGATATTGAGCAATATAATCCGAAAATGTAGTTACAGCCAAATACTGGTAACTGTCAGAATTATTATTCTGAACCAGTCCATTCCTCAGCAGTTCCGGGAGATTCATTTCATTTATAAATTCAGTCTGGCTTTCTCCACTGCCTGTCCATGTGCTGTATTCCTCTCCTACAAACTCCCGGCAGCTTTCCTGTACTTTTTCATAAATTGATGTATTTTCCCGGATAAACTCATTTACATAAGGATTTATAAACCACACGATCGCCATCGACAGAAAAACACATACAAGCGAAACCAGTTCTTTTATCAGTCCCCGCCTATAACCTCTGACACATGCAGCCGCCAGAAAAAGTATCGTAATGACTCCGGCCCACGTTAAAGCCATTTTCATCCTCCTAACTAAGTTTTATTATCTCTACACCGCTGTCCAATACCAGAAGATATCTATTCATTCCGATTTTGAAGAAATCTTTGATCGTTCCATCCACACTGCCAAGATATTTCTGTACTCCCCTGCTGTTCATTACACACATCTGGGAACTGTTGTACATCAGAATATTTCCACCGCTTAATTTAATCGTCGTATATGGAATATTGAAGTTTTCTTTGAATTTCAATTTGCCATCTGTAGTATAAACTTCCATTGTATACTGTTTGTCTTTACTGTCATTCTTAAACACAAGACCAATCATATCATTATCATAAAAAGTACTGACAATTTCTTTATCTACTTTTACTGTTTTTACTTCCTTCGGAATCTGGCTTCCATGATAAATTGTAAATCCATTATCTTTAAGTGCTACAGACCGGTTATTATCAAGATACTGGATCTGCGGAACTACCACGCCTTCATACTTATATCCACTGACAATTCTGTCATCCTCGTTCTGTCCTACATCTCCAAAATTGTAAAATGCCACATAACTGGTCGTATCACTTCCATCTACGAACTGATAGGTTACCATCATGATCACTCCGTCTTCAGATACAGCAATATCAAGGGGATATCCCGGATCATCTATCTTCGTCTGATTTTCAGCAATCAGACTTCCATCTGTACCATAAAAATCAATCCATGTATCATCTCCGCCATCCAGGATTGCCGCAACAAGACCGCTTTTGGATACTTTTGCTTTGACAATACTGTAAGAAGTAGTTACACTGCCTGTTTTTCCGGATTTATCATAAATCTCCAAAGTTGTTCCATCTTTATCCGCAATCACCGCACGAGTTCCATTGACATCTGCCACAGGATTCTGCATCTGATAGGTTTCACTCCATAATGTACTCATCTTATCAGAAACAAGCGAAACTCCGTCCGGACTGTATCGAAGGATATTTCCGTCCATTTCAACATAATTTGTAGAAACAATATCCTCCTGCTCACTTGTCTGGACTACTTTATAAGTATGATAGCTTCTCTTCTCTATGTAAAATCCCACAGCCGTTACAGCAGCAGCTATCGCCACCACTGTAATAACTGTCTTTTTCACTACACTTCTTTTGTGGCGGGACAATCTGCGCTCATAATCATCTGCATATTCCTCTTCAGCTCTCTCCCGGGCTTTCGCTTTTCTGTTTCTCTCTGCCTGAAGCTTTTTCTTTTTATGTTTTTTTATTATTTTCTTAAATGTATTTGCCATTTTAGCCTTTACCTTATTTCTCACTTTCATTTTGTTGATTATCAGGTTTCAGTTTTTGCCATTTATTATAGCACAGTTTTCTAAGGTAATACAATTACTTGTCCCGGATAAATGATTTCGTCCGCTGACATCCCATTCAATTTGCAGATCTGACTTATGGCTTCGATACTTCCGTATCTGTCCATACTTATCTGAAAAAGAGTATCGCCGGGCTGAATCACATATGACTCATGGGCTTTTCCCGCTGCTTCGCTGTTTTCCTTCTGCACAGCTTCCCTGACACGTTTCTGTGCTTTACGTTCATCTGCTTCCTGCTGGTAGATTTGTTCGGTTTTATCTGCTTTTTCTGTCTTTACATCCGGAAGCTGTTCTGTTTTGTCCGATTTTTGTTCTGTATCTGTCTGCTCTGCTGATATTTTTTTCTCTGAAGTATTGTTTTTCTTTTCAGAATTTTCTTTTTCACTGGTGCTTTGATTATTCTCTTCAGCATTCTCTTCATTATTCTTTTTATTCTTCCCTGCATCATTTTGTATAGTATCTGTCCGGTATTGTTTATGCTGCCTGACAGCTTCATTGTTCGAAGTCCCGACAACAGGAGACGGCGTTATCTCCTCAACGATCACTGAAGAAACCGTCGCGCTCTCCTTTTCGTTCTGTTTTACATTCTGGTAACTTCTGTAAAAATTAACACCCACTGTCAGTACTGCAATTGCCAGACATGCAGTTAATCCATATGAAAAAACAGAAGGAGCTGCCGGCTCCTTCCTGGTTTCCTTTTTATCTGCAATTATTTTGCGAAAATCTTTCACAGCCTGATCTTCATATTTTTCCTGAGGTTCCGGCTGAAGTTCTTCATTTTTGTCGATCATATACGCCTGCATACCGGGATTTTTTTCATAATAAAGATAATACCCTCCCAGACGCACCATTTCATTGTTTTCATAACGGAAGAAAGCATCTTCCCTTTCCTGAGGTTCCATAAGCATCAGGACTTTTTCTCCTCCAAAATGTTTCATGTGTACTTTTGACATCACTTCCGATACTTTCAGGAGAAGCTGAGGCTGTGAAAAGAACCATCCCACAATCTCCTGATCTTCGAAGTACTCCTTCTGGGCTTCCTGTATCTGCTTCCATTGATTTTCCGAAAAATCGACATGATCAGGTGCTGCCTCCATCTCCTCCGCTATAATAGCACCTTTGATAAACAGATAAGCTGTCTGAGAACGCCATTTAAGATTTCCTGTAAGAACTGCCACTCTGGTTTTTGCTTCTCCCAGAGAGTCTTCCGTTCTGGCAAGTCTTACCAGAAATGTGTACACATAGTCCTCCATATAAATCCTGTAATCTTCGGCTGCCAGGCCGATCTGGCGTATATTTCTGGGTAATCCAAACGGTTCCTCACCATTTTGTCCTTCCTGAGATTCGTCCTTATAGATTACTTCTATCATCTCTCATCACCCCTTCGGGTATCAGGATAACACAGATAAATTGCAGATTTTATCACATTGTAAGAGGAATTTACCAGAATTTGGCGACAGATTTTGCACAGTGCATATTTTTATCCCGGTAAGGATATGATGTTATCAGAAGCCTCTTCGCAGCTTGTTGTTATGAAGCAAAGGGACTATAGCAATTAAAAGATATAATCAATAATGTGCTCTCGAAATCTTTTTGTGCAGGTACAATAGAGACTCTGCGAGTACATAATACGATCAGGGAGGTTTTATGGTATTTTATGTGGACTCACAAAAAAGCAGTTCTGCTGAGGAAATCGCTTTTCTTTTAAATAAATGTATTCTTCAATATCCCGGCAGATGGTCGGAACTGGTTTTTCTGTGTATCGGAAGTGACCGCGTGACAGGAGACTGTCTCGGTCCCTATATCGGACACCAGTTACTTGAACATCTGAATACGGACACTCATGGCGTTTATGTTTACGGTACCCTGAAAAGCCCCGTACATGCTTTAAATCTTTCCAGAATTTCCCGCCAGATCAAAATTCTGCATCCCGAAGGTCTGGTTATTGCAGTGGATGCCTCTCTTGGACAAAAAAAGCACCTGGGGTATGTGACCATCGCAGATGGTGCACTTTACCCAGGTGCTGCAGTTCAGAAAGAACTTCCTCCTGTTGGTGATATCCATATCACAGGGATTGTAAACATTGCAGGTGTACTGGAACAGCTAACCCTTCAGACTACCCGCCTGTCTACGGTAATCTCTCTGGCAGATACCATCACACAGGGAATCGTAAATTATACAAATTCTTTGATCTGTTTGTAGATGCCTTCTGCATCAAGACCATATTTCTCAAGAAGAGCTGTGGCAGGACCGGATTCTCCGAATACATCATTTACACCGATACGTTTTACAGGTACAGGTGCTTTCTCAGACAGGCATTCGCATACTGCTCCGCCAAGTCCGCCGATTACTGAATGCTCTTCTACAGTTACAACCTTTCCTGTTTCTTTGGCTGCTGCAACTACAAGTTCTTCATCCAGAGGCTTAATCGTATGGATATTGATTACTTTTGCATCTACGCCGTCTGCCGCAAGCTTCTCTGCAGCTTCAAGAGCAGGAGCTACACAGAGACCGTTTGCAATAATCGTAAGGTCTTTTCCTTCACGAAGGACAATACCTTTGCCTAATTCAAATTTATAGTCCGGTCTGTCATTGATAACCGGAACTGCCAGACGTCCAAATCTCATATATACAGGACCAACATGCTCATAAGCTGCTTCTACCATAGCTTTTGCTTCAATATCATCAGAAGGGCAGGCAACAACCATTCCCGGAATTACTCTCATAAGAGCAAAATCCTCACAACACTGATGGGTAGCACCATCTTCACCTACAGAAATTCCGCCATGAGTAGCGCCAATTTTTACATTGATCTTCGGATATGCAATAGAGTTACGAACCTGCTCAAAAGCACGTCCTGCTGCAAACATTGCAAATGTGCTGGCAAATGGAACTTTTCCTGTAGTAGCCAGACCTGCGGCAATGCCCATCATATTACACTCGGCAATACCACAGTCAATATGACGCTCCGGAAATTCTTTTTTGAATACGCCAGTCTGAGTAGCTGCAGCAAGGTCAGCGTCCAGAACGACCAGGTTCTCATGTTTCTTACCTAATTCAACCAGCGCAGCACCGTAGCTTGCTCTTGTTGCGATCTTCTTTACTTCTGACATAATGCTTCACCTGCCTTTTCTAACTCTTCCATTGCCTGTGCATACTGCTCGTCATTCGGAGCTTTTCCATGCCATCCAACCTGATTTTCCATAAAGGAAACACCTTTTCCTTTTACAGTTTTCATAATGATAGCTGTAGGCATTCCCTTAGTAGCTTTTGCTTCATCAAAAGCAGCTCTTAACTGATCCATATCATTTCCGTCTGCAACGTTAATCACATGGAAGTTAAATGCCTCAAATTTCTTATCAATCGGGTATGGAGAACATACTTCATCAACCTTACCGTCGATCTGAAGTCCATTATTATCCACGATCACTACAAGATTGTCCAGTTTTCTGAAGCCTGCAAACATAGCAGCTTCCCAAACCTGGCCTTCCTGAATTTCGCCGTCACCTAATAAGGTGTATACACGATAGCTTTCATTGCTTAATTTGGCAGAAAGCGCCATACCAACTGCTGCAGAGATTCCCTGTCCCAGAGAACCGCTGGACATATCAACACCCGGGATATGTTTCATATCCGGATGTCCCTGTAAATAGGAACCCAGATGACGAAGAGTCTTCAGATCTTCTTTTGGGAAAAAGCCTCTTTCTGCAAGTGCAGAGTAGTATCCCGGTGCTGTGTGGCCTTTGGAAAGTACGAAACGGTCACGATCAGCCTTCTTAGGATCCTTTGGATCAATATTCATTTCTTCAAAATATAAATAAGTGAATACATCTGCTGCAGACAGAGATCCGCCCGGATGTCCTGCTTTTGCAGAATGTAATGCAGTAACGATGTCTTTACGGACTTCGTTTGCAATTTTCTGAAGTTCTAATTTTTCCATTGTGGTAAATTCTCCTTATTCGCCGAATACTGCTTTATAATCTTTCTGGAATTTCTCAATACCTGCATCTGTCAGAGGATGTTTTGTCATCTGTACGATTACATTGTACGGAACAGTTGCAATGTCAGCACCTGCAAGTGCACAGTCTGTTACATGGATCGGATTTCTTACGCTTGCTGCGATGATTTCTGTCTCGATTCCTGCCACTTCAAAAATCTCAGCGATCTCGCGGATCAGATCAACACCTCTTGTAGAAATGTCATCCAGTCTTCCAAGAAACGGAGATACATAAGTAGCACCTGCTCTTGCAGCCAGAAGTGCCTGGTTAGCAGTGAAGATCAGAGTAACGTTTGTCTTGATTCCTTCTGCATGAAGAACCTTAACTGCTTTCAGACCTTCTACTGTCATAGGAATTTTAACAATCATATTCGGATGAATGGCTGCAATCTCACGTCCCTCTTTGATCATTCCTTCTGCATCTGTTGTAGTAGCTTTTACTTCACCGCTGATCGGTCCGTCTACGATAGATGTGATCTCTTTGATTACTTCCTTGAAATCTCTTCCTTCTTTTGCGATAAGAGACGGATTTGTGGTAACACCACAGATTACACCCATATCATTAGCTGCCTTAATATCTTCTACTTTTGCTGTGTCAATAAAAAATTTCATGTTCTTAACCCTCCTGATTTTTGCTTGTCATAATCGTTCATTGATCTGATGGTTTCATTATAACAGACTTTACATTCAGGTCAAGCGTGGCAAAAGATTATTAATAATTTCTTTATTAATAATTGCATGTCTTATTAATTCTTTATTTTTCAGTCAAAGCATATATTCGTTGTTATCAACATGCAATATACAATATGTTTTATAACCATTTCTTTTCGTAACTGTTCGCTGTCTTTGCTGTTGCAGGAAACCTCCGTCAGAAATCATTTCTGATATCGGATTTCAGCCGCACATCCTGAAATTTTGGTACGTTTCCAGAAAATGCCTGTCGGGTAGGTATTCGCACTCTACCTCGCCACACAGCTCTATACCAAATAACTGTTCTGCAGTTTCGATAAATTATTATTAATAATTTTCATTCGACGTATTTAATTATTTTTTTTGGTTCTGACATACCCCGTAGTGCGTCTCGCTATCAGCTTGGGGGTATATTCAATATTATAGAGACTGACAGGAGCAGAATCTGTGAGAAAACGGTCCTGCTCATCGATTTTGCGCAGTATAATATCACAGGCATCTCTGCCTTTAAGGGCTACGAAATGATCGATCGTAGTAAGAGAGATCTTCCGTATTCCCGAATAAAAGATATTATCGCACCCAATCACCGATACATCCTTGGGTACATGAATCCTTGCTTCATGGAGAGCATCCAGCGCACCAATAGCCATCATATCATTCTGGCCTGCAATAGCTGTAAATTCCCTGCCTTCATCCAGAAGCTCCATAGTAAGCTCATAACCCATCGAATATTCCGAATCCATCCGTGGGATCTGCATATCGATAGCTTCATCCGCAGCCTTAATGATCACATGATCCTTCAGGCCTTCTTTCTCAAACTCTTTCACAAAACCATTTACACGTTTTGTTCTCTGCCATTGTCTCCTTGTCAGGGGCGGAGTGATAAACGCTACATCTCTGTGCCCCAGATCAAGCAGATGTCTTGCCATCATCCTTCCCACAACTGTATTATCCTGATTAATGGCATCTATAGTTGTAGTTTTCTCTTTATTACTGATGATAACCAGTGGGATTGTCTGCGCCAGTTCCTCTACCTGCTGCTGAAAATCCGGATTTGGATTACAGCAGTAGATAATGCCAAGCGGCTCTATTGTACCCATCATACGCAGATACTTCTCCTCCAGACGGGGATCTCTCTGTGTATTACAGATAAAGACACCATATCCCTGCTTGTTCGCCACTGCTTCAATCCCCTGCAGAAGCAATACATAATACGGGCTTGTAAGCGTAGGGCAAAAAACAACGATCAGCTTCTCTTTCCGGCTTTCTTTTCTGTTCTTTCGTCCGGGAAGATGATAGCCTAATTCTCTGGCTGCCTGCTCTACCTTCTCCACTGTTTCTCTGGAAAAAGAAACATTATATTTCTTATTCAGGACCATGGAAACAGTTGCCTGGGAGACTCCTGCCCTCTTTGCCACGTCAGAAGAAGTTGCTTTCTTTTTAGACAAAGTGATGCCTCCTTTTCCGATGATCTTTTGTCAGAACAGTAACCTTAAAGCTCCACACGCCCCTCAAGAGCACGTAAAAGAGTCACTTCGTCAATATATTCCAGATCTCCTCCTACCGGAACTCCGCTTGCGATCCTGCTGACTTTGATCCCGGTAGGTTTGATCAGCTTACTGATATACATTGCCGTTGTTTCCCCCTCCAGACTGGAGTTGGTAGCAATGATCACTTCCTTTACCTCATCCTTTGCCAGACGCTGCATGAGTTCTTTCAGTTTGATATCATCCGGCCCGATTCCAAGCATTGGAGAGATTGCACCATGAAGAACATGATAAACGCCATCAAACTTGCCTGTTTTTTCATAAGCTGCAAGATCTCTTGTATTCTCTACCACCATAATCACTGAATGATCTCGCTTATCATTGCTACAGATGGGACAGATCTCTCTGTCTGTCAGAGTACAGCAGCACTTGCAATACTGTACATTCTCTCTGGCACCGGTAATGGAAGAGGTAAGCTGCTCTACCTGATCCTTTGGCATATTCATGATGTGAAATGCCAGTCTCTGTGCTGATTTCGCACCAATTCCCGGAAGATGGGAAAGCTGCTCGATCAGCTTATTGATATGACTGCTGTAGTATTCCATCAGAATGGAAGACCTCCGCCAAGTCCGCCCAGACCACCTGTCAGTTTAGACATAACAGCTGTAGATTCTTCTTCCACTTTGCGAAGTGCTTCGTTTGTAGCTGCAACGATGAGATCTTCCAGCATTTCGATGTCATCCGGATCTACAACTTCCTCCTGAAGCTTTACTTTTGTCACCTCTCTCTTACCGGAGATAGTTACCTCTACAGCTCCGCCTCCTGCAGTAGCCGTAAATTCTTTCTCTTCCAGAGCTTTCTGGTTCTCTTCCATCTGGCGCTGCATTTTCTGCGCCTGTTTCATAAGATTATTCATGTTTCCCGGCATACCCATGCCAGGAAATCCACCTCTTTTTGCCATAATACTTTCCTCCTGTTTTTTGTTTACGGATTTATGACTCCTCATCCGGGTCTTCTTCCACTACGATATCCATGTGGATATTCTCCCGAAGTGCATCGTCTACTGTGATCTGCGCGAGATTGGTGTGCTGATGTTTGTTGGCTACCAGCATATGTATCTCCACGCTTTTGCCTGTCCGGGCAGCAATAATGTCCTGAAGCTCTTTCTTCGCCTCCGGATTGTCTACATAATTCATCCCCAGAAAATCCTGGAATTCCACATAAAGGATGGGATCTCCTGTCTCTCCGTTATACTTGGGGACTGCACGCTGCAGGGACTGCTTGAAAAGTCCGGTAGTCTGACCCACGATGGCACGCCAGCCTGCCACGATCTTCTGAAGATCCTCAGGAGCTGCCTTCTGTGGTTTCTGCTGCTGTACCGTTGCTGTACCGGTCACTGCCGCCCCCGGTTCCCCGGCTCCACCGGCCTCGCTCTCCCGAACGATCACCTGCTGCACAGGCCGTTCCTCCATCTGCTTTTCCAGGACACGAAGCCTGTCAAGAACAGAGTCCAGATTTGTCTCCATGGCCGGTCTGCACAGCTTGATCAGTGCGATTTCCACCAATACACGCTTCTGGCTTGCAAAACGGATCTGATTGGACAGATCGGAAAAAATACGAATGTAACGCAT
>OITN01000403.1_pt1 | contig 11402 bp, 8 predicted proteins | sample 1586801 | NCBI WGS metagenome assembly OITN01 (sample SAMN02674964, study PRJEB24791) | human gut metagenome, SKBSTL008 | isolation source: stool | host: Homo sapiens | place: USA | reverse complement strand
ATCTTAAATGCGAGAGCAGGAGATACATGGGGAATCTTAAATGGAATGAATCAGGAAGAATTTAATCCAGAGACAGATCCATTGATTCCATATCATTTTAACAAAGATGATCTTTCTGGAAAGAAGAAAGATAAACAGGAACTGATCAAGGCTCTTGGATTATCGATCACACCAGGAGTTCCGATCATCGGTATGGTTACAAGATTAACAGAGCAGAAAGGTCTGGATCTTGTGAAATACATGTTGGATGAGATCATGTGTACAGAGAATGTCGCATTTGTCATTCTCGGAACGGGTGATTATGAATATGAGGAATTTTTCCGTTACATGGAAGAAAAATACAAAGGAAGAGTATGCTCATATATCGCATATGATAATGCAGTTGCACACCAGATTTATGCAGGAAGTGATCTCTTCTTAATGCCATCCAAATTTGAACCATGTGGAATCTCTCAGATGATCGCACTTCGTTATGGAACACTTCCAATCGTACGTGAGACAGGTGGACTTCGTGATACAGTACAAAGTTACAATGAATACGAGGACACAGGAAATGGATTCTCATTTGCAAACTACAATGCACATGAGATGCTGGGAGCAATCCGTTATGCATTACAGACATTGCAGAGTCCAAAGAGAAAACATGGATTGATCCAAAGAGCGATGGAATCCGATAACAGTTTTGCAAAATCTGCAAAGATTTATCTTGATATGTATAATAGTGTATTATAAATTCAAAAGAAGAATGGGCATCTTATTTTAAGATGCCCATTCTTCATAAAGACAAAAAATGAGATAAATTTACAGGTCAAAGATAAAGACTAGAAAGGAGGCTTAGATCACAATGGACTATATGGACAGCAATAAGATCGGACAACGGATCGAGAATAAATTAATTCATGCACTTGGAAGAACGATCAGTGAGGCAACAAATGATGAGATCTATAAGGCAGCAGCGGAGTGTATCAGGGATGATATCATGATATCCTGGGCAGACAGCAGAAAAAGGGTACAAGAGCAGGGAGTTAAGAAACTTTACTATATGTCAGCCGAATTTTTGATGGGAAGGGCATTTTCTAATAATCTGATCAGTCAAGGATTATATGAGGCATATCGGGAAGCATTCTGGGAGATGGGACTTGATTTTGATAAGATTACGGATGAAGAAAATGATGCAGGACTTGGAAATGGAGGACTAGGACGACTGGCAGCATGTTTTTTGGATTCACTTTCTACGATGGAACTTCCAGTACTCGGATGTGGGATCCGATATGAATATGGAATGTTTCGTCAGAAAATTGTAGATGGAACGCAGATTGAGATGGAAGATGACTGGTTAAGAGATGGAAATGTTTGGGAGATCGAGCGCCCGGAATTAAGTGTGGAAGTACATTTTAATGGAACGATTCAGGAAAACTGGACAGAGAATGGATTAAAGATTGAACATAAAGATTATAATACCGTCATTGCAGTCCCATATGATGTACCGATCATTGGATACAAGACTAAGACGCCAGCAACTCTTCGTCTGTGGAGTGCCAGAAGCAAGCGGCGGTTCGATTTTCATTCGTTTAATGAAGGAATCTATGATAAAGCGATGGCAGACCAGACATTTGCAGAAGCAATCTCGAAAGTCTTATATCCGTCAGATGATCATATGCAGGGTAAAATGCTGCGTTTAAAACAGTTTTATTTTCTGGCATCTGCAACGATGCAGTCGATGATCAAGAGACATAAAGCAGTATTTGATGATCTGAACTCCTTGCCAGAACATGTTGTCATTCAGATCAATGAGACACATCCGGCATTGGCGATGCCAGAACTTATGAGGATCTTGATGGATGAAGAAGATTTTGGATGGGATGAGGCATATGGTATGGTCAAGAAGATATTTCATTATACGAATCATACGATCATGACAGAAGCAATGGAATGTTGGGATGAGAATATGTTTCGTTTACTGCTTCCAAGAATCTATCAGATCATTTGCGCGATCAATGAGAAATACTGTCAGAAACTTTCCGTATATTACAGCAAGGAAGAAGAAAAGATCGCACAGATGGCAGTGATCGGAAACAATGAGATCCGAATGGCAAACCTATGCGTAGCTCTTTGCCGCAGGATCAATGGTGTTTCAAATCTTCACGCTGATATTTTAAAAACGAGGATTTTTAAAGGATCTTATCAGATCTTTCCACAAAAATATCTTGCGATCACAAATGGGATCACACACAGACGCTGGTTAGCACTGGCCAATCAGGGGCTATATCATCTGGTAAGAGAGTATGTGAAAGGGGATATTTTAAAGGATTACCGTCTGTTTGAACAGATCCTTCCATATAAAGATGACAAAGAATTTTGTAAAAAATATGAGAAGGTCAAACGAAATAATAAGATCCGTTTTGCAAAGTATATCAAAGAAAAGCAAGGGATCGAAGTGAACCCAGAATCTATTTTTGATGTTCATTGCAAACGTTTGCATGAGTATAAACGACAGCTGTTAAAATGTCTGCATATCATTTATATATATCAGAAGATCAAAAAAGATCCAGCATGTATTACAACACCGATCACATTTATTTTTGCGGCGAAAGCAGCACCGGGATATGCCAGGGCAAAAGAGATCATAAGGCTGATCCATTCCATTCAGGAAATGGTGAATAAAGATCCAGATATGGACGGAAAGATTCAGGTGGTTTTCGTAGAAAATTATTGTGTATCGGTTGCGGAGATACTGATTCCGGCAGCAGATATCAGTGAGCAGATTTCTACCGCAGGAATGGAAGCATCTGGAACAGGAAATATGAAATTTATGATGAATGGTGCATTGACGATCGGCACTATGGATGGAGCCAATATAGAGATCGCAGAGCGTGTAGGTCAGGAGAATATCTTTATCTTCGGGGACAGCGCTGAGGGTAATTACAATAAAAAAATGTACCATACATACAATCCAGGGATTATTTTCGAGAATCATCCAGGAATCCGTGATGTATGTAATTGTCTGATCGAAGGAAATCTGTTACGATACGGAAACAGAAAATATTCAGAGATTTACCAGAATCTTTTATTTGGGGAATATGGAGAGGCAGATCCATACTACATACTTGCAGATTTTCCGTCTTATATCGAAACATATGAAAAAGTATATCGTTTGTATGTCGATCATAAGGATGAATGGATCAAAAAAGCAGTTGTTAATACAGCAAAATCCGGATATTTTTCATCAGACCGAACGATTGAACAATATAATGAAAAAATCTGGAATCTGAAACCAGTAAAATAAGAGTTACAAAAAAGATGAGATTAAATTATGATTCATAACGCGTCAGTAGAAAAATACAGAACTCCCGTAGGTGCAGTCACATGTGGAAGCGAGATGATGATCCGCCTGTATGATGTAGGGCAGGAAGTCAATAAGGCAGAGATCATCATGTATTCTGAAAGTTTTCACCGGGAGTATGAGATGAAACGAAAAAAAGACTGCATGGAAGAACACATAAAGATGACCAGTGAAGCAGGTGTTGTCTGGTATTATTTCAGAATCTGGGAACATGGGAAATGTTATTTTTATGGAGCCAGACATGGGAAGACACAAGGAGAAGGAATGATCGTTGATGACAACCCGGATAGTTTTCAGATCACTGTGTATGAAGAAGATTTTGACACCCCAAGGTGGATGTCAAAAGGAATCATGTATCAGATTTTCCCAGATCGTTTCTGCCAGGGAAACAAAGAAAATATGAAACGCGGGAAAGTATATCATGAAAGTATGGGAAGAACGGTCTATCTGCATGATGACTGGGAAGAACAACCAGTATTTGGACCACTTCCGGGAAAAGAATTTTATGATCCATGTGATTATTTTGGTGGAGATATTGAGGGAATCATATCCAAACTTGATGATCTGAAACGATTGGGGATCAGTTGTATTTATCTGAATCCGATTGGAGAAGCAGCATCAAACCACCGCTATAATACATCAGATTATAAGAAAGTCGATCCATTCCTTGGAAATAACGAAGATTTTAAGCGGCTATGCCAGCTTGCCAAAGAACGCAGGATTCATGTGATCTTGGATGGGGTATATTCCCACACTGGGGATGATAGTGTCTATTTTAACAAAAAGGGAAATTACGAAGAACCAGGGGCATATCAAGGGGAAGAGTCAAAGTACTATGATTGGTATGACTTTAACGAAGATGGAACTTATAAGAGCTGGTGGGGGTTTGAAACACTGCCGGAAGTCAATGAATTAAATGAAAAGTTTGTTGATTACATTATCACAGGAGAAGATTCGGTGATCAAGCATTGGTTAAAACTTGGAGCATCAGGATTCCGTCTGGATGTTGCAGACGAACTTCCAGATGAATTTATCTTTAAATTGCGAAGTGAATTAAAGAAGAAATTCAAGAATTATACACTGATCGGTGAGGTATGGGAAGATGTCACAACCAAAGAAAGTTACGGAACGAAACGTAAATATGCTTTGGGTAAAGGCTTAGACAGCGCAATGAACTATCCGCTGAAAGTCAACGTTACAGATTATTTACTCGGCAATCAAAGTGCCAAAGATATGAAGACATTCTTGATATCCCAACAGTGTAATTATCCAAAACCATTGTATTATGCACTGATGAACCTGTTATCTTCTCATGATATTCCAAGAATTCGGACAACACTTGCAACCGGAATGAATGAGAATCTGCCATCGAGAGAGCAGCAGGCAGAATATGTTATAACATCAAAGATGGATCAGAAAGGAAAAGCACTCACAAGACTTGCAATGGCAGTTCAGTTCTTTGTCCCAGGAATGCCATGCATTTATTATGGAGACGAATATGGAATGCATGGACTGATGGACCCATTTAACCGAGGAGCATTTTTTGAAAATGACAAAGAAACCTATCAGGAAGTTTTGAGACTGACTAGCCTTAGAAACCGTGAAAAAGTCTTACAGACAGGATATGCATTATATATGGCACCGACTGAAAATGTCCTTGCGATCTTAAGATTTATCAGCGAGAAAAAAGATGTCTTTGGAGAAGCAAGTGAGAACAAAGCAATATTACTTCTCGTCAATCCGACGATGAAAAAAGAAGAGATCAATCTAGATCTCAACAAGGTCAAAGAAGGGGTCAATGAGAATGCATTACAGGCGCTGTTAAAGAACTTGAGCAACGCTGTGATCAAGACAAATGTAGCACCTATAGATTATAAAGTGATAGAGTTATAAAAGAAAAAAAGAAAAAGGATCTGCAGATCAAAGATACATAAAGTATCAAAAGGGTTTGCAGATCCTTTTCTTATATTCTAGGTTCAACTCAAATTTAATTTTTAGCAGTGAGGGCTTCATTCTCAGCAGCAAGTATTTCATCTTCATCTTCATCACTCATGGAATAAGCAATATTCACACTATGATCAGCAATACGCTCTAATTCAGAAAGCATATCGGAGAACAATAAACCAGCTCTTGGCTCACATTCGCCTTTGGCAAGACGTTTGATATGGTGTTTTTGATATCTGCGTTCCATTTTGTCAATCGAAGCTTCCAGAATTGCAATCTCAGCAAGCTTTTCTTCAGGTTTGTTGACACCATCTTGTTCCATGAAACACTCCAGGGAAAGTTTTAACAGTTTGGAAACAGCAGTGTACATCTTTTTGATTTCTTCTTTTGCATCTCCAGTAAGTCCAGTGTTATGTTTGATCTCTGTTTTTGTAAAATCAGCAAAATTTTCTGCGTGATCACCGATACGTTCAAAGTACTTTGCAGTCATAAGAAGATCCAGCCCTGTCTTGGCATCCAGATTTCCTCCGTAAATCATATCTGCAAGCTTCTCTTTGATCTCATTAAATGCATCATCCACCACATCGTCTCTGTCAATGACATTTCTGCACAACTCCAGATCACTCTTTACAAAAGCATCCACACTCTCAGTTACCATACGCACAGTGTCCTCCGCCATCTGTGTGATAGTCTCCGGAATCGCAGTAGTATTCTTTGCAACATACAAAGACAGATCTGCAATATCTGCTGCCTGGTCACCGATACGTTCCATATCAGAAACCATCTTCAATGCTGCAGATATCTCTCTTAAATCTCTTGCAACCGGGTGCTGATGAAGCAGAAGACTCAGGCACAGATTCTCAATCTCTCTTTCTTTGGCATCAATATCTCTGTCCGTCTCAAAAACCTGGCGGGCAATCTCTTCATTCTGCACCTTCTGGATTGCTTTTGCAGAGAATGAAATTGCTTTCTCACAATAGCTTCCCAGTGTGATAAGCTGAACGTGCAGTTCCTCCAGTTGTCTTTCGAAATACTTTGACATAATCAACCAAACCTTCCTGTAATGTAATCCTCTGTACGCTTGTCAGAAGGCATAGAGAACAGTTTATCAGTATCATCAAACTCAACTACTTCTCCCAGAAGGAAGAAAGCTGTTTTATCAGAAATACGTGTAGCCTGCTGCATATTATGAGTTACCATAACAATGGTATAATCCTTCTTTAACTCCATCGCCAGCTCCTCGATCTTGGAAGTTGAGATAGGGTCAAGTGCGGATGTAGGCTCATCCATCAGAAGTACCTCCGGCTGAACTGCCAGTGCTCTGGCAATGCAAAGTCTCTGTTGCTGACCACCGGACATACCCAGTGCGCTTTTCTTTAATCTGTCTTTTACTTCATCCCAGATTGCCGCATCGCGGAGAGATTTTTCTACAATATCATCCAGTTTAGACTTGGAACGGATTCCATGGGTTCTCGGTCCATATGCAATGTTATCATAAATACTCATAGGGAAAGGATTAGGCTTCTGGAATACCATTCCCACTCTTTTTCTCAGAAGATTCACATCCATATCTCCGTAAATATCTTCACCGTCAAGCTGTACCTTACCGGTGATCACACATCCCTCAACAAGGTCATTCATACGGTTTAAAGATTTCAGAAGTGTAGATTTACCACAGCCACTCGGCCCGATAAAAGCTGTGATTTCTTTCTCCGGAATTGCCATGTTTATATTCTTCAGCGCATGAAACTTTCCGTAATGTAAGTTCATATTTTCAACTGTTATTTTTTCATTTCCACTCATTTTTCTTATCCTTTCGCAATTCGTTTGGCAACTGCTCCGGACAGGAAATTAATTACAAGAACAAATGCCAGAATAACAACTGCTGTCGCAGATGCCTGATTCATATGAAGGCCCTCACCTGACAGCACATACATATGAAGTGCCAGAGTACGTCCGGAACCCATCAGGTTCTTCGGTACCTCTGCAACTGTACCTGCTGTATAAATCAGGGCTGCTGTTTCGCCGATCACACGTCCGATGGCCAGGATCACACCTGCCAGAATACCAGGTACTGCTGATGGCAGAACAATGGTGAAGATGGTACGAAGTTTACCTGCTCCAAGTCCAAAGCTGGCTTCACGATAAGAATCAGGAACAGATTTCAGGGCTTCTTCCGCAGTACGCATGATCAGAGGAAGAATCATAATTACCAATGTGAAAGCACCGGACAGAAGAGAAAGTCCCCAATGCAGTGCTGTTACGAAAAACAGCATACCGAAAAGGCCATATACAATAGAAGGAATTCCTGAAAGTGTTTCTGCTGTAATACGGATCACATTTACAAGCTTACTTCCTTTTTTCGCATATTCTACCAGATAGATGGCTGCAAAGATTCCCAGCGGTGCTGCGATTACAAGTGAAACAACCGTCAGGATGAATGTGTTGATCAGAGAAGGAAGTAAGGAAAGATTCTCTGAATTATAAGTTAAACTGAACAAGTCTGTTGACAGATACGGTACGCCCTTGACCAGAATATATCCGATCAGAAAGAACAGTAATGCAAATGTCAGGACTGCACCTAAAAGGGTAAGCAATGCAAGAACACCTGATCCCGGATGCTTAATATATGCCTTCATCTGATCTGAGAAAGAAGACTCATTCTGCTTTTTTTCTTTGGACAAATCAATTGCCGCTGCTGTATCAATTTGCATGTTCTGCCCTCCTGTTCAGTAAAGAAAGACTCAGGTTAATGATAAGAATAAAGATAAATAACACAACTGCTGTTGCGATCAGTGCTTCTCTGTGAAGACCTGTTGCATAACCCATCTCAGTGACGATATTTGCAGTCATTGTACGGACACCTTTCAGGATTCCCTGTGGCATTCTCGGCTGGTTACCTGCAACCATTACAACTGCCATTGTCTCACCGATCGCACGACCGATTCCAAGTACTACTGCTGCCAGAATACCTGATTTTGCTGCCGGAAGCATGACAAAAAAGATGCTTCTCTCCTTGGTTGCTCCCAGTGCCAGTGAACCTTCGTAATAACTCTCAGGTACGCTGCGGATCGCAGATTCCGTAACTCCGATGATAGTCGGCAGGATCATCATTCCAAGCAGAACACAGGCTGCCAGCATACTGGTTCCTGTTCCGCCGAAAATCTGTCTGATCAGAGGAACAATGAGAATCAGGCCAAAGAAACCATATACAATAGAAGGTACACCTGCCATCAATTCAATTCCTGATTTCAATGGTCTGTAAATTTTCTTCGGGCAGTAACGTGCCATAAAAACAGAAGTAAAGAGTGCAATCGGCACACCCAGGAGAATGGCACCTGCAGTTACATAAATACTTGCTACGATCATTGGAAGGATTCCAAAAATATCATTTGACGGCTTCCACTTTGTTCCCAGCAGGAACTTCAGCGGACCGATTTTCCCGATAGCCGGGACACCATTTGCAAACAGAAATGCACAGATCAGAAACACTGCCAACACTGAAGTACAGGCTGCGATCAGAAATACACATTTCATTGCTTTTTCTTTAAAGTGGTTCATTCATTACACCTTTCTTTCCCTGTATCAAAAATCATAACCTGTCACTTCTACAGTAATTCTTAAAATATGATTTTCGACATACAAACAGCCCGCCTGCTGTATTATTTCATTCACAGGCGAACTGCTCTGAAACTAAATCGCTACTTCCTAATGTTTGGCGGGTCCCAGGTTCAAACGCCTTGTCGTGCAAGCACGAACGGCTTTTTGACCTTTGTACCCTGATATGATCATATTATTTAGCAAGGTCTTCCCATGTAGTAGTCTCGCCTGTGTATACAGCCTTTACCTGATCGCTTGTAAGTTCATTAACATCATTGTCTTTGTTTACAATAACTGCGATACCATCTCTTGCGATAACTGTAGCTGTAAGACCAAGGTCTTTCTCTTCATCTTTCAGATCACGGGATGCCATACCGATATCTGCTGTTCCTTCTGCTGCCATGTTTACACCTGTTGTGGAATCACTCTGCTGAACTTCTACAGTTACATCTTTGTTTACTGCTTCATAGCCTTCTGCAAGTTTCTCCATAACCGGTGTTACTGAAGAAGAACCTGCAACTACTACTTTACCGGAAACTCCGTCTGCTGCTTCATAAGCCTTAGCATCTGCTGCTTCTTTGATATAACCGTTGTCCTCTACGATCTTCTGTCCGTCAGAGCTCATAATGTAGTTTACAAAATCCTTTGCTGCATCGCTTTCTTTATCAGATGTAAGGATGTTGAATGGACGTGCGATCTTGTAAGAATCATTGGAAACATTATCTACAGTAGCTTCTACGCCGTCGATCTTAACTGCCTTTACTGTATCATCCAGAGAACCAAGTGAGATATAACCGATTGCATTTTCATCACCTGCAACAGTTGTCATCATAACAGATGTGCTGTTTGTTACACTTGCTTCATCTGTAGTCATATCTACTTTCTCACCGTCTTTTTCTTCTTCAATTCCAAACAGTTCTACGAATGCTCCACGTGTACCGGAACCATCCTCACGGGATACAACTGTGATGTCTCCGCTTGCTGCACTTACGATTGTTGTGAAAGCTGTTGCTCCGATAACTGCTGCTGTAAGGATTGTTGCGATTTTTTTCTTCATGATAATTTTCTCCTCTTCCCATGAGCCATGTTTTTAATATAAAGTGAAAGGCTCATTTCCTTTTTAATATCTTTATGTTTTATAACTTGTTGCCTCATTTACAAGTGCTATTATAGAAATCCAAAGTTAAATGTAAAACCACGCTAAAGTAAAATCTTTGTAAATTGAAAATTTTTGTGAAGGTTGTAAAAACAGGCTCCAGGTGCTATCATAAACTATATCTTCAAATCCCCACCCACTGCTTATTGCTTTTCGCAATTAAATCAGTGGACTTACTTGATTCGTTTAAAATTTATACACAGGAGGATTTTTTATATATGGAAAATTTAAGATGTGAAAAAGCAGTAGAAAAGAAACATAACGGCTATAACTGTGCACAGGCTGTGGCCTGTTCTTTCTGTAAAGAGGCATCTATGGATGAGGATACACTCAAAAAGATCACACAGGGATTCGGTGCAGGTCTTGGCACTATGGCCGGTACATGCGGAGCAATCTCCGGTGCTGCAGTTGTAGCTGGACTTATTAACCAGGACAAAGCCGGAACCTCTCAGACTGTTCGCTCTGTCATGAATCAGTTTAAACAGCAGAATGGAACTGTAATATGTAAAGACTTAAAGGGTGTGGAAACCGGAAAGGTAATCCGCTCCTGTGATGACTGTGTCAGAGATGCGGTGAAATTCCTGGAAGACGCATTAAAATCAGAAAATTGATTTCAGCAGATATTCACAATACATAAATACCAACGCAAAAGAGGCTATACACTCATAACGTGCATAGCCTCTCTCAATTTCAAATTTTCTCAGTTCCCTATTAACTTTATATCAGTAAGTTTCTTTTACTACCTGTTCACAGTCATCTGCTGTTCCTGAACTTTTTTTATTTCCTCCAGAGACAGATTCAGCATCTCAGCAACCTCTTCCGGAGTTTTTCCACTCATAAGAGCTCCAAGAATCATTCCCTCATGGCGTCCTTGTTGTATTCCTTTTTGTTCTCCTGTACGCATTCCTTTTTCATAAATCCTATCTCCAAATCCTGTCATTTTGCTCGCCTCCTTCTGAAATGGTTCTGACCATTTTATATGTGAATATTTTTGTATCCTGTTTATATCACCGTCAAATATTCCGTTCAAATACTCAAATATTCCGTTTTCTTCTGGTTCTTTTCCCTGTCGGATCATAATTACCGTTAAGAGATCATATTCATCCTCTGGTTCATCTGCTATCCCTATGATATCCTTCTTCGAAAAAGAATATTCCGTCAACGTATTTTGCAGTTTCTTTGGCACATCCTCCGCACAGATCCATATGGAATAACATTTCTCCAATTTTGAATAATCCGTGGTCTGTGTAATCATACTTAGCTGGGAGGAAAGGTCTCTGGCTACATAATATACTGCACGTTTTAATATAGGATATGACGGATTACTTGGTCGGTAGCTTTTCTGTGCTTCCATATCAA
>OITN01000378.1_pt1 | contig 11919 bp, 12 predicted proteins | sample 1586801 | NCBI WGS metagenome assembly OITN01 (sample SAMN02674964, study PRJEB24791) | human gut metagenome, SKBSTL008 | isolation source: stool | host: Homo sapiens | place: USA | reverse complement strand
AGCCGAGGCACTTGACCTTGACAGAGGCAGAATGAGACGCTACTGCAGAACGGTTGATCCAAGATTCTTAGAGCAGGTCAACAAGAAAAAGCCAAAGACAATGAGCAAGCTTGCAGACATCTGGTACGGTTCACAGGATTGCAGCTACGGCAGAAATCAGCATTACAACGCCAGCGGTGCAGAGCGAGCCTACCGCAGAGCAGTGGACAAACTGACGGAACTTCTGGTTGCTGAAGGTGCAATCCATGCTGTCCGGCTGAAACAAAAATCCAAAACCAAACGAAAAAAGAAAATCGCCGCCGCAATCTACGAATATCAAGCAGACTGCGACGGCGAATGGGGCGAAATTGTATTCGATTTTGAAAGCGGCACAGGGTCGATTGTCCGGCTTGCTGATTGGGATACAATTAAAACGAACTGGTTTGCCAATGAGGCGATCCGGTATATTTTATCATTGTCGCCTGATGTTCTCACAAAATATATGCTCGTCCTCTTGAGCCGCCACTTATATCTTGAATCCTTACAACAACTGTAAGTGGTATTTGCTGTGTTCCCATGCTATCATTTTATTACAAATGATAGGAGGTATTCACATGAAACCCATTTTGAATATTGAAAATTTAACAAAAATCTATGGCAATGTGCCAAGTCAAACAAAGGCACTGAATGGGATCACCTTCCAGGTGATGCCGGGAGAGTTTCTTGGCATTATGGGAAGCAGCGGTTCTGGTAAATCCACACTGCTCAATTGTATTGCGACTGTGATTCAACCCACAGGTGGAAGCATTCAGGTGGAGGGCGTTAATCTGCAAGCACTCAAGGGAAGGACTCTTGCAGATTACCGTGGAAAAAAAGTTGGTTATCTATTTCAGAATTTTGAGCTACTGGATAATCTGACCGGACGTGAAAATATACTGCTTCCAACTTCTTTGCATGGTATACCCGAAAAGGAGAGCAACCAGCGTCTAAGCCAGTTGGCGAAGTATCTGGAAATCAACGATGTTCTGGACAAATTTCCCTCCAAGATGTCTGGGGGGCAGCGCCAGCGTGTAGCGGCAGCAAGGGCACTAATCCTGAACCCCAGAATGATTCTTGCCGACGAGCCTACCGGTGCTTTGGATTCCAAGAATGCAAGAAACATTATGGAAAAACTGTCCGGATTGAACTGCGACGAACAGGCAACGATCTTGATGGTGACCCATGATTCTAATGCTGCCAGCTTTTGCAGGCGTATTCTGTTCATCCAGGACGGTGTGATCTTCCATGAGCTTCGCCGTGGAGATGAAAGCCGACAGGAGTTCTACGGACGCATCTTGAAGGTGATGGCGCAACTGGGAGGGGGGAGTTCCAATGTTCTCTAATCTGATTTTTCGAAACTGTCGCCGCAACCGAAAGGAAAACGGCCTGTTTTTCAGCTCCCTGGTGATTTCTATTATTGCCTTTTATATGATTCTTTCCATCTCCACCCAGGATGTAATGATTTTTTTGCAGAAAATGGAGAGCGATGCAGTGAACAGTCTCCTGCTTCTAATTCCTGTGTTTTACGGAGTGACCTTGGGTATTCTTTTCTTCTTGATTTACTTCGCCTGCAAGTATCAATTTGAGCGCAGACGCCACGAGTTTGGTGTCTATCTGATGTTGGGAATGCGCAGAAGCAAACTGTTCTGTATGCTTTTGGCGGAGGATTTGTTAAGCAGTATTCTGGCGCTGCTCATTGGCTTACCTACGGCTGTAGTGCTTTCGGAAATCGTTAGTCTTGTCACCGCTAAGCTTGTGGGTATGGGGATCATCGGCCATCATTTTTCTTTGTCTTGGTCTGCAATAAAATGGACACTGGCAGGATTCTTGGGTATTAAACTGCTGGCACTTCTGATTTTGAGCGGAAAGATCAGCCGACAGGAGATTGGAACTTTATTATCCCAGCCGACGAACCGCTCCCAAAAGCAAATGCCCTCTGTTATCTATGGGCTGGCTGCTGTATGCGGAAGTGTGATGTTGGCAGTGGCTTACTGCATGGCGATTCAGGGAATTGCATGGACGAAGGTAAGTATGATGGGGCTGACTTTACTGTTGGGTTCGGCTGGTACGATGCTGCTGTTCTATGGAATGCGGGCACTGATTGCACTGATTGTTAAAAAAGGCAAGGGAAATAAGCAGCTTCATGTATTTACCTTCCGTCAAATTCAGGAGAATGTCATTCATCAGTCAAGCTCCATGGCAATCAGCTCTCTGCTGATTCTGGCAGCACTGTGTTGCTTTGGTGCAGGCGTGGGAATCGCAGGAACGAACAATCTATCCACTGGCCATGTAATCGACTATACCTTTGAAGATCATACCGTTGAAGATTCGGCGCAGGTTCTTCCAAATATACAGGCAGTCCTGAAAGAAAACGGTTTGGAAAATCAGTTTTCTGAGCTTTTTGAAATGAAGGTTGGGCATATTCGCACCACAGAAGATTATGAGAATGCCTACAGCATGGACGCTGTTATGGACTCTCTTCGGAGCCTGCCCCAGTCGGAAGATCGGGATGTCCTTCTGGACAATCTTGGTTATGCCACATCCCCGTATTTGATTTGTCTGTCGGACTATAATCGTTTACTGGAATTGTCCGGCAGGCCTGTCATTAAATTAAGTGAAGATGAAGCCGCTGTTTATATAGGTTTCGACTTTACTACTGTAAATCGTACCGCAATGCTGAACGGCATACTTACTGAACAGCCTGAAACGGAACTGGTTGGCAGTCCGATTTATCTTACTGGAGAGGTTCAGTCTGTAAATTTGATTACGGATCGTTCTATTACTTTGTCCTTTGCATTGATTCTTCCAGATGAAGCCTTCCTCTATCATACCCAAGGAATGTATGATACGTATGTGAATGCGGTACTCAGTGAGCAGGCTATGGAAGGAAATAGCCTTATGACTGCCTATTCTGGTCTGAACGAGGAGCTGGACGAAATAGGTATCGAATATGAAAGCTATCTTCAGAACATGGGACGCCAGCTTTTCTATACCGTAGCATCCAGCTATATTACCCTCTATCTGGCGATTGTGTTCCTGGTGGTTGCCAACACCATTGTGGGTGTTCAGTTCCTGATGAGCCAGCAGAAAACCGGGCGTAGATACCAGACCCTGATCCGCCTGGGAGCCACTTACGAAAGCCTTTGCCAGTCTGCCGGAAAGCAGATTGCGTGGTTTATGGGACTTCCTGTATTGGTTGCAGCTGTCAGCAGTCTGTTTGGAGTCAGAGCGTTGTTTACAGGGATACTCTCGTCCCGAACCCGTGGGACAGTGTCTGAAATGCTACTTGTATCTACTGCTATGATTTTGCTGCTTTGCGTGATAGAATATATTTATATGAGAGTGGTCAAGCGCTCCAGTGATCGGTATTTGCTGACACTGATGCAGTCGCAGAGAGAAGAATAATTGGGAAGGAGGTGCTGTCGTGAAAAGAATTGCTGTTGTGGAAGATGAAGTCTATATGCGGGAAGAACTCTGCAATATGCTCCAAAAGGACGGGTATCTTGTGGAGGCAATCACCGAGTTTGAAGATGCCGCTCGGCTCTTGGCAGCCCTCCGCCCTGACCTTGTGATCTTAGACCTGAATTTGCCGGAGATCAGTGGCTTTCAAATCTGCCAGGAGCTAAAGAATAAAACCGCTATCCCCGTCCTGGTGCTGACTTCCAGAGACCAGGTAAAGGATGAACTGCAAGCGTTCCAGTTGGGTGCAGATGAATATTTGACGAAGCCGTGCAGAAAAGACCGGCTTCTTGCCAGGGTATCCAATATTCTCAAAAGGTATGAAGGCCGTACCAACCTCATAGAGGGATTGGATTTCTTGTTGGATCAGCAGACTTACACACTTTATATTCATAACACCTCTGTGGTGCTTCCCAAAAATCAGGGAAAACTGTTGGTTGCTCTTTTGGCCAGTGGTGATGCTCTGGTCACGACGGAGCAGCTTTGCTTAGCACTATGGGGAACCACAGAATACATAGACGAAAATGCCTTGCAGGTTAATCTGACCAGGCTGAAAAAGACGATGTCCGGTCTTGAGATGAAGCAGCGAATCGTTGCGGTTCGTGGGATGGGCTATCGTTTGGAAGCGGAGGTATCTCCATGAAGCAGTTTTGGCGCATAATAGAACGGTACTACCCTTGGCTGCTGTTGCTGCTGGGGGTGGATTGCTTTTGTTTTATCATTCTTTGGATTTCTGACATTCAGGCATTTCAGACCTTGATTGAGTTAGTGGTTCTGACAAGCATCCTTCTGTTTTCAGCGATCCTGTTTGTACTAAACAAGCGGGAGACCACCCGCCGGGAGCTGTTCCGGGATTTCCTCAGTGATCCTACCATCTGCAACGAGGAAAGGCTGCTCAGTGTCATCAGCCGGGAAGAAGGAGAATCTATCCGGCTTCTGGCCTCAGTTTTACAGGAACACAAAAATGAGAGCAGCAGTATGGCAGATGCCCTACGGGACTATGAAGAATATGTGGAAGGCTGGGCACATGAAGCGAAAACGCCCCTGTCGTTGCTGACCATGCTTTTGGATAACCGAATCGACGAAATATCGCCTTCCCTGCAAGCTAAGTTGGATTATGTCCGTAGTCAACTTCAGGAGAATGTCACGCAGATGCTTTACTATGCCCGGTTAAAGAGCAGTACAAAGGATTATCGGTTTGAAGATGTCAATTTGAATGACTGCTTGGGGGAAGTTCTGGAGGACTATGCCCCACTTCTGGAAGAAAAGCAGTTTGTAATTCTCAACAAACTGCAATATGAAACAGTTTATACAGACCGTAGAGGGATTCAGTTTATGTTGGGACAAATCGTGAGCAATTCCATCAAATATAGCAGCGATAGTCCCATGCTAATGATTTCCATGATACATTCGGAGACCGCAGATGTCCTTTCTGTTGAGGATAACGGCATTGGTGTAAAAAAATATGATCTGCCGTATATTTTTCAAAAGGGCTTTACCGGGGATTCTACTGACAGCCGAAAGAAAGCTACTGGTATAGGGCTTTACCTGGTTAAGAAGATGGCTGACGATCTAAACCTTCGTCTGGAAGCTACTTCCCAGTGGGGAAAGGGCTTTAAGATAGTCATTTTCTTTCCAAAACTGAGATCCAACGGTGGAAAATAATATAAACAGAAAAACGCCCGCAGGATTTTCTCCTGCGGGCAGCATGTTGTCAGCTATCCAAAGGCTTGTATTCTGTTACAGTTTTCAAATAGGTTTCGGGATCGCCGTTCAAGATAAGGTCTGCATATCCAATCGGGTCATTATAAATCAGATAGTCAAGCTCTGACCGTTGATACATATTGTCGGCAACCTCGTTCTCCACTGCAATGGTATCAATCGCAATCATGCTGCCATCGGCGAATTTCAGTTCTACACAGCAGTTATCCATATTGTAGGCACAAGATATTAAGGTTTTCATGGTATGTCCTCCATAATTCGTAATATAAAGCGAAAATCCCGTCTGACTTCCTGTTAGAAATCAGACGGGATTTATCCGTATGCACCCCGGAAACCGTCAGCTAACAGTTGATAAGTAAATTAGTTCCTTATCACTGTTAAGCCAAGGCTTTGAGGTACTTTTTTTGATTTCAATGTGTCAAACTCCCGAAGAAGAGCAATGCAAAGGCGTTTTCCAGAAACAGTTCAAGATAATTTAATATAGCAGAAAGTGGCGCTTTGGCTTAGGCCGGGCGTTATTTTTGTGTGGTTTATTTTAGAGGTGTATGTTATTATAAAAAAGTATTGACAAACAGGATGATTGTGATATTCTATAGTATTCCAATTTATATTGGAATGGGCAACATGGCATACCGAGGTAATTGAAGCGTGGGCTTCAGAAAGGAGGTAGTGCTATGAGTAACTTATCCGTCACAATCGACTGGAAGTTTGTTGTTGCCCTTGGTGCGTCTGCAGTTGGAATCATTTTCGCAGTGAAAATGGATGACTACGCAGCCGAAAGAGTGTCAACCCAAATGGTTAATGCTTGCAAGGAGTTTGCAATTGCTGAACAGTGCAATTGTTAATTTCGTAGATAAGGGTGTATAGCCAAGAGGTTATATGCCCTTTTTTATTATTATGTTTGGGGGGATTAAGTATGCATATACGAAATCGAATTTCAGATATAAAAAAAATAAGATGTAATGCGTGTCAGGACTATTTGAAGATGGTTGCTGTTGAAGATTGGAAAAATCAGTTATATGAGAAGACTCAGATAGCTGTAAAATATTCTCCAGCAAAGTATAAGCCTGCATATAAAATAATGAGAACAAGAGGTATCGAAAACTATGAAATTGACGATATGGATGTAACATTTATATCGGAGGTTATTCATAAATGTTCATATATATTCCCGTCCAAAGTTGAAACAAGAAAGGCAATAGAGCAACTTACGGAGGATAGAAATGTTAATGGTCATTCTGACGAAAATGAAGAGTGTGAGGAGTTATATAGATATGCGTTTCTTTCGCTTACGAATTTACAGCGTTTTATTGATACCGTTGATGAATGGGAAACTGATATCCCGGACGAGATTAGACTAGAATATAGGCAAAGATATTCAGCAGAAATTATTGAAATGCAAAAATCCATAGATGAAGAACGTATCGACCAGGTACAAAGAACAAAAGATATGGATAAAGACATTCAGAGGATTTTATCTAGTGACGATAGACTTAAAACTTGGTGTGACGTGATTAAAATCTATATGGATAGATCTTTTGTCATTGACCACAATATTGAGTTATATCAAGAGTTTATATTAAGAGCATCGAATGCAGGAATAATTCATGCACACGGACAAGCTGCCGACTACTATCTAAACACAGATAAGAATTGCGATGAAGCAGAGAAAAGAATGCGCTTATTGATGGAAGATAAGGATAATCTTTCAGCGGGGGATGTCCATTCTATTATGTCTGCAATTTCAATGTATATGATACGTGGAAATGTATTGTCAGATGGATTAGAAGATGTGGTGGTTACTTTGATAAACTGGGGATATCCGATTGAGAAGGATAGCACGGGTGTGTATGTAATGTTGAGCAAAAGGGAAAAATCTTTGTAGTCAACCATCCCGGTTTTACTACTATTTCGACTACTACATTTGTAGATGTACTTGCTAAATCTTTCCAAAGTGTAGTAAACTTTGGCAAAAATAATGAAAAAAGAGAAATGCCAAGAAATCCCGTAAAATGGGGCAAATCTTGGAATAAAGCGATAAATCACGAAACCTATTCTAAAGCTTTTCGTTTGCCAAGGCAGGACGCGTACTTTTTGGACAAAGCCTTATAAATCCAGTGCTTTTCTAATACATCTACATGATTTACATAGATTCCAGAAGACCTCGACTTGCAAAATAATCCTTTAGAAAACAACGGATAGCATTCGTGCTACCCGTTATTTTTTATGTATAATAGTCGGGAATGCTGACAAATTGGATGGGATATGATATATTGAAAGAAGTAAGTATATCTGACATTTTGGAGGCGAAGATGAAACGTACAATTGGAGAAAGATTAAAAAAAGCAAGAAAAGATGCCAAGATTCGACAGGGTGCTGCAGCTGAAAAGATGGAGATGTCTCGAACGACTTTAAGTGCAATAGAATCAGACAAAAGACTGGTCTGGGCTGAGGAGATTACAAAGTTTGCAGAGATGTATAAGGTAAGTGCGAATGAATTGTTATATGGATTTGCGGATGAATTTCCGGAGATAGAGTTCGAAGCGTTTCTTGGCAATTCTGAAATTAGAATGATCAACTATTCACTTCTTTATGATCGATTAAATGACAAAGACAAGGACAAAGTAATGAAGTATATAGTTTCTCTTTTAGAACAACAGAATTGAGGATTAATGGATGGATTTAGAAAAAATAGCAACCAGTGCAATCGTATCTTCAATATCTAAAACAGATACGTTGAGTGGATTTATAAATGATGGAGATAAAGAACCGTGTTGGGATGGCAATATTTATATACATGAAAATTCCAGACATTCGAAGAAGAATATTAAAAGAATACCTACTCAGGTTAAGGGGAAAGATGTCAAGACAAAATCGGTGAAAGATAAAATTAAATATCGGGTCAAATATGATGATTTAAAAGCATACATGATGGATGGTGGAACATTGTTCTTTGTTGTGTATATTGAAAAAGAGACAGGTGAAGCACTTCAAATATACTACGCAGATCTTTTGCCTATTAGAATTATGAAAATACTGGAGCAAACGCAGGACTCTTATTCCATAGATTTTTTCAGTTTTCCATCAGATAATAAAGAAAAAATAGAAGTAGTTCTTAACGCATATAATGATGCTCAAAGACAAAAAAGTTTTGCAGGGAAAAGGTTGCCAACGATAGACGAATTGAACCGAAAGGGAATAATGGAAAGCCTCAGTTTTCACGTTACTCATGTAGGAAAAGAGATATCTCCAAATACAATTCCACAGGTAATGGAAGGCAAATCAATTACATTATATGCAAATATTAAAGGCAATCCTATAGGGATTCCAGTTGAACAACATCAGAATATTACACAGGTTACAACATGTCAGAAATTTGATAAGAAAATTTTTGTTAACGGAATAGAATACTATAATCATTATCTTGTTTTACATAGTGCATTTGATACGAAATTGATTATTGGTAATTGTCTAACGATGACAACACCGGTAGTTGCAGATGCAAATGAATCATCTATCAAAACCACAATTCATATCGATGTCAAAGGTACTTTACGAGAACAAATTAAAGGATTCGAGTTTATCCAAGCGGTTTACGCCAATAATGGATATGAGATTGAAAATACTCATATTTCAATCCTTCTAAAAGAAAAACACTTTGAAGAAAAAATACAAGGGTATTCTAATAGATTGAGTTGGTTAAAGTATATTTTGGATTTGTTGAAATCTATGCATGTTAAAAAAGATTTAGAAATTGAGAATTTCAGTGAGGAGGATGAGAAAAATCTTAATTTCTTGATTGCTGCACATGGCAAACATAAACCCGTTCGAGAGGAAGAGAGACAATTAGAGTGCCTTCAATTATTAAAAATATCAAATATTTCATTAGGTGTTATATATATCAAACACACTGATGGATACTATTATATGCATGATTATTTTGGAGAGCATCTGGAGTCTTATTGGAAAGATGGTGATAAAGCAACACGAATTTCACAGTTTACCGTAATGACTATGGCCGATTTCTTAAAATATGATAATATACGTCTTCCAATGATTGCTGATGATTTTAAATTATTACCATGTTCAGAGGAAATAATCAACGAGGCAAATCTTTTGATGCTCGAAATGATAAAGGCATATGATAAATCAAAAAATGATGAACTACTAGTTACAGCAAAAAAAATAAATGATTGGCTTCAGGAGCATCCTAAATTGATTGGAAGAGAAGTTTGTATTATCAATAAATACCAAATTAAGATCCGAAAAACATATCTAGGTTATTCTGATAAAGCGGAACTATTTTCGATTATTGAGAAATCAGAGAATAACAATTATCGGGCGGGGGCATTTATCTTATTGGGAGAATTTGATGAAGCAAAAAAGATTTTTGACTCTTATGGTGAAGAGCAAATGCAAGAGTTCATCAATTATCCAATATATACATTGTATCAGCAGAGCGGAGAGAACTTAATGTAGAATTGAATGATGAATTATAATAAATACATCAAGTCGAAACAAATTTCAGAGAGAGGAGGTGCTCAACATGATCGTATTGAGCTTTTTATGGGATACATTTAAATTAATTCTCAAATTACCGGTATTACTTTGCTTGGGGATTATATATTCAGTTGTAGGTATGATCAGAGGAATATACAGCATCTTCCACGCATTTTACTGGGTATTTCTTACACTTGCATGCAATGATACTATGGATAAATACCGTGTCAGCCATAAAATCAATTCTACGTTAAAAACATACCGTCTAGACAGCTACTTTTTTAGCTATTATCCAAAAGACATATAATATATAGGCTCAAATGGTGAAAGTGCCCATTTGGGCCTATTATTGTATGAATTCATGTGTACAACCAGAGCAAGATCCACCCGTGTATTACAGTATTGTCATTTTGACAATTTTGTATTACTTACGAGTAGCAGACTTGATGGGGATTACGTCCCCATACCCACGTGAAAATATAATTGCTGGCAATTACATTTTAGCAGATACGCAAGCGTTTCTGAGTAAGTGTCACAGACAACAAAATAAGGAAATTTTGATAAGGCATTCACCTGGAATAGGTGAGTGTTTTTTGTTTTCAAATATTCAATTAATCAAAAAAATTAAAAAAATTTCATTAGGGGGCTGTAAAAATGCCTCTCAGCGTTTCGTTTTATGTAAGGGTATTTTTGACAGGAAAAAATAAAAATTTTCATCAAGAGCCTGTATTTATGCCCTTCATCTTTTGAATATGTGTAAGGACATTTTTGAGCCGGCAGAAAAATGTTTTTTACAACAATTAGAAATAGAAACGAGGCGAGAAAAGAATGCAATATGAATACATGAAGGAGTCAGAGCAGATGCTTCAGTACTTCCAGTTTCCGAAGTTTTTGTTAAAGCTGTCAATCTCTCAAACTGCAAAATTTCTTTATATGATTTTGTATGACCGGGCACGGATATCGAGAAAGAATAGCTGGATAGACAAGTATGGAAATGTTTATCTGATATTTCCAATAGAGGAATTGTCTGTTCAAATCGGCAAATGCAAATCTTCTGTAAAAACAGCATTGAAGGAATTAGATGATATGGGATTATTGGTTCGCAGGTCCGGCGGATTTTCAAAACCCAATCATTTGTATGTGAGAATTCCATCTGATGAGATGGTTTTACAGCCGGTTGATGATAAGGCGGATGAAAAGATAGCTGCAACAGAGCCGGAAAAGCAACCATCATCTGGTCGTAAAAATGGCTGTGCAGAAGTCGGAAATATGGCACCTAGTAAAGTAACTGAGAAATATAAAAGAAATAAATATCATGAAGTAAATTATTGCTATGGGGAAGGAGAGAGTTTGTGATAAGAGAAGAAGATACTGTATGTGTAGGCAATGATGGTTTGCAATATTGCAAAGTCTGTGGGGAAGCGAAAGAAGTATTTTTCCCCAAGGGTGGATTTATGGGGATGAAGAAACATTCCAGGCAATGTGCCTGTGACAGAAAAGCGTATGAAGAAGAACAAAAATATTTTAAAGACAAAGAGCACCGGGAATTAGTCAGCAGAAATACGAGCATCTGTTTTGACGAGAGCAGAATGGAAGAGTGGACATTTGAGAATGCAGATATGTCAGATGCGGTAATGCATAAGGCAAAAAAATATGTTGATAACTGGGAGGAAATGAAAAGAAATCATATAGGCTGTTTGTTCTGGGGACCGGTTGGTACCGGGAAAAGTTTTATTGCGGGGTGCATTGCCAATGAACTTCTTAAGCAAGAAGTAATGGTAAAGATGACAAATTTCAATACCATTATTGATGATATATTTCCACTGGCAGACAAAACGGAATATATCAATGCATTGGCGTCTTATCAGCTTTTGATTATTGATGATCTTGGAGTGGAACGAAATTCAGAATATGCGTTAGGAATTATTTTTAGCGTCATAGATCGAAGAATCCGTTCAGGACGACCTTTGATCATTACGACCAATCTTCCGCTGAAAGAAATAAAAAACGAGACCATGTTAGATAAAAGACGTATCTATGACCGTATTTTAGAAATGTGTACGCCTATGTATGTTGGAGGCACAAGTAAGAGAGAAGTGATTGCAAGTATGAAAATGGAGAAAGCGAAAACGTTGTTGAATACAAACAGAGGGGAGGAGGACTGCGAATGAATCATACAGAAAAAACAATACCTGTTTGGAAGAAATATTCTTTAAATGT
>OITN01000338.1_pt1 | contig 12868 bp, 14 predicted proteins | sample 1586801 | NCBI WGS metagenome assembly OITN01 (sample SAMN02674964, study PRJEB24791) | human gut metagenome, SKBSTL008 | isolation source: stool | host: Homo sapiens | place: USA | reverse complement strand
AGTGGCTGGACGACGAGGGCAGGATTTATATTATCTATCCCATCGCGGAGATAGCAGAAATACTGGATAAAGGCAGCACCACCATCAAGGGGGCGCTTAATGAACTGGACACGGCGGGGCTGTTGGAACGGGAACGGGGCGGCTTCTCCGCACCGAACCGGCTTTATGTCAAAGTACCGCCAGTGCCACAGGTACAGTTTTCAGACCAACTGATGGCCGGAAGTCCGCCCCTCATAGAGCCGGAAAACCGTCCTACTGATGGTCAGAAAACCGACCTTATGATGGTCGGAAAACCGTCCCCTAACCAAACTACTATAAACAACCTTACAGAGAGCCAAACAAAGGGAGTGAGTGGGGGGCCGTCCGCGCCCTATGGCCGATATGGAAATATTTTTCTGTCACAGACCGAATACGACGAGTTGCAGGCAGAGTACCCTGACAGGCTGGAACGGTTCATCGAGGAAATGAGCCGCTACCTTGCCGCCAACGGGAAAAGCTACCAGAACTATGCCGCCGCCCTGCGGATATGGGCGGGGAACGACAAAAAGGAAGCCCCTAAAAAGGGCATACCAGACTACTCATGTAAGGAGGGCGAGAGTTTATGAAGAATGAAATCAACGCGGTTTTGGAGAATATGACGACCACCATCCCGGAGCCGGAGGACTACACCGGCGAGGACGGTTTACTGTACTGCGGCAAGTGCCGCAAGCCGAAAGAAGCCTATTTTGCGCCGGATAAGGCCGCTATCTTCGGGCGCGACCGCCACCCGGCAGAGTGCGACTGCCAGAGAACCGCCCGCGAGGAACGGGAAGCCGCCGAAAAGCGGCGCAGACACCTTGACACCGTGGAAGAACTGAAACGCCGGGGCTTTACCGACCCCACCATGCGGGACTGGACTTTCGAGAACGACAACGGCAGGAACCCGCAGACCGGGCTTGCCCGCCGGTATGTGGAGCATTGGGAAGATATGCGGACAGACAATATCGGCTGCCTGTTCTGGGGCGGCGTAGGCACCGGCAAAAGCTACCTTGCAGGCTGTATCGCAAACGCCCTCATGGAGAAAGAAATCCCCGTCCGCATGACGAACTTTGCTCTTATCCTCAATGACCTTGCCGCCAGCTTTGAGGGGCGCAACGAGTACATTTCCCGCCTTTGTCGTTATCCGCTGCTGATCCTTGACGACTTCGGCATGGAACGCGGGACGGAATACGGGCTGGAACAGGTGTTCAATGTGATTGACAGCCGTTACCGCAGCGGCAAGCCGCTGATCGTCACGACCAACCTCACGCTGGACGACCTGCACAACCCGGAGGACACCGCCCATTCCCGGATTTATGACCGCCTGCTTTCCATGTGCGTCCCGGTACGCTTTACCGGCGACAACTTCCGGCAGGAAACCGCCAAGCGGAAAATGGAGAGCATGAAGAAACTGATTACCGACTGAAAGGAGTATTGCCTATGGCAGATAACAAGCAGCACGACACCCGCACCACCCGCCGCCCTGACTGTGTGACGGAAATCCGCATGGGCAATTCCGTCCTTGTCGTGTCCGGCTATTTCAAGAAAGACACCACAACCACAGCCGCCGACAAAATGGCGCGGGTACTGGAAGCGGAAGCCGCTGCTACACAGGAGCCGACTTATCCGGCGTGAACCGGTGCATGGAAAAGCGGCCATGCCAGGGAGCATGACCGCTGGAACGAAAATCGGAAGTGCTTTAGCAATTCTTAATCTCATTCTCTATAAAATAATTTGCAATTTCAAAGGCTTTTATTCTTCTCTTTGCCAATGTGATTTGTGATTTATAACGCTCGGAATTATCCTTTGATTCAAATGTTTTTACTGTTTCTCTTAGCTTGTGCAGAGTTGAATCAATTTGCCTTTTGGCCGCGGTTAATTCATCTATTGTATACTTCATGTTTTCTCCTTTAACTTCTGATTTTTTTGTTAAATCAGAGTATACCACGGAGTTATGAACTTTTCTACTGCAAATATGGGACGACAACCCATACCATAAAAATCGGAAAATTGAAAAGCTGTAAAGAAGCAAATTTAACGCTTTTGCCGCTGTACAGCCCCCGCCGTTCCGTGGTACAATGAAACCACGGAATAGTGGGGCTGGCTGTCGGAAACGGAGGATTTTATGTTAAGACAAGCCACCCAAAACCTCATTACCGCCCTTTATCCGAGATTGTCCCATGAGGACGAATTGCAAGGCGAGAGCAATTCCATTTCCAACCAGAAACGGATTTTGGAAGCCTACGCCAAGCAGAACGGCTTTACCAATCTGCGCTGGTACACCGACGACGGCTACTCAGGTGCGAACTTCCAGCGGCCCGGATTTCAAGCCATGCTTGCAGACATTGAAGCCGGGAAAGTCGGCACCGTCATAGTCAAGGACATGAGCAGGCTGGGGCGTAATTACTTGCAGGTGGGATTTTACACGGAAATGCTGTTCCCTCAAAAGGGCGTGCGTTTTATCGCTGTCAATGACAACGTGGACAGCGCAAACGGCGGCATGGACAATGATTTTACCCCTCTGCGGAACTTATTTAACGAATGGCTGGTGAGAGATACGAGCAAGAAAATCAAGGCAGTAAAGAAAGCAAAAGGCATGAGCGGCAAGCCTGTAACCAGCAAGCCAGTCTATGGCTATCTCATGGACAAGGACGAGAACTATATCGTTGACGAGGAAGCCGCCCCGGTTGTCCGGCAGATTTACCAGCTTTGCCTTGCGGGAAATGGCCCGACCAAGATTGCCCGTATGCTGACGGAGCAGCAAATCCCCACGCCGGGGACGCTGGAATATCAGCGGACAGGCAGCACCCGCCGTTATCACCCAGGCTATGAGTGCAAATGGGCGACCAACACCGTCGTTCATATCCTCGAAAACCGAGAGTACACCGGATGTCTGGTGAACTTCAAAACGGAAAAGCCTTCTTATAAGGTCAAGCACAGCATAGAGAACCCCGTCGAGAAGCAGGCCATTTTCGAGAACCACCATGAGCCGATCATCGACAAGGAAACATGGGAACGGGTGCAGGAGTTACGCAAACAGCGCAAACGCCCGAACCGCTACGATGAAGTGGGGCTGTTCTCCGGGATTTTGTTCTGCGCCGACTGCGGCCATGTGCTGTATCAGCAGCGGTATCAGAACAAAGACCGCAAACAGGACTGCTACATCTGCGGCAGCTACAAGAAGCGCACCCGCAACTGTACGGCGCACTTTATCCGCACCGATCTGTTGACCGCTGGTGTCCTGGCAAATCTCCGGCAAGTGACCGAATACGCAGCCAAGCATGAGAGCCGGTTTGTGAAACTACTTGTCCAGCAGAACGAGATCGGCGGCAAGCGAAAGACCGCCGCAGCCATCAAGCAGCTTGAACAGGCGCAGGAACGCATTTCTGAAATCGGCCGCATTATCAAGCGGCTGTATGAGGACAATGTAAACGGCAAAATCAGCGATGAGCGTTTCATGGAACTGTCGGCTGACTACGAAGCCGAGCAAGCGGAGCTGAAAAAGAGAGCCGCCGCCCTGCAAGCCGAACTGGACAAGTCACAGGCAGCTACCGTCAACGCCGAGAAATTTATGGGCATTGTCCGCAAGCACCTTGCCTTTGAAGAACTGACCCCCACTCTCTTGCGGGAAATGATCGAGAAAATTGTGGTGCATGAGTGCAGCTATGATGAGAACGGCACCCGCAGGCAGGACATTGAGATTTATTACAGCTTTGTCGGCAAGATTGACTTGCCCGAATAACCGCCCGACCTATCCGACACAATGGCCAAGTGTCGGATAGGAACGGCAAAATTTTTTGCACTTCTATTGCTTCTTTATCACACATAAGCAAAGAGTCAGGGGATGAAGCAGCTCATGGCTGGCGGCGGTGTTGCCCTGATTGGCATCACCCTGATCCCCCTGCTGAGCGGTCTGTTCGGCTGATCTTTTCCGGGCGGCGATTGCCGCCCCGTACATATTTACTTGCAAGTGTTTTCAGCCCCTCCGTGGCAAACGGATTCTTATCACAAGAGGAAACGCATTGCAAATCGAATATTCACCTTTATTCTGAAAGGACGGTGCTATTATGCAGATTCTGACTCACCTTATTTTTCTGCTCAACCTGCTCAAGACCCTTATCAACCATTTTTCTTGATAGGTGGTGGCGCTGAGTGGAAACAGTTCTCAAAGCGATCTCTGATTGGATCAAGTCGCTGCTGACAGCGGCAATCATGTCCAACCTTTCCGGCTTGTTTGATGATGTGAACACCCAAGTGGGCGGCATCGCCCAGCAAGTCGGCACCAAACCATCCAGTTTTGAACCGCGCGTTTTCGCTATGATCGAAGCCCTCTCCCGGAATGTGGTGCTGCCCATTGCAGGTGTGATTTTGACCTTTATTGCCTGCTACGAGCTGATTCAGCTCATCACAGAGCACAACAACATGGCACAATTTGAACCTGCGCTGCTGATGAAATGGATCTTCAAGACTGCCATTTCGGTGTGGATGATCTCCAACACCTTCGACATCATCATGGCGGTGTTTGACGTGACTCAGCAGGTGGTGGCAAATTCCAGCGGCATCATCAGCGGCAACACAAGGGTCAACGATATCGGCTTGTCGATGCTGCAATCCAGCATGATGCAGATGGACGTAGGCCCCTTGTTCGGGCTGTTCTTACAGTCCTTCTTCATCGGCATCACCATGCGCATCCTGTCTATCGTGATTTTCGTCATTGTCTACGGACGCATGATTGAGATCTACATGATGGTCAGCCTTGCTCCGATGCCCATGGCAACATGGGGCAACCACGAGCAATCCCATGTGGGACAGAACTACCTTCGTTCTCTGTTTGCGCTGGGATTTCAGGGCTTCCTGATCCTGATCTGCGTGGCGATCTACGCTGTTCTGCTTCAAAATGTCGCCATATCCGGGGATGCCATCAACTCGATCTGGAGCATCGTGGGGTACACGGTGCTGCTGTGCTTTACGCTGTTCAAGACTGGTTCTGTTGCCCGGAGCATTCTGGGCGCACACTAAGGAGGTGGAATTTTGGCAGCTTATATTTCCGTGCCGCGCGATTTCAGCAAGGTGAAGTCCAAAGTGGCCTTCAACCTGACCGCCCGGCAGCTTATCTGCTTTGGTGCAGCGGCAGTCGTTGGTGTGCCGCTGTTCTTTGTTTTGCGGGACACCGCAGGCAATACCGGCGCTACCCTTGGCATGATGGCGGTCATGCTGCCTATGTTTTTTCTGGCGATGTATCAGAAGAACGGTCAGCCCGCTGAAAAGATCCTGCGGTACTACCTTCAGGCACGCTTTGTTCGCCCGAAGGTGCGTCCGTACCAGACCCGCAATTACTATGCACTGCTTATGAAGGGAGATGACGCCCATGATTCCGTTTCTGAAAAAGAATAAGGACGGCGGCAAAAAGCCGCCCAAGTCCATGGTACCCCGCACAGCACAGGAGAGCATTCCGTTCCAGCGGATGTTTGAGGACGGCACCTGCCGTGTCCGTCCCGGCTATTACACCCGCACCATCCAGTATCAGGATATCAACTATCAGTTGGCGCAGCAGGAGGACAAGACCGCTATTTTTGAGGAATGGTGCTCTTTTCTCAACTTCTTCGACAGCTCTATCCACTTTGAGTTGTCCTTTGTGAATACCGCTACGGACAGCGCAGACTTTGAAAAGTCCATCCGCATCCCGTACCAGCAGGATGGCTTTGATGATGTGCGAGCCGAGTACAGCCAGATGTTGCGGCAGCAGCTTTCCAAGGGCAACAACGGCCTGACCAAGACCAAATTCCTGACCTATGGCATCGAGGGCGACAGCATGGCGCAGGTCAAACCTCGGTTAGAGCACATCCAGAACGACCTGATGAACAACTTTCACAGGTTGGGCGTTCTGGCAAAGCCGCTGGACGGTACGGAGCGTCTGCGGCTGATGCACGGGATGCTGAACATGGATGGAGCCAACAAGTTCCACTTCAACTGGAAAGACCTTGTGCCCAGTGGTCTGTCCGTAAAGGATGCCATTGCCCCCACTGCGCTGGCGTTTAAGAACAGCCGTACCTTTCAGGTGGGCGGCATCTTCGGGGCTGTCAGCTTCCTGAATATTACGGCTTCTGACCTGAGCGATCAGCTTTTGAAGGATTTCCTTGATATGGATTCCAGCCAGATCGTTACCATGCACATCCAGTCCGTTGACCAGAACAAGGCCATCAAGACGGTCAAGCGCACCATCACGGAACTGGATCGCAGCAAGATCGAGGAGCAGAAAAAGGCAATCCGCGCCGGGTATGATATCGACATCATTCCGTCGGATTTGGCAACCTACGGCAGAGATGCAAAAGCCCTGCTGAAAGAATTACAGAGCCAGAACGAACGGATGTTCCTTGTTACCTTTCTAGTGCTGAACACTGGACGCACGGAACAGGAACTGGAAAACAATGTTTTTCAGGCATCCAGCATCGCCCAGAAGCACAACTGCAATCTGTGCCGGTTGGATTTCCAGCAGGAGCAAGGGCTGATGAGCAGCCTGCCGCTGGCAGACTGTCAGATCGAGATTCAGCGAGGTCTGACAACCAGCAGCACCGTCATCTTCATTCCGTTCACCACACAGGAACTTTACCAGTCTGGCAAAGAAAGCCTGTATTACGGCCTGAATGCCCTGTCCAACAACCTTATCATGGTGGACCGGAAGAAGCTGAAGAACCCCAATGGCCTGATTTTGGGTACTCCCGGCTCCGGCAAAAGTTTCTCAGCAAAGCGTGAAATTGCCAATGCGTTTCTGGTGACGGACGATGATATTATCATCAACGACCCCGAAGGCGAATACTCGCCGCTGGTGAATCGTTTGAAGGGTCAGGTCATCAAAATCAGCCCCAACAGCACCCAGTTCATCAACCCCATGGACATCAATGCCAACTACTCCGAGGAAGATAATCCCCTGTCCCTGAAAGCTGACTTTATTCTTTCTTTGTGTGAACTGGTGGTGGGCGGCAAAGAAGGGCTGCTTCCGGTGGATAAAACCGTCATCGACCGCTGTGTGCATCTAATCTACCGCAAATATTTTGCGGACCCCTGCCCGGAGAATATGCCCATTCTTGAAGACTTGTACAACGCCCTGCTGACGCAAGATGAACCGGAAGCCCGCCATGTGGCGGCTGCGCTGGAAATCTACGTCAAGGGCAGTCTGAACATTTTTAACCACCACACCAACGTGGATATCAATAACCGCATCGTCTGCTTTGACATCAAGCAGCTGGGCAAGCAGCTCAAAAAGCTGGGTATGCTCATCGTGCAGGATGCCGTGTGGGGGCGTGTGACCGCCAACCGCAGTGCCGGAAAATCCACCCGGTACTATGCAGACGAGTTCCATTTGCTCTTGAAGGAAGAACAGACTGCGGCGTACAGCGTTGAAATTTGGAAGCGTTTTCGTAAGTGGGGCGGCATCCCGACAGCCCTAACGCAGAACGTCAAAGATCTGCTGGCAAGTCCCGAAGTATCAAATATTTTTGAGAATTCGGACTTCGTTTATATGCTCAATCAAGCGAACGGAGACCGGCAGATTTTGGCGAAGCAGCTGAACATTTCGCCCCATCAGCTTTCCTACGTCACTCACTCCGGTGAGGGTGAAGGGCTGCTGTTCTTCGGCAACGTGATCCTGCCCTTTGTTGACCACTTCCCGAAAGACCTTGAACTCTACCGCATCCTTACGACCCGCCTTTCCGAAGTTGCGGAGGCGCAAAAGCATGAGTGAGAAACAGCCGAAGCTGAAATTCGAGGAGGAAAAGGAGCGTACGGCTACGCGCTCCCCTCCGAAAAAGTCTAAAGTGGAGCAGTCGGTGCCCAAAAAGCAGAAACTGAAACAGGATGCAGACAAAGCTGCGGAGAAATCCCAGCATTTGCGTTTTGGCAAAGCCGAGATAACCCCGGATGAAGCATCCCGCATGACAAAGCAGCAGAAACGTGCTATGTATGCCGCTGCTGCCGCCCGGTCTGCGGCACATCGAGAGATTGATCAGTACGAGGACGACAATGTGGGCACGCAGGCTTTAAGCGAGGGCGAAAAAGCTGCCGAGACTACCCACGATATTTCCAAGAGCCGTTACGCCAGAAAGCTGAAAAAGAAAGCCAAGATGCAGGGCAAGAAAAGGGCCCGAACCGCAAAATCTTCCGTGCAGAAGCCGCCTGCGGCACAAGATGCAGGCGCATCCGGCACCGGCGAGGGCAGTTCCAACTGGCTTTCACGCTGGAAACAGCGGCAAGAAATCCGTAAAAGTCACTATGCCACCGCCCATTCGGGTACAGCGGCACAGACCGCAGGCGGCAAAGCGGTATCCAATGGCACCACTGCTGCGAAGTCTGGCATGGAACAGGTCATCGACAAAGGAAAATCGGTGGTCAGTACCGCAGTCAACGGCATTGCCAATTTTGCAAAAAGTAACGCGCACGTTCTTTTGATCGTGGGCGTTTTTCTTTTGCTCTTGCTGCTGGTCATGTCGGCATTTTCGTCCTGTTCCATTCTGTTTTCAGGCACCACGCAGGTATCCGGTCAGACCATTTACACCGCAGAGGACCGGGACATCCGGGGAGCCGAAACCGACTACAAGAAGCTGGAAAAGGAGCTGGACAAAAAGATCAAGCGCACCCCCACCGACCACCCCGGCTACAACGAGTACCAGTATCACCTTGACCCCATCGAGCATGACCCGTGGCAGCTGACTTCGTTCCTGACCACCTTGTATGACGATTACACCCGGTCGGAGGTGCAGGGCAAGTTGAAGGAGACCTTCAAAAAGCAGTATAAGCTGACCACATGGGTAGAGGTGCAGATACGGTATAAGACGGTCTGGGTCATCAGTCCGGCAGGAATCCCGGTTCCCACGCAGGTGCCTTACGAGTACCGCATCTTCCACACCAAACTGGTGAACAAAGGTCTGGAAGTCGTTATCCGGGAGGAACTGAACAACGACCAATGGAAACGTTACGAGATTTTCCAAGATACCTTGGGCGGTCGGCCTTATCTATTCAACGGCGGATTGCCGCCCGGTGGCTCCGATGGCTCTGGTGCGCCGGGTATTGATTATCAGGTTCCAGCGGAAGCCCTGACCGACAGCGAATTTGCCGCCATCTACAGGGAAGCCCAAAAGTATGTGGGCACGCCCTATGTGTGGGGCGGTTCTACCCCGGAAACCGGGTTTGATTGTTCCGGCTACGTCTGCTGGGTTTATAACCAGAACGGCTACGATGTAGGGCGCACCACAGCCAACGGTCTTTGGCAGAAAAGCCAGCACATTTCCGAAGCCGAAGCAAAGCCCGGTGACCTCGTTTTCTTCGAGGGAACGTATGATACCCCGGGGAAAAGTCATGTGGGCATCTACCTTGGAAACGGCAAGATGGTGTCTGCCGGAGACCCCATAAAGTATGCTGATATTCACTCGTCCTACTGGCAGAAATACCTGTCCGGTTTTGGACGGCTTTCAAAATGATTGGAGGAAGAAATGAGCGAAAAACTCGATAAACTGCGCGCTTCTCTGGAAAAGGAAAGGGAGCGTCGCATTAAGATCAACACTCGCATTGAAAGCCTTGAGCGGCGGATTCAGGAAGCAGAAGCTGCCGAGGTCAACGAGATGGTGCGCACCGCCAAGGTCACGCCGGAACAGCTTGCCGCCCTGCTGCGCCAGTCTGCAACTTCCACCCCGACCCCGGCTGCGCTGTCCGCAGTCGGTGCTACGTTCAACAAGGAGGAATCTGATAATGAAGATGATGAATAAGTTCTGTGCCCTGATGTTGTCGGTGGCACTGTGCGCTGGCATGGCGGCTCCTGCTTTTGCCTATGGCGGTGAGCCTGTGGAGGAAGTGGAACAGCCCGTCCTGACTTCTACCACCGATGAAGAAGATGTGGTCACCGTGACCGATGAGGAAACCGGTGCTCTGACCCCGGAGGGCAACCTGACGCTGGTGGACGACTACCACACCAACTATTCTGATGGCAGCGGTCAGCAGTTTATCACGCTGGTGTCGAAGTCGGGTGCGACTTTCTATCTGGTGATAGACCGCAACGCCAAAGGGCAGCAGACCGTCCACTTTATGAATCTGGTGGACGAAGCGGACCTTTTGACACTGATGGAAGAGGATGCCGCCGATGCCTACACCGCTGAAAAAGAAGCAGCGGCGCAGGCGGAACAGGATAAGCTGAAAGCCGAGGAAGAAGCGAAAAAAGCCGCCGAAGAAGCGGCAGCATCCGGCGAGGAACAGCCCAAGGAAAACAAGGTCACAAGTATCGCATCCGGCTTTCTGGGTGTGGTCGTGCTGATTGCGCTGGCGGCAGGCGGCGGCTTCTACGCTTTCACAAAGCAGAAGCAGAAAAAGCAGGCCGAAAAAGAAGCCCTTGACCCCGATGCAAACTACACCGAGGACAAGGGCGATTTTGAGATTCCCACCGAGGACGAGCCGGAGGACACCGGCGAGGAAGATACCGAACCCATCTGATTTTAAGGCGGCATTTGCCGCCGTACATAACTATCATTTGTGTATTTTTCGGAAGCGCAATCATTGTGGCCGAATGCTATATATCGTATCAAATTGGTATGGATCTGATTGTAAAACTTTTCCATTTGAAATCACGATAATTGTTTCGCCTTCTTTAATTTGCGATAGTTGAACTTGCCCTTTCAAATAATCTGATGCTCCATGAATTATGTATTCATCATCGGCATCATACAACTGGTTTTTTGCTATTGCATAGATACAGTTCTCTTGCAAATCCACATTTGTGACTGTGAGCTTCGATTCTTTTCTATCTAAAAAATTCACTTTGAAAAAACCAAAGGAAAAAACTACTATCATTGCAGTGCAAATGCTGAAAACCACTTTCTTTGTCATTTTATACACCTCCATTTTTTTGCTTCCAATAGGAGCTTTTGCTTAGTCAACGTAATTCGCCTTATGTTTGTGACAGCTTTTTTGAAAAAATCTCTGTTTTTCGTTATGTTTGTACGCTTATACAAAAAATCTCCATGTTATTTGTTGATTCTAACAAATAACATGGAGGCTCATATTAAAAATGTTTTCAGCGATTCTCGCAATCTCATCTTGTGAGATGTTTCCCATAATCGTGTTTGAAATGCCTCTCTGCTCCCAGCTTAAAATATATACTGTATCGCCGTTCTTTTCTACGCTCGTTCCCAAAGTTGCGTCTGCGTCTCCAACTTTTACGTTCTCATAAGTTGTATGCTCATTGTCAAACGAGGACTGTTGCCCCGGCTGTATAATGGAGCATCGAACAGTATATCCTTTGCCGCTTCCTTTTGACGAGTAAACGTGCAAAAAGTTTTCTGCGCTTTCAAATTCCTGCTCACGATCTCGTTCAAAGCCGTCCGGCACATAATGATCGCTGTATCCATCCGGCAATCGTTCCAACGGTTCGCCGTCCACTTGATACGTCAGCTGCATCTCAATCGGCAAGAACTTCTGAATCATCGTGTAGACTGCCTTGCGGAAGTCCGCACTTACTGTAAGCGCACCGAGAGTTAAAATTACCAGCGTCAGGGCCGCAATAAGCACTCGTTTCAGCACAGGGCGGCGTTTATGCAACGCCGCTTGCAGGCGGGCATCCCATCGGGATGTGTCTGGGTAGCGTTCCTTAAGCTGGGCCGGACTTGGCAGCTCGTCCAGTTCTTTCTGTGCATCTGCACGGAGTGCCATCATCAACGCTGCATCAAAAGAAACTTCTGTCCGCTCACTCATGGCTGTTCAGCTCCTTCCACAATAGTTTTCTTCCACGGAAAAGCCGCATCCGAACCACTTCATCCGTCAGTCCAAGCGATTCGGCAATCTCCCGGTTGGTGTAGCCCATTGCCAAAAGGCGCAGTGGGTCACGGTACATCGGTTTCATCTGTCCGATCAGTTCTGTCAGGTGTTCGATGTTGTCGGCGCTGACTGCTGCATCATCCGGCACCGGGGCATCATCTGGTGCGTCCGGGACTTCTTCCAGCGGTTCTTCTCGCTGCTTGCGAAGCATATCGTATGCACGGCTTCTACTACAACTAACGAGATAAGCAGCGAGTTCGTGACAGTTTTCTCGATGAATTTTAGAAAAATTTTTGGCAACGTACAAAAACACCTCTTGCAGTACATCTTCTGCCAGATACGAATCGCCCATAATTTTGTAAGCGGTATGGTAGACCAGCCGCTTGTAAGTATTATATACATCTTTAAACTGTTCTTCACTGCTCCGGTTATCCAGAACTGCCAGATACATTGCCAGCATTTTCGCTCACATCCCTCTTATCGGGAGGAATTATGTCAATTTGACACAATTCCTCTCTGCCCATTCAATCAAACCACCACGGCAGTTCCAGCCACAGGTTATCCATAGCTTGTTCCTCCGTCTTTTTGGCGCGGCCTTTCGTCAGGTGAAAGTATATCGCCGTGCCGATCAGCGGATGTTCCTCGCCATCGGTGAAGCCATAGCGGTACAGCAGATAGGTCTGCTCCCGTTGGGTCAGCCGTTTCAGGCCATCGTACAGTTCCCGGCGCGATTCCTGCTCTTCCATAATACTCTGCGGCTGCATGGCGTAGGGGTCGGCTATGGCTTCGATGCGCCGCAGTTGTTCCTCTCCCGGCAGAACATCGTCCAGCGAAACGCGCTGGTAGCAGACGCCGTCCTTGTCCTCCGTTACCATCCGCTGCTCAAAAGCGGCAAAGGCATCCCGTACCATGTCCATCATGGCGTTGCGGATGGCAGGAGCCGCATAGGTCAGGAACTTCATGCCGCGCGCTGCATCGAACTTCGGCACAGCTTTCCATAAGCCCAGATTGCCCGCCTGTTTCAAATCGTCCGTGTCAAGGTTCAGGCCGGACT
>OITN01000335.1_pt1 | contig 12908 bp, 8 predicted proteins | sample 1586801 | NCBI WGS metagenome assembly OITN01 (sample SAMN02674964, study PRJEB24791) | human gut metagenome, SKBSTL008 | isolation source: stool | host: Homo sapiens | place: USA | reverse complement strand
ACATGCAAGCATGACGCATCAGCTTTTTTGTTCTCAGTGGTTCTGAATAGTTACTTATAATCAATTAATTATAAGAAACAGGGAGGTCGAAATGAGTAAAAAGAAAAAGATAATCATTTCAGTGATTGCAGCTGTGCTTATCATAGCAGTGATTGTGTCAGCTGTTGTCATTGCAATGACAAAGGGAAAGAATGCAGCAAAGGCATCGGGAGTCTATGCAAACAAGGTCGCTGATGTCATGTATCAGGCGGGAAGTACTGACAGGTACAGCGGTGTCGTGGAAGCAGCCGATACCATGGATATCAAGGCTGACAGTGAAAAAACGGTAAAGGATATTCTTGTGTCAGAGGGGGATGAGGTACAGGTGGGCACACCTCTTTTTACCTATGATACAAAGGATCTTGCTGCGAAAAAGGAAAGCGCCACGCTTGAGCTTGAGAGCTTAAACAATACGCTTTCCGGCTATGATGCACAGATAGAGCAGCTCACAAAGGAAAAGAAGGAAGCGCCAAAGGATCAGCAGCTTGACTATACACTGCAGATTCAGCAGGCGCAGACACAGCAGAAGCAGACTCAGTACGATATTGCCACGAAGAAGGCAGAGATAGAAAAGTATGATGAGAGCATCAAAAATGCCACTGTAAACAGCACAATGATTGGTGTTGTAAAGAAAATCAATGAGAATCAGAGTGCAGACACAGCAGATACTGCATTTATGACAATCGTTGCCACCGGTGATTACAGGGTAAAGGGCACAATTGATGAGCAGAGCTTTTTAAACAGTGGACTCGCAGAAGGGCAGGCAGTTATAGTGCGCTCGAGAGTTGATGAGTCAAAGACATGGCAGGGTACCATCAGCAAGGTTGATACTGAGAATCCTCAGACTGATAACAGCAATTCCGGCATGTATGATGATGGAAGCAGCGAGCAAAGCTAAAGACAATAAAGGATGAATTCAAAAAGAGCATGGATTCGGGTGATGTGAAAAAGATAGCTGAGGAGGATGTGAAATTTCACGATGCTATCTACGAGGCAACCGACAATGCGAAGCTTGTATCTATGATGAACAATATCCGCGAGCAGATGTACCGTTACAGAGTGGAGTATTTGAAGGACCCAAAGAATTATCCGATGCTTGTGAAGGAGCATGATGCCATCTACAGGGCGCTTGAGGCAAGAAATATGGAGCTTGTGACTACAGAAATGCATACGCATGTGGCCAATCAGGCGGTTGCTGTGAAGGCTGTGATACAAAAGCAGGATGAAGAGAAGAAATAAAACAGAAATAAAACAAGATTATAGCAGACAAAGATAATAAAATACAAAATAATATAACAAAAACAGGGGCTGCCGGTTGCACTGACGTGTGAACGGCGGTCTTTTTTAGTGGCTTAGTTAGTGGCTTAGATAATAGCAAAAAATAAGTAATCAGGGATATTTGCGAGCTTGTATGGTCATACTATATCAGGGATTTAGAACGTGACAGGATATAGGAGAGTTAAAGATGACCACAAACATAGATGAGAACATAAAAAGCTTCAGGCAGATATATTCTGACTGCTCAGATATCAAGATGCAGGAGATGTATCTGGGGCGTGATGCCTCAATAAAGTGTTTTGTTGCTTATATTGAGGTGACATGTGAAGGCTCCGGTATCAATAACAGTGCATTTGGACGATTTACCTCATACCTTGAAGGGATAGACCGGGATCAGGTTAAGGAAGTACTTGACAAAAATCAGGCAGCTCTATCTGAATTTGCACATCTGCACACGGTTAATGAGGCGGCCCAGATGATGCTGACAGGAGACGTGATTTTTTTTGTGGATGGTTATCCGGATGCCTTCAAGCTTCCTGATAAGGGATATCCTGCCCTGTCAATTCAGGAGATTGATTCGGAAAAGGTCATAAGAGGCTCCAATGAGGGTTTTGCTGATTCCATAAAGATAAATACAGCGCTTATCAGGCGCAGGTTAAGGAGCACACGCTTAAAGTGTAAAGAGGTGAAAAAGGGACTTCGAGGACACAGCAATGTGGACATACTATATGTGAGAGACCTTGTAAAACCGGGGCTTGTAGAGGATGTGGAAAGGAATCTGGACAGCTATGTAATAGACCATGTGGGTGATTCGGGAGTCATTGAACAGTTTGCCGAGGCGAAATGGTATTCACCGTTCCCACAGCTTCAGACCACAAAGCGGCCGGATGTGGCGGTAAATGCGCTCCTAGAGGGGCGGGTGGTGGTGCTGTGCGATAATTCACCGATAGCAATAATATTGCCAACCACCATGAACAATTTTTTAAAAACCGCAGATGATTACTATAACAGAACGATAGCGGCAAGCTTTGCCAGATTGATAAGGTACGTGGCAGCCTTCATGTCATTTACATTGCCGGGGCTTTATCTGGCGGTCACAAATTTTCATACACAGATACTGCCGACACCACTCATACTGGCGTTTTATGAAGCCAGACTCGGCTGCCCGTTTCCGCAGCTCATAGAGGTACTAATGATGGAGCTGTCCTTTGAGCTGCTTCGTGAAGCCGGCATAAGACTTCCCGGAGCAATGGGAAACACGATAGGCATAGTCGGAGGCCTCATAATCGGACAGGCAGCAGTGGATGCAAATTTAGTAAGCCCTATAGTGGTCATTCTTGTTGCATTCACCGCACTTTGTTCGTTTGCCATACCGAGTGAGGAGTTTGCATTTTCATTTAGGATACTCAAATTCGCTGTAATAATGATGTCGGCATGGCTTGGATATTTTGGATTTTTAATAAGTCTGATGGTGATACTTTTGCATCTCGCAAAGCTCAAAAGCTGTGGTTACCCATACATGATGCCATTTGTGGGCAGCGAGCTGACAGGCGGCGAGGATGAAAAGGACAGTATCATACGATTTCCGCTTCGCAGACTATGGAGGCGGCCTGTATTTGCAAGAGAAAAGGAGTGCAGAAAGCTGAAAGGAAATAAGGATGACTAAAAATATGAGCACAAGCTACACATTTGCACAAAATGAAAGCATATCGCCCCGCCAGCTATACAGGCTATACGTCTTTAATCTGCTTGGAGTCGGCACACTGGTGCTTCCAAACAATCTGGCAAAGCTTGGAGAGTATGCTTTTATCTCAATCGCACTCGGAGTTTTCATGGCATGGCTATTCATGTGGATAGTAAGCGAGGTGCGTGAACGCAGGAAAACAATATATGACAGAAGCATTGATAAAACAAAATATGCGAAAATATTAATTTATGATTTAATTATTGCGATATACGAGCTGTCACAGGCCGCATTTCTTGCATGGATATTTGTAAAGCTGATACGTGACAGCCTTATACCGGATGAGTCATTTACAGTTGTACTCCTTGTGATAATGGCGGTATGCGCTTATGCGCTAAGTGGCGGAGTGGAGTGCCGGGCAAGGGTATACGAGGTAGTATTTTTCTTTGTGCTGATACCGCTTGCTGCTATGCTTTTGTTTGCGATATCGGATGTGAGATTTGACTATCTGATGATTAAGGACAGAGTCGGTGTGGACTTTGGTATAGCGGATATATTTGCGGGCGCATACTATGTGTTTGCAGCATCCATTTCCGTGTTCAATATACTGTTTGTAAGGGCACGCACTGCCTCACAGATACGAGGGAGTGTGAGTAAAGCAATATTCACATATGCAGGCATTCTTTTTTTATTGTATGCAGTATTGCTTGGAAACTTCGGAAAATATTCACTGTCGGAAATAGAGTTTCCGGCTGTTGTACTGATGAGTGATGTGCAGATAAAAGGCAGCTTCTTCAAGAGGGCAGATGCACTGATGCTGTCGGTGTGGTTTTTCACGCTGTTTTCAGTACTCAATATGAGCCTTTATTATGCGGTTTTAAGATGTGAGAATTTTGCTGAAAATACGGGAAAAATTATATTTACATTTAATAAAAACCGGCATTCCTGCAGCAATAAGCAATCTGGCTCTGACAGACAGAAAAGCCATGACAAGGAAAAGAGCACTATGAGAAGCAGGTGCATCATTTTTGTCATAGCAGTCACAGTGACCTTAGCATATATTCTTGAAAGTGGAGATGAAATCGTGAAAAAATATCTTGGATTTTTATTGTGCATAGCGATACCGGTCATAGTAGTGCTGACGATAGGTCTCATGCTCACCGGCTGCAGTGCAGTGGAACTTGAGGAGCGCTGTTTTCCGACACTTGCGGCGGTGGATATTGTAGATGTAGATACTGACGAAATAACCGATAAAGAAGTAACTGATAACAAAGCATATGTTAGCCACAGAGATGTTTCGACAAATGAAAATAGCGGATATATAGAGTTTTATTATAACATGGACAAATCCTACGAACCGGAATATGCAGATGATATCAAAACAGCAGTGGACAGCTTCGAGGATCGGCTGTCACAAAAAGCCGATACCAATCATTTGAAGGTGATTTTAATAGGAAAAACACTTAGAAAAGATAAAGCAGCTTATAAAGTTACTGTAATTGCCATTGGAGAAAAACCTGATGAATACACATTTCATATCAGTATTACAGGATATTTCACTTTTAGAACAGAAGATGTAGAAACTGATTTAAAAAATGAACTTATATCAAAAAACAGTGTTGCAATCCTTATGCCGTATTTACGAAGTGAAATTTCTTTATTGACTGCACAGCCAGAAACAGAAACCGTTGTACTCCCTGTGTTTAATATTAATCGTATGATGGATGATTAAAATAATTTGATTTATTAACAAGCAAAATACATGAAATCCGTGTGAGAAAAATGAAGTAAAATTAGTTTTGCCCTCCAGTCCAATTTCGGATTGGAGGATTTTTTTGAATATTTTTATATATTGTAGCTACATAACTTGCAAACAGCTACATACTATTTTGAAAATCTGAGCAACTATAAAAACTGGAAACCACGACAGAAGGTATTGGATATTGCAACAAAATATATGAAACCGGATTAGACGGCCCAGATAACCAGACGCCGTGTATCCACACACCTAAAGGTATGTGGTTTTACGGCTGTAAATTATATAAAATGTGTAAAAAAATTATTTTTATCGAGAAATATCGGAAAAGGAAACAAAAGAAAAATAATATAAGATTTAGAACATGAGGATAAAAAAGGAAATTTTACGACTTCAGGAACGACAAAGAATGTTTTTACAATTGGTAGAGTGACAAAAAAATACAGGAGATCTTTGTGCAAGATGTCGAAAAAAATAAAAGTGATTGAAATGAATATATGATATTTGTATAATCAACTTATATAAAACTTAATCAATGGGGAGTTATCTATCTTTCAGAAGAAGCGGAATCTGTCTTAGATGGAAATGATCAAAATAAGGGTGAGGAAACATAGAAAACAGCCAATGGAAAAGCATAGGAGGATGTTTATGAAAAGATATGCAAAGATCTTTGTCAGTTGTCTGTTGACCTTTACGATGGTTTTTACATCCGTGCAATGGTCTGCGATCGTGCATGAAACGACTGTGGTAGGAGCAGCAGAAACGGTACCGAAAGAGAAGAAAGAAGTTGTTGAAGAAGAGAACACGAAAGATTCGACCACTTTCCAGATGGAAGATGGAAAGAAACAGACGGTCTTTTACGGACAGGATGTCCGGTTTGAAGATAAGAATGGAGATCTTCAGGAGTACGATCCAAGTCTTGTCAGGGTAACGGGATCAAAGAGTGAGCAGGGTGAGGATCTAAAGGATTATCAGTATGAAAATAAAGAAGGAGATAAAAAACATTATCTTCCCAAAGATCTGTCCGAAGAGACACCGGTCTTAATGGAAAATGGGAAATATCAGATCTCTTTTGCACCGATCTATGGACAGGAAACAAAGAATGAGGAAGAGAAGAAAACGGAGGATCCTGGAACAGACTCTGTGGAAGATGCTGTCTCACAGGCAGAGGAAGCAGTAAGAAGCATTTCAACGGATGGATCTTCCGAAAAAGAAACCGCAGAAGATACGGAAGACGCCCTGACATCGGTCAAAGAGCTGGACCGACAGAAGATCGAAGAGCTTCCTGTGGAAGATGCACAGGGAGAGAAGGAAGAAAAGCCAGTGAAAGTCTCCTATGAATCCCAGAAGAAAGAATGTACATTTTCTTACCAGTCGTTAAACATGGGAATCAAGGAAAGTATCGTACTGACCAAAGCTCCAGAAGGAAATGTTTTAAAATTCCGCTTTCAGGCAAAAGGACTGGTCCCAAAGAAAAATATACTGGATGGCGGGATCAGCTTCCTAGATGAAAAAACAGAGGATCTGGTCGCAACACTGGAAGCTCCAAACATGAACGATCATACAGGAAAGGCATACAGTGAGAATCTTTCCTATGACATTGAGTCAGATGGAGAAGAAGGTTCATATCTGTTAACCCTGCATCTGGATGAAGATTACTTTCAGGACAAAGATAGACAGTATCCAGTCACGATCGATCCGACGGTCACATGGACCGGATCTACGGATTTCTGGGATGTCTATGTAATTAATGGATCTTATAAAAATACGAACTTTTATGACAATGGAGTTACAGCCATGATGGCTGGAAAATCAAAACAGGGTGTCTACCGGACATATCTGCGTTTTAAAGATTTTACAGCAAAGATCAAAGGAAAATATGTAGACAGTGCAACGCTTACGATGTATGAAACTGGAAGCAGCCAGAGTGGACAGACAATCGAGGCAAGAAGAGTTACAGAAAACTGGACCAGATCTGGATTGAAATGGAGTAACCGCCCGGGATATAGTACGAATTATGGAAATGTAAAAACAACAGGGACTGCAAAGAAAGCAAGAAGCATTAATCTGACGGAATATGCGAGACAGTGTGCATCCGGTAAGATCACATCGTATGGTGTGATGTTAAAAAATGCGGACGAGACAAAGAGTTATGGACAGTTTTACAGTTCCAGAGCATCATCAAACCGTCCAAAGATGTCAGTAACTTATTATGATGGACCGACAACGGCATCATCTGTCAGTGTTACACCGCAGTATGCAAACAACGATCATCAGAAGACATTACATGTAAACTGGGCAGGCATCTCATCCCATTCATTAAACCGTGTGGAATACAGGATTGCAAACTGGGGAAATGGAGAAGAAACAGGTGATTATGTTTCATATTCTTCATCTACAAAGATTGGGACGAGTGGAAACGGAAGTGCGGATATTGACTGCAGTACGATGCCGGAAGGCCATTATAAACTTGTTGTAAGAGGAGTAGACAACGGTTATATTGCAGGTTGGGGAGCAGCGGCATGGTTTACGATAGACCGCACGGCTCCGGAAGCAGGAGATATATCCTTTGAGGAAGGAAATGATGAGAGCGAACCATCTGGTTCTCTGAATCCGAGACTGAAGGTCGGGATCGTAGATGAGAATGCATCCTATTTTAAATACCGTCTGGAAGGAACCTCAACTTACCATGAAAGTGCAAGGGCGGATGAAGATGGATACGCCTATGCAAATGTTTCGATTCCAGCAGACAGCATGACAGGAAGAACAGAGTATCAAGTTTATGTGATCGTTGTTGATAAAGCAGGGAATGAAAGTGGGGAAACAAAAGTATCCTATTATTATACCGATGCCTCAAAAGCACAGGATTATGCACCAACCAATGTAAAGGTCAGAAAATCGTATGGAAAGAATGTCATCTACTGGGATAAGAGAGAACTGACAGACAGTATCTATTATGCAGTTTACAGGGGGGAATCCGCGGATTTCACACCGGATGATTCGACACTGGTACGTGGTGCGATCAAAGATTCCTACTGCATGGATACCAGAGTGGGAGATGGCAAGAGTTACTATTATAAAGTACAGGCACAGAAACTGGCAATGGATGGAACGATCAATGGAAAAAGTACGGATGCATTATCAGAAAAAGTGGCACAGGATACACAGGAAGAATATGAAAAAAGACTAGGAAGCAAAGATTACAGAGACAGTATGGAGATCAGCACGCCCAATGGAACAGGATCCGTGGAAAAATCCCAGGGGAATCTAATGTATGAAAGTACAGATTTTTCAATTCCATCACTGCTTTTGAATCTTGAACTCACAAGAACCTATAACAGTCAGTCAGATAAAGAAGGAATGCTTGGAAAAGGATGGTATGACAGTTTTCATAAGGAATTATACCAGTTGGGAGATGATCTTGTATTTCAGGACAGTGACGGAACCTATCTGACATACAGTCCACAAAAAAGCAGAAGTGTTGATGTTTCTTATCAGAATGAAGAGACAAAGGACTATGCACTTTTATTTAATACAGAAGATGATGTAAAAAGATCATCAAATGGGGATCAGAGAGCAGCGGCATATGCAAAACTTCAGAATGCTGCTTCTGACAATATCTTTGGAAGTGCCATTTCCAATAAAGGAAATTATCGTCCGGGGAAAAAAGACGATGATAGTGAAGACAGTGGAGCATCCGAAGGAGAAAAGGAAGTGATCACGGTGTCCAATGTCGGAAATATCCATATGAAGGATGGTATGACATATGCATTTGATGGGAATGGTGAGATCACAAAAGCAGAGGACAGTAATGGCAACTATCTGATCTATCAGTACGATGAAAAAGGAAGATTATATAAGGTTGTTTCCAATCTGAACAAAGAACTGGTTTTTACATATTATGAAAACGGAGAACAGGAAGATCTGTTAAAGAAGATCGATCTTGCAGATGGAACAAAGGTTGTTTATTCATATGCTGAAGGGAAACTTACGAATGTTTCTCACAAAAACAGCGGAGAAACAGCTTCTGTGGATCAGACATATGCTTATGGAAGTAATGGGAAGATGAGCAAGATCATCGATGCAAAGAAGAACGGGTACCAAATCGCTTATACAGGAGAAAAAGCAGAAAGATTTATCCGTCCGAATGGAGAATACCAGCAGCTTTCTTATGGAGATGGAACAACGACGGTATCTTCCCACAAGGCAGACGGAATCAAAACAGCACAGGATTCCATGAGTTTTGACAAGAATACAGGAAAGATCCTGAAAAAGAAGGATGCCAATGGAATTGAAAGCAGTTACAGTTATGATGATGGAGGAAAAGACGGAGAACAAAATGGCTGGGTAAATGAGTATCTTGTAAGAAAGATCAAAACGGAAGTGGATTATCAGGAGCTGGATGCTGCCGGACTGGTGAAATTTTTGAAAACAGACAAGGAAAAAGAAGAAACATTTACGATCGCCAGTATCGAGTACAATGAAAACGATGATGTCATCTCTGAGACCGAAGAAAACGGAGATATAACAAGCAGTGAGTATGAGGATGAGAAAAATCCATATCTTCCAACAAGCGAAACTACAACGAATGGAAATGACTTTATTTCACAGACTGTTTATGAATATGATCCCAAAGGGAATGTAATATCAGAAACAGATAAAGGCGAAAATAAAAAAGAAGAAACCAAAACAGTTACATCCTATGATGATCACGGACAGCCAACAACAGTCACGACAACAAAGGAAGGAGCCCCTGATTCTGTAGAACAAACGACATGTCAGGATACTGTACAGGGAACGACACGGACAACAACAACGACACAGGGAGAAGAGAAAGAGACATCTGTGATAAAAACAGATGCCATGGGACGTGAAACAGAAAATACCAGTAAAGACAGGAAAGGGAATATCTTAAGCAGTACGGAAACATCGTATGATTTCATGGGAAGAGCGATACAGACGAAAGTAACATCCGATGGAGTGACACAGACAGAATCTAAAACATATGATGATAACGGAACGGTGGCAACAGAAACCAGTGCATCAGGAATAAAGACAGCGTATCGTTATGATTCACTAAACCGCGTGATCAAAGCAACAGAATCAGCAGACGGGACAGATACCGTCACGGAAACTTCCTATGGATATGAAGATGCACAGATCCATACGTTGAATGGAACGAAAGACTATCAGGATCTGAGCGTTCAGACAACAAAGACCAATGGACGTGTCAGTGAAAAGTCATGGACAGATGCAGCGGGGCAGACCGTCAGAAGTTTCAGCCATGGATTATATACGGATCATGTGTTCACCAGTGACGGAAAAGAGATCGCAACGATCAGTCTTGGAACAAAGACTTCCGGAGATGGAAAGATTGCCTTGCAGTTATATGACAAAGAAGGAAAACAGACAGCTGCGATCCAGAATCCAGAGATTACAAAAGGGACTTCTGATGCCACAGTAAAGGTTGGAAACAGTTCCATCTTACAGAAAACAGAGTATGACACAAAGGGAAATGAGACAACAAAAACCGATGGCAATGGAGATCAGATATCTTATGCTTATGATGACCAGAATCGTGTAACCGAGATCACACAGGGAGGACAGAAGACAAAAGTTTCCTATCAGGTGAATTCAGACGGATCAACGACAACAAGCGTTACAGATGCGAATGGACATGTCAAGCAGGAAACAGCCAGTGCATCCGGATCAGTGACAACAACATCGGATCTTGGAGACGGCAGTGAATCCATTACAACAAAGTATACCTATGATGACCGTGGAAATAAGATTTCAGAAGTCTATGCCAACGGGGCGAAAAAGACCTATGAATATAACAGCCGGAATCTGGTTACAAAAACACAGTCTTATGACAAAGAAGGAACAAAAACACTGATCAGTCGGTATCGTTATGATGATTATGGGCAGTTGCTGGAGATGACAGATTACAGGGTATCATCTGAAACAGAGACTGCGTATCGTTATACAGAATATACTTATGATCAAAGAGGAAGGATCACAGCATTTGCAGAGATCAGTCAGAATGCTCAGCCAACGGCAGATGATATCAAAGCACATCAGATCCGGTATACTTATAATGAGGATGGAAATCTCAGTAAGGTATCCTATCCGACAACCAAAGACGGAATCCAGTCATTATCTTATATTTATGATGAAAACGGATGGCTGCAGGAGATCAAAGGAGAACTGCATTCCAAGGGGCAGACAACAGAGAAAGTCCTCAGAAGTTATACCTATGATACGTTTGGAAGATTGGTCAAAACAGTGACAACCGATTATAAGAAAAATGACCAGACAAAAACAATCACATATACCTATGATAATGTTGGAAACCGGCTCAAAGAAGATGATGGAACAACGACAACATCGTATACTTATAACGGACTGGATCAGTTAAAGACATCCACGAAAAAAAAGGAACTGCGGTAGAAGAAGTTCGTCAGTATGATTACGATGCGAATGGAAATCAGACAGATGTAAAGAACACAAAGACTGGTGAGAATCAGACTTATGTATATGATGCAGAAAACAGATTAAGTCAGGTGTCCGTGACAAAAGACGGAAAGACAGCGGTGATCCAGCAGAACATCTATAATGGAGAAGGACAGCGGACCCAGAAGATCGATGGAAATGTTCTCGCAACAGAAAGATTTCAACAGAATGCAACACAATATTATCTGTACAACAAAGATATTCAGGGAAGTACAAGTAGTCTGGTAAAAGAAGATGGAAGTGCTGATGCAATATACCAGTATACGGATTTTGGAGAAACAATGATCCAGGGTTATGATCAGGCGAAAAATGAAGTGTGCTATACTGGCGGAATCTATGATCAGAGTACGGGATTGTATTATCTGAATGCACGGTATTATGATCCAGAAGATGGAAGATTTATGACGGAGGATAGTTATCGTGGAGAGATAATGAACCCTGAGACTGGACATTTGTATGTGTATTGTGCGAATAATCCGGTGAATTATGTGGATCCTAGTGGACATTTATTTGGAAATTGGGACATGTTTGGAAGATACTGGTTTGATAAAACTGTTTTTATAAGATATGGAAAGGGTACGACAGAACATATTGCTAGAAGTAAAAAAGATTTAAATTTAGAAATTATATAAAAAAAGAAGATCAGTATATGAATAAAGTAGCAGTAAACTTGACTTTTGCAGCTATAAAAATGATTATTAAGGCCAATACAATAGGAAAAGTATCGAAATCGATTGTTAAGGCTGTAACAATTGGTACAAGAAAATATAGTATGAGCTGGATAAAGAAACGTATGCTAAAAACAATAATTGAACTTCCAGGAAATAAATTATTTAGGTTGGGAACTGCTAACAATGGTATAAATGCACTTAAATATACATATAAAGCATATTTATTATCAAAAAAGGTTGGAAAATATTACAAAAAAATTAAAAAGAAAAAATAGCAAACTGCATTAGATAATTTATTGTTTATCTGAAATATAGGAGGTGTAATGTATGGGAGGAATTGTAGTGGCAATTTTAGCTTTTTTTGTTATTTTGTATTATTGGAGTGGTAAAAACGATGATATATGGGAAGACGAAACTTTTAAAAGACTTTTTCCTAAAAGTGAAAAAATAAATATGCAGATTATTTATATAATGGCATTAATTATGTTTGGATGTTCAATGATACTAGAGGTTAAATATAATGGAAAAATTCCAACGGTATTTATAGCAATGGTTTTGGAGGATTGGATTCTTGTATTAATTTTGATTTGGAATCATCGAGATAATAAGCAAAATATTAAATATGCGTTAATATATGGAATCATATCAACGATAATTTTAATTATACTATATAAGTTAGGAAAATTTGATTTTGAAGATATTTTGAAAGATTAGAGAAAGTAACAATCCAGAATCTTACAGATTTAATTATGAAACCTTGTAACCTAGTACGCTTAAGTATTTGGAAATTTTTATCTTCTTAAGCGAACCAAGTACATGCACATACAAAATGGATGTGCAAATATCATATCGTCTTCACACCAAAGTATAGACGAAAAGTAATTTATAATCAATATAAAGCAGACATCCGAGATATTATAAAACAATTGTGCAGTTATAAAGGTGTTGAAATAATTGAAGGACATCT
>OITN01000314.1_pt1 | contig 13515 bp, 9 predicted proteins | sample 1586801 | NCBI WGS metagenome assembly OITN01 (sample SAMN02674964, study PRJEB24791) | human gut metagenome, SKBSTL008 | isolation source: stool | host: Homo sapiens | place: USA | reverse complement strand
TGCCCTGCGGGCACCGCCGTCCTTTCTGGTTCTCTTTTGGCACGCAAAAGAGAACATACCCGGCGGCAATGCATTTTGCAAAAGGCATCAAACTTTAAACACGCAACTACGCTCTGTGCGGGAAGCATCCCCCGTATCATAAAAATCAGCCTTTATACAGCCCAAACAGCTTGAGCAGCTTCTGCCAGAAGGTCAGGGTCACAGCCGCTGATTCCGGCTGGGCAGCCGGGGCTGGGGCCGTGATGGCAGTGGTCTGCAACGCAAACTGCACCGCGCCCACCTCGGTGTTCTCTGCCGAGGTGAAGCTCTGCACCTCCCCGCCGCCGGAAAGACTGTTCAGCAGGCCGTCCAGCTGGGCACCCATGTCGATGCCGGAAACGCTGCTGCGCAGCTCGCCGGTGCCGCCGGTCAGCTGAGATGCACCCTCCGCCAGCTGCGCAACGCCCGCCTTCAGCTGGGCTACACCGTCGGTGTAGGCGTTCAGGCCGTCGTCCAGCTGGACGTACTGGGCGGCAAGCTGGTTCACGCCGTCGGTGAGCACCGAGAGATTGCCCAGCATCCCAGTAAGCACACCGGCCAGCTGACGCACTCCGGCATCAAACTCGCCGTAGCTGCCGTTCAGGGTGCTGCTGCCCTCGTGCAGCTGGGCAATTCCGCCGTTCACGGTGTCGAGATAGGTCTGCATGGCATCGATGTTGGCCGTAGACCCCTGCAAAAGCAGGATCACATCCTTGAGCTGCGGCATCATCCACACCATGCCCTGCAGCTGCTCAATGGCCTTGGCATTGCCATCCTTTACCACGTCAAGGTCAAGGCCGTTCTCTTTCAGGATGGCCTTGTAGGCTTCAAAGCTCACCTGCTGCTCCAGCTGTGCCGCGCCCTCATCCAGCCGGGCAATGCCGTCCCGGATCTGGGTGGAGGCATCCAGCAGGGTGTTCAGTTCGTCGGTGGAGGCAGAGATGCCGTTCAGCGCGGTCTGCATCTGGGTCAGGGCGGCACGCACCCGGGCTGAGCCGCCGGTCAAGGCACCGGAATTGCCGTTCAGGGTGTCGATGCCCGCCTGCACCTGCGCAATGCCGTCTGCCAGCGCGTTGGCACCATCGTCCAGCTGCACGGAACCGCTCTGCAGCTGTTCCAGCATCCCGGTCAGGTCCATATCCCCGAGGTCGAGGTTCAGGTTCAGCCGCACACCGTTCAGGGAAACGGCGTCCATGGCAAAGTCCGTCACATCGGCGGTGACGGTCACATTGCTGTCCGCGCCCGGCAGCAGGATGTAGGAAAGCTGCTTTTTGCTGCCCACATTCGCCACCGTAGCGCCCGGCGCTTCAATGTTCCGGGCAAGGCCGGTGTCCAGACTCATGGTCACCTGCAGCGCGTAGTCGTCAAAAAAGCTGCCGGTGCAGTCCGGGTTGCGGCTCACCTGCAGCCGGATGGAAAGGGCACCGCTTTTGCCGCCCAGCTCGTCGGGGCGGATTTCTGCCCCGTCCAGCGTATAGGTCAGCTTTACCACCCACGGCAGGGCCGTGGCGGCGTCCATGGTGCCCTCATAATAGAGCTTGCCGTCCTCGGTCACATGCACCGTGACCGTATCGCCGCTCTGCTCCACGGCATCGCTCGTGGTCATGTTGCGCACGGCAGTGTAGCTGCCGTGGTCCGCAACGGTATCCCCCGCCTGCACGGAAAAGCTGTTCACGGCGTACACGCCGGTCACAGCACCGGAGGCCGTCAGGTTTGCATAAATGACCTCTTCCTTGGCAGCGGAGGCTGCTGCAAAAGCCGGCAGACTGCTGCCCGCCAGCAGGCAGCCTGCCAGTGCCAGCGCCGACACCCGGCGCACAAATCGATGTTTCATCTCGGTCAAGCCTCCTTCGGCTGTCTTTTCTTTTTTATAATGAGCGGGTCGGCCAGATACAAAAAGCCCGGCAGTGCCGAAAGCACGATGGCCAGCGACACCAGACTGCCCACGCCCAGAAAATTGCCCAGCTGGCCCAGCAGCTGGTTTGTGGAAATGGCTCCCATCAGGAAGCCCACCACCGCCATGGCGCTGCCGGTGGTGCTGACCGAGGTGGTCACAGCGGACACCGTGGCCGCAACGGCTTCTTTGCGGCCCAGCGTCTCGCGGAACTCCTGATAGCGGTCGGAGAAGAGGATGGCGTAATCCACCGTAGCACCCAGCTGCACCGAGCTGATGATGAGATAGGCAATGTAGAACACGTACTGGCCCCGGAAGTACGGGATGGCCAGATTGATCCAGATGGCGGTCTCGATGCTGAACACCAGAATGATAGGCAAAAGCAGCTGGCGCTTCATAAGGAGCAGAATCAGGAATACTGCGCCGATGGCCAGCAGGTTCACCTTGACCATGTCGGCCGTGATGGTGTCCATCAGGTCATAGGTGCTCACGCCCTGACCGGCCAGATAATAATTGTCCGAGTAATATTGCTGCACCGTGGTGCGCACCCGCTCCACCAGCGCAAAGGCCCCATCGCCCTCGGTGTCGGCATCCACCGTAAGCACCATGCGGGTGTAGCCGCCGGAGACCAACAGCCCCAACGTATCCCCGGGCACGAACTCCGGCGGAATGGACGCGCCTGCGTTGTCCACATAGGAAAGGATGCCGGTCACCTCCGGGATGGCGTGCAATGCATCCGAAAGCTTTTGCTGCGTGGCGGTGTCGCCCTCTGGCACCAGTACAACGTAGGTGTCGCTGCGGCCAAAGGTCTCCTCGATGGCGGCGGTGTCCGCACCCAGACGGGTGTTCTCGCCAAACATGTGGGCGGCACCGTAGTAATACTGGTTCGAGTTGGAGGCCAGATAGCTGGGCACCATCAGAATGACCAGCACCAGCGCCATGGGCAGCATGATGCGGGCCACAAAGCGGCCAAACTTGTCAAAGCTGGGCAGCAGTGGCCTGTGGTAGGTCTTATCCATCCACTGATACGCTGCCAGCGTGAGCGCTGGCATAAAGGTGAACACGGTGACAAGGCTCAGCACCACGCCCTTTGCCAGCGCAAGGCCCAGATCCGGGCCGATCTGGAACTGCATGAGCACCAGTGCCAGAAAACCGATGACGGTGGTCAGGCCGCTGGACAGGATGGAGCCGGTGGATCTGCACAGGGCATCCACCATGCACTCCTCCGGGCTGGCATCCGGGTTTTCAGCCCGGCACTCCGCAAAGCGGTGGATCAGGAACACCGAGTAGTCCAGCGACACCGCCAGCTGCAGGATGCTGCCCGCCGCGTTGGTGACAAAGGAGATGGTGCCGAAGATGAGGTTCGTGCCGTTGTTGAGCAGGATAGCCGCGCCAAGGCCCGTCAGCACCAGCAGCGGCTCCGCCCAGGAATCGGTGGTCAGGATCAGGATGAACAGCACATACACCACCGCGATGGCGGCGATCTTTGCCACCTCGGTCACGGTGGAGTTGGTGGCAACGGCAGTGGAGACCGCCGCGCCCTCCAGCGCGTTGCCCTCCCCGATCAGCTCCCGCACGGCAGCCACGGCTTCCAGACGCTTCTCGTCCTCCACCGTCACGGTGAACAGGGCGCAGCCATCCTTATAATAGCTCTCCACCGTGGCGGTGTCCTGCATCTGCAAAGGCACCGTCACATCCAGACTGTCGTCCAGCCATGCAACGGAGGACACTCCGTCGATGGCGGCAAGTTTTTCCTTGTACTCCAGCGCCTGCGGCACCGTGACATCCCGCACCATGACCCGCATATTGGGGATGCCGCCAGTGAAAGCACCGTTCATCACCTCGATGGCGGTGGTGGAGGGGGATTCCGGCGGCAGGTAGTCGTTGATATCATAATCTACCTTTACCTGACGCACAGCGAACACGCTCAGTACAGCCGCCAGTGCAAACACCGCCAGCACCAGCCTGCGGCGGCGCACGATGGCGGTATAAAAACGTTTCATCAAAACAGGAGTTCTCCTTTCCGGATCCATAAAAAAACTTTTATCATTCTAACAGGTTTGATAAAAGTTAGAAAGAGACAGTTTATGAATTTTGACCCTCGAATGCCGATTTTTTGATTTTTCTGCCTTGACAACAAAAATAAATTCTGATATGCTCTTTTTCGGTTCATCGGAGGACCGTTTTCAACGTAATTTGAAACGGGCCGGATAAGATGCCGTGCAGACAGCGCCCCGCCGGAGGTTTCGTTGCCGTAGTGACGAAGCAGATCGAGGCCGGGCGTGCACTCACGGACATTTATCCGGCCCGTTTTTGCACCTTGTGCAGAAAGGAGGACGCCATGTCCAAGCAGCGGATCCAGCTTTCCGATCATTTTACCTATTCCCGCCTTTTGCGGTTCGTGCTGCCCTGCATCGGCACCATGCTGTTCACCTCCATCTACGGCATCGTGGACGGCCTGTGTGTCTCCAACTTTGTGGGCAAGACGGCCTTTGCGGCGGTCAACCTCATCATGCCGCTGCCCATGCTGCTGGGCACCATCGGCTTTATGCTTGGCACCGGCGGCAGCGCCATCGTGGGCATCACGCTGGGCGAGGGCGACCAGAAAAAGGCCGACCGCTATTTCACCCTGTTCCTGCTGGCGGCTCTGGTCTCGGTCAGTGTGCTGGCCGTGCTGGGCATTGTGTTCCTGCGGCCCATTGCCGTGCTGCTGGGCGCCAAGGGGGAGCTTTTGGACTATGCGGTGCGCTATGGACGCATCCTGATGGTGTCCCTGCCCACCTTTGCGCTGCAGAATATGTTCCAGAGCTTTTTCGTCACCGCCGAAAAGCCGCACCTCGGCTTCTGGTTCACCGTGGGCGCGGGCTGCACCAACATGGTGCTGGATGTGCTGATGGTGGGTATCTGGGGCTGGGGCGTGGAGGGCGCGGCCATTGCCACCTTTATCAGCCAGCTGGTGGGCGGCGTACTGCCGGTGTTCTACTTCATCGACCGCAGCAACTCCAGCCGCCTGCACCTGTGCAAGACCAGTTTTTACAGCAAAGTACTGCGGGATGCCTGCATCAACGGCTCTTCCGAGCTGATGACCAACCTTTCCATGTCGCTGGTCAATATCCTGTATAACTTCCAGCTGCTGCGTCTGGCCGGTGAGAACGGCGTGGCCGCCTACGGCGTCATCATGTACGCAGCCTTCCTGTTCGTGGCGGTGTTCGTGGGCTATGCCGTGGGCAGTGCACCCATCGTCAGCTTCCACTACGGTGCCCGCAACCACGCCGAGGTGCACAACCTCTACCGGAAGAGCCTGCGGCTCATCGCCGTGGTGGCTGTGACCCTGACGCTGGCTTCCATGTTCATCATCCCCTGTGTGGCGCGCATTTTCGTGGGCTACGATGCGGAGCTGCTGGCCCTGACCAGCCGGGCCTTCCGGCTGTATGCGCTGAGCTTCCTCATCATGGGCTTCAACGTGTACGCGTCCTCCTTCTTCACGGCGCTGGGCGACGGCGTGACCAGCGCGCTGATCTCCTTTTTGCGCACGCTGGCGTTTCAGGTGATCGCCATTCTCCTGCTGCCGCTGCTGCTGGGCATCGACGGCATCTGGCTGGCCGTCACCGCCGCCGAGCTGGCGGCTCTGGCCGTGAGCGCCGCCATGCTCCTCACCAAGGACAAGGTGTTCCATTACCGAAAGGTGTAAACTGTTTATCTATATTCTTTCTATTAAACGCATAAACGCAGAAATTCGACAAATAAACGAATTTCTGCGTTTATTTTTGTCTATCATCTCCATTGAAGCCCGCATATGACCATATTATACTTAATCAAAATAATGTTTTTGTTCGCAAGGAGGTTTTATATGAAACGCAGAAAATTTCTGGTCTCGTTACTGCTGGCACTGCTTATGCTTCCGTTACACGTATTCGCTGAAGAGCCCACCTATGACCTATGCATTTACTGATGCGGAAGTTCTTGCACGTGGACAGCTGTATTATTCTTCTCTAAACCAGTTTTTCAGCAATGTTGCAAATGATAACGGCAATGCCGCCGAAGTCACCTTGACCGGTGCCATTGGTTTTTGTGACACAGATTACTGGGTTCAAAGCGAGTTTGATGCAAGAGTTGCTCAGGGTACTACATATGGTCCTTGTCTTTATATCGAGTATGTTGTGACCGACCAGAACGGCCACAGTAAAACTGGCTATTCCTATGATTTGCTACCCGTTGGCGGACATTTCAACGAAGGTCTTGCCAAACTCAACTATACAACTGCTGTTAAAAACTTTTCGGGTGGTTCCGGCATCAGCATTTTAGGAAACAACTTTGTCAAAGACTCTCTCAATTACAAAGTTCGCATTGACCTTTCTGATTATGCCGCCAAAGGGTACTCCACTACTAAAACACAGGTCGACGCTGCCCGTGCGGCAAAAGTGGCTTCTATTGTGGAAACACCTGAGCGCTACTACGCCAACCTTGAAAAACTTTTAATGACATTTGATTCCAATACTCAGACAAACGAAGTTATCGTTTGCGTAAAGGGCATCTATACAGATGATGAACTTGCTTCTATCAGCTATACCGATGACAGTAAGATTCAGTACTGGCTGGACTACACTACCGTAAATCTCAACTTGAAACAGGTTCGTGTTAAGAAAGCCTACTCTGTACTTGGCTCTATTACTGTTATCGGCAATGCAAGTGAATATAATAAAATGGCTTTGATTGCAAACGGCAGAAATCCTTCTTACACTGAGATTGCACCCGGTATGTATCGCAATGCGGATGGCTGGACAGTTTTCCGTGTCAATCTGAGCGATTATACCGCCAAAGGCTATGTTTACTGAACTTTAATTTCTTCTAAAGATCCCCTGCTTTCTGCGAAACGGCGAAAAGCGGGGGATTTTTTTGGTGATTCTGGCTCTGCCGCTGGCAGCAAAATCGTGTTAGAATGGACACAGCTTCTTATTCACTGTTTTACGAGGGATCATTATGACATTGTTTTTGACCAGCAGCCCCAGCGGCTGCCCCTTTGAGCCGGGGCCGGATATTCCGGTGCTGGACACGCGCAACCACTTTGTGGCGAACCTGCGGGCCGTCTGGCCGGATCACGCCGTGCTGGGCCTTGCCATTGCGGCAGACCCCTATGCCTACGAGCAGAACGACGAGATGTGCCGGGTGTTTGCCCAGAGCTTTGCGAACGCCCACCTGCCCCTGACGGCGCTCATCCCCTGTGATGCCCGCAATGCCGAGGAGATCGGTTCTCTTTTGCCCCAAAGCGGCTTTGTGATGCTGTGCGGCGGGCACGTGCCCACCCAGAACCACTTTTTTGCTCAGCTGGGCCTGCCGGGGCTGTTCCACAACTACCACGGCATCGTGCTGGGCGTGAGTGCCGGCAGCATGAACGCCGCCCACATCGTGTACGCCGCGCCCGAGGAACCGGGCGAAGCCGCCGACCCGCACTACTCCCGCTGGATGAACGGCCTTGGCCTGACCGAGACCCGCATCCTGCCCCACTACCAGTTCATCCGGGATCATGTGCTGGACGGGCAGAAGATGGAGGACATCGCCCTTGCCGACAGCAAAAAGCGGCATTTTCTCGCTTTGCCGGACGGCTCGTATATTCTGTGCGCCGACGGCAGCGAGGCGCTGTACGGCAGAGGCTGGTACTTTGCGGACGGGATGATGGAAGAGATCAACGAGGATGAAGATGTATTACCACTGAGATAATGGACTGATTCTCCCACAGGAAAGGCCCCCTATTACGTAGTAATAGGGGGCCTTTCCTGTGGGTAAAAAAATCAAGAGTGGAACATCTTTTTCAAGATATGCCACTCTCTACAAAAGCTTTTGCTTTTCAATTGTAGAAGATATTATATCAGAAGTTTAGGTGTTTGTCAATAGGTTTTTTATAACTTTTTCCTGAAATTTATAAACGCCTACGATCTTTGTATTTGTCCTAAAATATTCTTTATGCCGTACAACTCTTCCTTCCAAAAATTCCTGAAGCTCCTCATAACGCTTTTTTCTGGAATTGACCGGCATCAGACAGTCGTATACATACAACAGCGTAATAAAGCTGTTTGTAAATTTGCAGTTCATATTGTTGACGCGCGATGTTTTAGAGATTTCCGGCATAGCTCCAATAAAGTTTGAAATTTCGCTGTTCACCTGCTTTGTTGCATCGATTCTCTCTGTCATCTTATTCAGCAGGCAGTTGCTGTGTGCCGATGCATTGCGGACATCCCGTACGGTGTTCATCAATGTTCTATTCACGATTTTTACGTTATATCGTTTCTCGCAGAAATAGCAGAAATACAGCAGGTCTCCAAATGAAATCAGCTCCACAAACACCCAGATGGGGAAATACGGGTAATACTTTGCAATCAGGTCCTTGCAGTACTCTCCAGCCTTATGCCTGCGTATCCCTTCCAGCACTCTCATCCCGCCTTCTTCTGCAAGAAAGCGGCGGACGATATCATATCCATCTTCCTGCGGGTCCTTTGTTGCAAGGTCCACAAGCCGAACTTTGATTGCATGTTCAATGTCCAGGCACATTTCCAGCACCAAATGCCGCAAGTGCATATCCAGTCGAGACAACTCCTGCAAATATGCAAAATCCAGATTCTGGTACATTCCCTTCCGCTTGCCTTCTACGCATTTTTCGTAGTTTGCGCGGTAGGCTGCAAGCTTCATGTAATAATTATTATTCTCCAGAAAATCCATTGCTTCTTTTTCAGAAGTCTCCCGGAATGTGATGCCTTTTTCTTTCATGTGCTCAATCAGCTCTTTGGTCGAAAGCATTGGCTTCATTCTGCATTTTCCTCCTCTCTGTCCTTTTCAATCCGGACAAAGGGCGCAATGGCGTTGGTGTCGCCGTGGCGGACGATGGAGTAGGTGATGTCGCAGTAGGGCTGGATGGCGGTGCTCTTTTCCACGGTGGAGATGAGCAGCACCTGCAGCTGCAGGCGGCGGAACAGCTCCATCATGGGGCGGATGCGGTCGCTGGTCATCTTGCTGAAGGCTTCGTCCAGCAGCACAAGACGGATGCTGTTCTCGCTCTTCTCATAGATCTGCAGCAGGCTGGCGCAGATGGCCACATAGAAGGGGGCCTGATTCTCGCCGCCGGAGGAGTCGCGGCTGACCCGGGACAGGTATGCCTGCTGGCCGGTGACCCGGTTCGTCACCTTGATGTCGTAATCCAGATAGGTGCGGTAGTCCACATAGTCCGAGAGGGTCACGCCGCCGGTGCGGCCCTCCTGCCGGGCGCGGGTGTTCTCGTCCACATCCGCCATGATTTTTTCCATCAGCTCGTCCACCTGACGCTCATAAGCAGGGTCGGCGGTGGCGGCAAGGTTGTCCAGCGAGTCGCCCTCGGTCATCTGCTGGTTGCCCTTGTCCACGATGACCTGATAGAAGGCCGCCAGCTGCGGGTCGCGGCTGGGCTCCAGCTCAAAGCGGTAGACCTCCTCGCCGTAGGTCAGCTGTTCCATCACCTTGTTCAGCTCCCGGAACTGCCGCCGTGCGTTGAAGATATCGTCCTTCATGCGGAACAGGATATCTTTGCGGAAGCGGTCCTTGCAGTCCCGCTGGGCCTGTTCCAGACGGGCGGCGTAGCGTTCCAGATCGATGCGCACAAGGCTCTCGTGCTGGGCGCGGTACTGGTCCAACCCCGCAAGGCCCAGCGGATAATCGCACACATAGTGCTCGTTGTAGGCCTTCTGGGCCGGTTCCAGCGTGCCGGTCAGATAGACAGCCAGCGCATCGTCCAGCTTGGCCTGCGCCTTTTCCGCAGCCTGTGCGGCGGCGCGGGGCTTATCTGCCGGGGCCAGCGCCAGCATCCGGGTGCGGGCCAGCGGCTCCACCAGCGGATGCGCCGCAAAGAAGCTCCGGGCAGCATCGGCGCTCTGCTGTGCCGTTTCCCCTGCCTTTTTCTGCTCTGCTTCGCAGGAGGCGATCTGCTTTTGGCACACGCGGATATCGCCGCCCGCCTGCTCCACGGCGGCGCGGGCAGTCTCCCACGCGGCTTCGCGGGCTTCTTCCTCCTTGTAAAGCTGCTGCAGCAGCGGGTTCTCGCGGCACTCGGTGAGCTTTGCTTCCTGCTCGGTCACAGCATTCTGTGCGGCAGTCAGTGCGGCGCGGGCATCCCACAGCGCAGCCAGCTCGTCCAGTGCCGTGCCCCGCAGCAGGGTCTGGTACTGGTTATAGGCGGCTTTCAGGTTCTGTTCTGTCTGGGCGGCAGCACAGGCGCTTTCCCCCAGAGCTTCCAGCTCGGCCGCCAGCGCACCGGCGCGGGCGCGGCGGGCGTCCAGACCGATATACCGCTGCGGGGTGCGCAGCCGTTCCAGCCGGAAGGGGTGGTGGCGCAGAAGGTCGCGGGTGGCGCTGTCGGGATGCTGTTCCAGCGTATCGGGGGTGTCGCAGCAGACGATGCGGCCCAGAATAGTCTGGGCATACTGTGCAGCCAGCGGATTTTCGCTGCTCACCTGCGCGGCAAGGCTGTCCGGGCCGTACTTGTCGGCGCGGCGGTTGGCCTTGCGGATGCCCGGGGTGTCCAGCAGGCTGATGGGGCCTACCTTGTCCTTCAGAGCCACAAAGGCGCTCTTGGCGGCTTCGTAGTGGGCGGGCGGCACAAGGATATCAAAGCGGCGGTCGCCAAGGCAGGCTTCCACGCAGTCCTGCCAGCTCTCGTCCTCCACGGCCAGCAGCTCACAGAAAATTTTGGCGTCCGGCGTCATGCCCCGGCTCTGCAGCTCGGCGTTGACGGCGTCCCGCACGCGGGTGGCAGCGTCGCCGTGGGGGTAGACCCACTTGCCGCCCGAGACCGCGTCCAGTTCCGCCCGTTTGGCGCCCTGCTCCCGGAGCAGGTCTGCAACCGCCTGCCGGGCCGCGAAATATTGCTCTTCCAGCGGTTTTTCCACGCCGGAAAGGGCGTCGGTCAGGCCGGGGAGCGTCTCCGCGCGGAGGGCTTCCGGCCTGAGACCTTTTCCAATTGCAAACCCGCTGCGGCCAAGGCTCTGCAGCAGGGCTGTGACTTTGTTTGCCGCGGCTTCGGCCCCGGCAGCACGGCGGGCGGCAGCGTCCAGCGCGCTCTTTTTCCGGGCCAGCTCCTCGGTCAGGGCATCCAGCGCCCGGCCCGCGCCGCTGTCACCGGCCGCACCGTGGGCCGCCAGATAGGCCCGACGGGCTTCGGCTTCGGCGTTCTTGGCGGCCTCGTATTTTGCGTTCAGGTCGGCCAGCTGGCGGCGGCCTGCATCCAGATGGCTCTGCCAGGAGGCATCCTCACCGGCATCCGCTTCGGCGCGGGCCAGCAGGGCCGCACCCCGGTTGACAAGGGCATCCGTCTCTTTGGCAGCAGCTTCCCGGCCATACGCCACGATCTGTTCCAGCGCGGCGGCACGGGTCTGGGCCTCGGCCAGAACAGCGTGGAGGTTTTCCAGCTCCACCCGGTCGCCCTGCAGCGCTTCCAGATCCAGCTCCGGCTGGGGCAGGATGTACTGGTACAGGAACTCCCGGAAGTTGGGGATCTCGTCCATGCTGGTGCCCATCTGGAACACTTCGTTGAACTTTTTGCCCAGCGGGCTGGAGGCACGGCCAATGCCCAGGGCACGGCAGATGCGGTCCCGGGCCTCGCTGGGGCTGCGGGTGTAGGACAGGCGGCCCACGGCGGGCTTGAAGTCCTCCTTGGCGCTGGGGGCACCGGTGCGCGGATCAAGGAAGGGCAGCTTTTCCAGCGTGATGCCGTCCTCGGAGATGTACCAGGTCTGGTCGCCGGGGTGGAGCTCCTGCATGGGGCCCTCGGATTCCACCCGGACAGCGATGACAAAGTTTGTCCGCTTGACGGTATCCCAGAACTCGGCTCCGATGTATGCCACCGTGCGGCCCGGGCGGCGGTAGGCGTTCTCGCCGCGCTGCTTGGCGTGGACAGAGCCCTGCAGGGTGCGGCCGCTCTTTTTATTGCCCAGGGCATTGAAATTGCGGTTGGTGGTCAGGCAGTAGCGGATGGCATCCAGAATGGTGGTCTTGCCCACCGCGTTGACACCGATCATATAGGTCAGACGGGCACAATCGAAGGTGACATTTTCAAAGTTGTGCCAGTTGATGAGCTTCAGGCGCTTTAATTCGATCATTCTTCTTCCTCCCCGCTGGCATCTCCGTCAGGCCGCTCGTAGAGGGCCAGCTCCTCCCGGGTGCGGCTGCTCTCGGCGGCGGCATCGGCAAGGTCTGCGTCCGGCAGGGCCAGCAGCACGGTGGGGAACACCTCGATGCGGCTGTCCAGACCGGTCAGCCGCCCCACCGGGCGGGCCAGATTGTACCTGCGCAGGGTGCGCATCAGCTCCTCCAGCGTGCGCTGGTCCAGCCGCCGGGGCAGGTTCATCTTCTGCAGCTCCGTCTGCACCTCTTCCACCGTGACCAGAACCTGATCGGCACTGGCGGCAAGGCTCTCCCGCTTTTGCAGGTAGAGCAGGCGGAGCACCAGCAGCAGGATGCTCTCGTATTTCAGCAGCCGGGCCTGGCTGCCCTCATGCTCGTTGACCAGCGCCGCAGCCTGCAGCGGAGCCGGGTAAAGCGTTACCGCATAGCCCAGCGGCGCGAACACGGCCCGCACCTCGGGCAGATGATCCTGCACATAGAGGTATTTTGCCCGCTGATCCTCCACACCGCCCAGCACAAAGCAGTGGTTGAGCAGATAGTTTGCGGTCTCTTCCAGCATTTTATTCGGTTCGGCCATGGTCAGCGTCCTCCCTGCGGGGTGTCAGAATAAACTCTTCAAACCGGAAGCCGCCCCGTTCGACCCAGTTTCCGGTAAGGGTGATATCGTAAGCCCGGCGCGGCGACTGCGAGTAGGTGTGCAGGCCGATGATGCGGGCAAAATCGCGGGGGTATTCCTCCGCCAGCGTAGAGGCAGCCACCGCACTGCGGGCGGCAAGGGCCTGTTTTGCCAGCAGGCCCACGTTCTCCTCAGTTACGGCCATCCGGGCGTAATCCAGCAGCAATTGCTGTTCTTTGCGCAGCTGCTCCGCATCCAGCCCAGCCTGCCGCACCGGGGCCAGCGGCGTTTCGCTGCGGGGCGCGGCAGGCGGGTAGAGGGGCTTTGCCCCGAACACCGCCGCCGGGTAGAGGTGCAGGTGCTTTGCCACCGGGCCGTCATCCGGCGCGAACAGCTGATCGGGCGTTTTGATCTCCTCAGCATAGCGGCGGAGCAGGGCGGTGACACTGCCCTGCGAGGAGCGGTCGCTCAGCAGCAGGAACTGTGCCCGCTGCACGGCCCGCTTGCGGTAGCGGATGTGGCTCTGGTCGATCTGGCGCATCAGGGTGCTCATCTCTTCCAGCGAATCCCGCAGTTTCTGGATGAGGGCACGCACGGCAGGGGCGGCTTCGCCGGGGGCGCAGCGCTCCACCCGGGCGTAATCCAGCGCCAGCCGGGGCAGGTGTTCTGCCTCGCAGTCGTCCAGCGCCTCTTCCAGATAAGCGCGGTAATTGAACAGGTTATCGCTGGTCTTGAAGCGGTGGTAAGCGGCGGCCACCACCTTTTCCTCGTACTGGTCGAAGAGCTCCAGCACCTCCTGCGGGGTGCGGTTGCGGGTGAGCCGGTCGATATAAAGATCGGAAGA
>OITN01000255.1_pt1 | contig 15072 bp, 9 predicted proteins | sample 1586801 | NCBI WGS metagenome assembly OITN01 (sample SAMN02674964, study PRJEB24791) | human gut metagenome, SKBSTL008 | isolation source: stool | host: Homo sapiens | place: USA | reverse complement strand
CAGCGGAGAGCATACCGTTCATGGTAGCGCCCACGCTGACCTTATCAAAGAAGATATGGGCACCGTTCAGTTCCTTGGCACGCACAGTGATCATGCCGTAGTCCACGCTGTCCTCTGCACCCAGTGCGCTGAACACCTTGAGGTGCTGGTCGATAGGGCGGGGGCCCAGATTGCAGCCGCCGGGCATGGCCACCTGTGCCTTGCCAAAGCGGGAGAGCAGTGCACCCAGGAAGTAGTAGCTGGCACGCATCTGGCGGGACAGATCGTCCGGGACGTTGGTGCTGTTCAGGTGGGTGGTGTCGATCTCGTAGGTATTGCGGTTCAGCATCTTGATGCTGGCACCCAGGGTGCTCAGGATCTTCAGGCTGACTGCCACATCACTGATGTCCGGCAGGTTTTCGATCACACAGACATCTGCCGCCAGAATGGTGGCAGGCAGAATGCCCACAGCCGCATTTTTTGCACCGGAAATGGTAACTTCGCCATGCAGGGGCTTGCCGCCCGTAATAACAAACTTTTCCAATTTTATAATCTCCTTGTCGCAGGCCCGCCAGCGGCAGGGCCACTCAGGGTTCTTGCTTGATCTCTCCGCGCACCGCTGGGCACACACCCTCACGATACAGCTATCTTATTATACACAACTTCGGGCAAAAAGCAAAGCCCCCTTTTTCCCTGCCCGATTATTTTCTGTTTTGCCCAGAATCTGCGGAGATATTCGATATTTTTGTTTCTTATTTCAAAAATTTTACAATCAGCGCCCCTTACCAGACGCAATCCTCACTGCAGGTCTCCTTGATCCAGCCCAGTTGATAGGCCTTGACCAGCTGTTTCAGATCGTGTACCCGCTCCCGCAGGTTCTCGCCCTCGTCCGTCTCTTCCACCAGAATGCGGTGGTTCTCCGTTTCCAGTATATTCTTCTGCGACACGATGTCAATGTTTTCGTTCACGGCCTTTTCGGCACTGACAAAGGGCTGATGGGTCCGCAGGGACATGGTGCGGCTGGAGTACACCAGCGTGTACCCTGCAATGCCGGTCTTTTCATGGTAGGCGCGGCAGAACCCGCCGTCAATGACGACCAGACGGCCCCCGCCCTTGATGGGGCTCTCGCCGCTCTTCTCCCGCACCGGCACATGGCCGTTGACGATGTGGCTGGTGCCGGGCAGGCCGAATTCCGCCAGGATGCGGCGGCAGGCGGCCTCTTCATTGTACCATGTATAATAGGGGTCCTTGACTTCCTCGTGGGTGGCGGGGTCGGCAATATACAGCCGCTCAAAGGTGGTCATGGCGCTGCGGCCGAACAACGGCGACAGCTTGCCGCACCACAGATACCACAAAAAGTCCTGACCGCTCCGCCGGGCAGCGCTGCCCTCGGGAGCAAAGTAGCCGCAGCGTGCCCGCTCGTCACAGTAGTCCATCAAGCCGCGGCCCGAGTAGTTGTGTCCCTCGAACCGCTCCACGGCAAAGCTGCCGTTTTTGGTCATGGGCACCACGCCGTGGTAGAGCAGGTTGCCGTTCTCGATGTGGTAAACGCTGCCCTTGGCGTACAAAAATTCCACATGCTGCTGCAAACGCTCGCTCTGCCGGAAGGATTCCACCAGCTTGCGGAGCACCAGCCGCTCATCATCATTCAGGGCGGCGGGGTCTGCCGGATCCACGGTGGGGAAACTGGTGTCCCGCAGGGGGTATGTCTGCCCGTTCAGGGTCACTGTTCCCTTTTTCCAATCGATGTGCCGCAGGAAATCCCGACCCTGCATCTTGAAATCCGGGTTGCGGTCGATGACCTTGCACTCCATCTTGAGCATCAGAATGGTCACGGCCTTGTGCATCACGGCACAGCGGTGGAGCATGCCCTCGGTGTAAGGGCCGCGCGCCGCATCGGTGTGGGGCATCCAGAGGGTCAGGTCGTCATTTCCGTAGAACTGCTCGGCCATCCGCTGCAGGTGCCGCAGGTTGATGCCGTAGCAGTCCTCAAGCATGGCATGGTTGTGGTAGGCCAGTGTCGTTTTGAGCACAGTGCAGACGCAGATGGGACTTCCGGCGGCGGCACCCATCCAGACCACGTCATGATTGCCCCACTGGATATCCACATGGTGGTGGCGCATGAGCCGGTCCAGTATGATATCAGGCCGGGGGCCGCGGTCAAACAGGTCCCCCACGATGTGCAGCTTGTCCACAGCCAGCCGCTTGATGAGCTCACACAGCCGGACAATGAACCGGTCGGCGCGGCCATTTTCAATGATGCTGCCCACGATCTGCCCATAATAAAGGTCCTTGTCGTGGTCCTCAAAGTGGGCATGGAGCAGCTCATCCAGAATATACCCGCAGCTGGACGGCAGGCAGGAGCGCACATGCTGCCGGGTATGCTTGGAGGACACCAACCGGCAGATATCAATGAGCTGAAGCAGGGTCTCCGTGTACCAATGGTCAAGCGCTTCTTCATCCGTGCACTCGGCTTTGAGCTGGGGCAGCTTCTCGTTGGGATAATAGATGAGCGTTGCCAGCTCGGCACGGGTCTGTTCCGGCACACTCTCCCCCAGCACGATGTCCACCTTTTCCCGGATGACACCCGAAGCCGAGTTCAGGATGTGGACAAAAGCCTCGTTTTCACCGTGCAGGTCGCTCATAAAATGTTCGGTGCCCTTGGGCAGCTTGAGCAGGGCCTGGGTGCTGATGATCTCACTGGCAGCGGCTGCCTGCGAGGGGTAATCCCGTGCCAGCAGGGAGAGATATTTCAAATGATCCCGGATCTCCTCGTTTTCGGTGCGCATGACATCCTCCGTCTGATATGTAGTATTTTTGCATGATATATAATATTCTATCATAGTATACCACATTCCATGTCATAAATGGTATAATAAGCGAAAGTAATTCTGTCAAATCTTTTGCAAAGGACTTGGATATTATGCCCAAAACCATTTCTGTTGCTGTGCCGGAAGCCTGCACTCTCTGCCCCCGGCAGTGCAAAGCCGACCGGGCCGCCGGGCAGACGGGCTTCTGCGGGGCGGGCCGCACCCTGAAAGCGGCCCGCGCTGCCCTGCACTTCTGGGAGGAGCCCTGCATCAGCGGCACCCGGGGCAGCGGCACGGTGTTTTTCTCCGGCTGCACTCTCAAGTGCTGCTTCTGCCAGAACTACCCCATCAGCGCCGAGGGACTGGGCAGGGAGATCACCGTAGAGCGCCTGGCCGAGATCTTTCTGGACCTGCAGGCGCAGGGAGCCCACAACATCAACCTTGTCACGCCTGGGCAATGGCGGCCCTGGATCATCGCTGCCCTCGACCTGGCCCGGGCGCAGGGGCTGCATCTGCCCATCGTCTGCAACACCGGCGGATACGAGACCGTGGAGAGCGTGCACGCCTGGCGCGGTTTCATCGACATCTGGCTGGCCGACCTGAAATATGTTTCCCCCGCCCTTTCGGCAGAGCTTTCCGCTGCGCCGGACTATTTTGCACAGGCCAGGCCCGCCATTGAAGCCATGATGGCTCAGGCCGGGCACCCTGTTTTTGACAGCGAGGGCATCCTGCAGCGGGGCGTGATCCTGCGCCACCTTGCCCTGCCTGGCCATGTGGACGACAGCTTTGCCGTGCTCGATCAGATGGCGGCTTGGAACAAGGCCGACCCCGGGTGCTTCCTGCCCAGCGTGATGAGCCAGTACACCCCCTTCTATCAGGCGGCAGACCATGGCATCGGGCGGCGCATCACCACCTACGAATACCGCCGGGTGGTCAACTACGCCATGGATCTGGGGCTCAGCTCTGGTTATATGCAGCAGAAGAGCAGTGCAAAGGAAGAGTATACGCCCAGCTTTGACCTGACGGGGGTGTGAACCCCACCGTCATCCCTGCGGGATGCCACCGTACGGGTTGCGGCACCCAGCGTCCGCTTCGTGCAAAGTTTTGCACTTGCGTCCTGCTGGCCGCTGCCCCAACAACTCCTCCCTGCTTCCGCCACTGGCGGCGGTCGTCGTTGTTGCCTACTAGGGGCGGCCTTGGCAAAACCATAAGGCTTTACGCAATGCCAAGGGCCCCACTATTAGGGGGGCTGTCACCGCAGGTGACTGAGGGGTTCTTTCGTCAAAACAACCAAAATTTCTTTTTCTTTTTCTCTCGGCCGAAACAGCATTTGCTTGCTATCCGGTGCGCTGTGCGGTATAATGGATACAACAATGTGTTCTCACATGAAATGGACCCCAGAAACGACTTTTTAGGAGGAGCGTTATGGAACACTACAATCCCATCCTCGGCAGCGAGCCCAACGGCCAGAAATTTATCACCTGCGGCGAGATCATGCTCCGTCTGACCCCGCCGAACTACGAAAAGATCCGCATGGCATCCAGCTTTGAAGCCAGCTACGGCGGCAGCGAGGCCAACATTGCACTGGCCCTGGCCAACCTGGGTGTGGACAGCACCTTCTTCAGCGTAGTGCCCAACAACAGCCTGGGCAAGAGCGCGGTGCGCTGGCTGCGCTCCAACGATGTGCATTGCACCCCCATGATCCTGACCGAGCCCAACGAGACCCCCTCCAACCGGCTGGGTACTTATTATCTGGAGACCGGCTACGGCATCCGCGCTTCCAAGGTCATCTACGACCGCAAGCACAGTGCCATTACCGAGTATGACTTCTCTCAGGTCGATCTGGACGCTCTGCTGGACGGCTACGACTGGCTGCACCTGAGCGGCATTACCCCGGCACTGGGCCCCAACTGCCGCGGCCTCATCATCGATATGCTCAAGGTGGCCAAGAAGAAGGGCCTGACCGTCAGCTTTGACGGCAACTTCCGCTCTACCCTGTGGAGCTGGGAGGAAGCCCGCGATTTCTGCACCGAGTGCCTGCCTTATGTTGACGTTCTGCTGGGCATTGAGCCCTACCACCTGTGGAAGGACGACAATGATCACAGCAAGGGCGACTGGAAGGACGGCGTGCCCCTGCAGCCCAGCTATGAGCAGCAGGACGAGATCTTCCAGCATTTCATTGCCCGCTACCCCAACCTCAAGTGCATTGCCCGCCATGTGCGCTATGCCCACAGCGGCAGCGAGAATAGCCTCAAGGCCTTTATGTGGTACGACGGCCACACCTTTGAGAGCAAGCTCTACACCTTTAATATTCTGGACCGCGTGGGCGGCGGCGATGCCTTTGCCAGCGGCCTGATCTACGCCATGCTCCACGACTACCGCGCCATGGACATGATCAACTTTGCCGTGGCAAGCAGCGCCATCAAGCACACCATCCACGGCGATGCCAACATCACCGATGATGTCAGCTCCATCCGCAACCTGATGAACATGAACTACGACATCAAGCGGTAACATTCCTTTATACGCAAAGATCCCCTCCGGTACGCGCACACCGGAGGGGATTTTCTTATTATGCTTCAATCTTACAGAAACACATCCAGCATCTTTTCCAGCGGGGTGCGGGTGTCAAGCTCCAACCCGGCTTTCTGTTTCAGCATCAGGATGCGGCGGACGCTCTCGTTGAGGCGTTCCTCACTGATGGTTCCATTCTGCACAGCCTCCAGTACACCGTCAAAGGCTTCCGGCAGGTCGGGCGGCATCAGCAGAAGATCTGCCCCGGCGTTCAGCGCCGCTACAGCCGCTTCTGCTGCAGAATAGTGGTCACGAATGGCTTGCATGGACAGCGAATCGGTGCAGATGACCCCAGTAAAGCCCAGCTCCCCCCGCAGACGCTCGGTCAGCATAGTGTAGGAGAGCGACGCAGGCAGGCCGTCCTGCGTTGCATTGGGGGTGGTGATGTGGGCGGTCATTACTACGTCGGCCCCAGCTGCGATTCCAGCCGCAAAAGGCTTCAGCTCCGTCTCCCGCATCTCTGCCCAAGTCTTGGTGCTGCTGGCCGTGCCGTAGTGGCTGTCCTCTGCGGTATCTCCGTGGCCCGGGAAATGCTTGAGTGTGCAGAGTATGCCCGCATCGTGAAACCCTTGTACAGCGGAGGCCACCATCTGTGCCGCCACTGCCGGGTCCGACGAAAATGCTCGGTTCCCGATCACGGTATTGGCCGGATTGGTGTTCACATCTGCCACTGGAGCAAAGTCAAGATTCAGGCCGTAGGTTTTGAGGTAGCCTCCGATGATCTGCCCCATGGCACGGGCATTGGCCGGGTCCCCTGTTGTACCTACTGCCTGGGCACTCTGGTATTGGGGCAGATCAAAGCCGGAAGCATTGGCCAACCGGGCCACGCTGCCGCCCTCCTCGTCCACGGCGGTCAACAGACCGGTTCCGGATGCTGCCTGAAAATCTGCCAGAAGCTTTTTCAACTGCTCCGGGCTTTTCACATTCTGCCGAAACACCACAATGCCGCCCACCGGATACTTTTTCAGCCCCTGCCGTTCTGCCCAGGTCAGCCTTGTGCTATCAGACTGTCCACTGGGGTCCAGTGCCTCGACCCGCACCACGAACAGCTGCCCCACCTTTTCCTGCAGAGGCATGGCAGCAAGCCGTTCCTCTACCGGGTCAATCTGGGCTGCTGCCGAAGCCGTTCCCGTCAGCAGCAGAGCCGCAGACAACAGCACAGCAGCTGCCTGCCGGATGATTTTTCGCACGAGAGACACCTCCTCTTTCTCTCAGTGTAGCACACCCTGCAAAGGTGCACAAGATGCAAAGATCCCCTCCGATACTCACACACCGGAGGGGATTTTCCATATCAGAAATGCATCAGGAAAGGATCATGCGGTCGTTGGCGAACTCGCCGCCGGACGCGATCTGGAACTTGGCCAGCAGGTCGGAGACGTGCAGGTTCTTTTTCTCTTCCCCGGAGACATCATAGATGATGTGGCCCTCGTGCATCATGATCAGGCGGTTGCCGTACTTGATGGCATCCTTCATGTTGTGGGTGATCATCATGGTGGTCAGGTGGTTCTCCTCCACGATCTTGGCCGAGAGGGTCAGCACCTTGAGCGCCGTCTTGGGGTCCAGAGCGGCGGTGTGCTCATCCAGCAGCAGGAGCTTGGGCTTGTTCATGGTAGCCATAAGCAAGGTCAGTGCCTGACGCTGACCGCCGGACAGCAGGCCCACGCGGGCGGTCAGGCGATCCTCCAGGCCCAGATCCAGGCTCTTGAGCAGTTCACGGTAGCGCTCCCGTTCGGCCTTGGTGATGCCGATCCTCAGGCCGCGCCGCTTGCCGCGCCGGGCGGCCAGGGCAAGGTTCTCCTCGATCTGCATGGTGGCGGCGGTGCCGGTCATGGGGTCCTGGAACACGCGGCCGATGTAGGCGGCGCGCTGGTGCTCCCCCAGTTTGGTCACGTCGGTGCCGTCAATGATGATCTTGCCGCTGTCCACAGGCCACACACCGGCCACAGCGTTCAGCATGGTGGATTTGCCCGCACCGTTGCCGCCGATGACGGTGACAAAATCACCTTCGTTCAATTTCAGGTTCAGACCGTTCAGGGCCGTTTTCTCGTTGACGGTACCGGCGTTGAAGGTCTTGGAAACATTCTGGATCTCAAGCATTTTTTGCATCCTCCTTCTGTGCCTTCTTTGCCGCAGGCTTTGCGAAATACTTGCTCTTCCAATAGGGCACGGCCAGGAACACGGCCACCACGGAGGCGCTCAGCAGCTTGAGCAGGTTTGCATCAAAGCCGAGGGTCAGCACCAGCTGGATGACGATGTAGTAGATGATAGCACCCAGCGAGACGGACACCAGCTTGAGGGCAAAATTGTGGAAGATGCGGCTGAACAGGGCCTCGCCGATGATGACAGCGGCCAGGCCGATGACGATGGCACCACGGCCCATACTGACATCGGCAAAGCCCTGATACTGGCTCAGCAATGCGCCGGACAGGGCCACCAGACCGTTGGAGACCGCCAGACCCAGCACTACATTGAAGCTGGTGTTGATGCCCTGGGCACGGCTCATGGCAGGGTTGGAACCGGTGGCGCGGATGCCGCAGCCCAGCTCGGTGCCAAAGAACCAATACAGCACACCGATGACCACGGCGCTGACCAGAATGACCATGATGATGGGGTTGTGCAGGGCAAGCTCCTTGACCCAGCGCAGGGAGATCAGCAGGTCGTACTTGTCCACGTTGATGGACTGGTTGGCCTTGCCCATGATCTTCAGGTTGATGGAGTAGAGGGCCAGCTGGGTCAGGATGCCAGCCAGAATGGCCGGGATGCCCATAAAGGTGTGGAGCAGGCCGGTGACAAGGCCGGTGGCCAGACCGGCCAGCAGGGCGATGAAAAGCGCTGCCCAGACGTTCATGCCGGAGAGCAGGCACATAACGCAGACCGCGCCGCCGGTGCCAAAGGAACCGTCTACGGTCAGGTCAGCCACATCCAGGATGCGGTAGGTCAGGTACACACCAATGGCCATGATGCCCCAGATGAGGCCCTGCGCACAGGCACCGGGCAAGGCACCGGGCAGGTTGGCAAGTCTTGCAAGAATATCCAAAACGTTTTCCTCCTGTAACTACACTTTTTTCTGATACGGGAAAGCGGAGAAGAACCAAAATTCGCTCTTCTCCGCTGATTTTATTGTAAAGCCTCTCCGTCACCGCAGCGTGAACTCTGCGCTCCTATCAGGGGAGCTTTCTGCGAAACAGACAGAGCGCTTGTTATTCCTCAATGGCCTCATAACCCTCGGGAACGGTCATGCCCAGATCATCGCAGATGGTCTTGTTGTACTTCTTGGTCACGTTGGTGTACTCAACGGGCATGGTGGAGATATCGGCCTCACCGGTCAGGATCTTGGCGGCCATCTCACCGGTGGTGTAGCCCAGATCATAGTAGCTGATGGACAGGGTCGCCACACCGCAGCCGGAGCAGATGCCCTCCTCACCGGCGAACACGGGCTTCTTGGCCGGGCGGCAGATGCCGTCGATGATGCCGGTGTTGGCAGCGCAGGTGTTGTCGGTGGGGACATACACTGCGTCGTTCTCGTCGGCAGCCTTCTGGCAGACAGAAGCCAGATCGTTGGAATCAGAGAAAGCGTACTGGGTGGCGGTAACGCCCTTGGCCTCCAGGTACTTCTGGACCTCGTCTACCTGATACTGACTGTTTGCCTCGGCAGAGCAGTAGAGCAGGCCCACCTTGGTGGCCTCGGGCAGCCACTCGGTGATCATATCTGCCTGCTGATCCAGCGGAGCCAGATCGGAGGTGCCGGAGACATTGCCGCCCACGGTGCCATCGAAATCGGTCAGGCCCAGAGCAACACCGTACTCGGTGACGGAGGTGCCCAGAATGGGGATGCTGTCGGTGGCAGCCTGTGCGGCCTGCAGGGCGGGGGTAGCGTTTGCCATGATCAGGTCAACGCCTGCGGAAACAAAGCCGTTGGCGATGGTGGCGCAGGTTGCGGAATCGTTCTGGGCGTTCTGGAAGTCAAAGGTGACATTCTCGCCGAACTGTGCGGTCAGGGCATCCTCAAAGCCCTGGGTGGCAGCGTCCAGAGCGGCGTGCTCCACCAGCTGGCAGATGCCAACGGTATACTTCTGGCCGTCAGCCGCTGCGGAAGAGGCCGCAGCAGAGGAAGCGGTGGAAGAAGCAGCCGTGGAGCCGGAGGAACCGCCGCAGGCAGTCAGGGCAGCAGCTGCGCCGCAGACAGCGGCGGCAGACAGGAACGAACGACGAGAAATTTTACGCATGATATTACTCCCTCAATTCTACTTTCGCGGCAACAGGACACCGCATGAAAGTCAGTATTCAAGCGGCCTGTCGCATCGCGCTGCCGCTTTACACTCGTGAAGTATATCACACTTTTCTCCTCAAAACAACCGGGGAACAGCCCGAATTATCAATCAAGGTAATTTTATCTATCACTTTTTTCGATGGTTCTGTGCCGCATCTGCATCCCTTCGAGCTTTTTCAGCTCCCCGTCCAGCCAGAGCAGATTTTCTTCCAGCTGGGGGCGGTACTCTTTTGCAAAGTCGTACCGGTAATACAGCGCCTGCCACAGCTTTTCCTGCATCCGCCGGGCAAACACCGGTTCAAACAGAGCGTCCAGCCGCTCCACGGTATCTTCCAGCGCCATGCACACCTGCGCCCAGCGCACATCGGTGGCCTCTCGGGCGGGCACATCGTACCGAGCCAGATAATCCCCCACCCTTGCCGCAATGACCTGCCCGCCGCACTGGGTGGGCTGCAAAAAGTAGGATACCTGCCCGTCCTTCGTGATCTCCTGCGCCAGCGGGTAAAGGGCGCAGACCAGCGGCTCGGCATCGTGGATGGCGCAGTGGTTCCCGGTGAGAAAGGGGCAGTTACTGCGTTCCTCCTTCAGCGGAGCCAGCCGCAGCACCGGCAGGTGGCTGACCCGCCCGATGCTCCCCCGACAGAACGCCCGGGCCACGGTGCGGGGCGGCAGGCGCAGGCGGGCCGCAATGCGCCACAGGTCAAAGCCCGACAGCACGATATCCTCCCGCCCCCGGCAGCAGCCGCCGCAGCCCGCGCAGGCAAACGAAAACGCCTCGTCCCGGGCAAGCAGGGGCGCGGTGCGGGTAAAATCGGTGCGGCCGCAAAGATCGACCTGTGAATCCTTGAGCATGATGGTTCTCCTGTTCTGTGAATGGTTTTGTTCCATTGTACCACAAAGCCGGGCACAGAAAAAGGGAGCGCATCCGCTCCCCTGTTCAGGACCCCCGGCTCACACGGCGGTAGACCGTTACAGCATCCTCGATGTGGTAGGGCGCGGTGCTGTGGTCTCCCCCTGCCCCGGCCGTGACCAGAATGTATTCCCTGTCCTTCACCTCAGCCAGACTGGCAAGGCAGAGCCCTGCCTCCCCGGTGTAGCCGGTCTTACCGCCCAGAATCCGGCCACGGTGCAGCTCTGTGCCGTCCAGCTGGCTCAGCAGGGTGCTGTGCATCGTGAACCCCTGCGGGTGGCAGTTGGTGGCCGGAACGGTATACCGCTCCGTGGTAAACAGCTTGCGGAAGGTCTCGTTCTGCAGGGCTGCTTCCGTTAGCCGGGCCATGTCCCGCACGGTGGAAACATGTTCCGGGTCGTGCAGACCGGTGGGGTTGCAGAAATGCGTGGCGGTCATCCCCAGCTCTGCCGCTTTCTGGTTCATCCGGGCCACAAAGGCTTCCTCGCTGCCGCTCACCTCCCGGGCCAGTGCTTCGCAGCACTCGGCCCCCGAGGGCAGCATGGCTCCGTACAGCAGATCCCGCACCGTGGCCGTTTCCCCGGCCTGAAACCCCGCCAGCGAGGCATTCTGGGCCTGCAGAGCCGGAAAGATCTCCTCGGGCAGGGTCACGGGCGTGTCGAGGTCCGGGTTTGCTTCTATGGCCAGCAGCGCCGTCATCATCTTGGTCATGGAAGCCGGATAGATCGTGCTGTCGGCATCCTTTTCGGCCAGCACCTCTCCGCTGTTGGCCCGCAGTAAAATGGCATGGGGACTGTTCAGCCCATCCAGCGTGACCCGCCGGGGCCACAACAGCAGAAGCAGGGTCGCCAGCACCAGCAGCCAGAACAGCCGCCGGAAGGCTCTGCGCCGGTGCTTCCGGCGGCGCGGTGAAGTTTTCATTCTCGTTCTCATCCTTTTTGCAAAATCAAAAGCGCTTTCATCCCCTAATACGAGACGAGAGCGCCTTTTTCTGCAAAAAGTGGTGCCGCCCCACAAAAATTTGTGCAGCGGCCCCAAGCCAGTTTAATATTTTACCTTTTTACGTCATCTACAAGAACGTGTTCAGTGCTGTGCCTTATGGAACATGCTCTTGCGCTTACGCTCCAGCAGATAGCCGGCAGCCAGCAGAACACCGCCTGCACGCACCAGAACATCTGCCACCCAGTTGGTGGTACCGGTCTGGATCAGCTTGCCGCTCTCCGGGGCGGGCGTGGTCTTAGCGACTGCCTGCTCCACGGTGGGAGTGGTGGGCCGTGTATTCTGCACAGCCGGGGTAGTCGGCGTAGTGGAAGCCGGGGTAGTCGGCGTAGTGGAAGCCGGAGGAGTAGGAGCGGAGTCCTCGGGCGTTTCCGGAGCCGGAGGAGTAGGATCGGAGTCCTTGGGCGTTTCCGGAGCCGGAGGAGTAGGATCGGAGTCCTTGGGCGTTTCCGGTTTCGGGTTCGTGGGGATCACAGGGTCGGTCACTTCCCGCAGAGCGCCGTAAATGGTCACGGTGTACTGTGCGGAGTCGGTGCCGTCGACGGTTTCACCGGTGACCTTCACGTTGGAATCCGGGCCAAAGGCATCCAGCACGCCCGCTGCTGCGGTGGTGTTGGGGTTGTTCTGGCTCTCATAGCCCCAGACGATGGTATAGGTCTTGCCCTCATACTCGTACTCGGTGCCATAGACCATATCATAGGCGCTGGGCGCACCTTCTGCCTGCTTTTCGTAGTTGCCCCAGATGAGCTTGGTGTTGCCCTCTGCATCGGTGGTCTTGGTGAAGTTCAGGCTCTTGCCGTTCACCACCATATCCCGCAGAATAACGACCTGATCGCCATTCTCAGCGGTCTGATAGGCAGTGTCGAATTTGTATCCGGCCTGCTTCAGCTCTTCCAGTGCCTTGCCGATGATCTCCGGGTCATGGGAACCGTCCACATCCAGCATATAGTTCAGTGCGGCGGCGGGCACCCACACGGAGAGATACTGTTTCCCGGTCTCTTTTTTCAGGTCAGAGAGGTAGGTATAGGTCTGGCCTTTATAGGAAAGGGCATCGAAGTTTGCGCGGGCATCATCCTTGGTCAGCAGGAAATTGGTCAGCTTGTCGCCCTGATCGTTCTCCGGCCACAGGGTGTTGTCGGCCTTGTAATCATAGGTCAGCGTGCCGCCGGTAACGATGAGGTTTTGGCCCTTGTCACTCTTAGTGCCCACGATAGAGTTTACATCCACATGGGAGCCATTCCGAATGGTAGTGGTAGATTTTGAGCCATTAGAATAGATGCCTTTGCGGAAATTGCCCTCGGTGATAAGAGTGCCGTTATCCATGGTAAGAGTTGCACCGTTACCAAGAACAATAGCGCTTGCGCCTTTTGTAGCCTGCGAAAGGTGCAACTTGCTATTTTGATCAACCAGAATACTGCTTGGATTCTTGCTTAGGTTAACACGCAGAGCATGAGCATAGCCCTTCATTTGCAGATTATATTCGCTCTCTCCGGTAACATGCAGTTTGGTCGCACCACTCTGACCGCCAACAAACATCATACCAACACTGCCTATGGAGGTAACCTTGCTCTTGCCGCTGATTTCTACTTCATCAAAACCAGCGTAGATGCCAGTGGGAGCTTCCAATTTGACCTCGCTCTTGTTGGTAACGGTCAGTTTTCCCTTTCCATTACTCTCAGGGCCGTAGATGGCAGTACCATTCTGAGCACTGACGCTTCCGGTGGAGTGATCAAAGGTGATGTCAGTGCCGCCACCGGAAGCAACGGAGATACCCATGCCATTGCCGCTGATATTCACCTGGGAATTATCGAAGGTGATGTCCCCGGCACCGCCCTCATAGTCGATGCCACGGCCATTGCTGTCGATGTTCAGCGTGCTGTCCTCTACGGTCAAGCTGGAACCGGTTCCGCCATAGATTGCAGAGCTCTGTGTTCCCTTGATCTCCAATGTGCTGTCACCTGTTACCGTGATGTCATCGGTACTGTCAATGCCATAACCATTGTTGCCGTAGACTAAACCTTCCTGATCATTATCGATCTTGTAAGCACCGCTGCCCACCGTGTCAATGGTCAGGCTGGATTTGTCCTCTACGGTCAAATCGCCCCGCTGTACGATACCGCGTCCACCCTGCGTACTGGAACCTGCTTCTGTGTGCTTGATATCCACATCGGCGTTGTCCGTCAAGGTCACATCAGAACCGTTAGAGATCACCATTCCGGTAGAAGTATGATCAATGTTCAGAGAGCCTTGGTCGCTGGTCTCGTCTCCTTTGATGGTCAGGGACGCACCCTTGCCACTGCTGTCATCACCTGCGTTTTCGCCGCCCACGCGGATGCCTTCCACATTGCGGTTGGGGCTGCTCTTGCCCTCTTTTTTCGCGGCTTCTGCTTCCTGGGCGGCATCCTCCAAGGCTTCCTTGCCATCAATGGTGTTTTCGCCCTTTAATGTAACTTCCACCTTGGAGTGATCCCGTGCAACAATGCCTGCGGTGTTATCTTTTTCGGTCAGATTGATGTTGGTATTATCCAGCGTCAGGTCAACGTTGGCTCCTTTATTTTCATCCTTGCCTTCCAGATTTACGCCAATATCGATACCATGGCCGCCGGTGGTCAGGTTGGAATCCTTGACTGTCAGGTCAACATCTGCACCTTCACCAATGGTGACAGTGGATTTACCTGTTTCGCTGGTATCTGCATTCACGCTGTCAACCACGATTTTTACATCGTTGCCTTCGGTGCCATCAGTCTTTTCCGTCTTTTTGACATCTTCCATAACGGTGATGGTGTTTCCAGTTGTGGTCTCAGACGTGGAACTGTTCTCTGCGTTGTTGCCAGAAGCATCGGTGGATTGTGTGGCATTATCCGTAGGTGTGGGTGCCTCTGTGCCATTGTCGGAGTTATCAGTGGATGGCGGGTCTACTTCTGGCGCATTGCCGTCCTTAACGTAGATCGTACCTTTATCCGCTTCATCCTCATTGACGTAGGTGCGGTTCTCATTGCCTTTATCCTCGCCCTGATAACTGAATGCACCGCGAGTCTCATCCTGGTCAACAGTTACACTGCCACCGCCCAGATAATACGTCACCGCAGAAGCACTGGGGCCAACCGTGCTCACGGCAACCGCAGTGGCCAGCGACATTGCTGCCAACTTGAATTTCTTGTTTGTCATTTTTCTTCTGCTCCTTTCCAGTTCATGCTCACATGATCGAAAAGTGGTGGTCAAACAGCAGGCCGATCCTTTGTCAACTGTTTTTTGCATTGGAACGCGTTTCTCCCAAAAGCGTTTCCAGCCTTATGATAGCACACCGTACGAAAAAATCAGGCAGAAATAGAAACCTTTGGCAATTTCTTTACCGGTGAAAGAAAATACCGTACAAAAACAACAAACCCCCAAGGAATTTCTTCCTCAGGGGTTTCATTTGAGTCGGCGACTACCTATTTTCACGCGCCGTTTCCAGCGAACTATCTTGGGCACGAGTGAGCTTAACTTCTGTGTTCGGAATGGGAACAGGTGGAACCTCACCGTCATCG
>OITN01000220.1_pt1 | contig 16423 bp, 10 predicted proteins | sample 1586801 | NCBI WGS metagenome assembly OITN01 (sample SAMN02674964, study PRJEB24791) | human gut metagenome, SKBSTL008 | isolation source: stool | host: Homo sapiens | place: USA | reverse complement strand
GAGTTTGGGCCGTGTCTCAGTCCCAATGTGGCCGGTCACCCTCTCAGGTCGGCTACTGATCGTCGCCTTGGTAGGCCGTTACCCCACCAACTACCTAATCAGACGCGGGTCCATCTCATACCACCGGAGTTTTTACCCCTGCACCATGCGGTGCTGTGGTCTTATGCGGTATTAGCAGTCATTTCTAACTGTTATCCCCCTGTATGAGGCAGGTTACCCACGCGTTACTCACCCGTCCGCCACTCAGTCACCAGGATCTTCATCCGAAGAATCAAATCAAGGTGCTTCGTTCGACTTGCATGTGTTAAGCACGCCGCCAGCGTTCATCCTGAGCCAGGATCAAACTCTCATGTTAAAAAGTTGATCTCAGTCAAGTTAAACTTGGCTAATTCGTTCATTCAGGTTGCAAATAAATTTGCAACTGTCCGTAGCTCCTCAAACAATTCTGCAAGCAGATTGTTTTCATCGCTTTCGCACAAATTCTGAATTTACTGTTTTAAAGGTCTTCAATTTTCATTGAAGCGTTCTGATTGATTCTCAAAATCTTTCAAGGTTTCTCACTGTTCAGTTATCAATGTTCTTTGTTTTGCTCTCTTGCGACAGCTTGATTATTTTATCAAATCGCTGTTCGTTTGTCAAGCACTTTTTTATTTTTTTGAACTCTGTTTTAAGTTCTCTGTCTTGCGACAGCTTGTTTATTCTATCAAAATGTTTTTCATTTGTCAAGAACTTTTTTCATAACTTATTTAATCAGCTTATTTCAAAGCAATATCTATAAAGTCATGTCTGTAAATTGCAACTCACAAGCTCTACAACTCAATGTGTCCCGCGAGTCAGCTTTGATATAATATCATCCCGGCACACATATGTCAACGGATTTACTGCAATTAATTAAAGTAGTAAAACTATCTTAAAAAACACAAATTTTCTAAATTGTCTGTTTATTATATACAATTCTCACAATTACTATCTGACAGCCTCTATCGCTTCCTTGATATTTGCCACACCGACAATCTCAATTCCACTAATATGCGACACTCCTGCAAGACACACTTTGGGAACAATACACTTTTTAAAGCCAAGCTTCTTTGCCTCAGCAACACGCTGCTCGGACATGGTAACTCCGCGCACCTCTCCGCTTAAGCCCACCTCTCCAAAGCATATGGTATCCTCACGCACTATAATATCCTTTTTGCTTGATGCGATTGCAAGCACTATTCCAAGGTCTATCGCCGGTTCGTTCATCCTTATACCGCCTGCTATATTCACATAAGCGTCACAGTCTGACAGTGACAGGTTGGCTCTTTTTTCAAGGACCGCCATGAGTAGATTTACTTTATTATAATCTGTACCATTTGCTGTACGCCTTGGATTATTAAAAAAACTGTGACATACAAGAGCCTGTATCTCGAGAAGTATCGGGCGGCTTCCCTCTATGGAACATGTGACAATTGATCCTGATGCTCCCTCGGGCTTACCGCTAAGCATATACTCCGATGGATTTTCCACCTCAACAAGTCCCTCCGCCTTCATTTCAAATACGCCTATCTCATTGGTCGAACCAAATCTGTTCTTAACACCTCTAAGTATCCTGTACGACTCATACCTGTCACCCTCAAAATAAAGCACAGTATCAACCATATGCTCCAACGTCCTCGGCCCCGCAACCGCACCATCCTTTGTCACATGTCCTACTATAAAAACAGAAATACCCAGAGTCTTTGCAAGCTGCATAAGCACTCCGGTTGTCTCCCTGACCTGTGAGACACTGCCCGGTGCCGACGCTATCTCCTCATTGTACATAGTCTGGATGGAATCTATTACAACAACCTCCGGTTTTTTTCGTTGAATCACGTCCTTTGCTATATCAAGACTTGTCTCACATAAAAGCTCCAGTGAATCCGTAAAATCGCCAAGTCTGTCGGCACGCATCTTTATCTGATGCAGTGATTCCTCACCTGACACATAAAGTAATGGCACCTTTTTTTGTGAAAGTTCCCTGCATACCTGAAGTAGAAGCGTGGATTTTCCTATACCCGGATCTCCTCCCACAAGCACAAGTGACCCCCTCACAATTCCTCCACCAAGCACTCTGTCAAACTCGGCTATACCTGTCACTATACGCTCCTCTTTCTCGCTTTTTACTGCCGAAAGAGGCAGAACCTGTGCCGCCTTTGATTCTTTTTTTACTTTTCCCGACGAGCTTATCGACTTTTTATCTACGGTTTCCTCTACAAATGTATTCCATTCCTTACAGGCCGGGCACTGTCCCATCCATTTTGCCGATTCATAACCACATTCCTGGCAGAAAAATACAGAGGTCTTTCCTTTTGCCATATTGTTCTCCTTTATAAAATACAAAAAGCCCGGCTTTCACCGGGCTAAAAATATGCTCTATTTTCTTGATACTTTGATATCGACTGAATCAACACCCTCAAGCTCTACGCTTAAGCTGAGCTTGCCGCCGAGATTTGTCTTCATAGTACCTGCAACAGCTCCAGCTATATCAATTTCGTACTCTGTCTCCTCTTCAAGGCCAAGAGTAATCTGAGCATCCTCAGGTCCCTCCACAGTAAATGTCACTGTATCAGCAGTCTCCTCGAAATCCATAACCGCTGTTCCCGGAACAGACTCGTATACAAAGAGTCCGTTTCTTTCGAGCTTTGTAATCTCCTTAAAGGTCTTTACCTTGTAGATATCTCCATCCTTCTCAAAATTGTCAAGCTTTGCCTTTGCAGCCAATGTATAATCTCCGAAGCTGAGCTTTCCGTTTTCCTCAGTACGGATTAATTCACTTATTACAGCCATTTTTATCCTCCCGTAGCTATATTGATATATTAATTATAAATCCAATTCTACTCAACAGTCAATGAAATTTGTTTGTTTTTCGTAGAAATTATTACCTTATTACCGCGCTTAATTTTACCGGTAATAATATCCTCTGACATACGGTCTTCAATCTCCTCCTGAAGCTTTCGTTTAAGAGGTCTTGCGCCATATTTTCTGTCATAGGCTTTGTCCACGATAAAGGATTTTGCACTGTCGCGCACTGTGAGCTCTATATCAAGCTGTTCTTTACAGCGTTTCTTAAGCTCCTTTACAAGAAGTGTCACTATATGCTTCATGTCATCCTTGTTGAGAGCTCTAAATACAATAGTCTCGTCGATTCGGTTCAAAAACTCAGGTTTAAATATACGGCGGACCTCCTCCATGACACTGTTCTTCATACGCTCGTGATCCTGCTTTTCATCCTCACCAGCGCCAAAGCCAAGGCGCTTTGGTTCTATAATAGAAGAAGCTCCTGCATTTGATGTCATGATGATTATTGTATTCTTGAAATCAACCGTGCGCCCCTGTGAATCAGTGATTCTACCATCATCAAGCACCTGTAAAAGTATATTGAACACATCAGGATGTGCTTTTTCTATCTCATCAAACAGTATAACAGAAAAAGGATTGCGTCTGACCTTCTCTGAGAGCTGTCCGCCCTCCTCATGGCCCACATATCCCGGTGGTGAACCAATCATCTTTGAAACACTATGCTTTTCCATGTACTCGGACATGTCAACACGTATCATGGCATCTTCTTTGCCAAAGACAGCCTCAGCAAGTGCCTTTGACACCTCCGTCTTACCTACTCCTGTCGGTCCCAAAAACAGGAATGAGCCAATCGGCTTCTTAGGATCCTTTAAACCAACACGGCCTCGTCTGACTGCCTTTGCAACAGCAGAAACAGCCTCCTCCTGTCCTATTACACGCTTGTGAAGTATCTGTTCAAGCTTTGCAAGTCGTCCTGCCTCTGACTCTGTAAGCTTATTTACAGGTATTTTGGTCCATCCCGATACTACATCCGCTATCTCATTTTCGCCGACTACAGGCTGATTTTTGGCTCCTGTGCGACGGTTCTTTCTGATAAGCTTCTGCTGTTTATTTTCAAGCACTTCCTTTTCTGACATAAGCGCGCCGGCAGCTGCGAGATCTCCTTTCGATAAAGCATTTTCCACCTGGTTCTGCTTATCTGTTATCTCTTTTTTCAGAGCAAGCAGCTCGTCAGATGATGTCAGATTCTTAAGCCTTATCCTGGCTGCCGCTTCATCCATCAGGTCTATCGCCTTATCAGGTAAAAATCTGTCATTTATATATCGTGCAGAAAGGTTTACTGCTGCTTTCACACCCTCATCTGTTATGATGACACCATGATGCTTTTCATAGAGTCCCTTTAATCCTGTGAGTATCTCTATTGTCTCATCCACACCAGGCTCCTCGACCATAACAGGCTGGAAACGGCGCTCAAGCGCAGCATCCTTTTCCACGTATTTGCGGTACTCTTCTATGGTAGTGGCGCCGATTACCTGTACCTCGCCTCTGGCAAGTGCCGGCTTTAATATGTTAGATGCATCTAACGAGCCTTCTGCTCCTCCTGCACCTATTATAGTGTGAAGCTCATCAATGAAAAGCAGTACATTTTTGGCATTTGAAACCTCGCTTATCACCTTCTTGATACGCTCCTCAAACTCACCACGATACTTTGATTTGGCTACAAGCCCGGACATATCAAGGGAAACCAGTCTCTTTCCCAAAAGAATATCCGGAACATTGCCACTGACTATATCCTGCGCAAGTCCTTCTACTATAGCGGTCTTGCCCACTCCCGGCTCTCCAATCAGACATGGATTGTTTTTGCCACGGCGGCAAAGTATCTGGATAACGCGCTCCATCTCCTTTTTTCTGCCTATAACAGGGTCAAGAAGCCCTGCCTCTGCCATATCTGTCAAATCTCTGGAATACTGATCTAATACAGGAGTCGCAGAATTGTATGATGTACTGTAGCTTTTCATCAGATCCCTGTATGCAGACGGATCCTCACCCATCGCACCAAGAATATCTATAAACATCTTCTGACTGTTAACACCCATGGTGTTTAAAAGTCTTGCAGCTGCACAGTCTCCCTGCAGTACTATAGCCATCAGCAAGTGTTCTGTACCTATCTCATTGCACTCAAATCTATCGGCTTCCTCCGATGCACGCTCCAATACTCTCTGTGTCCTTGGTGAATAGCCATCCCTGTCCATCACTTCGATGTTATCCCCCGGTGAAATCAGGTCTTCAATCATCGAAATAAGCTTATCATATTCCACATTGCAGGCTGTTAGAACCTCAGCTGCCACACCGGTGCCCTCTTTTATAAGGCCAGCCAGTATGTGCTCTGTTCCAACATAGCTGTAATTCATTTTCTTTGATATACGTGCAGCCAAATCTATTGCTTTTTTAGCCTTACTTGTATATGGTTTCAAGTCATATCCTCCAGTCATATTCACTAATTTAAGTCGATGAACTGCAAATCATCATCCTCGCTGTCATCTTCATTGTCATCCTTTACACTGCGGTCTATAGTCTCAGACAGCTTATTTCCCTCATTGACAAAGCCATCAAGTGCCATTTGAAGCTGATTCTTTAAAGCATCCTCATCAGCATCGTTTTCTGTGTCAGAAACGTTTTCCTGCCTTGAATCGTCTTTTAAATCAAACTCAGAGTTTTCATTCTCAACAGCTTTCTTAAAATCAGGTGTAATTTCTACGGTTCTTCCGACATAGGATGCATTTGATATATTTTCATCCGTAGCCATCTTTTGCTCATCTGCAGCACCTTCCGCTGTTTCTTCTGCGACTTCATCTGCCGGCTCTTCTGCAGCTTCTCCTGCCACTTCACCCACCGACTCTTCTGCAGCTTCTTCTGCCACTTCATCTAACGACTCTTCTGTAACCTCTCCTTCCAGCTCATCTGCTATCTCGTCCGCAGTTTCATCAGTTGTTTCTTCCAAAGCTTCATTTGATACATCTTCTGCTGCATCATCTACATCATCATCGTCATCATGATAGTCCATTGCCTTATATTTTCTGTTTTTCACAGCTGATACAATAAGCAACAGTAACAGAATAATGATAATAAGAACCAGTATTGCAGCTAAAACAAGATATTTATTGGCAATTCCCGGAACAAGCTCACTCTTTACCGCATCGTTTTCCTCCTGTGCCACTGTAGGTGTGCTGAGCTCGGTCCTCATATATGTGCCATCTACGCTATCATATGTGTACCAGCCACTCTCACCATTGTCATTCATGGCATATACGAGGTAAAAATCCTTTGTCTGATCATCGGTTTTTTCGGCTTTGGTCTGGTAGGCTGTTGCCACACCCTTGCCTTCTATGGAGAGCGATATCTCATTATATCCCTCAGGCACATCATCCACCTTAGGCAGTAAAACCACTATAAAATGCAACTCTGAATTGATACGGACAAACTCATATGCTGCATTCTGTGCTGCATCATATACAAAAAGCCCATTGCCGCTTTCCGACTGTAAATACACAAGCGTGATATCACCAAAGGTGCCATGAAGGGTATTGTATTCAAGTCCGTCAATCACTGTCTTTGAGTGCTCAAAGCCTTCAGGAACAACATCCTCCGGAATGTCATTTACCATAGTCCACTCTGTGCCATTTATATCGAACTTCTTCCAGTTATCCTGCTTATCTGCATTCTCCGGATCATCCTCGGCTCTTCTGGTAACAACTATATTGTATGTGCTTGTGCTGCCGTCCTCTGCTGTCACAACAACGCTGACCGTATTCTCTCCAACCTCAAGTGAATCATTGCCTGTGACGGATGTCACACTCGCCTTGGAATCAGCCGGATTTGCTGTAACCGCAAGGCTTGAACAGCTGTAATCTACTGTAGCTGTGTAATCCTTTGTCGCAGCAGAAAACCCAGGGGAAAGCGTACCTGCTGAGATAACAAGCGAACCAAGAGATGCGTTTGAGGATTTCTTTTCCACTTTGTTTTCATTATCTTTATTTGCATTGCTGTCATTGCCGGTATTGCTGCCGGAATTGTCCTTGTTATGCTTGTTGCTGTTTGAATCGTTGTTTGATGAAGCACTTGTTACCGTCACCTTCGTGCTGGCACCGGTAATTACACCTCCGGCATCGTTGCCCTCTGCATCTCCTACAACTGTACAATATGCCTTTATAGTGCAGCTTCCTGCAGCCTTCGCCGTAAATGAAAATGACTGCGATGTGGGATATCCTGCGGCGTCACCAATATTGGCCACACCATCTCCTCCGTTACTCAGTACTCCCTCGTCAGAGCTTGAGATAACTACAGTACCAAAATATCCGGACGGCATGGAAACAGTCACCTTAACTGTTTTTCCAACAGCTACAGAGCTTGAGCTGACACTTAATCCAAGTCCCTGCGCATATACATGCTCGGCAGGTGTGAAAACAAGCATCACTGCCACAACAAGTGATAATATACATCCAAATAATTTCTTCATATCTTTCCTCACATTTCTAATTCTGCGATATCTTTGATTTGCCCAGTATGTGTCTGTTCATGATTATCATATCAAGGGCATTTCCACCATCACCCTTTCTGTTGGCATCAGCTGCCTCCAGATAAGCACCTGTGAGTGTTCCCTTTCCTAAGATATGTCTGTTGAGCTTAATCATATCAAGAGCATTTACAGCACCATCACCATTGATATCTCCATATATAACAATATCGTATGTCTTTTTCAGATTACCTGAAGCATCATAAACAGCCACTTTATTGCCTGTTGCAATCTTTCCGCTGTTTTCTGAGCCTGAGCTTGTCAGAAGCTTTACAGTACCTGATGCTGATACTGCTATATTCTTCACAAAATCAGCTGCACCGGTTCCAGGCTCAATGCCTGTAATATAAGTACCTATACTGTATTTACCTGATGTTATGTTTACATCTGTATTATTTTGGTTATTATTGTTCTGATTATTATTGCCACCTGCATTATTTACAGATGCCGCCTGCCTGTTTATATTGATAGTGTATGTTCTTGTATCACCGCTTTGCGACTTGCATTTTACCTTAATTGTATTATTTCCGACAGCAAGCGAATAGCTTCCTGTGCCTGAAACACCACTGTTTCCTGAAACTGCATCTGCCGAAACAGTCACTGAGCTTATAGCATTTGAAACAACTGCTGAATAGCTTGTTGTCGCTCCATTGAAGGCCGGTGTGAGTGTTACACCACTTATCGCAAGCGACTGCAGATAGTTATTGGTATCACCAGCTTTATCGAAGCCCACTGCTGACGATGGCATATTGTTGTATACAGGTATTTTAAATACAAAAGCCTGATTCTTGTCTGAATATCCTTTAGCCAGACTCTGTCCCTCAGTAAGAGCCGCTGTGGCATTGCCCATGTACTGATGGAAATACAGCGAGCTTGTATTTACTACATTAAACTTCTCAAAATACAGTGTATTTTGACCCTTATTTATATAATTGCTGCCCACCTTTACAGCTCCGCCGCTTATGGACTTTACTCTTGTATTCCAGCCCTGCTTCTTGGCAAAAGACAGACCATTTTTATAAATCTTATCCTTCGTGTTTCCGGTTGCACTAAAATTAAAATAATTATAATATCCTTCGTATCCGGAATATGTACCCGAAATAAGAGGGCTCGTTCCCTTTTGTCCCTGCTCCTGCTTTATACGCGATGCTATATGGTATGCACTTACTCCACTGCTCTTTGCCACATCCATGAATGTGCTTGCATAATTGATTTTCTCACCATTGTTGGAATAGGTCTTTGTTCCCTCCATAAATGTGCCTTTTACTATGGACTTGACACCTTCAAGTGCCTCATTCGGACTGTATGCCAGACTCTGAAACTGAAAAATATTGGTCTCATCAAGAAAATTCCTTGGATCCATGAGATAAGCAATATAGGCACTGCTTGCTGACACCCATCCCGGTTCGTACTCAACCCACGTATTTGTTGACCAGTTATATGCTCCGGCAGCTGTGGATTTCTTGGCATTGTCTGCTGATTTGGATACCAGATTAAGTCCGTTTACACTTTCATTTTCAATCACCGTATCCCAATTCAAACCTGTATTTACAGCCTCAAATGTCCAGCTTGAATACTTATTGTGAAGAGCTGTAAGGTTTGGAATATAGCTGTCAGGAAAGCCTGCATTCTTCATAGCCGTGACAAAATCAGTATTGTCTCCGCTATTATTGTATGTCACCTTTATGTATGTACTGATAGTCCAGCCCGTAAATGCCTTGCCGTTTAAAGTACCCTTGACATTATACCAGACCACACCGTTTACCTTAGTCTCTCCAATTATGTCAACCTGATGGTTCCAGTTGAGTGAGACAACCTTGGTAGTTCCGGATGTGCCTGCTGCATTGCGGACATACACATTGCCACCTGTAATCGTACCTGTAGCATATGCTCCCGATGCGGTTGCAAGGGCAAGCTGTTCCTCATTATTCTGCTGTATGGCATCCGCATTGCCGGTGTCTGCTGAAGCATCCCCTGTCTGCGCATTGTCTGATGCAGCTGTGCCGGTACCTGCTGATACAAAATCAGACCTGATATAGCTTACACACTCCTCGTTATTTGCTGCCAGATTGTACTTTGCCTTGTACCACACCTTGCCGTCTGCACCTGTGGTCTGCTCAAGAATAGTAATATCCTTGCCGTTTGAAAGCTTGTGCTCCAGCTCATACTCTGTGCCCGGTCCGCTTCTCGCCGCTACCCAGTATCTCTCATCACACACAACCTTAGCCGCCTGATCCGCATAGACTGCTATGCTGCTGTATGGTGCCAGGTCACATGCGGCTAATGACAATGTTACGACAGAGGCTGCCAGAAATTTATTTATCTTTATCATCAAATCCCATCTTTCTTATGTGCATTGTTTACATTAATCCATTATCCATTTAATTATAATAGAATATGACCTTTGTATCAATGTATTCGGCAGAAATTTATTATTTTTTTATTGATATGAGGGTCAAAAGGTATTTTGCCCCTCATTTATGATTAATCGAATTGCATGCAAGCATGCATCGATGATACCTTTTGACCCTTTAATCATAATATAAAAACTCCCTTCAACGTGCAGCTCATGCTTACGTTTCAGGGAGTTGTCTGATTCATATTCTGCTTTTTCTTACTGTCTCCTGTAGCTTTTTCTAGCTGAACAGGGATTTTATCTTATCCCATAAATCCATGAAAAAGTTACCAATCTTTTCCCAGAAGCCCGGGTCATTTATCTTATCGCCAAGCTTTGATGCCCAGTCCTGTGCCTGGTTGATGACTGAATCCCAGTCGATATTGGCATCCTTAAGCTTCATAAGAAGCGATGTCAGCTTTGCAATATCATCATCAGAAAGCTTCAGGTCGTAATCCTTTGCAGCCTCCTTTATCGCATCCTTTATCTGGCTCTCATCCTTGAGCCTTCCATCGGCAAGCTGCTTCTTTAGGTCTGCAATCATTGCCTCGATATCCTGCGAATCGCCGTCAATGCTCTTGTTGAGCTCTCCTGTTGTGACAAGCTCATCCATCGCTGCGTCTGTCACCTTGTCGTCAAGCTTCTTGCCTGTCATCTCCTCGTATGCCTTTAGTGTGCCTACAAGTGCTGCCGTTCCGGAAATAGGGAAAGGTCCTGCGACTATGATTTTAGCATCAGCTATGCCTGCTGTGGCAAGCGCATTCTTGTACATTCCTACCGTACAGTAATTGATATTGTGTGTGGAAACACTAAGACCCGCACCCTTTTTATCCTCTGTAATGAGTACTGAGGAAAGTGACCTTGTGCCAATCTCGCTCTTGCTGATGTATGAATCGAGGTACTTGTGCTCCTCATCATTATTTACATAGACCACATCGTATTTGTCCAGATCAGTGAGCTCGATTCCCATAAATCCAAGCACTGTCGCTCTCTGATCCGGTGTGAGGTCTGCTCCAAGACTTAAGTATGGCTTATCATTTTTGCTGATGGTCACCTTGTCGTTTGTCTCACTGCCGGCTGTCGTTGTACTGTCTGCAGTACTGTCTGTGTTACTCTTATCAGCTGCGTCACTGCCTGATACATCAACGCTTGAAACTGTATCAGTCTGCGTAGCTGTCTCTGTTGCAAATACAGCCGGATTCATTGTAAACAATGTCACCGCAGCAAGCACGCTACATACAATACTCTTTGCTTTTTTCTTTATTGATCTAATCATTTTTCCTCCAATCTACTGCTCTATATCATACGAAATTGTAAAGCTGCTTCCGTCGAAGCTGACATCTGCCATGCTTCCGCATACCACAGGCATCATCGGCGACATATGACCTATATCCAGATCCATGATGATTGGCACATTAAACTCTCTAAGCAGTGATGAAAGCGCCTGTCTGTGGTCTATGCCAAACATTTCCTCTCCGAAGTGCGCCGGGCGTCCGATAAGAAAGCCCTTTACATTTGAAAACCATCCTGCATTTTTCATCTGCCACATAGCCCTTCTCATGCCCATCACATTAAGGTCACAAGCCTCAAGGAACCATATGATACCATCATCACTGTAGCGCTCATTAAATTCCCTTACATGGTCAAACGATGTACCAAGCAGATTGATAAGACAATCCATGCAGCCACCAAGCAGCCTGCCTCTCATGGTAAGCCTGCTTTCCTTTGCCACCGCAGGAATAGAGCTGATACACGACTTTTCAGTCAGGTTGTAGCCCACAAACGGAGCATTCTCATCCTTTATCGATTCCTTCTCCCACATAGGGTAATTGGTAAATGAAAGCTTCCTGCCACAAAGCAGATTAAATGCATCGGTAAGTGACTCATGCCACACCTCCATGCCAAAGCTGCCCGCACACGGCCCGTAAATACCTGCTGTATCTGCAATAGTAGCCTCCAAAAATGTGAAATTAGTGTTGTCGGAATAGCCCATGTACCATTTCGGCTTTGACTGCTTCACGCGCTCAAAATCAATATAAGGCACTACCTCGCACATCAGCTCGCCACCACCACATGATATAAGCACATCACTGTCAACAGAAGCATAGCTCTCGTTCAGCTCTTCTGCGCACTTCTTAGGTGTATTGCTGATACCTATGCCACTGTCGCACCTGCAGTTAGGTCCCTCTATCGTCTTATAACCCATGCTGTGAAACCTTTTAATGGCATTGTCAAAGGCACTCCTGTACGGCTCTGTTGTACAGCCCATCGAGGGCGCCACAAAGCCTATTGTTCCTCTATCCTTTAGAAATTCAGGGTATCTCATGTTTCTATCATCCTATCACTATTATTTACATATCTAAGCTTCTGTCTGAAGTAAAATATGTAGGATTTTATCATTTCTGTCCAGGTCATTTTACTGTCATAATTAAATGTCGTCGTGTACTGCACATGCTGTCTGTTGCACCAGTTGTATATATCATGCAGACTTATCGAATCAACATGCTTCATATTGTTCATAAACACCTTAACCTTTAAAAGCTCATCCTCACTGTCGATGTATAGATGAAAGATAGTATTCGGACATTCAATTATTATCTGCTGTTCCCCTATATTTTTCATCAATGTATCCTCTATTGAATAATGTATCCTGTGTGATTAAAAACATTATCGTCTGTCGCACCGGGATGTGGGTAATAACAAAATATCGTAACTGTTCAGTACCTTCACAGTTAAAAAATATCACATAACCATAGTACTACACCGGCGTCACAAAATCCAGTCATTTTTGCCTGCCAATTCTTACTATTTTATTAAGAAAAACGGTAAATATCATACCCCCTCACAGTCAAATGCCGGGATGAAGCTGTCATTTGCCACGTCACCCTCCTGTATAAATGCATTCGTGATTCCTATTTCGAGGGCATAGTTAACAAGTCTTTCATACTCTCTCTTTGTCACTGTGCGGTTTATCTCAGGATAATCCTCTAGTGCAATCGGCGTAAACTGGCTCATCATGCTTATATATACGTGATCATGATATGTATCATACAGGTACTTAAGTACAGCCTTTGCATCATTCACATGTCCCGGCAGTAGAAGCTGTCGCACAATAACTCCCTTTTGTATGAGTCCTGTCGCATCGTCAATCACGACATCCGGCTGCTGCCTGACCATCTCTGAAAGCGCCTGCTTTGCGACAGACGGATAATCTTTTGCCCTTGAATACCTTGCCGAAAGTGTACTGTCCATATATTTAAAATCCGGAAGATACACATCCACTATGCCCTCAAGCAGCTTTAGCTCTGTCACATTTTCATATCCGCTCGTATTGTATATAATAGGAAGCTTCATGCCGTGGCTTTTTGCATCGTTTACCGCCCACACTATATCAGGGATATACTGCCCAGGTGTGACCAGATTGATATTATTTGCGCCTTTGTCAGCAAGTTCTATGAAGATATCACTCAGCCTCTCTTTACTGATTACCTTTCCCTCTTTTCCGTCAGAAATCTCCCTGTTCTGGCAGAACACGCAGTGTAGGCTGCAGCCTGAGAAAAAAACTGCCCCACTTCCTCTTTTTCCTGATATGCACGGCTCCTCCCAGTAATGAAGTGCTGCTCGCGCCACCTTTATTTCAGATGAAACGCCACATACACCTGTTTGTCCGGTTCTTCTGTTTATGCCACATTTTCTGGGACACAATAAGCAATTTTCGTATTTATTCATATTTTTCATTTTAACCCTTGCTAAAAATAATGTTTGATACTACAATCTATATGATTATGCGGTGCATATGCCATGCGCATTCAGTAGTCATTTTAAAATTATACCATAACTATTCTTACAGAAGAGAATAGTTAAAATACACAATAAGGAGATTACAATGAATCAGTCAAACTGTATCGTCGCCCAGTCAGGCGGCCCAACTGTTGCAATCAACGCAAGCCTTGCAGGAGTCATCGCAGGAGTAAAAAGCTCCGAGAAATACGATATCTGCTATGGCGCCGTAAACGGAATACTCGGCATATTAAATGAGAATTATCTAAATCTGTCAGATATTTTTGCAGATGATGCTAATCTTGAAAAGCTTAAGACCACACCTGCCATGTATCTTGGCTCATGCCGTCACAAGCTCCCTGATTACAAGGATGACGATTCACCATATGTATACATCTTCCACCAGTTTGATAAGCTCTCCGTAAAGGCTTTCTTTTACATCGGTGGAAATGATTCGATGGATACCGTATTAAAGTTATCCGATTATGCAAAAAAAATCAACAGTGATGTGAAAATTATAGGGATTCCAAAAACCATCGACAATGATCTGTGCATGACAGACCACACTCCGGGATTTGGCTCTGCCGCCAAATATATCGCATCAAGCATGCTTGAGATAGCCCATGATACCTTTATCTATGCTGTTAAGAGTGTGACAATCGTTGAAATCATGGGACGTGACGCAGGATGGCTCACTGCCGCTTCCGCTCTCGCACGTAATGAGTACAATACAGCGCCTCAGTTCATATATCTGCCTGAGGTGGATTTCGACAAGGACAAATTTGTTGCCGATATAAAAGAAGCCCTTGCGCACACTAACAATGTAATAGTTGCCGTATCCGAAGGAATACATGACGCAGACGGCTCATACATTACATCATCAAATGCCTCATGCGACCAGTTCGGACACCAGCAGCTAAGCGGTGCCGGAAAGGCTCTTGAGTTCATTGTGAAAGAAAACATCGGTGTCAAGGTTCGCTCAGTAGAGGTAAATGTGCTCCAGCGCTGTGCCTCACATCTTGCATCATTAACCGATATCGAGGAATCTTTTGCTCAGGGTAAAAAGGGTGTCACTATTGCAGCAGAGGGTGTGACCGCATCAATGGTATGCTTAAAGCGCATCTCAAATGATCCTTATCAGGTAGAATACACATATTCTGCTATCAAGGATATCGCAAACGAGGCCAAGTCTGTGCCAAGAGAGTGGATCAATGATGCTGGCAATGATGTGAAGCCTGAGCTTATCGAATACTTAAAGCCACTTATTCAGGGAGAAACCGCTGTAGCCTACAAGAATGGTCTGCCTGACTATATGGATGTGTCACATCTTCACAAATGTAACTGATTTTAGCTGCCGCCTACACCCCGGTGTGGGCAGCAACAGCATATCTCCAAGGAGGTCGATTTACATGAAGAAAAAAGTACTTATAACCTGCGCCGTTGTGCTTGGCGTGATTTTGACTGTTTATCTTGGCTTTGCCTTTTATTTTAGCAGCCACTATCTGTTCAACACAAAGATTAACTCTGTAAAATACGCAGGGAAAACCGCAAAAGAGGCAATAGAAAAAAATACAGCCCTAAGCCGCGACTACCTGCTCACAATCACTGATAGAAAAGGCAACAGCTTTTCACTTAAGGGACCTGATTTTTCATATGAATATGTCTCAAACGGTGACGAGGAGCAAATCCTAAAAAGCCAGAATGCTTTTACATGGCCTGTCAGTCTTTTCAAAGCTCAAAACTATACACTAAAGGGTTCGTCCAAATATGACGATGCCGCTTTGGCGGAAAAGCTCAAGGCTCTTGATATTTTCAGTGATGACTACATTGAAAATCCGGAGGATGCCCACATCGAGATAAAAGACGGCAAATACGATGTGATTGAAGAGAAAAATGGCTGCAAGCCGATATATGACAGCATCCTTGCCGAGGTAAAGGACGCCCTGGACAACGAGCTTCCAAAGCTTAGCTTAAGTGATGACTGTTATGAAGCTCCAAAAATCACAAAGGAAAGCGATACAATCAAAAATGAAAAAGAAGCCCTCGACAAATACACTGCTTCAACCGTCACTTACAAAATTGAAGGTGCCGACGAGAAGCTTGACTCAGCCAAAATCCTTGATATGCTAAGCATCTCAGATGACGGCAGCGTGAGCATAGATGATGCCAAGGTCACTAAATATGTCCAGCAGCTTGCTTCCAAGTACAATACCTTCGGCCGCAAACGCTCATTCAAGACATCGTCCGGTGACACTATTGAAATAGGTGGTGGAGACTACGGATGGGTAGTCAGCAAGAAAAATGAGAAGGCCAAACTTCTTTCCGATTTAGAGGGAGGCAAGCCAGTGGAAAGAGAGCCTGTTTACGAGCAGACAGCACTCTACCGAGGCGCTGACGACATAGGTAATACATACATAGAGATTGACTACACAAAGCAGCACATGTGGTATTACAAGGATGGTGCTCTCCAGATGGAGTCTGATTTCGTATCAGGTAATCTTGCCCGTCAGAATGGTTCCGTAGATGGTGTATACAAGATTGTTTACAAGCAGAGAAATGCTACTCTTGTCGGTGAGGGTTACTCTTCTCCTGTCAGCTATTTCATGCCGTTTGCCTACAATATAGGTATCCATGATGCTAGCTGGCGTGATACCTTCGGAGGAACAATTTACAAAACCTCCGGCTCACACGGATGTATCAATGTGCCGCCTGCTTTTGCAGAGCAGCTGTTCAACGCTGTGGATAAGGGCACTCCTGTTGTTGCCTACTACAGAGAGGCTGTCACTCTGACAAACAATGCTGCAAAGATGTCCAATGCATACTCGTATGTAGCTCCTGATGCAGCGCAGTAAATG